>Ga0209201_1000124_pt1 | contig 120372 bp, 107 predicted proteins | sample AD_UKC055_MetaG_FD_184411 | JGI IMG/M metagenome (GOLD analysis project Ga0209201, IMG submission 184411) | Active sludge microbial communities of municipal wastewater-treating anaerobic digesters from USA - AD_UKC055_MetaG (SPAdes) (version 2) | ecosystem: Engineered > Bioreactor > Anaerobic...
AAGGCTTTAAAGTGGCCATCACAGCCTGTATGAGAAAGATCCTGATCATCCTCAATACGATGATCAAAAACAACACGTATTGGAAATATGCTTAGTTAATTACCTTGACTCGAAACACAGTTGCTCAAAATTAGAGGGGTCTTTATCCCTTTACTCTTTACCTTATCCCCTATACCCAATACCCTATACCCGATACCCTATACCCCATCCCCTTTGCCCTTCGCCCTCATACGTACTTGAAGCATCTCACCCAGTGCCCGGGCGATTTCTCAATTAGCTCCGGTCTTTTTTCAGAGCAGACAGCCATCCCGTCAGAACACCGGTCACGGAAGCTGCAACCCACCGGAAGTTCGTACAGGCTCGGCACCGCACCCGCGATGGTTTTCAAAGGGTCCTCTTTTGTTCCTCTCCCGATCCTCGGGATGGAGTTCATGAGCCCGACCGTATAGGGGTGAAGAGGCATAGAGAAGAGTTCCTTCACGGGACCGTGCTCGACGACCTTACCGGCATACATGACCGCCGCGAATTGCGCCGCCTCGGCAATGACGCCCAGGTCGTGGGTAATCAGGATGACCGAAGTCCCCACCTCCCCCTTGAGCCTGTTGATCAGGTCGAGTATCTGGGCCTGTATGGTCACGTCAAGGGCCGTTGTGGGTTCGTCGGCCAGCATGAGGCGGGGGTTGCAGGAAAGGGCCATGGCGATCATCACGCGCTGCCTCATCCCTCCGCTCATCTGATGGGGGTAATCCCGGATGCGCTCCTCCGGGGCGGGCATGCCCACGAGCCGCAGCATGGCGACGGCACGATCGATGGCTTCTTTTTTCGAGAGGCCGAGGTGTAGTTCAACGGCTTCGGCGATCTGATCGCCCACGCGAAAAACGGGGTTCAGCGAGGTCATCGGCTCCTGGAAGATCATCGAGATCCGTTTCCCCCTGACCCTTCGCATATCCTCTTCGCTGAGCCGGGTGAGGTCCGTCCCCTCGAAAAAGACATTGCCTGAAACAATCCTCCCCGGTTTGGGCACGAGACGTATGATGGACAGGGCAAGGACGGTTTTCCCGCAGCCGCTCTCGCCGACGACGCCGAGGGTGTCCCCCTCTTTCAGGGTGAAGTCCACCCCGTCAACGGCCCGAACGGTCCCCCGCTGAGTCTCAAAATAGGTGCAAAGGTTTTTCAGGTCCAGTAAAATTTCGCTCATTACTTGCTTATACCGTCTATCCGGTCCATGGCCCTATGTTCCATGGGTAAAGGGTTCCGGGTATCGGGTCCGGAGTTCCGTTTCTTTTATTCCGGTCTTCGTTTCCTCAAGGATGAAACCAAATTTCATTTATATCTTTCCTCGGACCCCGGTACCTAAACCCGATACCCGTTAGCCTCTATGATTTAGGCTTTACCCTTTGCCCGTTGCCCTGACCCCTGACCCCGGTCCATTAGAAATCGCACCAGCAGTCTCACGCCGATTCCCGACGCGCCTTTCGGGATGTAGGGTTTTCCTGTCTTTCGCCAGGCCGGTCCGGCGATGTCCAGGTGCACCCAGGGATACTTCCCGACAAACTTGCTCAGAAACACGGCTGCCGTGATTGCGCCCCCCGCCCTGCCGCCCGTATTTTTCAAATCCGCCACGTCGCTCTTGATCAGTTCGGCGTAGTCCTCCCAGATGGGAAGCTCCCAGAGTTTCTCGCCCGTTTCGTCGGCGGCTTCCCTGATCTGCCTCTTCAGTTTTTCGTCGGTCCCGAGCATGCCGATGACATCCTCGCCAAGGGCTATCACGCACGCACCTGTCAATGTCGCGATGTCCACGACGGCGGCGGGCTTGAATCGCCCGGCGTACGTCAGGGCGTCGGCCAGGAGAAGCCGCCCCTCGGCATCGGTGCTGATAATTTCGATGGTGTTGCCCGACAGGGATCTGAGGATGTCCCCCGGCTTGTAGGCCCCTCCACCGGGGAGATTTTCCGTGGCCGGGATAAGCCCCACGAGGTTCACCGGAAGCCTCAGTTCCGTAACGGCCTTGAAGACACCGAGGACCACGGCGCCTCCCGACATGTCGGCCTTCATCTCGTCCATCTTCTCCGCGGGCTTGAGCGATATCCCGCCGCTGTCAAAGGTGATTCCTTTTCCCACGATAACCACCGGCTTTGCCTTCTTTGCACCGCCCGCGTAGCGGAGGATGATGAACTTCGCCGGCTCGTGGCTCCCTTTCGCGACGCCCAGAAGGGCGTGCATGCCGGCTTTTTTGATGCCCTTGAGATCAAGGACGTTGAGCCGGACGCTTTTGTTTCTCACCGCCTCCTTTGCCTTCCGGGCCAGAATGCCCGGCGTCATTTCATTCGACGGCGTCGATACAAGATCGCGGGCGAAACAGACGGCACCGGAGACGATCCCCCCGCGCTTTGCCGCTTCCCTGACTTCCCCCGCAATCTTCCCGCGTCCCTCGACGATGACCAGTTCCCCCACTTTCCCCCTGCCCTCTTTCCCGGCCGTCTTGTAAGGCAGGAAATGGTAGAGCCCCAGTACGACCCCTTCCACAAGCGCCTCCGCCAGACGCCCGGGGGGCAGACCGACGTCGCCAAAATCCACGGATGTCGCAAAACCCTCGAGATTCAAATCCCTCGCCCGCTGGGCCGCCCGGGAGAATGCCCTCCTCAACCGTTCAAGGTTGAATTCCTTTCTCTTGCCAAGGCCCAGGAGCAGGACGCGCCGGGCCGGGATCGACCCCCGCGTGTATACAACGGCAATTTGCCCTTTCTTTCCTTCGAAATCGCCGCTTTCAAGGACCTCGCGGATCAGCCCCCTTGATGCCTGATCAACAAGGCGGGCGGCTCCTGAAAGTTTTTTTTCGCCTTCGAAATGGCAGACGACCGCCGCTTCGCACTTTAAACCTGAAAGTCTGCCCTTTTTGACGAGCACCTTCATGACAATTTCCTCCATGTGAATTTCAATCCCGGATCAGCTGCGAAAGACTAACACAAGATGATGAGAAGTCAACAAAAACGGGCCGATTTAAGGGCATTCAAAATCAGGCACCTTGAAAATGATCTTTCTAAAATGTGAATAAGGTCCACGGGCACAATCTGTAAGCTGTAAACGGAAGGTCTTCGGTTCTCATCTCTCGTCACTATCATTCCAGGTTTAATTTCTTCGATGTTCTTACAACCTCATCCAATCCCGTACATTGCCCTAAGCCATTCCCTGTCTTGACGCTATCTCCTAAAAACGAATATCGTCAAAATGTTGGGGTTCACCAAAAACCCTGACCGTGTAAAGGCGGCGTATGGGGCCTCGATCGCCTCTGATTCCCCTCGGCGAACCAGTCACGCAGACGAAAAATTCTCATGCCCGGCAGTAAATGGATATTTTATCACTGATAATATTAAGGATTTTATCATCTAATACTATCTAATACTTTTTTCGTAGGAAAGTATTAGAATATATACGAAATAAAATAAGAAAATTTACGTATTGTATTTTCGGCGCTATCCCCTATCATGACAAATGTAACGTTGCATAAGATGAATGATAGGGTGATTTACTAACTTATTGTGATTGTTACATATATGATTTTCAACAATTCAGATATCAACAGGATTTGTAGTGTTAAAGCTTTTTTTTGTAACTAAAAATTTTTTGCTTAAACGGCAATTATTCTCGCCGACGCAGTATCTTGATTTTTAAATTGTTGCACTTCTCTGGGGGAGGGGTGACAGTCCTTTCTTTTTCAAGCCTGCCACTGGGCCCGGTGAGATGTTTTCCCGGCGCCTTCAGAGAAACGGTTGCATTCGATTGATCGGCATGCCGTTTCGGAATTTTTGCGCCTGCAGACAATTGTTACCGAATTCGAAGTTCGGGACTTCAGGCCCCAACGTAATTACACGTACAATTTTTGAAAGTGCACTTTAGCCTCTCGACGTGCTTTTGCTTCAGTTTGAAATGTAACTGAGAGGGCGGGAGCTTGCCTTTTTACCACCAAAATAACGAGGAGATCGACGAAAAATAAGATGGAATTCAACCTTCTCAAGCTTGTGAACTCATCATCGGCAGGACAGGACATCTGCGACTTGAATTTCCGGAATGAACCAGAATTCCACCGGCTTCTCTACATTGAGCAAAAAAGAAGCGAGCGCTCGAAGAGGCCCTTTATCCTCATGCTTCTTGACGTTACAGGACATGTCGACAAGCCAAGATACAGCCAAATTCTGCAAAGTGTCAAAAGCGCGCTTTCAGGCTGTCTCCGTGACACGGACACGAGGGGCTGGTATCGATCAGATTCCCTCATCGGCATCATTTTCACAGAGATCCAGGCCGTGAACGAAAACGTGACGAAGGGACTTCTCAGGAAAATCAACGGACAGATGGGCCTCTCGCTGGAACCGGACGATCTGAAATTAATCCGGATCTTCCTGCACGTATACCCCGAGGAAGTTGACGAGGGAGGGAAGAAAAACGGTCTCAACACCATCTTCGACCCCAAATCGTCTCCCATAAAGGCATCTCGCAAGAACAACGACTTTGTCAAGAGATGCATCGACCTGTTGGGAAGCCTGGTCGCACTCACGATCTTCTCGCCGGTTTTCATCGCAATTGCCATCGCCGTCAAGACAACCTCAAAAGGGCCGGTCATTTTTCGCCAGACCAGGGTTGGCATGCACGGGCAGCCCTTCACCTTCCTCAAATTCAGATCCATGTACATCGACCGGGATGAAAACCCCCACATCGATTACATCAAACAATTCATCAACGGAAATCCGGCGGTAGCCGGAGGGACGGACGAAAAAAACTGCGTTTACAAGCTGCTGGAAGACCCGCGGATCACCCCCGTGGGCAGGTGGATTCGGAAGACCAGCCTCGACGAGCTTCCACAGTTCATCAATGTCCTGCAGGGGCAGATGTCCCTCGTTGGGCCGCGGCCTCCCGTCCCTTACGAGTTCGAGCTTTATGAAACCTGGCACAAAAGGAGACTTCGTCAGGTCAAACCCGGCATAACGGGCCTCTGGCAGGTTCACGGACGAAGCAGCACGACGTTCGACGACATGGTCCGGCTGGATCTCAGGTACGTAACCGAAGGATCCCTATGGCTGGACATCAAAATCCTTTTCAAAACACCCATGGCCGTCATCTCCTGCAAGGGTGCCTACTGATATTCGTTCGATGCTTGAATCCTTTTTTATAGCATGGTGGCCATTTACGACGATTTTCAAATCTAAGGAGGAGAAATGTTACGCGTAGGAGTCATTGGATACGGTTACTGGGGCCCTAACATTGTGAGAAATTTCAACGGTGCCACGGGCGCCAGAGTGGTCAAAGTCTGCGATTGCAATGTTGATGCCCTGAAGCGACTAAACAAGATCTATCCTGAAATTCCCGTCACCCCGGACAGCGAGGATTTGATCCGCTCCGGGGATGCGGACGTGGTAGCCATCGTTACGCCGGTTTTCACCCATTACGAACTCGCGAAAAAGGCCCTCCTCAACGGCAAACACGTCTTCGTCGAGAAGCCTTTCACTTACACAACCGAACAGGCGGAAGAGCTCATCGAACTGGCGGAAAAGAAGAGATTGAAGATCATGGTAGGCCACACCTTTTTGTTCACCGGGGCCGTCAGGAAGATGAAGGAGCTGATCGACGGGGGGGACCTCGGCGATCTGCTTTACTTCGACTCCACACGCGTCAACCTGGGACTTTTCCAGCATGACGTGAACGTCGTGTGGGACCTTGCCCCCCACGACCTCGCCATCATGGACTACCTGATCGCCGAAAAGCCCGTCGCCGTCGTCGCCACCGGGGAATCCCACTACAACAGGGGCATGGAGGACATCGCCTACGTGACCTGCTATTTCCCGAACAACCTCATCGCCCACATCAATGTGAACTGGCTGTCGCCTGTTAAGGTGAGGACTACCCTGATCGGCGGTAAGAAAAAGATGCTGGTCTGGAACGATCTGGACCCTGACGTCAAGATCCGGGTCTATGACAAAGGGGTGAAGGTCATGAACAAGGAAGGGGTCTACGACCTGCTGGTCAGCTATCGGTCGGGCGACATGTGGGCCCCCAGGCTCGACCAGACCGAAGCCCTGAAACACCTGGTCGAACACTTCATCGACTGCGTCAGCGACGGCACTCGACCCATCAATGACGGTTCCGCCGGCCTGCGGGTCGTCAAGATGCTTCAGGCCGCGGAGCGGTCACTGAAGAAGAAAGGTGAAATGGTTTATTTGTGACATACCTCTGCATCTCGAATGACGTCAGGCTGGGCGAAAACGTAAAGCTCTCCAAGTTTATCAACCTTTATGGTTGCACGATTGGTGACAATACCAAGATTGGCGCTTTTGTCGAAATCCAGAAGAACGCGTCCGTCGGAAAAAACTGCAAGATTTCCAGTCATACCTTCATCTGTGAAGGGGTCACCATAGAAGATAATGTTTTTATCGGACACAATGTAACCTTCATTAATGACACCTACCCCCGCGCGACCACCGAGAGCGGCCACCTCCAGACGGATGTCGACTGGAGCGTTGAACCTACCCTCGTAAAAAAAGGCGCCTCCATAGGCTCAGGAGCAACGATCCTTTCAAGAGTCATCATCGGTGAGAATGCCATCGTTGGTGCCGGCAGCGTTGTCACCGAGGACGTCCCTCCATCCACCATCGTGGCAGGGAACCCTGCCCGTGTTCTGAATAGCATCAAATGACAATAATGAAAAGCTGGTCATCCGCAGCACCAATTATGTTTTGCTTCCTTGACAGAAAAGGCACATTTGTATAAGGAGTGCAATTGTTTAGGGAGCTCAGCGTATGTCCATCGGAAATTACATCACCCCATGATGATAAATTAAAAAAGGCGGGGTGGCCGAGTGCTCAAGGCAGCGGATTGCAACTCCGCGTTCTCTGGTTCAAATCCAGACCCCGCCTCCATTTCTAATTCCCTTTCCGGAAGGATTTTTCACCCACGAACCTCACGATGTGTTCATGAAGCTCTGTATCAAGTAATAGAACGGATAGAGCTTTAGACGGTTGTGAAATCACATACCCAACGGCAAGCCGGGCGGGGCAGGACGTTGGGGGAACGCTGGTGTGCAACTTTGATGGTACATTACCTCAAATGATAGTCGTCCTTCTTACATCTAATGGTACCTCCTTTAAGGTTCCATTTTCCCCTTGCAGCAAAAATTATTACCGGGCGATTCACCTCTTTCAATTGTTGAGAACTATACGGAGAGAACGTATTCAACAATTGTTTTCAGTGAATTTTCCCTGAGGGGGTTCGGTCATGGCACACATAGATAATATCGATCCATGCGTTGATGAGCGGTGGGATAGATTCGTGGAAAGCCACCCCCTTGGTTGGGTGACTCATTTATCCGGATGGAAAACAGTGATGGAAAAGAGCTTCAAGCATATTAAGGCACATTACCTTGTCCTTATCGAGGGCAATGATATTGTTGCAGGGTTACCCCTATATGAGGTCAGGAGTTGGCTTACCGGAAATAAGTTTGTGAGCATCCCCTTTGCCACGCTCTGCGATCCCCTCGTTTCGAACCGCAGCGAATTTCAGCTTTTGTTTTCAGAGGTTTTGAAGTACCTGAAAAAACGTCGTGTATCAGCTTTCGAGCTGAGGACGCTATCCGCTTCCGACATGATCGATGACGAACGTCTTGGTGTTCATCGTTATTACAAACATCACTTCATACGACTTCTTAATGATCCGGAAGTACTGAAAAAATCTTTCCACAGAACATGTGTTCGACAGAAGATACGGCGAGCACGTGATTGCAGTCTGAACGTCAGGGTCGCACAAAGCGAAGTAGATTTGAAAGATTTCTTCCGCCTATATCTGATGACGCGGCGGCGTTTGGAGCTGCCTTCTCAGCCTTACGAATTTTTCAAGGCCATCTGGGATGTTTATTGGCCTTCAGGAAAGATGAATCTTCTCTTGGCCGAACATGAAGAAAAAGCGATAGCAGGACTGATTAATTTCAAATTCAAGGATCGAGTATCAGCAGAATTTGCCGCTTCCGATCAAGCATACCTGGGCATGAGCCCTAATCATTTGCTTTTTTGGAATACGATTCAATCAGCGTGCAGAGACGGGTATAAGGTGTTCAACTTTGGCAGAACCAACCCTACAAACCAGGACTTGATGGACTTCAAGCGGCGCTGGGGATCCGAGATGATTGAGCTGTCTCATTTTTATTACCCGAAAGAAATCTGCGAAAAAATTGATAAACGGGAAAGCAGTTGGAAGTATAAGTTGGCAAAATCAGTCGTTATTAAGGCACCGGACAGGGCCTTCGAGTTCGTTGGGAAATTTCTCTATCGACACATTTGACAATGCGTCGGATGAGCCAGGCAATGATGTTCGATGACAAAACCTCGGGTCCCGCCTTTGCTTATTAGGATGGCCGGACCGGCGTGAACCGACGGTTTTGTCTGTCGTTCTCGAGATCAAACGTCGGCGTCGAGGACGGTTCATGACCCGGCTGACTAAGAATGCCGGTTGACAATCGACGGCACAGAGTCCGCAGATGCCTGGTCAGACGAAATCCAGCACAAAAAACATGTCATCTTTAAATAATAATCTCATAACCGGATTCAGTATATGTCCGTAGATTCATCGAGACAGAGGTCTTCTCACAGCCGCGATTCCCGTCCAGGATGCCAGCTCTGCACGTTGCCGGGTTTGGCGTGCTCACTGGGAAGACTTCAAAGTGCTCTTCAATTAAAGAATCGTCTGAAACGTTATGCCAAACGCAGATTGCGATACCTTCAAAACGTCATAAGGGCAAAGCTGCTTTCAGCACAAGGTGGAGGGACTGCTTCAATGGGAAACAAGGATGCGCTTCAGCCGGGTGATGCAGTATCAGTTCTGTCAAAAGAGGAGATTCAGAAGACATTGAATCACTGGAACGGATTGAAAGGGTGCGCGTTCATGGAGGAGATGTGGGTGTACTGCGGTACAACACAACGTGTTCTGAAACGTGTCAATAGCTTTCTGGACGAACGAGATTATAAAATGAAGAAATGCAAGGGGATTGTCATCCTGGACGGGGTAATGTGCAACGGTACAAAGGACTTTGGAAAATGTGATCGCTCCTGTTTCTTTTTTTGGAGAGATGAGTGGTTGAAGAAAGTAGAGTTGTAAATCTGATATCGTGAATATCCAATTCATTGATCCGACACTTGTATCCGGCTGGGACGAAGATATTCTTCGCTTTCCCGAGACATCCTTTTTTCATAGCGCATCCTGGGCGAAAGTACTGAAGGAATCTTATGGATATGATCCCGAATACCTTACCCTGATGGATTCCGGACGACTGACAGCTGTGCTTCCGCTAATGGAGGTGTCGAGTTTCATTACGGGAAAACGCGGTGTATCCCTGCCCTTTACCGACTACTGTGAAGTTCTCACGGTGCATAAAGAGAGCTCTAACGTTGTATTCGAGAAGCTCAAGCAGCAAGGGGGAAAAAGAGGCTGGAAATATATCGAGTTGCGCGGCGGCACCGATTACCTCGGAGATGTGCCCCCCTATACCTTTTTCTACCGCCATGAGTTGGACTTATCGATCGGTGCTGATAAGATATTGAGAAATCTTAGAGACTCGACCAGGCGAAACATTAAGAAGTCGGAAAAGACAGGCGTAGAGGTGCGTTTTGAGGGCACGCTCGATGCCCTTTACGAATTCTATCGACTCAACTGCATGACACGCCGTGAGCACGGACTTCCGCCGCAGCCGTTCAGGTTTTTTGCCAGCATTCACGAACACATCATTTCCCGGGACAGAGGCCGTGTAGCCCTCGCGTTGCACGACGGCAAGGTGATCGCAGGCTGCGTTTATTTTCATTTCGGCAGAAGTGCATTATACAAATACGGTGCCTCGGATCGCCGTTTTCAGCACCTCCGCTCCAACAACCTCATCATGTGGGAGGCTATCAAGCGGTACGCCGGTGAAGGATATGGACAGTTCTGCTTCGGACGTACGGAACCTGAGAACGAGGGTTTGCGCCAGTTCAAAACCGGCTGGTCGGCCACAGAGCGCATCATCAACTATTACCGATACGATCTCAGGAAAAATACATTCATGCCTGCGGGGGAGAGAATATCTTCAGCGGCCAACAAGCTTTTCTCAAACATGCCGATTCCCATCGCACGGGCGATTGGAGCCGTGCTCTATCGCCACGTGGGGTGACCTGCTGCCCCATACCCCGATACTCGGTACTTTTCTCATCAGATCTATGCTTTATGATTTCTACTACACACTAAAGCCCCTTATTCCCAGGCCTGTACAAATTTTGATGCGACGTCAGCACGCGGGCTGGCTTCTTTCGCGAGTCGGGTACAGGTGGCCCATCGATGATACAGCCTCAGGTCCGCCGCCGGGGTGGTCGGGCTGGCCGGAGGGGAAAAGATTCGCACTGGTGTTGACCCACGACGTGGAATCAGCGAGGGGCGTGGACAAATGCATCCGACTGTCCGAAACGGAGGAAAGTCTCGGCTTTCGCTCGTCGTTCAATTTCGTTGCCGAAGATTACTATGTGCCGGAACAGCTGAGGAACGATCTCGCAAAGCGCGGGTTTGAGATAGGCCTTCACGGGGTTACGCATAAAATCAACCCCTTCAAGTCCAGAGATATATTTCAGGAACAGGTGATTAAGATAAACCGCTATCTCAAGGATTGGGGTGCAGTGGGGTTCCGCTGTCCATGCGTGTACCGAAACCTTGAATGGATTTGCGACATGAATATCGACTATGACGCCTCGACTTTTGACACAGACCCTTTTCAGCCTCAGCCTGATGGAGCAGGTACCATTTTCCCGTTCTGGGTATCGGCGAACCCGGCGCAAAAAGGATATGTCGAGTTGCCTTACACTCTTCCGCAGGACCATACACTTTATGTGGTAATGCAGGAAAAAGATAATGCCATATGGAAAAAGAAGATTGACTGGATTGCTGCACGGGGTGGAATGGCACTTTTTATAGTCCACCCGGACTATATGCATTTTAGCGGAGAGAGGCAAAGCCGGGAGGAATATCCTGCAAGCCACCTTACCGACTTTCTTGAATATATCAAGAGCAGACACGAAGGTGAGTATTGGCATGTGCTGCCCAGAGAGATGGCGCGCTTCTGGGCAAAGAATTATAGGCGCAGTGGTCAATTTTACCATAAGCATTTGCGTTGAGAAGCCGGGGCGTCGACATTTTACAAAATGCGTAAGGATATTTTTTCAATGAACAGAGGCGCACGGTGTGTCTCTGTTGGTCTGCTCGTCTGTATCATCCTGTTCTCATTCGATATTTGTGACACGCTTCAACCGGAAAATGAACCTGATGTACAAACGAAACGGGCCATTGAAGAAGTCGATGGAAGCAATCTTGGGAATGCGATCACTCATTTGCAGTCCTATGGCAATCGTTCAACGTGGGAAAAGCAATGGGAGGCGGCCATTTGGTTGTCCCGTGAGTTCGAGAAAACAGGCATCGAGGCCGGCATTCACAAATATGAATTCAACGGTAAAATTTGGCCGAACGTCATTGCTAAAATCGAGGGGAAAGAACGACCTGAAGAGATTATTATGGCAATCGCCCATATGGATTCCACCTCTGATCATCCTCAAAACACGGCTCCGGGTGCGGATGACAATGCAAGCGGGGCAGCCGTCATTCTCGAGATGGCACGGGTTGTAAGGGATATCCCGATGGCACGAACGGTCATGTTCAGTATTTTTAGCAATGAGGAACGAGGTAGACTCGGAAGTCAGGCTTTCGCTCGGCAGGCCGGGGAGAGCGGAATGAGGATAAAGACTGTAATCAATTTGGATATCCTCGGTTACAATCGACCTGAGCGGTTTTTTTATTGGGCCGCAGTTGACGGCCATGCTGCCCTGAACAACAAGATCAAGGCCATTATAAAAATGGCGCGAAATTATTTCGTCGGCGTAATGAGCGGGAAAGATATTGTACAGGTTGCCGGCAGGGAGTCGGATCGTGAAACAGTATCCATCGCCTCCCGGTTGATCAGCAGATCCACTGGCCTGAAAGTTAAAGAGATAGTAAGCGATGATTGCGGTTGAGGAGATGAAGGCTCCTTCTGGAACGAAGGGTATAAAGCCGTATATATTATTTCATTTTATCAAAACCCGTTTCATCATTCATCGAATGACAGATTAGAGCATTTGGATTTAAAGCTGCTCGAAAAGATTTCAAAGGGGGCGGTCGCAATTGTAATGACTCTGGCAAACGATACGCGACCGGTGAACCAAAGATAAGATTGGACGGGGGAGTGGGCGTGATCGGCGTTATCGCAGACGACCGGAAGCAAATTTTCGTCGAATACAAAATTTTTTTGGTCATGCTGCCGCATGGCAGTCATACCGGGCATACAGGGGTTGTCTTGCAAGAAGAGATCGCAGAGAAGCATTTTTCAGGAAACCGGAGTTGAAAAGGTTTTTCGGCGATGCTTGCATGTAAAGCGTGAACCTTAACCTCTCAGAGCGAGCAATTTCAATGACGCAGATATCCGGAGCGAACAACAAAACAAAAATCTGGATCGACCTCGACAATTCCCCGCACATACCCTTTTTTTATCCGATCATCAAAGAACTAAATGATCGAGGGTTTTCCAGTGTGCTGACTGCGAGAAATTGTTACCAAGTCTGCGGGCTGGTTGACCTGTACCACCTCGATTGCAGCGTGATCGGAAAGCACTACGGTAAAAACAAACTATTGAAAATATGGGGGATGCTGCACCGATCTTTCCGGCTTGTATTATTCGCCCGCAAAAACAAACCCGCATTGGCGGTATCGCATGGCTCTCGTGCTCAATGCATAGCAGCTTCACTATTGGGGATGCGGTCCATCGTCATAATTGATTATGAGCATGGTCAGAAAGTCCCCTTCATAAATCCCGATCTATATATCGTGCCGGAAGTGATGAAGAATCATCACCCATGGCCCCCGAATACGGTGAGGTCCTATCCGGGAATAAAGGAGGATGTTTACGTCCCGTTTTTCAAGCCCGATCCTTCGATTCTCAAAACATTGGGATTGCATGCAGGTCATATTCTGGTGACAATCCGCCCCCCGGCGAGCGAGGCTCATTACCATGATCCGCAGAGTGATGTGCTCTTTGCCGGGATTCTGGATTGTTTCGGTGAACGTAACGACGTCCAGATGGTTATTCTTCCCCGGAGTCATGTGCAGGAGGAGCAGATACGTGAACGCTGGTCACCGCTTATCGCAAAAAAGAAAGTCATCATACCCGGTGACGTGGTAAACGGCCTCAACCTGATGTGGCACTCCGATCTCATCATAAGCGGCGGCGGGACCATGAACCGAGAGGCAGCAGCCCTCGGTGTTCCCGTTTACAGTATTTTCAGAGGGAAAATAGGGGCCGTTGACCGGTATCTCAGCGAAACGGGTCGTTTGAATTTAATTGAACACCCTGATGACATTCAAAAGAAAATTCTTCTGAAAAGGAGAATTATACCGGAGCATCTCAATTCTGCAAATAATGGTGTTTTGCAGTGCATCGTAGATGTCATAGTGAAACATTTGGAGCGGCATTGACATGGTTTTCTTGGTACATAAAGCATGTTTCTCTGATGACCCGGTGTATTTCAAGATGTGTCCATTCCAGGGATCAAACTCGTAATGTCCAAACGTCTCATGATACTAACGGGCAGCATCTTCCTTTTCATTTTTGAAGAATTGACGTCGTTACTTCAAATACTCTTTGGCAAAAAGAAACCCGATAAATGCGTCATATTGTATTATCACGGCATATCAACAAAAGAGCGTAAACGTTTCGCAAGGCAGATGGATGAGCTGCTGAAATTGTGCAGACCGGTGAGTCTGGACCCTTTTTGTGTACCCCGGGACGGTTGTCGTTTCGCAGCCGTCACTTTTGACGATGGTCTTATCAGCACAGTTGAAAACGCGTTGCCGGAACTTGCGCTTCGACAAATACCGTCCGCACTATTCATTCCCGCAGGATGTCTGGGCCGGCACTCGAAGTTGCGGCACAATTTGTCTGCGAATCATGACAGGGTCGTCACCGCTGCCGAACTCAAACAAATAGCTGGAAGAATGGTTACAATCGGGTCTCACTGTCTGAGCCACAGAGATCTGATGGAACTTGACGAAATAGAGGCCAAGGATGAAATCACCAGATCCAAACAGGAATTAGAAGAAATATTAGGCCGCCCGGTTCAATTCTTGAGCTTTCCTTTCGGGTCTTTCGGTCCACAGCATGTAACCTATGCCAGGGAAGCCGGTTATACAAAGGTATTCTCAATATCACCTGTTTTAGCACCCATGAATTCGGGTGATTTCATCATCGGCCGTGTGAGGGTGGATCCTTCCGACTGGCGGGTCGAATTTAGGTTGAAGCTCCTCGGTTATTACCGCTGGCTTCCAAGGGCTTTCAGTTTAAAGTCCCGTTTGAAAAGAGTTGCGTTCCATCATTTTACGGTCTAACCCGGATGTGAAGTGAAAAAGCAAATGCAGCCGCATCCCGTTTCTGTCAAAGATAGCCATGAGATAATACCGCAGCTGATAATCATATCGGCCTCGGGTCTGGAAAAAATGTATAATCGGGAAAAACGTCTTTTCTGTTATCGTGCATACAAGTCATCCGGAAATGAACTTGTCATGAGCGGGTCCTCCATCCGATATACGATGATAGCCCTGATGGGCATCCATCTCTTGAAAGGAACCGGCGTGAATGTATCGATAGACACCAGATCCGTCGTTGATTCACTTTTCGAAAAAAAAGCGGAAATAGTCGGCATCGGCGATCTGGGTTTGTTTATATGGCTGGTTTCACTGTCTTGTCCGGACAAACTGGAAGATATATGGTCAGCATTCGACGTCATGCATACTCTGAATAGCGACAGGGATGCCAGAGAGGGAAAAACAACGGAGCTATCCTGGTTTCTTACAGGCATCTCCCAGGCTGCATTGGCTCTTGGAGACGGCCCGGATCGGTTGCAGACGCATGCTGTTCATTGTTACCGTAAGATTATTCAAAACTACGGAGGTCGTGGCATCTTTGGCCACCAGGGTCTATCTCTTCATTCAGGAGCAATCCGGAGGTCCATCGGATGTTTCGCTGACCAAGTCTATCCAATCTATGCTTTCTGCAAATTCGCGCAGGCATTTCAAAGGGAAGACGCTTTGAAAATTGCCGCGGAATGCGGAAAAAAGATACGCGAGCTTCAAGGCCCGTTGGGACAGTGGTGGTGGTATTATGACTCAGCAAGAGGAGAGACATCCAGTGGTTATCCCGTGTATTCCGTGCATCAGGATGGCATGGCCCCAATGGCTCTCCTTGAATTGCAACACTCGACAGATCTGAATTTCGGCGATTCCATCGCCAGGAGTCTTCAGTGGATTTTAGGAAATAACGAGCGAAATTACAACATGGTATCCGAGGAACATTCTCTGATCTGGCGGTGTATCGAATTCGGGGGACGGCGTAGAGACTTCGATTTAATCAAATCTTTATTTCGCATAAAACCTAGAACAAATACGGGGCAGCTTTCAATCCTCTTTGAGTGCAGACCTTACCATTTGGGATGGCTGCTTTATGCCTTTGCCGACCATCTGCCTCGTGCTTCTTCACAGTCCTCTTCATACCGTTCGCTCAAAAAGGATTCTGCTTCATGAAGATACTTAGTGTCATTGGTGCAAGGCCGAATTTCATGAAAATCACGCCGATCGCAGCCGCGATTGATCGGTACAACAGGCAATGTGGGAAAACCGCAAAATCCATCAGGCACATTCTCGTTCACACCGGCCAGCACTACGATGAATTGATGTCCGGCATATTTTTCGAAGATCTCGGTTTGCCAACGCCTGATATTTATCTGGGTATCGGCTCCGCTTCTCATGCAGTCCAGACGGCAAATCTTCTTATACAGTTTGAGAAAGTTCTCCTGGAGCATACACCGGATATAGTCCTGGTGGTCGGGGACGTAAACTCAACCATTGCCTGTGCACTCGCAACATCCAAATTTTATATCAATGAAGGCCGTAAGAGACCCCTTATTGCCCATGTTGAGGCAGGTCTCCGTTCCTTCGATCATACGATGCCGGAGGAGATTAACCGAATATTAACCGATCATATTTCCGATATCCTGCTTGTGACAGAATCAAGCGGAATGAACAATTTAAAGAGAGAGGGGTTGCCCAGGTCTAAACAATATTTCGTCGGCAATACAATGATTGACACACTTCTCACATTCAAAAAAGCATCCCAACAATCCCCTATTCTGTCCCAGCTGGGGTTGATCAGTGAAAAGCGTGGTCGAAGATCCCTTTTGTCTCCCTACGCCCTGCTGACGATGCATAGACCATCGAATGTTGACAATAAGAAAACCCTATGCGGGATCGTCGATGCTCTCAGAACAGTCTCCAAAGTGATGCCCGTCATTTTCCCCTGTCATCCAAGAACAAGAAATAAATTGTCCGAGTTTAAAATGAATAACTACTTCTCATGCCTGAATGTGAGAAATGTTCTTTGCAAGAACGCATCCGCTGATCGAGCGATTTCCAAACGTAGCGATCAACTGTATCTCATCGATCCTTTGGGATACATTGATTTTTTGCAACTCATGTCGAATGCCAGAGTCGTATTCACTGATTCCGGAGGGATTCAGGAAGAGACCACCTGCCTTCACATCCCTTGTATCACCCTGCGCAACAATACCGAGAGGCCTGTGACGATCTCCAACGGAACGAATGTGTTGGGCGGTACGACGAAAAAAGAGATCGTAAAGGCTTTTGAACACAGCATGAAAAAGACGCTCAACAACAGAAGAAAGCCCAAATATTGGGACGGCAGAGCCTCCGAGCGAATACTTAAAATTCTCCTTCAAGCACACCATAAAAAAATGAACAGCTGATGTCCGGATGGTGGATTGATCGCTGTATTTCTATAACCAGATATGACCCTTCAAGTGTTATAAGGTTTTCGACACCAATACTTGCGTTATTGCTGGCACGTCTATTACCCTCCGATGAAATACGTTATCATATCACCGGTTAGAAATGAGGGTAAATTTATCAGGAATACCCTGGACGCTGTCCTTTCCCAATCCGTCAAACCCGAGAAATGGATTATTGTGAATGACGGGTCTCAGGATGACACGGGGTCAATCATTGATGAATACGCCAAAAAGAATGGATGCATTGAAACAATACACAGGTCAGACAGGGGTTACAGACAATCAGGAGCTGGTGTTATTGAGGCATTTTATGACGGCTACAACTCTCTCACGTCCTTCACATGGGACTTCATTGTTAAACTGGATGGAGATGTCACAGTTGACAAATCCTATTTTGAGAGTTGTTTCAAAATATTTGAGCAAGAACCTAAGCTGGGGATCGGCGGCGGGGTGATTTGCAATCTAGTGGATGGCCGCATCATTCGTGAAAAAACCCCCTTGTTCCACGTTCGAGGCGCTACGAAGATCTACAGGAAAGATTGCTGGTGCGCCATTGGTGGATTGATCAAAGCCCCCGGGTGGGACACGGTAGATGAAATTAAAGCAAACATGTTGGGTTGGAAATCACGGACCTTTTCCGACTTGCCCGTCATCCATCATCGACGAACAGGGAGCGCAGATGGTCCCTGGAAGGATTCTATAAAACATGGTCTCGCCAATTATGTCGCAGGTTATCACCCTGTGTTTATGATTTTCAAATGCATCCGTAGAATTTTTGTAAAGCCCTATGTCATTGGTGCAACGGGTATATTGTATGGTTTCCTGAAGGCCTATTATAGCAGAATGGACCGGATTCAGGATGAACAGCTCATCCAGTATATTCGTAATGAACAGATAAAGAGAATTACTTTTAGGCAAAGCATCTGGAAGTGAAACGTCAATCTCAGCCTTATCTTCATATATCGATATGCCCCCCCTCAATCAGGCATCGTCACTTTTGACCTAAATGACATATCTAAACGAACTCGGATTATCGATCATAGGACTATTGGTCATTTCTATCATACTACTGCCCAGGCGCTATGCCTTTTTACCTCTTCTTGTGGCTGTATGTTATTTAACCCTTGGGCAGACTGTCATCTTGGCCGGTGCGAACTTTCATCCGGTTCGCATATTAACCCTCATGGGATTCGTCGGTTTGTTTTTCCGCATGGATCACCCGAAAATCAATTTCAACCGCATCGATTGTCTTGTAATATTATGGGCTGTATCGAGCTTTACGATTTACATGATCCGTGAACCGGACACTATTTCACTCATTTATCGTCTCGGATTTTTGTACGATGCCGTAGGGTTATACTTTCTAAGCAGATTTCTCATTGCAGACCTTGATGATATCAGGACCGTAACGAAATACGCATGTATCATCATTGTACCTATGGCTATTTTTATGATCATTGAAAGCTCAACGGGGAATAACGTATTTTCCTATTTTGGCGCCGTCAAAGAAATCAGTTTGACGCGTGATGGGTCTGTTCGGAGCCAGGGCCCCTTTCGTCATCCGATACTTGCGGGAAGTTTTTGTGCGTCTTTAATCCCGCTCTTTCTCGCATGTTGGTGGCAAGAAAATGGAAAAATATACGCCTCGATTGGAGTATTATTCGCGACAGTCGTTGTCATGACGACGCAGTCAAGTGGTCCCATGTTATCTTTTGTAGCGGCCGTGGTGGTATTTTCATTTTGGACGATCCGTGATCATGTGAGCAAGTTGGCCTGGGTCGCTCTCTTCGCGATTGTTTTCCTCGATGTCATAATGGAAGCGCCCTTTTACTACATTATCGATCGCATCTCTGATTTAATTGGCGGGTCTGGCTGGTATCGATCGTATCTTATCCAACAGGCCATAGAGCGTTTCGATGAATGGTGGTTGATCGGTGTATCCGACACATCAAAATGGATGCCTTTCGCCATACCGGGGCGCGTCGATTTCGCAGATATCACCAATCAATACATTGCCGAGGGCGTCACCGGCGGTTTGATCACAATGATATTGTTTATTCTGGTGATTACTTTTTGCTTCAAATCCATCGGAAGGAATATACAATCTTCTCATGAATTACCTTTGTCCGACCAGATGATTTATTGGTCTCTTGGTGTTTCACTTACGGTTCATTGTGTTTCCTTTTTTTCTGTTTCTTATTTCGATCAGATTATCGTCATATGGTATTTTTTACTGGCATCCATTTCTTCCCTTGATTCTTCATCCCATACATCCCATCAAGGAGAGGCATTTGACTCCCTTCCGCAAAACGGCAATCAGGGTGATTTCAAATGAGCGATTTTCTGCTTTCTTTCGGTAAATTAAGTAACACACCTAAATTGTCCGATTACATTTGCTATTTCGACGATATTGAAGTGCGAATCTTCGAAGAAAAACATTTCACTTTGATATTAAGCAGGCCTGATGATTGGAGTTTGTGGGGACCATACATTTCGGATGACAGAAAAATTCATGTGTTTCTTGCCGGTCGCATAGCGCTGGATGAAAGTGAATGGAAGCAGTCTCTTGAGACGGCTGGAAATGGCGGTGTTGCTTGTAAAGCGATCTTTGATATGTATCAGCGAGGCGGAATATCGGAACTGGCCAAACTGAATGGGAATTATGTTGTCCTCATATTTGACGATCGCGTTAATCGTGCTTACATCATCACTGACAGATGTGGCATGTTTCCCTGCTACATTCACAATGATAGCAATAAAGTCTTTTCCATTTCGTCCCATCCTGACCTCCTTGCGCAGTTGTCGAACAAATCGCATGAATGGGATTTAGATTCTTTTTCAGAGTTTCTTGCCACCGGCAAAATATCATTTCCCTTCACCTACTATAAAGATATCCACGCAATGGATTTTGGATCGATCCACGTATTCAAGCCTGAAAACGGGTCCGTGGAATATCATTCAAAGATCAAATATTTCGATTTCGATTACCAAATTGATCACGGCCTGACAGAGTGGGAACTGGCTGAAGAACTCGCGTCATCCTTTCGCAAGGCTGTCAACAGGCGAAGTCTCCCCATATTCGGTAAAACGGCTGTTTCATTAAGTGGCGGACTGGATTCGAGATCATTCCTTTGTGCACTGTGTAACAAAGCTGACGTTGTCTCTTTCTGTTTTTTTGATGTGGAGAATTTAGAATTTAAAATTGCCGAACAGATTGCAAATACAGCGGGCGTGCATCTCCACAGGTTGAATAGAGATTTTGATCACTACGGTAAAAACGCAGAGTTAGGAATAAAAATATCCGGGGGCATGGGCGATTTCGGCAATAATCACTATTTGGGTTTCCGGCGAACCTTCATAGATTTGGGCATACAAAACATCATCGCGGGGTTCTATTGCGACTATTTATTCAAAGGCCTTGTCCTGAACAAAAAAAAGCATACAGTCTCCAGGAGGGAACAATATTCGGCATTTCGTTATGAAAACTACATGCCCATATTCTGGTTCGAGACCGCTTATGGCCGGCAAGTGCGGGAAAGACTGGACAGCCTGTTCCCGGAGGATGTGAAAAGGGATGAATCGGAATTGGGCAGACTCATGATCGAACAGAGGCGTCTCTTCCCCCTGTATTCGGAGCCCGACAACCAAGAGACACTTGTCCCCCAGCGTGTCCTGGGTTGGTCCCTTCCCATTGTTGACAACGACATCATCAACACCTACCTGAGGATACCCCCGCGATACAAGCTGAACACGTCCATGTATTCGAAGATGGTACAGATTGTCTGCGGAGATGCAGTATCTGACATTATCAACACAAACACCGGTGCGAAAGTCGGTGCGTCAACGGTCAGCCTGATTGCCCATGGTTATTTGAAGTCAATCAAGGGAAGACTCGCCAGACGAAAGCAATCAATTGCGACCGAGGAATCCTGGCCGAACTGGGAATTCTACATCCATCACAGCAAAGTCATAGAAGCCCTGTGGTCGAGGAAGAACGATGTGTCCATCGATGTCTTTAAAGGCATTACAGGGTCTGACCCCTATGATAAGAATATTCGACAGTATGTCGGGGTAGAGCTGAAGCTGTTTTTACGGCTTTTGACCCTCAAGTTGTGGATAGACCAGCGAATGAACCAAGCGTGACCGCATGGATGCATCATGATGAAAGCACTTCCTGATCTTTACAAGAGTGAAGTCGACACCTTTCCAAAGGACTCCTGGTCAGACATCCTGGACCTCTTCGGGGATGCGAATGTATACCAGACCTGGTCATACGGTAAAGTGCGCTGGGGTGAAAGAAACACCAGCCACTTCATTCTCAGAAAACAGGGTCAAATAATAGGAGGGGCCCAGGTTTGTCTCCGGACTGTTCCGTTTCTCAAGGCGGGCGGCGCGTATGTCTATTGGGGGCCACTCTGGCAGTTGAAAAACGCGGAAAACAGCCTGGAGGATTTGAGCGCCATTGTTCGATTTCTGAAGTATGAATACGCGGAAAAACGCGGGTTATATCTCAGGATCGTTCCACGCGTCATTCAGGATGAAAACACGGACTTTGTGCGCATTTTGTCGGAGCATGGATTTCACATCGACGTGGACACACCGCGATACAGAACGTTCATCGTCGATATCACGCCCCCCCTGGAGAATATCCGTAAATCCCTTGATCAGAAATGGAGAAATCAACTGAACCGGGCTGAGAAAAACGATTTGAATGTACAGGACGGAAAAAGTGACGATTTATATGCGCATTTTTTGAGGCTCCAGAAGGAAATGCTCGATCGGAAGCAATTCCTCCCCGGCGTTGATTATGATGAATTCAGAGAGATCCAGCGGGATCTGCCGGACAAAGACAAGATGAATATCGTCATATGTGAACAGGACAATGAACCTGTCACGTCCACGGTCTATTCCGCTCACGGTGACACGGGCATCTATCTTCTGGGCGCAACGGGCGACAAGGGGTTAAAAGCGAAGGGGGCGTACCTGTCGCAATGGCTCGTCATCCGGTCGCTGAAGGAAAAGGGCCTCAAATCCTATGATCTCGGCGGCATCAACCCCGACACAAATCCCGGCGTCTATCATTTCAAGTCAGGATTGAGAGGCCGGGACGTGCAATTTGTCGGTGCGTTCGATGTCTGCGACAATATTCTGAGCCTCATGATGTATCGTCTGTTCACCTATATGTCCCGGATCAGAAAATAAATCCCTGACGCGGTCTCCCCTGCAGTGAATAGCACGTCCAGACCCTTCAACGGCTCCAGAACACAGCCTCTGTGATTCAACGGTTTACACGATGACGACATTGAGATTTTTTTTCGACCGTCTGCACCGGTACTACGGTAAGCACGGTTTCTATAAATCACTCAAGCGCTTCTGCCAAAAAGCTTATTTTGCTATTTTCAAGTCTTCGGCCTACATCTATTACTGCGATCTGTCCGATCTGGATCCGTCCGACTATCGACTGCCGGATAATTACCAGTTCGAAGTCAGGGAATCCGCGGATCAGATTCTGGGCGTTGAAATGGATAGCCTCGCCGGATACATAGGAAGGGATATCCTGATGCACCAGCTCAAGGAAAGATTTTCCCGTTCTGCCCTTTTGTGGCTGGGTAAAGTAGAGGGAAAAGTGGCTTACTTTGCCTGGACGATACGACAAAAACCCCTCAAGCCCTACTATTTGCCCCTGGGGGATCTCGACGCGCTGATTTTTGATGGTGGCGTATTTCACGGCTACCGCGGGCGCAATATAAATCCCGTTTTTCTCACCCAACTTTTTTGCGCGTTGAAAAAAAGAGGACTCAAGAGAGCTCTGGTGGACGTTTTCGAATGGAATCAGTCAAGCATCCACTCATTAACAAAGACACCGGTCAAACTTCTCGGTATTGCAAGAAAAGTTTACCTACCGGGGAAAAACGTCATTCTATGGAAGGAATGATCGTCCGCATCGACAGGCTAAATCCTTTACACGACAGAACATGAAACTCTCAATCGTCATTGTGAATTGGAATTCGAAAGAGTTGCTCAAAAATTGTTTGTCATCTCTGCGGGAGTATCACGATCTCAGGGATATAAACGTCATCGTCGTCGACAATGCGTCGCGGGACGGGAGCACGCAGATGGTTGAAGCCTCCTTCCCGGAGGTTCGGGTCATACACTCAGGCGGCAACGTGGGTTTCGGAAAAGCCAACAACATGGCTATAAAAACCGCCCCTACGCCATACATCCTGCTTCTGAATCCCGACACGACGGTGTTTCCGGACACGATAGAGCAAATGACGGGATTCATGGATTCAAATCCATCTGTGGGGGGATTGGGTTGTCGGATGGTATTCCCGACGGGCGAAACTCAACCGATAGGGTTGCAGTGGTTTCCTTCTCCCCTGACCGAATTCCTGGGTCTTGTCCTGGTATCGGATAAAACCTTTCATTTACTGAGGAACATCATCCCTTACAAAGACCCCGACAGCAGCGGCTACGTCTCCAAACTCTACGGCGGTTGTTTATTGATACGCAAGGCGGTCTTCGATCAAATCGGATATTTTGACGAGCAATTCTTCATGTACGGCGAAGATGTGGATCTGTGCCGCAGGATAACGGATGCCGGATGGAAACTCTATTACCTCAGCAGCGCTAAAATAATCCATCTCTGTGGCGGGGCGACAGAGCAATCCTTAAACGACTTTCCGATCCTGATGAGGTGCGAATCCATCGGCAAACTGATGAGGAAATATCATGGCGTCTCGGGCCGATTCTTGTACAGAATGGGCACTTTCGGCGGCTCCTGTTTCAGATTGCTCACACTGATGACGTTGCGTATTTTATCGCTTCCTTCATCCAGCTTCAACACCTTGAATTATGTGAAGGCGAACCACAAATACGCCACCATGATAAAGTGGAGCCTCTTTCTTCGAAAACCTGCCGTCAATCAATGAATAAAGACAACCGATCCGATTCCTTGAAAATTGTGCTCACGGGCGACCTTTTTTACGGTGGTGAATTTGCCAGCCGTTTGACCGACAAAGCGTCCGTCCCTTCAAATCCATTTCGGCATATCTCTTCCTTTCTGGATGATGCCGATCTGCTGCTGGTGAATTTTGAAGGACCCGTCTCCACGGGGTCAGAGAAAAGGACGGACACGTCGTCTATTCTTTCCAACCCTTCATTCATGTCAGATTTCTTTTCCGGTCAGCCGGTTTTCGTCGCGAATCTGGCGAATAACCACATCATGGATTACGGCGCCGACGGCCTGCAAAACACGGTTTCTTTCCTTTCATCCCGGGGTGCCCGTTATTTCGGCGCCGGGCAAGACGAAGACGACGCGAATAAAGCCCTGATCCTCGAGCTCAAAAATAAAAAAATCGCTTTTCTGGGATTCACAAGCGATGAGAAGCACATCAACGCAATCATATCGGCATCACATCGTGCGGGTTGCCCCACCTATCACAAAATTAAGTATATTCTTCAGTATATTCGAGAACTTAAGCAAATTGCGGACATCGTATGCGTCTCACTTCACTGGGGATACGAGTACTTCTGCTACCCCAGTCCTGAGCAAATCAAATTAGCTCACTCCATCGTCGATGCCGGGGCGGACATCGTCGCCGGCCACCATCCGCATGTGATACAGGGAGTCGAGAAATACAAAAATGCGCTCATCCTGTACAGTCTGGGGAATTTCTTCTTCTCTGATTTCCGGATGACTTCCGGACGCATGCATTATCAAAAAAGGCTGGCCAGAGAGTTTATGATCGTGACGGCTGCAATCGGCAATGATTTGCAGATTGAATGCGAATTTATCGGCGGGATGCGCGATGAAAATTATTTGCTTGTCCCGTATGCAGCGGACTCCAGGAAGGCCTTCCTGAAGAAAATCGATCAGCTGTCCGGGGTCCTGTCGATTCCTGATTACGAGTCATTCTGGAATCAGTATCGTACCCGGAGAGAGAAAGAATTGATCAGGGAAAGCTTATGGGAGGCTGTTCAAAAAGTATTCAGGATGTCGCCCGTGGATCTCATTAAAAATATCAAACCCGGCGACGTGAAGAGGAATTTTCGCAGACTGATCGACATGATGCCCTGAACTTTGCTGGTGGTCCTTTTTTAGCGGCCAGGATAAGCCGACGCCGTAACTAATTTGATCCGTCATCACTTGACGCTGTTGCAGCACCGATCGTTGTAAAAGTGCAAGTGGAGAACACATGAAATTCCTTTATCGACATATCGAATCTCTGCCGCGTCTCGCCTGGTGCGCTAGGATGGAAAAGTTCAGTGATGTGGTCGAAGTATTCCACGGGTCCTGGGTGGAGACCTGTGACACTTTTTTTGTAGAGGGCGTCTGGGATGGACCGTTTGCGCAAGGTTCTTTTGGGGATGCATATCTCATGGGCTCGGGTGGAAAGATAAGCGATCAGGGGATCCTGTTTTGCACGCCCTACCACAGTCACGAACGCCTTCATTTCTTTTCCGGGGATTCGCATCTCTTCGTATCACCCTCTCTCTCTTTTATCCTGCATATGGCAGGCCAGGAATTGGACATCAGGCATATCCCCTACCATGCACAACTCATTGAGATGCTTTACGGGTATGATCATCATGTCGGGGTCATCCCCCTGTCTTCCGGACGGGACATGAAAATAATTCATTTTAGAAACATTTTAGTCGACCGTGCCCTGAACATAAGCGTCGTTGACAAACGTTCATCTCCTGAATTTCTTTCCTACGAAGACTATCGGCAATATCTCGTGGACCGTCTCAAGCTGTATTTTGCAAATGCATCCTCTGAGCACAGAAAAGTGCGGTATGATGTGATTTCGACAATTTCAACCGGGTACGATTCACCCGCCTGCAGCGCCCTGGCGTTCGATGCGGGATGCAGGAATGCAGTGACATTCAAAACATCAAGGGCAGGCTATGATCGTATCGAACATGGCGACAGCGGAAAAAACATCGGCGAAATTCTCGGATTATCCGTAGAAGAATATGCAAGAAACTCGTATCTGACGGCAGAGGGGACACCGGAGGCCGAGTTTGTCGCATGCGGTGACCTGGGTCAGGATTTTGAAATGTGCGCGTTTGAAAAAGCCTGGGAGCAGAAGGTGGTGATCCTCGGAGACCATGGTGACCAACTCTGGGATCCGAATCGTCAGCGAAAACACATTGAGACGAAGTTATGGAGGTACGACACCGGGGGGGACTGCCTGGTGGAGTTCAGAACAAGAGTCGGGTTTATTCCCCTCAGACCCATATTTGTGGGCGCATTGAGTCATCCCTCGATACACCGGATTACGAAATCAAAAGAGATGATTCCATGGTATCTTGGAAACAAGTACGATCGCCCTATTGCCAGGCGAATTATCGAGGAGAAGGGGGTCCCACGGGAGCTTTTTGCCCGGAGGAAAAAAAATATCAGTATTCTTTTGAACAGAGACGATCGGATACAGCCCCAGATGAAGCCGGAATCATTTTCCTCTTTTTTAAACTTCTACTTGCAGCATAGACAGACCCGCAGTGCGTTCAAGCAAAAATTCTACGAAGTCCTGTTCCGGGCCTACCATTTATGTTACGGACTGATATCCATACCGAACAAGCTGTTCACACGGTTTCGCATTCCTGTCTGGATCCCGAACATTGTCCCGCACAAATTCAGCCAAGCGCCGGGTATGCCGTCTTTTTTGGTGCACTGGGGAATTACGACGATCAAAGATCGTTACCATACAGAGTCTCAGAAATCTCCCCTTGCCAAAAACGCCAGGCATATGTGATTCTCCGAATCATTGATTGACAAACGGCGGTCTCTTCATCACATGATTAAAAGAACACACTGGATAGAGAACTACCACTACCTTTTTAAAAGGGTCAGGACGAAGATATACACCTGGATGCTGAGCCCGTGCCTGTACTCCATGGGTGAAAAGACATCCATTATTCCTCCTTTGAGATTTGCCAACCTTCAATATGTCGAACTTGGCAAATATGTCACCGTTCACAGCCACTGCTGGATCAATGTTCTCGCAGACACGGATGATACTGATGCCCCGAAATTAATAATAAGAGATCATGTGGGAATCGGCATGAATGCCACGATAACTGTAGCGAAAAAAGTTGTTATCGGGGAACATGTTTTCACAGGCAGGAATGTTTTTATATCAGATCATGCCCATGATTATAGAGAAACAGGTGTACCGATATACATGCAAGGGGTTTATAATACGAGTGGCGTCACGATCGGTGCACACTCGTGGCTGGGACATAATTCGAGCGTTCTTCCGGGCGTCACGATCGGTAAGCATTGCGTCATCGGGGCGAATTCCGTTGTCAACAGAGACATACCGGACTACCACGTTGCAGCAGGTGTTCCTGCCATACCCGTTCGCGTATATGACGTCTCAACTCATTGCTGGAAACGTTTAAAATAATAAATGTCCAAGACACTTACCGACATCCTTTATGTGTTTTCATCATCAACTTTGGCAAAATTCATCGGCGCATTTGCCGCATTTATTCTTCCCATCATTCTCGAACCTGCCAATTACGGGGTTTGGATTACCCTCCTGCTGGTTATCACCTACGCCCCGATTGCTGCTTTAGGTACAGTTGAAACTCTCCTGAAGCAGTATCCCTATTTCATAGGCAAACAGGAATATGCTGAAGCCAAACGTTTAGAAAACAGTGTGTTCAGCTCAATTCTTTTATCCGCTGTCTTGCTGACGATAGCGGGTTTGCTTTCCTATCTGGCCATTCTGAATTTTTCACTCTCAGCGTATGGTCTTCACATATTGATCATGTTTTTGACATCATCGATCTGCATTATTTCAAGTTTTTTCTACTACCGTATCATGGCCCGCCAATACTTTAAAGGCGCCAGCTACATAGACTTTGCCAGAGCAATTTCATCTCTTGTGTTTCTGGTCTCCTTCTCGTTAATATGGCAACTGAAAGGCGCAGTGTTCGGCTTTTTTTTCAGCGAGACTCTGATATGCATCTTTTCGGTGATATTGAGTTATAGAATATGCGGCAGCATCGATTTCAATTGGAATTATCAATTGATGAGTTCTGCAGTCCGGATAGGCTTTCCGATCACCATTGCATTCTGGATCCTGAGCCTGCAGATATCGGCTGACCGTATCGTTTCAATGGCAATGCTCGGAAATACGCAGACAGGTTTCTATGGCCTCGGTGCCACCTTCGTTTCAACCATTATACTGATCCCTGCTGCCGTTAATCGTGTGCTTTATCCAAAAATCAGTTATGGAATTGGGAGAAACGCCGACCAGGAAACGATTCTCAATCTTGTTTTGCTGCCGGTCCGGGCACTCAGCATCGTGATTCCGGTGTTGATCGGCATTTTAATATTTGTTTTACCCTCAATATATCATATGATTTTCCCGAAATATCTGCCCGGTCTGGTTTCCGCGCAGATACTACTTGTCGGTTCCTTTTGCATCTGTTTCATTGGTAATGGAACGAATTACTTGATTGCAAGCGATAAACAAAAAACGCTCGTTTGTTTTGCCGTCATGAGCCTGGCGGCAAATTATTTACTCGCTATTTCAGCCGTGAATCTCGGTTGGGGCATCGAAGGCATCGCGTTGAGCACCGGGATATCCTTATTTTTGCTGACCGTACTTATTTGGTTATCCGCCTTCAGAAAGATGGGTTTCGCAATCAGCGAAGTGCTGGTTACAATGTTCAATTTATATACGCCTATGATTCTTATGTGCTCATTATTATTGTTGTTTTACCTCGTCATGCCGTTTTCTTTTAACGACCCGGGTATCAGTTCGTTTTTATACGCAGGATGTTTTGTGCTTCTGTACACCCTGGCAATATTTGTCATACCCCCCTTTCGTTATCTGGTTATCAATCTATACAAGTCTTTCAAAAAATCTTTCAGGAAATCGGAACTCTATGCGTGAGCTCGAACAACTCTGTCATCGAGCTCAAGTCGAATTTATGAATTAGACTTCTCGCTCTTATGAAAACAAAATTAGCCGTTCTGACATTTGTTGCTTTTTTATTCACGATTTTGTCGTTCGGAAGCGAACGGGCGATCGCGGGGGTCTGGTATGTGGACAATGGAGCTTCAGGCAAGAATAACGGAACATCCTGGGATCATGCCTGGACCGGCTTTAAAAATATCAAATGGGGGTCGGGCGGTGTTGAGGCCGGAGATTTAATATACATCAGTGGTGGACCATCAGCAAAAACATACAACGAACAGCTGAGTATCGGGGCAAACGGGACATCGGCCTTGCCCATCACAATCAGACCCGGTGCTGCTTCACCCCATCCGGCAGGTCACGAAGGCACGGTCATCATCCATAATGCACAGGATGACGGTATTTTTTTTCAGAGTAAAAGCCATATAACGATCGATGGTCAACATAGCAACCAAAGCAAAATAAGAATTACAGGCAGTGCCCTGAGTGGAATATATATTGTTGGCAATTCCCACCACATCTTGCTCAACCACCTGGAGCTCGATCATAACGGATTGCCCGGACCAGGCAGGGAATGGCAAAAAAATGGCGTTACAACCAATTTTAACGAAGCTTCCGGTCGCCTGTTGGAGATATCCAATTGTAACATTCATGACAATTACCAGGATGGATTGCACATTCTCGGGGCCCGTGGGCCCAATGAATTCGATCGCATATTAATTCATCACAATCGCATTCACCATTTCAACGACGATGGCATAGAAATCGGTATCAGAGGATTGTCACTTTACGACAATGTTTTTCATTCATTGGCAAATAATGGCGGCATCGGACACCCGGATGGCATCCAGACGTGCGGCGGTTACATGAAAGTATTCAAAAACACCTTTTACAATATACAGCACCCTTCAAAACCCTGTAACGCATACATGCTCATAACGACTTATTACCCCATACCGATCGAGGAATCAAAAATCTATGTTTACAATAACTTGATATATCACACGCCGGAACCGAAGGCGGAAGATTACACGAGAGGGATTGAATTTACCCGTACACCGGGTGGTCATGCAACGGGTGTCTCCGATGTTTATATCGTGAATAATACAATCGTTGGAACACCGTTTTACGGATTGAGTATATGGGTAAACGGATTTACAACTGTCCGCAATGTCAATGTGTTGAATAATATCATTTATAACTGCTACAGGATATACAACTCATACGCCAATGCGGTCTCACTTGACACAGGCAAACATACGATAGGCAGCTACGGAGGCCAGGCACAACTCATCATTGATTACAATATCATTCATGCAGGGCCCGAGGGTGCTGATCGAATATTCCATGGTGGAAATATCTATGATTACAGTTCATGGACTTTTACCTACGGCACTCAAAAACATATCAAGGGCAACCCGGATCCGAAACTGAGTCTGACATACAAATTGACGCGCGGCTCACCCGCTATTGACACCGGGGTTAATCTCTCGGACCTTTTTGCTGATGACAAGGACGGCAACAGCCGCCCAAAGGGCACATTGTGGGACATTGGCGCATTTGAGTTCAGGAATGAAAATGCATCAGCGGCTCCCGCAAATCCCGTAATTTCGAGATAGTGCCTTTCCAGGAATTTGTTTATTCAGTTCCCTGAATGCGCATCGATATAATCCACATCCTTACTGAATTGGATCCCCCGCATTATGATTGGTTCTTGAATATCGGGATAAAGAACCCCGTTTAAAAGCAGTTTCATGAGCGGGTATAAATATTCTGGCAATGGTCAATGTTCCGGCTTCAGGCCGATAAAGCCAAAGACCAACTTTGCAACGAAATAAAATACTTATAGAGAGGGGCCATATGATTTTACCCAGTGATGCAGACATTAGTGGCAGAAATTTTGGTGAAGAAGAGCTCGCTATTCTTCGTCGTGTGATCAATTCGGGGACATTGAACTGTACGAAGGGAACAGTGGTCAAGGAATTCGAAAAACGTTTCGCTGCAAGATTCGGTGTCAAGTTTTGCCGGACAGCGACATCAGGAACAGCCAGCATTCACACGGCTGTAGCGGGTATCAACCCGGAGCCCGGAGATGAAATCATTTCGACGCCCATTACAGATATGGGCGCCATTACACCGATCATCTATCAAGCGGCTGTGCCGATTTTTGCAGACGTTGACCCGTTGACTTACAATGTCACTGCCGAAACCATTGCCCCTCGAATATCGAAGAGAACAAAGGCGATAATCGTGACCCATCTGTTCGGCAATCCCTGCGATATGGACCCCATCATGGACCTCGCGGGCAGTCACAAAATTCCTGTCATAGAGGACGCTTGCCAGTCTTATTTGTCCGAGTACAGAGGAAGGCTGGTCGGGACCATCGGTGATATCGGGTGCTTCAGCCTCCAGCAGGGAAAGCACATGACGACGGGTGAAGGTGGAATCACCGTCGCAATGAACGAGACTTACGCCCGGCGGATGTGGCTCTTCGTGGACAAAGCATGGGGTTACGGCGATCCGAAGCCCGATCACTACTTCCTTGCTCTGAATTATCGGATGACCGAGCTGCAGGGCGCCGTGGCGCTGGCGCAACTCGATAAAGTGGACGATGTGGTCTTCAATCGGATCAGGACGGCGGAAATGATCACCAAACTCATAGCGGACGTCCCCGGTGTTGACACGCCCAGGATCACCCCCAACGGCAAGCACGTTTACTGGAAGTACCCTCTGCGCATCGATGACCGGGTCATCCGGGGCGGTGTCGATGCCTTCTCCGCCCGACTCAAAGAAAAAGGAATCTTCAGCGCGCCCCGCTACATACAGAAACCGGCATTTATGTGCCAGGTCCTGCAGGAACGTAACACCTTCGGAAGCAGTCACTTCCCCTTCGAGGGGGATTGCAGGAAGGGGGATCCGCCCGTGGTCTACGATCCGAAAGAGTACCCCGGCACTTTCGATGCGCTGGCCCACGTCGTGGTATTACCGTGGAGTGAGTTCTACACCGAAGAGCACGTGCACTACATCGCCGACAACATCATTGAAACCGCAACAGCCCTCAGGAGGTAGCCGTCCATGACACCCGCAAAAAAGAATTATCAACTTCGCATCGCCCTTATCGGATGTGGCCGAATTTCGCAAACACACCTGCAGGCCATATCGACCCTCCAGGACCTCTGCCAATTGAAGGCCGTTTCGGATGTCCGCGAATCAGCTGCTATAAGCGTTGCCGAACAATACGGCTGCAAAGCCTTCGCGGATTACCGGCAGGTGGTCGACGGGGACAAAATTGAAGCGGTCATCATTGCCTCCCCACCGAGCACACACGCCGAGATCGCGATGTTTTTCCTCGAGCAAGGGATTCACGTACTCTGCGAGAAGCCCCTGGCCATACGGGTCGCGGATGCGGAACAGATGGTGAAAAAAGCGTCGGAACGTGACTGCCGTCTCATGATGGCTTCGAAGTACCGCTACGTTGACGATGTCATCAAAGCCAAGGGAATCGTCGAGTCGGGCATCCTCGGCGATGTCATGCTCTTCGAAAATGTGTTCTGCAGCAAGGTGGATATGAGAGACCGCTGGAACGCACAGAAGCAAATCGCCGGGGGCGGCGTGCTCGTGGACAACGGGTGTCACTCCGTGGACATCGCGAGATACCTGCTCGGACCCATCGAAAAGGTCCAGGCCGAGGAGGGTCGGCGAGTGCAGAAGCTCGAGGTCGAGGACACGGCACGTCTGTACTTCCGGACAAAATCCGACACCATGGGTGCCGTGGATTTGAGTTGGTCCATCCACAAGGAGCAGGAGTCTTATGTCAACCTGTATGGCACGGAAGGGGTTCTCTCCATTGGCTGGAAATGCTCTAAGTACCGGCAGAGCGAGAAGATGCATTGGATCCCCTTCGGCAAGGGCTACGACAAGAACGTCGCATTCTCCAGTCAGATCAAGAATTTCATCGGAGCCATCCGCGGCAAGGAAGCGCCTCTGATCACGCCCAATGACGGATTGGAGTCCGTGAGGGTGATCGAGACGGCTTACCGCTCCATGCAGACGAACAAGTGGATCGAGGTGGTCAAGACATGATCGACCTTACAGCGCGGATTCACCCGACGGCCCGGATTGAGGAGGGGGTGTCCATCGGAAGGGGCAGTTCCGTGTGGGACAACGTCCATATCCGAAGAAACACCGTCATCGGCGAGAGGTGCATCATCGGCGAAAAGACTTACATCGCCTATGATGTGAAAATCGGCTCAGGCGTTAAGATCAACTCCTATGTCTACGTCTGCGCGGGTGTCACGGTCGAGGACGGTGCCATGATCGCGGCGGGAACCATTTTTACCAACGATCAGTATCCCCGGGCCTTTGAGCCTGATGATTTTTCCGTCAAAACGTCGAAGCCGACGGTGGAGACGCTGGAGACCTTTGTCCGCCGGGGCGTGACCATCGGCGCCGGCTGCATTATCGGTCCCGGGGTTGTACTGGGAGAGTTCTCCATGGTCGGCATGGGTTCCGTGGTAACACGGGACGTGAAACCCTTTGAACTCGTTTATGGCCAGCCGGCCCGCGCTATAGGTTACGTGTGCCTCTGCGGGGAGCCTCTGTCGCGAGACGCCGCGAGATCGTCCGCCGGTAAAAAGAGGACGACCAAGATGCCGCGCATTCTCACCTGCGGTAAGTGTCGCCGCCGCTACACTCAGTCAAAATCCGGAATTGCGCCCGAGGAGTAGGCAACAATCAGATGGGTTCGGCGGAACGTGAAAAAATTGGAATTGTGGGAGGCGGCATACTGGGTTTGACGCTGGCGGTCCATTTGTCGGACCGCGGATTCAGGGTCACCGTCATAGAGGCCGAGGACAGGGTCGGCGGCATACTGGTTCCGATTGAAATTGGGAATTATCTATGGGACCGTTTTTATCACGTCATCCTGAACTCGGACGTGAGCCTGCTCGACTTTCTGGAACGTCTCGAGCTGCTCCGGGAAATCGAGTGGGGTCCTGCGAAAACCGGTTTTTACACGGACGGCGCCTTTTATTCGATGTCCAACATATTGGAATTTCTACGATTCCCGCCTCTTTCTTTCATAGACCTGCTTCGCCTTGGCGGCACGATCTTCATGACCTCCCGGATAAAATCCTGGCAGAAATTGGAGAATGTTCCCGTCGAACAATGGCTGCGACGTCTGTCCGGCCACCGCAACTTCCGAAAGATTTGGCTTCCGCTGTTGAAGAGCAAGCTCGGGGAAAACTACAGGATCACAAACGCCGCTTTTATATGGTCGACAATCGCCCGCATGTATTCGGCACGGCGCTCGGGAGCGAAGCAGGAGATGTTCGGATACATCCGGGGCGGATACGCTACCGTGCTTGATCATCTCCGCACGCTCCTGGAAAGACAGTCCGTGGAAGTAATCTGCGGAAAAGCAGTCGTACAGGTGCGGAAAAGGGACCGGGACAAGCAGATCGAACTGAGCGGAGGGGACAGGCTATCCCTCGACGCCATCGTCATGACCAACGACTGCGGCGCGATAGCCGCACTGTGCCCCGAACTGACGGAGGCGGAGAAGGCCCGCCTCAGGCAGGTGCAATACGAGCATGTGGTCTGCCCCGTTTTTCTGCTGACGAAGCCGCTTGGCGGCTACTACATCACGAACATTACAGAGGACGGCTTTCCCTTCACGACGGCCATCGAAATGACTGCGCTGGTCGACAAGATCACCTTCGACGGAAATTCTCTCGTTTATTTGCCGCGCTACCTGGCCGATGACGATCCCTGCCTGCAATGGGATGACGCTGCGCTGTGCAGCACTTTTTTTTCGTCCCTCCGAAGGATGTACCCCGGACTGCGCGAAGAAGACATTGCGGCATCCACTGTAGCTCGGGCACGATGCGTCTTCCCCGTGACAACGATAAATTATTCAACGAATGTCATGCCCGGGACCAGGACATCCGTGAAGGGGTTGTTCATCGCAAATTCTTCTCAGATCCCTAACGGCACCATGAACGTCAACGAGCTTGTCGCGCTGTCTCATCGAAAGGCCCGGGAGTTAACAGAATACATATATGAAAAGTAGCGCATTGCAGAGGAAAGGTAGAATATGAGGCGAATGAGTCTGTCATTGGATCTCGACAACCTCTGGTCCTATATAAAAACGAGCGGGGACAGCAGTTGGCAGGGCTATCCCAGCTATTTGAACCTGTTCGTCCCCAGGATGCTCGACATTTTGGATGAGACGTGTTTAAAAATAACATTTTTTATTGTTGGTAAGGATGCGGAACAAAAGGAACACAGAGATATCATGAAAGCCATCACCGGGCGAGGCCATGAAGTGGGGAATCATTCTTACAGTCATGAGCCATGGATGGGATTCAATGAGAAAGATCGTTTTCGGAAAGAAATCTCAACGGCGGAGGAGCATATTTTTGCAGCGACGGGCCAGAAGCCAATCGGTTTCAGGGGACCCGGTTATCTCTGGAGCGTCACGTATCTGAGCGTTCTGGCCGAATCAGGATATATATATGACGCCTCGACCCTTCCAACATTCATCGGACCTCTTGCTCGCTACTACTACTTCAGAAAATCCATGCTTAGTGCCGAAGAAAAGACAGCCAGAGGAGCTCTTTTCGGATCGTTTCGTGACGGGCTGAAGCCGAATGATCCCTATCTTTGCGTCCTGCCGGGCGGGAAATCCATCTTGGAAATGCCCGTCACGACGATGCCCGTATTCAGGATCCCTTTTCACCTGAGTTACCTTTTTTACGTGAGGAGATACTCGGCTTTTCTCGCCCATTTTTATCTGAAAATGGCCGTGACGATGTGCAGGCTGACCGGAACAAACCTCAGTTTCTTGCTTCACCCGCTGGATTTGTTGGGTGGTGACGACGTGCCGGCCCTGTCTTTCTTTCCGGGGATGGACTTGTCCGGTGTGGAGAAAATAAAGATTTTCAAGAACTCGATGCGTTTATTATTGAAATATTATACAATCGTGGGCATGAGTCAGCATGCTGAAGAACTGCTACGCAATGGAAACATCCGACAGATCGAGTTAAAAGAAGACCATTGAGAAACGGGGCCGATATCACCTGCCGCGGACATCGGCAGGCCGTTCGGAAGGGGGCATGAGCCAATTGGGCACGCAGACCGTTGAACACAAGAACATTCAGAACAGTGAGGCAGTGAAGAAACCTTCGGTTTCCATCGTCGTGCCGGGATATAATGAATCCGGCATTGTCGTAAACAACCTCCAGAGTATCTGCGATTACATGGCAACACTGGAAGACCGATATGCCTGGGAGATCATTTTCATAAACGACGGCAGCACCGATGACACGGGCGAACTGGCCGAGTCGTTCGCCAGGACAAGGGATAATGTCATCGTGTTGCACCATTTTACCAATTTCCACCTCGGCCAGGCCCTGCGTTTCGCTTTCAAAAATTGCCGAGGTGATTATATTGTAACTCTCGATGTAGACCTCAGTTACTCACCCGAACATATCGGGAAGCTGCTTGAAAAGATCAGGGATACCAGGGCAAAGATTGTCATAGCCTCCCCCTACATGAGCGATGGAAGGGTATCCAACGTACCCTGGCTGCGCAAGACGTTGAGCCGCTGGGCAAATCGTTATCTCGCCCTGTCCGCCCCCGGCAACCTCTCAACCCTGACGGGGATGGTACGAGCTTACGATGCCCCGTTCCTTAAGGCGCTGGACCTGAGGTCTCTGGACAGCGAGATCAACGAAGAAATAATTTTTAAGGCTCAATTATTGGGGGCTCGTATTGCAGAGATTCCGGCGCATCTTGACTGGAGCCTCCAGAAGATGAATGCGGCCAGGTCATCCAGCATGAAAATTGCCGGGAAAATCGCTGCAACTCTTTTCTCCGGTTTCATATTTCGGCCGTTTCTTGCCTTTTTGTTGCCCGGTTTTGCGGTTTTGCTTTTGTCGCTCTATCCCATAGCCTGGGCAACAATCCATACGATCCATTTTTACGAAAAAGTCATTGTCATGAAGCCGTCGCTTTCATTCGGCTACGCTCTCTCTGAGGCTGTTGCAGAGGCGTTCCGGCTTTCACCGCATTCGTTCCTCGTTGGCGGCTTTGCCCTCCTTTTTGCTTTCCAACTAATCAGTCTCGGAATACTTTCGATGCAGAGTAAGCGTTATTTTGAAGAAGTGTATCATTTAGGAACGTCCGTATACAAAAGCGGCCGCATATCAAACGAGCGAGGATGAGCTGTCATTTCGTCTATAGACAAACCAAAGAAGCACCAACACAAATATCCGTGTGGGGTTTATGCATAAAATACAAGCAGTTATGGCGATCATCGTAGCTGTCATCATCGGAGTGGTGGCCCAGCTCATTATTAAAAGAGGCTTGAATGCCATGACGACCCTCGATCTGTCAAAAAATATTCTATCTTCGTATGTAACGATATTTACGTCGCCGTTAATCATATTCGGCATTGCGATATACTTTGCATCGATACTGCTGTGGTTGTATGCCCTGACGATAGTTGAACTGAGCTATGCGTATCCATTCCTGGCCCTCAGCTATATTTTTGTCATCTTGGGCTCGTGGTACTTTCTTGGCGAGGCCGTCTCGATGTTACGGCTGGTTGGGGTGCTGATCATTGTTTTCGGTGTGCTCGTCGTCGCGCGAAGTTAGCTCTTAATCCGCCAGTGATGCTGCGTTGTGTTGTTTTTCCGTCATCTTCTCTCTGCTGCCATTTTAAGACGATAAATTTCCCGGCAAATCATCATGATCGAATCGTCAGCCGTGTGGTCGTTTGAATATTTGATGGGCCGATGGCGCCCTGAAATTGGTGACCCTTCCTTTATGGGGTGGCTTACCGTGGGTTCTTACTTTGTCTGTGCCTTCATAGCATTCATGACTGCTGTGATCGGGAAAAAGTCCGACGGACAAATTTTTTATTTTTGGGGTACTATCGGTCTGCTGATGACAGCTCTTGGCATCAACAAACAACTCGACCTGCAGTCACTGGTGACCGAGATCGGCAGGCAGATTGCCAGGGCGGGCGGTTTTTTTGAATACCGTCGGTACATTCAATTTTGGTCAATCCTGTTCTTCGGGATATCATTATGCGCACTGTTCTTTTTTTTCGTCATGCGCTACCGTCATCTATTCAGTAAATTCCGCCTCGCCTTCATCGGGTTGTTTTTTCTTCTGTGCTTCATCATAATCCGGGCTGCTTCTTTTCATCACATTGATGCGTTACTCGATTCACGGATATGGGGCGCGAAAATGAATTGGATACTCGAGTTGACAGGAATCTACTTGACGGCTCTTGCAGGATTCATACAGTTTCTGTCCATCACGCCGAAGAAAACTTGATGAGATGCTGAATAAAACACGCGCAATGACCCTCCCCCGGCCCGATATCTCCCCTGATAACCTTCCACGAAATACCCGCCTTTTTTCCGGTTTATCCCCTCATCATCCCGTTTGTCGACCATCACTCCACTGACGCGACATCGTTCCGTTCAATCTCGACAAAATTTAAGGTTCCCGAAACTATTTGCCGGTTATTTCTGATTAAAAAAAGACGAATTTGAGCCGCCTTGACATCCGCGGCGGATTCCACGCAAAGGTCGTCTGCGAGCAGGGGCAGCAGCCCGCAATGTAACATCCTGCACGGCGGGTTCGTTCAGCAATACTAATATTCGTTGACAATACAGAAATCTGTCGTTTTATCATTGACAACTCTGATGAAACTCATCGGCGTATTCGCGATGGAATACCTTTCCATGGGGAGGTCCGGAACACATTTGAGCGTTTCCATCCAGTGATACCTTATGACAACACCGCCGGCGGACGCGTTGGAAATGCAGATTCTGTTGGTTGTCGCCTGAAGATTCCCCGAGCCTTCCAAGAACCACCCTGACGGCTTCATGACTTCGTAGACATGAGCAGTCTTGAACGGGCCTTCGACGGGGAACGTCGCTAGACGCCTGACTTCCGGCGCCATGAGATCCAGCTTTTCATTTGCCGCAGGTTCGTATGAAATAATCCATTTAATATTCAGCAGGAGCATTTCATTTAAAATGTTGTTTCTGTCGTCTTCTGTCCAGGACATTCGGCCGATCTTTTTGTCGTTGCAATTCGCGTAACCCTGTTTCATCAGGACATCCGGAAAAGGCCCGCCGATAAACTGCCTGTCAATATGTGACCAGATTGCGGTACCGGTCAATATGTGACGCCTTTCTGTGACGGCAATTCGACCGCTGTTATTTGTATTTTTCGTCACGAAATTCAGCAAGTCTGCATAAACAGACAACTCTTTACCCGCATATTTCAGAACCCGGTACGGTTTATCAGTCACGCCCAGGTATAAAACGAGAGCGAGCGTCGAAGTTGTAATCATGCACGCCGCGAGAACGTCTTTTTTAATGTATGACGACAATTTATCGAGGGCGATCCCGACAAATAATGAAAACCCAAGAACGCAGAAAAGGCGGGCTGGAAGATGAAACCTTGCGCTTTGGATGCTCCCTAAAAAAGAAGAATAGGCGGGGCCGCAGGCGATGACAAAATAGTAAACAATCATAAACAGCAACAGCAGGAAGAGATCTCTTCTATCCCTGTGAATTGAAACAATCCCGGCAAGCCCAAGGACGAGATAGGCAATGGTGAGAGTCACTGGCGGCTGAGTCTGCCAGAAGAGGCGATAGGCATCAACATGCTGCCAGAATTCGTATATATTTCCATACCACCAGGAATTCAACAGGAGCGCCGCAATCCCGGAACAAATCGTTGCAATGAGGGTTCTCTTATCCATTCGACTGACATGGATTAAAAAGAACACGAACAAAGGCAAACCGACAAGGATCAATGTCAAAAAATGGAGGAGCAATCCCAGGGTCAATGTGAATGTGCAAAAAAACAAACGTGTGAATGAGAATTTCTCCCACATGGACAAATACTGGGAAAGAATGAGGAGAGAAAGAAAGGATGCGAAAACGAACGCGTACATCCCATAGTGGACAAATTGGGCGGAAATATCATCGATAAACCAAAAGCATATGCCAATCGTCATCAGGGATATACTTCCCCATAATGACAATCTCAGGTTTTCGGCCGTTCTCCACAGAATAAAGGGGATCAATACGAACGTGAACAATATCGAAAGGTTAAATGCCCATCCCAGTGAAATGCCGAGTCCATTCAGGATGTATACCATGACCTCTATGAGCTTATTGCTCGAGTCGAGCATGATACAAGCCGGATAGCCTGCCAGGAAAGACGCGTCATAAGCCCAGGCCGCGCTGTAATCGCTCATCATCTTTGCAAACAGTTTGGCGTGATAAAAATGCAGTGAGTAATCAAAGGTCAGTATGGGGTTGTCGGAGAAAACGGACTGATATGGCAGGAGCGTAAATAAAATAACGATAAAAATAAATTGCAGAACAAGATATGCGGTGAAGCAAGGCTTCTTGTTGATCGGTATCTTTGAATTGACCGTTATAATATTTGACCTCGAACGGGATTTTTCATCATCTCTTTTCTTTTGTGGAACCAAGACCTATCACGGTGTCATTAAAGCTTAAATTTTTCTTGCCGACGGTGTCTCTTCTAGGCGGGTGCTGTTCCTTCAGTTCATTAATCTGCTTCATCAGCTTTGATCGACTTCCCATGCTTTTCTTTAGCATTTTAAACAAGCTGACGATAATCTTATCCTTTTCATCCTTTCCCCCGTTGAGACGCTCCATTCCCAGCTTGAGCCTGAGCAGCGTGTCTCCCATCTCACCCATTCGCAACTCGATATCCTGAATCTTTCTGTCCAGCAATGCAATGGCATCCGTTGCCGCCGGAGTCGCTGCGGGCAATGCTTCCATGGTTCCTGAATTATCAAACAGCGCTTCCTGGGATGTCAGACTTTTTTCTATTTTTCTCGCTTCGGCAACGGCTTCAACCGTTTCCTTGCCGATGACTTTTGTGTCATCCGCGTAGCCATACACCAGTGCGGCATCACAGAGAATATTGATCAAACGGGGTATACCCATGGAATGCTTGTAAACCGCCTTGATGGCATCCTCATCAAAAATATCCAGGCTTTCGGCTCCCGCAACCTGCAGGCGGTGATAGATGTAGTTGTTAACCTCGACTCTATTGAGTGCGTCCAGGTGGCAATGAACGGTCACTCGTTGGACAAACTGCTCCAGGCTCTTTTTCTTCAGCTTGTCTTTCAGCTGAGGCTGACCCACCAGAATCATCTGGATCAGATGATGCTTTTCTGATTCCAAATTCGAAAGCATTCTCATCTCTTCAAGCGTCTTTTCAGGCAGGTTCTGCGCCTCGTCAATGATCAGGATGACCCTTTCTTTTTTCGCATATCTTTCAAGCAAGTAGCCGTAGAGTCGCGTCAAGAGCACTGTTTTATCAGCGCTATCCAGCAGAATCTCGTATTCCTGGCACATCATTTTCAAAAGATCTTCCGGCTGTATAAAGGTATTATTGATGATGCCGACCTTGACTTCATTTGGAATTTGGCGCAGCAGGTAATTGATAAGCGTTGTTTTTCCGGAACCGACTTCTCCAGTTATGACCACGAACCCCTTACTCTCCTGGATCGCGTATTCCAGATGTGTAAAGGCGTTTTCATGGCCGGGACTCATGTAAATATAGTCAGGGTCCGGGGTTAAATTAAAAGGTTTTTCTTTGAGGTGGAAAAAATTTTCGTACATGTCCGGCCCGTCCTTACTCGATAGCCTTGTTGAATACTGTTCCGATAATCGGTTTGCCGTTCATCATTTCAAGGACTTTCCTTATATCCGCCGCCCCCGTCTTTTCCGCTTCAACGACGAGGAGGATCGCGTCAACATAACCGGCGTAAACGAGCGGATCAGCGGATGTCAAAATCGGAGCTGAATCGAATATTATAAAACGTTCCGGATATCTCGACTTCAGCTCCTTGAATAAGGCCTGCATTTTCGGAGAACTGAGTAACTCCGCAGAATTCGTGTGAGGGGTCCCCCCTCGCATGATGACAAGACGGTCCATCCCCGGATTAATCAGGGTATCCGCTATTTGAACCTTGCCTGCCAGGCAATCAGATAAACCGAGACCATCCTCGAGACCCAAATATTGATGTACGGAGGGTTTCCTGATATCGCCGTCTATCAGCAGGACCGTCTTGTCGAATTGATGTGAAAAACTGATCGAGAGATTGAGGGCGGTCAAGGTTTTTCCCTCCCCGGGATTCGCGCTCGTCACGAGGAGTGTGTTTTTCCCCTTTTCATAAAGTCTGTTCAAAATATGCGTGCGCAATATCTTCAAGCGGTCCGCTTCATCTTCCGTACAGACGGAAATCACTCTGTTATTCCGCAGAAGATCGGCATCACATTTTACGACTTTTGTGAGTTGATATGCGGGCTTGAGAGGCTTGTACTCCTTTTGCTCAACCGTTTCGGCGGTCGACCTGACAGATGATGGGTCCGTCTCACCGCCGCCTGGCCGCTGAACATAATCTCCCCTGGCTTCCCTGGCTTTTTCCAGTGCTTTCCTCAACCTGCTCATTTGTTTTGATCCTTTGATCCTTCAACCGCGATTTGGATTCCCATCGGCACACTATCCACGGATTCGTTGTCCGTCGCCTACGTCCTGAATTTTTTTAAATTATCATACGTTGAGAACAGTGTCTTCTTCAATTCACCCGATATTCGCTGGAATATATCGCCCTTCCGTGCGGCTTCCTCTTCTTCGTCGGTTTTGATCCTGTACACTACTGTCAGCACGGGCAGGTTCGTGATCTTCTGGAGCTGATCCACGGATTTGATGGATTGATCCATTCTCTCCGTGAAAATCGCCGCGCAAAAACCGCCGAAGAGCGCAAGCAAAAAACCGCCAAATATGATTTTCTTTCTTTTCGGTTTTTCGGCCGTTTGCGGAACTCGAGGCTCTTCAATTACGGTAAACCTTTCACCTAACTGGGTATCATCGATTTCTTTCGTTACTTTCGCTTCCGTTAACCTGTTCATCGTTTCATTGTATTGCCGCATGACATTATCATATTCCTGGACCAGCTGGTTGTATTCCCTCTGGACCATTGGACCCATTTGGCTTTGCCGAGTCAAGACGTCTATTTTAATCTTGATTTCATCCCTTTTTCTCTTGTAGCTCTGCAGTTCTCCCTCAACGGTCTTGACACCTGACCGCTGCACACGTTTCTTATCTTCTTCCAGTTCACTCGTTAATGCGGATATCCTCTCCGAAAGTCTTACTGTGTCCGGGTGGTCGGACCCCAGGGTCAACTGCAGATCGGCATATTGGTTTTTTAATTCTTCGAGTTGATTTTCTTTTTCCGCATTCTCGCTTGATATACCCATCTGTTTTTCCAGCCGTTGTATTTCTCTCCTTGTTTTCATGACGTCCGGATGTCGATCCGAATACCTCGATTTCAGACTGACAAGCTGCGCCCGCAGTTGAATTAAACGGGACCACGGATCGTTTGTCCTTTGAGCACCCTGATTGGCTATCTCAACGCGGCTGTCCACTCCCACCGTTGCTCCCGATGAACCGGATTTCGTTTCTTCTAAAATGCGTATTCTGTTATTGACTTCCTCCAGCTGAGTGTTGAGGCGGTTTATCTGCTCAAGATTATAAGGCAGGTTTTCCGGAAGTTCATTGGCATGACTTCTTTTGAAATCGCCCATGCGTCTCTCTACTATGTTGACCTGCTCTTGAAGCTGGTTGAGTTTTTCTTTGAGCACAGCCGATGCCTGGCTGGTGAGTTTATCCCTTCCCTCTATGTTTTTTTCCACATAGAGAGACGTCAGCTCGCTTGCCACTTTCTGTGCGATCAAGGGGTCGCTTGCCGAATAAGATAATGTGAATGCGACGGTTGTCTGCATTGGGCCATATGATCTGCGGTCGACATCCCCGGATTTGATCGTCTTTAACTCTATATTTTTTCGTATAAGATCCACCGCAGCATCAATTGAAGAGGGATTTTCCAGGTTGGTCAATAGGTTGTGCTTTTTTATCAGCTGCAGCAATTTATCCCGTGTTAAAATTTGCTGGGTGATAACCTGCAGACGCTCTTCGACAAACCCCATGGAAATGCCTTTTAGAAGATCCTTGGTCATTTGACCTTCAATCAGGATTGTCGCTGTGGAGACATAGGCCCGGGGCAAGACTAATGAGAGCAAGATGGATCCAGCCAGAATCGCACAGGAGACAACGAAAAATATTTTTTTCCGCCGCCTTATAAATCCCTTCATATACTTAGGATTATTGATATCGTGGCCCTCATTCATGTGTAAATTCACCTTGTCATTTTATTGAAACGAACGGTCCACTGACCCCGGGACCTGTAAAATCCCCCTGATACTCATCTTGCAAAATGCATGACCATTAATCGTATAAATTGTCATCACATCCTGCAAAAAATCAAGAGAAATTTCGGAGTATTAGAAGGACCAGGGGAAGAAATGTGGCTATTTAAATAACAAAATCAGCATATTGAGATATGACTCATACTTTCTTCGTATTTTTTCGACCCTCAAAATACGAATAAAACTGATACTATCTGCTGATGGTTGCGGCATTAGAGTTATTGTAAGCTCGTACACCCTTTAAAAACGCCGCCTGTCCACGCAAAGGGGGGGTGAAGGGTCATTCGTCGCTTTGGCAGTACTTTGGCGGGTATTTGAAGTCCTCTGCTCCTGGTAAGGTCCTTAAGAGGGGTTACTTTCCCGGTAACAACCTCCCCCGGAGGATTTTTCTGATCCGCTCACAGGCGGTCCCGTCCCCGTAGGGATTGACAGCCCTTGCCATCCGGTTGTATGCCGCCTCGTCCCGCAGGAGCCCCAGGGTCTCCCTAACGATTCTGTTCTTGCTCGTGCCGACCATTTTTGCGGTGCCCGCTTCGATACCCTCCACCCTCTCCGTCACATCCCTCATGACGAGCACGGGCTTACCGAGTGAAGGCGCTTCTTCCTGCACCCCGCCCGAATCAGTGACGATGAGATGAGACCTGTTCATCATCCAGACAAAGGAAGGGTAGTCGAGCGGCTCGATGAGATGGACATTGGAAACCCCCTTGAGGATTTCGTAAACGGGTTTTCTCACGTTCGGGTTGAGATGAACGGGATACACGATCTCAACGTCATCGACTCGGGCGATCTGTTTCAGCGCCTGGCAGATGTTCTCAAAAGGTTTCCCGAAACTCTCCCGGCGGTGCCCCGTCACCAGGATGATCTTTTTCGAGAAGTCAACGGGCTTCAGGGCCTCGAAGTCCCCGGGGCTTTTGCGGGACAGCTTGCGCAGGCAGAGAAAAAGAGCGTCTATCCCGGTATTCCCCACGACAAAGATGCGATCCTCCGGCACCGATTCTTCCAGCAGGTTTTGGCGCGCTTTTTCCGTGGGCGCGAAATGGAGGTCGGTGAGGCGTGTGGTTAAGACCCGGTTCATTTCCTCGGGGAACGGGGAGTACTTATCGAAACTTCTGAGTCCCGCCTCGACGTGGATAACACCGACCTTTTCATAGAATGCGGCCAGGGCCCCTGTGAAAGTTGTTGTCGTATCGCCCTGAACGATGAGGTAATCAGGATGAAAGGACCTCAGGACGTCCCTCACGCCGTGCAGCGATCGGCCGAGGATATCATAGAGGCTCTGGTTGGGCCTCATAATGTCAAGATCAAATTCAGGCACAATCCCGAAGAAGCTCAGGACCTGATCCAGCATCTCCCGGTGCTGTGCTGACACACAGACCCTGACATCGAAAATCTTCGGTCGTTTACGAAATTCCCGGACAAGCGGAGCCAGCTTAATGGCCTCGGGTCTGGTACCGAAAAAGAAAAGCGATTTAATCAAAGAAAGCCCCTTTCTCACCAGCTATATTCGAAATATCATCCGGCATGATGCAGCGGCATCCTGCCATGGTGAACTCCTTATGTCAAGGTGCTCAATGACTCCTGTTATTGACGGCATCATCCCCCGATTCATTTAGCAGAAGGGGCTTGTATTGAACACAGTGAAAAACCTTTACACCCCCCTCAATTGATAAATTTCGACAGACCAGACCCGAAGAGTGCCCCGGCCGCTAACGAAGCAGGGTATTGAAGCGCTGCTTGTTGAGCAGGCCGGAGATAGACTTCCCCGGGTGACCTGTTCCGCTGCAGCTCCGGCATGGTGAAGAAAAGCCCTGTAGTGACAATTAGGGGCCGTTACCCTCCATTGGGTCCGGCTGAGCGGCAGCACGGCCGGCTTTGACAGGTATCTGCCCCCTGTTGACCTCGAGCTTTGGGGGATCCTTAAAACTCATCTAATACACTGAATATATTAGCATTCTGTAGATTCTCATACTATCCGCCTAGGAAGGCCGGAAGGTGAAAATACGAAGAAAAATCATACGACCTTCGTATTGATTTTGTTGAAATTATATTTACACTCAAGGCATCGAATGCACTATCAAATGCACCCGAATGAGGCGAGGATGATGAAAGAGAGAAGAAGGTTTGAAAGGTTCAGTCTGACCCTCCCGGCTCGTCTGGAACCGGGCGACGGGGGCGGACGCGTCCCGGAGGGGCTGATGACCTCCAACATCAGCGCAGGCGGTGTCTACGTCCCGACGAGAACACCGCCCAGGCAGGGCATGGAGGTCCGTATGGAGATCATCCTGCCCTTCAATAACCTGCAGAAGGTCAGGCTCGAGAATGACGCCTGCGTGATGGTCACCGGGAAGGTGGTGAGAGCGGAGGCAGCCGGCATGGCCGTTCAGTTCAACGACGACTGCAGCATCATGCCGGTCAGATGAGAAGCAAAGCCTGATTCAAAAAGCGTTCGCGTATATCATTTCAAGAAAAGAAATTGCCGGCCTGAACAGGACGTTCCGAAACCGGGGCTCACTGAGACCCGTCTTGACAGAAGTACCTGCATCCCGGAGGGTGTCGCACATGGTGTCCTTTGAAAGGCGCAAGGAAAAAAGATTCGCCATCTCCGCTCCCGCGAGGCTCGAGCTGAACGGCTTCGGACAAAAGAGCATTATAAACCTGACGACGGCAAACGTAAGCGCCGGCGGTTTCTATCTCGAAACTCTCAACCCTCGTCCGACGGGAACCCCGGTCTGGATCGAGATCGTCCTGCCGCACCGGGTCTTCCGGAGGTTCGGCGGCAGCTCATCGAGGGCGAAGGCAGGGTGCTTCGCACCGAAACGGCGGGCATGGCCATCGGCTTCGAGGGGGATTACAAAATCCGCCAGCTTCAGTAGCCTGTGAAACGGCCTGAGGGACCGCATCGGCCACACTGGGCAGCCAGGTTTCTACTACCTTCGAACGCACACAACTCTTTGATATTATTAAGATACCATCCTTCCACTCCGATATTACCCCCGCCTAATACTTTTTTCGTAGAGAAAGTAACAAAAGAATACGGCGTTAAATACTACTTTTTACTGATTGTTTTTCACACTTAAGAATGTATAGTTGTATCGAATGCAACCGTTAAATACAGGTGCATCCTTGGTTTGTTGAAGTCAGATTCTGAAGAACGTTGGGGTGCAAGGAAGTTCAAGTTTATAACATAATGATATTACTTGATAAAAAATTTAATTTTTCTATTGAAATTGAAATAGTATTTTTTTAAATTTGCACAAAGGCAACGAAGAGAAGATCGGTCCTAAACCAGTATTCACCCTTCAGTAGTATCCTGATGAGATTGAACATGAAAAGGCAGTTATACTCTGTCGGAATCTCTGGTCTTCTGATTCTCCTACTTGCAGCCGGTAGTTCATGGGCAGTGTCCATTGATCTTTCAGGCAATCGTTATCCTTCTTTAAGCGCTGATGTAGAATTTGAATATGTGGCTGAAAACCCCGGCATTGGTTACATCCATATAGATATTGCAAACAACTCGTCTGTGCCGGTCGGTGAAGACCCCAGACTGACTGCCTTCGCGTTCAATCTTCCAGACGGAGTCAGTTATGGGAACTGGCTGATGCAACCTCCCGGCATAGATTCCTGGGAAGTGATTTCTCGGACAAACGGTATTAATACACCCGATCAATTCGGCATGTTTGACATAGCATTTGTAACGGGGCCAAATTTCAATGGCGGGTCACCAAATGACGGTATCGCAGTGGGCCAATCATTTCATTTTGAAATTCGTTTGAATGGCACCGGTATGGATGCACTTACCGAAGCGAGCTTCCTGAACCTTTCTTCAACGGCGGTAAACGGGCACCTGAATCCACAAAACTTCATCGCACGCTTTCAGCAAGTAGGACCGGGTGGGGGAGGCAGTGACGTGGCGATTCCAGGCACAGCCGTTCCCGAACCGTCGACACTTCTTCTTCTGGGCATTGGGCTTGTAGGTATAGCCGGCATTGGCAGGAAAAAGAGAATATAAAGAAGAAAAGACTGATTTAGATGACAAAGGGTTGCCTCGAAAAGGCAGCCCTTTTTTATTCACACCTTTCGAATGTTTCCGTCTGGGCATCACCATCAACCTGGATATCACTCCCTCTTAGGGATTCAGCCACTCTCCTTGTCGCATGTCTTAGTAATAAAGTATTATATATTCCCTTGCCAGGTCTAATACCCTCTTCTTAAAATTCACCGGAAAAATTTAATACCGAAAATCATACGCCTGCCTGATTGTTTTTTATCGTTAAATGCTTAAAATTTATTCAAGTTTAAAATGAAAGCCCACACGAGGAAACAAAGGGGGTTGTCATGAAAAAGTACGTTGGACTCCTTATAATCGTATTGATGCTTCCCCTCACATCCCAACAGCCTGCCTGTGCCATCACCGCAATCCTTGCGGATGACTTCTATTACGGGCCAGGCGGACAGGTCTTCAATACTGAATGGCTGTATATCGGGAATGATTCGACCGGCGTTTACACCACACCCTGCGTGACCTATCTTGGTTTCAAACTGCCCGAGGTGAATGACGGGGGCACTTACGACTTCCGTTTTGGCGTCTACTTCAGAGGGGGATCGACCATCAACCCAACCTATGCGGGGCTCTATGTTGTAGCTGACGATGCTCTTGCCGGGCCCCAATTTACCGGTGCCTTCACCATCACCGACAGTGTGTACTCGTCACTGTCAGGACCTCTCGCCGTTCAGGAATTGAACCCGGCAAACCCCGGCTGGGTCTACTTTGATTTCACGATCACATCGGACTCGCCATATTACAAGGGGCTCTTCGACGGCTCCATGGTTCTCGCCATGGCGGTGCCACCCGACTTCAAGGCTGACGGCATGTTTGTCTTTTCATCCATGGACGGCCCGTTCGCGCCCGGCATGAATTACACCAGCCCGTCAGCTGTACCCGAACCCGCTGCAATGATTCTACTCAGCGTCGGTCTTGTGGTTCTTGCAAGCCTCAGAAAGAAAATAGCGGTCAGAACCAAATGATACGGTAACCAAAACAACCTTGAGAAATCGGGGGTGTCATGTTCGGCACCCCCGATTTTTTTATGCCGGGATTCACGCGAAATGAATTCTTGATTATTGCCGTCAATTCGATATAGTGCGGCCAACTTTGTGTAAAACCTGTAGCAAGGAGCGTCGCATGAACGTGAAAAATGGATTTGTCCGCTGGCTGATCGTTCTTCTCGTCGTTACCATTGCCGCCTGCGCGAGCCCCGAGCAGAAGAAGATGAAGTACTTCGAGAGCGGGAAGGCCTACTACGAGAAGGGAGAGTACGCCAAGGCCGTCATCGAGTTCAAAAACGCCATCCAGATCGACCCCAAATTCGCCGACGCCCATTACATGCTCGGCATGTCCTACCTGAAACAGCGTGATTTCCGCCAGGCATACGGCTCCTTCATGCAGGCCGTCGAAGCGAACCCCGATCAGCTGGATGCCCAGGTCGGCCTGGGTAAGATGCTCCTTGTCGGCGGCAAAAAAGACGAGGCAATGGAAAAGGCCCAGCTCGTCCTTACGAAAAACCCGGACCATGCCGAGGCCCTCATGCTCAAGGCGGCCTGCCTGATCGCGAACAACAGGGACCGCGAGGCCGAACAGATCCTTAACTTCGTCATCGAAAAAAACCCGAAGCTCGCCGAGGCGTATTTCATGCTCGCCAACGTCATGCTCAAGAACAAGAACACCGCCGAGGCGAAAAACACACTGCGAAAGCTCCTGGCCCAGGACGAGAAAAACAGGTCGGCGCGATTGCTGCTCGCCCAGATGCTGGAGGGGGAGAAAAAATTCCAGGAAGCCGAGAACGAGTATCTCACTCTCGTCAGGCTGGAACCCGATGCCGACGAGCCGGGGATGTACCTGGCGAGATTTTATGCCCGCACGAACAGGGGTAAGGAGGCCGAGAAGATCCTTACGGACTTGATCGTGGCCCACCCGAAGAAGCAGGAGCCCCGTCTCCTCCTCGCGAGCATATACAGCGAGAAGAAGCAGTACGGCCCCATGGAGGAAACACTCCAGTCGGCGATCAGGGACCTTCCGGACCAGTACGCCGCCTACGAGGTGCTTTCGAGGTATTACCTTTCGAAGAACGAGAAGGACAAGGCCCTGAAGCTCCAGGAGCAGTACATTTCCAAAGCGGGCTCAGGGCCCGACGCGCGGAAAGCGAAACTTTTTGCCGCGACACTTCTCCTCCAGGACCGTAAGACCGACGAAGCCCTGAAGTACGCGAACGACGTTCTGAAGGAAAACGCGAAGGATGTTCCGGCAAGGCTTATGAAGGGGGGGATCCTCGTGGCCAAAGCGGACTACACGGGGGCCATCGCCGAGTACCGCTCACTCCTCAAGGATGAGCCGGGGAACGTCCCGGCCACCCTGGGTGTCGCCCGAGCCCATATGCTGAACAACGAAAAGGCTCTCGCGGAGGAGGCCTACAGGAAGGTCCTCGAGACAAACCCGAAAGAGAGGGAAGCCCTGATGGCCCTCGGCGACATCGCGCTCTCGAAGGGGGATTTGAACGAGGCGGGAAAGCTCTACGCCCGGTTCACGGAGTTGGAGCCCGGAGAGCCGGCCGGCTATTTCAAGAACGGCGTCGTGAAGAAAGCCCAGAACAGGAACAGGGAAGCAGTGGTGATGTTCGAAAAGGCTCTTACACTGAACCCTGACTTTGCCCCTGCCCTGACCGAGGTTGCCGACATCTACTTGAGGGAAAGGAACCTTGACGGCGCCTTAAACCGCGTCAGACAGCAGGCCTCGAAGAGACCGAAAAACCCGGCGTACCAGGTCTTGCTCGGAAAGCTTTACATGGCCAAAAATGACAATGCCAATGCCCGAAAAAACTTCGAGACAGCCCTCAGCATGGACCCTGACAACCTGGAAGCCATGCTCGGGATGGCCCGGCTGGAACAGTCCGAAGGCTCGATTGACAAGGCCCTGGCCCGATATGAAAAACTCGCGGCACAGAATCCAAACAATACGGGTATCGCCCTTTTAATGGCCTCTCTGCTCGAGCGGAAGGGTGAACCGGCCAGGGCAAAGGCCATTTACGAGGACGTACTCAAGAAAAACCCCAATGCGGCCGCCGCGGCCAACAACCTCGCGTTCTATTATGCCGAGTATGAGCCCACGGCGGACAATATCGCGAAGGCGGAGAAGCTGATTGCCCCCCTTCTTGAAAAACACGGCAATGTGCCCCACGTTACCGATACGGCCGCCTGGGTGTATTACCGGAAGGGTAATTATGAAAGAGCCAAAAGCCTGATTCTCAGCAATTATGAAACTGCGAGCCGTTTTCCGGCGGTCCAGTACCACCTGGGTATGATTTACCTACGCCTGGGTGACAATGAAAAGGCCAGGAATCACCTTAAGCTTGCCCTTCAGGGCAAGGACCAGTTCCCGGGAAGGGTCGAGGCTGAAAAGGAACTGGCGGCTCTTGCAAAGTAATCTTTTTTATCCTCTTTTTACATTTACATGAATGATGCCGGGGATTTTCATGCCTGCCCGGCCCTTTGCCGGCAAAGGGTCTTTTTAAAAATACTCCCCCTGCCCTTTCGGTATGCGTGTCTCCAGCCCAGCTTGACAAAATTGCACCCCTAACAAGAAAATCAATTACTTCAATATTATGTAGTTATCTTATGTATATGAAATTAAATGTATTTTATCGACACCTGCAAAGTCTGAAAATGCTCCTCATGGGGGTATTTCACCAGTTCTGTCGCAAGTTTTACCTCTGAATATTAATAACTAATTGTCATTATTGATTTTTTATCTATTTTATCACTTTTTTCATTCTTAAGACCAGCCGTCAAAATACCATCAAATTTTGTAGATTCCCTGTCTTTTACATTCCAAATCTGAAGAACTAATACTTTTTACTTAGAGCTATAAAAAAATGATTAGATCATAAATATATGATAATATTGCAATAATTGTTTTTTTAATACTTTTTTTATCATAGTGGCATAAAAAGTGCCTAATGAATTAGTATTAGAAGCCGAACTAATCTGTATAGCGACAGGATCAATAACATGACGGAAGCAAAAAATGACGAAAGAGAAGGAGCCATGGGAACATCAAACAAGCAAGCGATCTACATCATAGGGCCCCGCAAACTGCAGAACGACATACTGGCCGATTATCTCGAAAAGGAGATGGAGGCAAAGTGCACGGTTTCGATGGATGTCCACCAGGGGATGCCGGCAACGAATGGGTGCCAGGCATTGGTCCTCCTGGATTCGCCTGAAAGGGACCTTGACAAGTTTTTCATGGGCCTCGAGTCGGCGAGCAAAAGGACCCTCAACGAGCACATCGTCGCCCTCTTTAACGTGAAACCGGGGTCGGGAATCGAAGACAAGGCCATCTCATGGGGGATCAAGGGCTTTTTCTACGAACAGGACTCGCCCAAGCAGATTGTGAAGGGTATTACATCGATGTTCAAGGGGGAGATGTGGTACCCGAGGGATGTCATGGCCAAGTACATCCTCGCCAGAAAAGACAGCAATAGCAATAACAAGAAGGATGTTGTCGTTCTCACCCAGAGGGAGCTGGAAATACTGACCATGGTCATAAGCGGCTCCAAGAACGAGGACATCGCCAATCACCTGTGCATAAGCGCCCACACGGTGAAGACACATATATACAACATTTTTAAGAAAATCAACGTGCCAAACCGCCTCCAGGCCGCACTGTGGGCGGCAAAAAACCTGTAGGATATTTTCCTCCTTTCTTAACTCCTGTTGGCAGTCCCGTGGTTCCTCCACCACGGGACTTTTTTATGGGCCGGAAGGACACACGGAAAGCCCGGTATTAGATCATAAATCGGGGATTGTTTTCAGGCGGGGCCGGAGAGGTTAATCGAACTTTCTTGACCTTCCGGTCACCCTGCGGAAGACTCTCACGCCGAGAAGTAAAATGGCTAGCATGCCGATGGTGGGGTAATGAACGGCATAGATGACGGGCGCGAGGAGAAACCTCGTCACGGTCCGCAGTTCTTCATTCTGACGGATAAAATCGGCCAGGGGCGGTGAATACCTGTAGTACAGGCTCACAAAAATCCTGCCGGGGGCATTGGTCAGCAGGTGGTTGTCCCGGAATTTTCTGAGAAGAACGACCTCCGGTTCCATGAAGCTCCCGTACGCGGCCGTGGCGATGAAGCACCCTCCCCCGCCTCCACCGCCGCCTCCGCCTCCGCTTCCGGAATCCCCGCTGGAAGCACCCTCGGGGACGGTGTAGCTGACCTCGCCCGAGAAGTCGCTCTCGATTCCCTCGGAGTCATAAGCGGTGACGGAGAAATAATAGGTCTCGCCATTGATGAGACCCGAGATGGTGGCGGAGGGCCAGTTGCCCACATTGATGGACTCGGTGTAGTACCTGCTCCGGTAACCGTAGTAAACGATGTACCCCGCGATGTCGGGCTCGGAGTTTCGGTCCCAGGCGAGGGTTATCTGGGCGGCCTGGGCGGCGGGTATCAGAAAAGGCAAAAAGGAAAGAATGGCCAGGAGAAAAACGACGACAGGCAGGCTTGAACGACGCCGACCATTTTGTTCTGTTCTGGAACAAAAAAACATGATCGATCGAACTCTCTTCGTGGCTGGGGCGTTAAATGTACTCTTCAGCCGTCACGGGCATCCTTTGAGCTGCCAGAATGATGCCATGGAGAGTGCAACAGCCGCCAGGGTAGTCACGTCGCTGTGTCCCTTCTCATATATTTAGCTCCCTGTCAACTAAAAAAACTTAATTTCTCTAAAAAAATCAAGCATGAAGAACCCTTACTACTGTTCTTCGTGCAACGGCAAGGTCAGATTATCCGACCGATTTTTTTTTACGCACGGGATATGTTTTAATAAGAGTGACTATTATTGCCTCGTGGGGCACGCCGGAGACTAAATATTCGGAAAATTTTTCCGGACGACATCGCTGTACACAAAACCAACCCCTCTTCTGTTGACTTTCATACACCCTTTGAGGATAATGTCTCCCCGAATTCAACGAGGGAAACGATGCCCAAGATTACGCTCAAGCCCTGCCCAAAGGCCTATATCCTCGAAACACACCGTCACCGGCCCCCTGATTCCACTCTTCACTTTGTCGAGGGGATGAAAGACCTCCTCGGGATGAAGGACTTCCGGGAGGCAACCCACATCGACAGGACCGGCATTCCCGTTTTCACCTGCTATCGCGTCAGGCCGGACAATTCGAAGACATACCACACGGGGAAAGGCGCTTCGAAAATACAGGCCCAGGTCTCCCTCACGGTCGAATCCATCGAGCGATACTCTTCGGAATATCGCGCTGAGTACCACGAACGGCTCCTGCACGGCAGTTTCAACACCCTGAAAAAGAAATTCAATGTCCTCGACCCCCGCGACCTCGTTCTTTCGCCCTACAGTGAATACACGCCCGAAAGCCCCATCCACTGGATCCCGGGGCACGACATCGCCCGGGATGAGGAAATACTGGTCCCCGCCTGCGAAGTCTTTCACCCCTATCACCTTGATGAAATCTCCGTCCTTCACACGCACACCAACGGCCTCGCCGCCGGCAACACGATGGAGGAAGCCGTCTTCCACGCAATGACGGAGGTCGTCGAGCGTGACGCCTGGAGCATTGCGAAGTACAATCGCCTTGACGGGGACGCACTGTACATCGAAGATGTCCCCGAAAACAGATTTTTGTTAGACATCGTAGGGAAATTCGAGCAGGCCGAAATCCACGTTGTGGCCAGGGACATCACCTCCGACATCGGCGTGCCGGTTATCGCGGCCTTCTCCAGGGATCTGCTTCACGAGGACATGATGCCGTTTGACGGGTTCGGCTCCCACCTCGACCCCAGGGTCGCCATGGCCCGTGCCCTCATGGAGCTCGCCACAACGAGGGCGCTCTTCATCATGCAGCACGGCCTGGAAGGGCTCAGGGAAACATCCCTCGCCTACCTGCACGGCAATCCCGATATGGAGGATTTCCGCTTTTACGCTTCGCGTGAGAAGGGCCTCTCCGACATGGAGGTGGGCTACAGCCAGGACATCCTGGAGGACATCCGGACAGTCTTGGGGAAGCTCCGCGCGAGGGGCCTCGACAGGACCATCGTCGTGGACCTGAGCAGGCAGGAGACGGGCATCCCGACCGTCAAGGTCATCATCCCGGGGACGGAAACGCACTGCTTTGACCGGGGGCGGAGGGGCGACCGGCTCCTGCGTGACATTGAAAAGGGTGATTGAATGCTCGCGGAGAAAGACATCCAGGAAAGAGCTGAATACTGCTACCTCGTCTGCCTGCAGCTCAACTGGCTCGAAGGGAATTACAACGCCCGCCCCGCGCAATACCTCGACTACCTGAAGAAGTCATCCCTGGGCCTTGCCAATGACGAATACATCAGGACGAGCATTGAGGAAGGTATGATGAGCGGGAAAGAAGACGCGGGCATCAACGAACTCATCCTCGTTTATGAATCCTTCACCATGGCCTTCTGCGAAGTCCTCGAGATAACCCAGGAGAAACTGAAGGAAGGCATCCCCCTCGGAAGGCTCAAATCCCTCGCCTCCGAAATGGGAATCATTTTAGAATGAGTGGAGGGTGGCCGGTGGTGAGTGGTTAGCAATACCAATTCATTCAAAACTGTCGAAGGCCCTTCCCCGTTACCCTCTACCCTATCCCCGTGGCCCCTTGCGCAATGTACCGAACAGACAAGATAGACCAGAAAGACCAGAACGCTCACCACTCACCACTCTCCACTCACCACTGTCTTTTGCCCTTTCGCCTTTCGCCCTGCCCTCCGGGCGTTGTAACCAACGAAATCAACGAACCAACGAAATAAACTAGATACCCCGTGGCCCCTTGGGCCATAGACCGAACAGACTGAATAGACCGAACAGACCGAATCGACTTTATTTCCCGTTACCCTCTACCCTATACCCGTGGCACTTCGTGCCATATCGCCTTACGCCCTTTGCTTACGGCAAGACGATAAAAGGCTGGCCTTTTTTGAAGCTGTAAATACCAAAATCCCTCCTGTCGAATGTCACTATATGCCTGAGAGAAAGTTCCCGGGCCAAACAGACCAGTGTCGCATCCGCGAAATCCATCGGCACATTTTTATACTTCCTCATTAAGCCGCCCACCACCTGTAAACTATCCAGGCTTGATGGTACGATAACCACAGCCCCCGAAAGTACAAAATCGAGACCTGACTGCTGGGCATCCTGAGAAAAATTCAGCAGATACAGAACTTCCGTCAGCACGGCTTCAGTCGAGTAAATTTGTCCCTTATAGCCTCGCAGCCATTCCACGCACTCCATGTGTCGCTTTTCGCTCCTGTCGATCAGGGCGACCCAGGGACCTGTATCGAGAATAACCTGCATTACGTTCTACCTCTGATCTTGCTCATAATATAGTGCCGGTGTCTCTGACCCAGATCCGCGATGCCGCTCTCTGCGCTGCCAATCAGATGGCGTATTCGTTCGTAAGGCGGTCTATCATCCATCTTCATGTTATCTTCGATAAACTGCTTGACCGCCAGGCGAACGACATCTGATTTCTTTAATCCCAACCTCTTGGATAGCACCTCGACCTTTTTCTTGTATTCATCAGGCATCCTGACCGTCAACTGCATAAGCAAAGCTCCTTTCAAAATTATGATTGCATTGTAGTCGTTTTGACTGCAAATGTCAATTTTTTCTATCGATGATTCTCTAATGTGGTAAGACCAAATAGACTTAGAAATCCCTTTCCCTGAACCCGGTACCCGTTACCCTCTACCCTATCCCAGTGGCACTTCGTGCCATAACTCAAAACTGGAGCATGCGCGAGCATGCGACCTGCCTGCGACCCGTGATCATATGGACTTGACATAACGTTACAATATATTTACAATGTAAACATGAAATGCATCACTTTCGAGTGGGACAAGGCAAAAGAATCATTTAATAGAAGAAAACACGGTATTTCCTTCGAAGAAGCCCAGACGGTTTTCATTGATGAACATGCTTTGTTGATTCATGATCCGGATCATTCCGAAGATGAGGATCGTTTTATTCTTCTTGGATTGAGTATGAGGCTTCGTCTCCTCGTCGTATGCCACAGCTATCGGAAGAGTGACGAGGTGATCAGAATCATATCCGCCCGAAAGGCAACTAAAGATGAAACGAGACAATACGGTGAAAGGTGATTAAAATGAGGAAGGAGTACGATTTTTCCAAGGCGAAGAAAAACCCCTATGCTCGCAGTCTCAAGCGGCAGGTAACTATCCGTATGGATGAAAATACCATCAATTACTTCAAGGGTCTTGCACAGGAGCTCGGCGTCCCCTACCAGACGCTGATTAATCTGTATCTCCGTGATTGTGCCGCCTCTTCCAAGAAACTATCCCTGCAGTGGAAACCAGCTTGACCTGAATTGGCTTAGACAGACATAGATAGACTTAGATGGACTTAGAAAGACTTAGACTGACCTAGAAAGACCTGGAGATAAGAAGCTCAGAAGTTGAGAAGCTATGAAAATGAAACTTTAGCCTTTCGCCTGATGCCTAATGCCCTGCCCTCCGGGCGTTGAAACAAACGAAAGGAACGAAATAGACGAAAATAATTCAAAACTCAAACCTCAGAACTCAAAACTGCCGAAGGTCCTACCCGAGACCCGATACCCGATACCCTTGACCCGTGGCCTTTCAGGCCATAGACCAGACGGACCAAAATGAAACGCCGGAACGTAAATTTTGGCGCCTCTAAGGGCATCGAGGGGGCTGAAAACCCGGGCACGAGGTCATCGCGAGGAGGTTTCGCTCGAGATGGATGGGGTCAGAAGCTCAGGGATAGGACGAGATGGCGGATTGACCCGTACCGCGAATCCTCAGCTCCCCTCAATTCTTATTATCAGATAGATCCATCACCGCCTTTTTTCACTAAGCATTATTTTCTCGGGCCTTAGGCCCGATCTCACCACTCACCACTCTCCACTCACCACTGTCTCTTGCTCTTTTGCCTAACGCCTGCTCCAATTCTCAGTTTTTTATTATGATTTATAGGTTGTCACTGTATCCTTTAATTCAAAACTTAAAACTCATAATTCAAAACTGCATTAGTCTCTAGGCCCGATCTCACCACTCTCCACTCACCACTGTCTCTATTGCCCAAACCTCACGCTTCCCATGGAATCAACACTGCTGTTCGGCTGGTAAACGCTCGCATAGAAAAGCCCGTCCGGGTATGTGTTCTTCGCGACGAGAACCTTGTAGTAATTTCTGCTGCTGTAACTGCACACTTCGAAAACCAGATAGTATTTATTCCCTTTCGTGACCTGCGCGGGTGTTGGGAATGTGACGTCGAGCCAGTTCGGCTTGCTGTAGTTTGTCGACGTAATCTGTGACGGCAGAATCTTTGCCTGCGCGAGGGGTGTGCCGGTCAGGGATGATTTGATCGACACCGTGACCATCTGGTTCGGATATCTGTACTTGATCATGGCCACGCGCACGGAATCGATTCGCGTGCCGATGGCCTTGAAGGATTGCGCCTTTGTTTTGTAACTGCTCTTGCTGCCCAGCGCGGCCGTGCCGGACGGCGTCGCTGCAAAAACCAGTTCCTGTGACGGTTCCGGTGTCGGCGTTGGTGTAGGCTCCGGGGTAGGTGTCGGTTCCGGCTCGGGCGCAGGCGCAGGTACGGGGACCGTATGGCTCACCTCAGTCGAATACCCGCTTTCGTTTCCCGAGCAATCGAGGGCCGTGACGGCAAAGTAGTAGGTTGTCCCGGCTGTGAGGCCGCTTATCGCGCATGTCGTAGATGTTCCCACGTTGATACTGCTCAAGTATGTCCGACTCGCCGTGCCGCCGTAGACCTTGTAAGCCTGCAGGTCCGTCTCCGTATTCGCATTCCAGGCAAGATTGACCTGCTGGGCATGGGAAGTTGAGATCAACATGAAAAAGATAACCAGGAAAGCAGTCAGGATGAAGACGTTCAGGATAAAAAGATGGGGTGATCCTTTTGCCCGCAGATCCCCCCGAAGACGTGCCTGGTACATGTCAGCACCTCCATTGCTGAATTAATTTGGGCCGGCAAAATCCAGCACCTGGAAGTGCGGTTTCGCCTGGCAACCCGGCTGCCCTGTCCCTCAGGGATTTAGGCCCGTGGCTTTGCGTCCCACCCTTTCGGCGTGGTTTGCCTTTTTCAGGTCTCTAGCAATCATAATATCGGCACTGAAAGAGAGAACTTGAGTGTAAATCCCCTTAAATTCCTGATGATTTTCTTCTATGCATAAACAATGATATCAATATGTTACGTTGGGTTACCTTCACGCCAACCTACGCGGTATTCAATAATTCGGTTTGAAACTTCGATGGATTGTTGATAGTTACAGGACACGCTATTCTGGCATGTCATTTTCACGTAAGTTCAGGCGACTCTATAAAACAGCGAGGTTGACATGAGAAAGATCCTTGTGACGGGGGCGGCGGGTTTTATCGGCTTTCACCTCTCGAAGCGGCTCCTCGAAGATGGCGAGTCCGTTGTGGGCATCGACAACCTGAACGATTACTACGACGTGAAACTCAAAAAGGCCCGGCTTCGGATCCTCAAAAAGTACGAAAACTTCTCCTTCACCAAATTGGACATTAAGAATCGCGACCGGATAGACACGCTCTTCGAGGACCATCTCTTTGATGTCGTCCTCCACATGGCCGCCCAGGCCGGCGTCCGCTACTCCATCGAAAACCCCTACGCCTACATCGACAGCAACATCATGGGCTTCATGAACATCCTTGAGGGCTGCCGTTACAAGGGCGTACAGCACCTCGTCTTCGCCTCCTCAAGCTCTGTTTACGGTGCCAACACCCTCATGCCCTTTTCAGTCCATCACAACGTGGACCATCCCATAAGCCTTTACGCAGCCACAAAAAAGGCCAACGAACTCATGGCCCACGTTTACTCGAGTCTCTATAAGATCCCCTGTACGGGCCTTCGCTTTTTCACCGTCTATGGCCCTTGGGGCAGGCCTGACATGGCTCTTTTTTCCTTCACGAAGGCTATCCTGGAGGGAAGCTATATTGACGTTTTCAATTACGGCAAGATGAAGAGGGACTTCACCTATATCGACGACATCGTAGAGGGTGTTGTGAGGATCATGGACAGGATCCCCGAAGTCAACCCGGGCTGGGACGGGAAGGCCCCGGACCCGGGCACGAGTTTTTCCCCCTACAGGATTTACAATATCGGCAACAACAGCCCCGTAGGCCTGATGGAGTTCATCTCCACCATCGAAAAATGCCTCGGGAATGAGGCGAAAAAGAACTTCCTACCCATGCAGCCCGGCGACGTGCCCGAAACATACGCCGATATTGACGACCTCATGCAGGCCGTCGGCTTCAAACCCGCCACGCCCATCGATGAAGGCATCCGCAGGTTTGTGGAGTGGTATAAAAAATATTACAGGATCTCCTGAAAGCCTGAGTTTTTATAAGCAATAAAAAAAGCCCCTGAATCCCTTCAGGGGCTTTTCCATCTCGATTTTGTCAACCTTCCTTGATACCTGTATCATAATTCTTCTTCGAAAGATACCTGCCTCGGTTCCATTATTATCTCAATAAAATCAATATATTAGAAATGACGGAAAATTGACTATCTAAGTCATTGATTCTATTGAGAAGTCAATTTTTATACATCAAAGAAAGCCGAGGGTCGTCAATTTTGCTCCGTTTTTGGATAATCTGCATAGAGACGCCCAAAAGACGAATGTCTAATATATTGAAATTAATAGTCAATTCTCATTAGCCATTTCGATGACGGTTTAGACAATTTAGTACGGAATTTGCAAGACTAATAGTCGGATGTCACCAAGTGAGAAGGAGGTGATGCCGGCGTAAACAGGGTTTTTACGTTCTTAACTGACCAACCTTAGGCGAAAGGAAAGGAGGTAGAGGAGAACAAAAAAACTGATCGACGCATGGCTGGGGTAGCGTCGAAACGTCAGCAAGAAGAATTTAGCCATCAACGAAAAAGCCCGTCATAATCGACGGGCTTTTTCTATTTGTGATTCTTTTTGCTTTTTGTTATTCTTTTCTTGGATTTCTCTTTCTCAACAACATAACCCTTGCCCGATTGGGGGAATTGATGAAAAAGGGTTGCCGAAAGATGTTCAATTGAAGCCTCCAGGGGATTCATAAATCCGTTGGAGGCGTTGTAGTTTATCACTTAATAAGATCTTTCTTTCTTTCTTTGTTTGTTGCTGCGGAATTTATAATCTCGGGATTGAGAACCAAAGAGGTCTTACCATTCCACGATCCAAAGGAGGGCTTATGCGTTACCGTAGAATTGTGTTAGTTTGTCTTATTTTGAGTTGCGTCTTGGTATTATCCTGTCAAAAAGTCCAACCGACACCCCCATCCACTTTAAAATTTGAGAAGATTAAATATTTGGATGCCATTCCCAATGAATTCGGAAGGATGGTAGGGGTTACCGTGACCTCTGCTTATCCAAATATGGCTCAATTATGGTTTGAGAAGCCAGACAAGACGATTATGGTTGTTAAAGTTGATTGGCAATCCGGATATATCAGCGAAGAGGTTTTAGTCATCCCTCGCAGATAATTTTTTCAAAATTAGCTGTAATGAATAAATGAAAGGAGAAAATAATGGGCCTTGAAAAAATAATTAGTATCGGCTGCCGAGTTTTGTTCTATATAGCATTGATACTCCTTCTAACAGCTTTAGGCGAGAAAGCCAGCAATCTAGCTGGATACACTTTCCTCCAAAAAACTACCTATTCGCCATGGAGACTGCTCGAATTTGCCGCTATTTTCCTTCTCTTTGTTATCACCATGGTGCTAAGACAAATCCGGGAGGAACTGAAACAATCAAAGTAAGATTGAAACTCTTCGACATGGAAAAGCTGCCGTATGCCCGGTTTGCCCCTTTGTCTCGCTGACAATTATAACGCAGTTTTGACAAAGCGGTAAGGATGATTTGACAGCTTCACTCTTGGTTTTTTATTCATTTTTGTAAATGTCACCCCATTCGTAAACGTATAATTAGCAAGTTGGACAGTCCCAGTGCGCCTCTAATCCATCTATGATCGCCTTACCCCAAAAAGCCCGTCATTTCTGACGGACTCTCACTGTTCATTCTTTTCTTGTTTAAATCGAACTCATGCCTTATGACTTGCTTTGCGATTTGGCCTGCTTCTATTGTTCTGGCCATTTATTTTTTTCTCGTAAAGACTCGACAGAATCTGTCTTATCTGTACACAGGCTGTCCCATCTCCGTAGGGATTTATTGCCCTTGCCATTCGTTCATATTCCGTCTGATTTTCAAGCAGGTCAACCGTTACCTTGACTATCGTATCATGATCCGTCCCTACGATTTTCGCCGTACCGGCCTCAATGCCTTCTATCCTCTCAGTTACGTCACGCATTACAAGAACCGGCTTCCCCAGTGACGGGGCTTCCTCCTGTATGCCGCCGGAATCCGTGATGATCAGATAAGATTTGTTCATGATGTAAACAAAGGCAGGGTAGTCGAGGGGGTCCATGAGATGAACATTGGGCAGAGCATCTAATATCTTGAACACCGGACGCCGGACGTTCGGATTCAAGTGGACGGGATATACGACTTCCACAGAGTCTTTCTTTGCAATTGTTTTCAATGCATGACAGATGTCTTCGAAAGGCTTCCCAAAGCTCTCACGTCGATGCCCCGTAACAAGAATTATCTTTTTATCAAAATTGATTGCATCCAAAGCCTTGAATTCACCCGGCTTGGTGTTCTTTAGCCCGTCAAGACAAAGAAGCAGAGCGTCGATCCCGGTATTTCCCACAACAAATATTTTATTTTCCTCCACGGACTCCTTGAGTAAATTTTGCTTTGCTTTCCCTGTGGGGGCGAAGTGCAAATCTGCAATGTGCGTCGTCAATATTCTGTTCATTTCCTCTGGGAAAGGGGCGTACTTGTCAAAACTCCTCAAGCCCGCCTCTACGTGGACGACATTCACTTTCTCATAATAAGCAGCAAGAGCCCCCGCAAACGTGGTTGTTGTGTCGCCCTGAACAATCAAGTAATCCGGCCTGCATAATTTGATCAGTTTCCTGATGCCTTCAAGAGATTTGGTAAGTATGTCATAAATATCCTGGTCCTGTTTCATAATGTCGAGATCGAAGTCCGGCTTGATATCGAAAAATTCAAGAACCTGGTCCAGCATTTCCCTGTGCTGACCTGAGACGCAGACCTTGACGTTAAATAACTCCCCGTATTTCCTCAACTCTTTCACCAGCGGGGACAGCTTTATGGCTTCCGGCCTGGTGCCGAAAAAGAAAAGCATTCTCATTAATCTATCGCCTTTCGGTGGTCGGTATTATCTTCCCGTTTTCGCGCTTGCTTTTAATTTGGTAGGTAAACCGGTCTGAATGGGCAATTTGTATTTACAAGCTGCCCGAATGAAGGGAATCTATGACAAGTTTCTTAGAATCCGGAGCAGCCTCTCGGATTGCTGCCTGGCACCCGCCCCAGCATTTTTACACCGGTCTTCACGACATTTTCCCAGTAAAGACCGCATCCACGCCGGAGTATATCCTGACTTCCCTGCTCTACAAAATGATCCGGAATTCCGATTGATTTGATATCTGCTTTCACACCCTTTTCCTGGCATAATTCCATAATGGCGCTTCCAAAACCACCCAGCCTTGCACTTTCCTCTACAACAATGGCTTTTCCACTCTCCCTTATTATGTCCGCGATCCGTGTATCCAATGGTTTGATATACCTGGCGTTAACCAGTGTCGTCTGTATCCCCCTCCTATTCAGATTCTCTACCGCTTTAAGACATTCTCGAAACATATTTCCGATGGAAATGACACTCAGCATTTTCCCCTTGCCGTACATCTCTGCTTTTCCTATTTTAATAATTTTCATCGGTTGCTTGGAAACGGTGAAACATTCCCCTCTCGGGTATCTTACAGCGACAGGTTTTCTTGAATGGACAGCCGTATAAAGCATGTGCCGAAGCTCTTCGCCATCTTTCGGAGCCATGACGATTAGATTCGGGATGTGTCGCAAATATGAGAGATCAAATGCTCCATGATGGGTCGGGCCGTCATTTCCTACAAGCCCCGCGCGGTCGATTGCAAATACTACCGGCAGATTTTGGAGACACACGTCGTGAACGATTGCATCGTAGGCTCTCTGGAGAAATGTGGAATAGATGGCACATACAGGTTTCAGACCCTGCCGGGCCAATCCTGCGGCGAACACTACGGCATGCTGCTCTGCAATTCCCACATCAAAAAATCGTCGAGGAAAACGTTCTTTAAATTTTGCAAGGCCCGTCCCATCCGGCATGGCTGCACTGATTGCAACAATAGCGGGATCCTTCGTAGCGATTTCAGTCAGGGTATTACCGAATACCTGGGTAAAGCTTGCCCCGTTGGCACATTCCAGGTCTACCCCATTTTCAATGTTGAATGGATTCACACCGTGGAATTTAGGCTTGTTCTCTTCAGCAAAAGAGTAGCCCTTTCCTTTAACTGTTTTGACATGAATGAGGCAAGGCCCTTTAAGTTTTTTCGCCTGGCCTAAGGCTCCTAAGAGAGCTGTGCAATCATGTCCGTCAATGGGTCCAATATAATTCAGTCCGAGTTTTTCAAAAAGAAGACCAGGGCTTCCGACTTCCTTCAGATGCTGCTTCAATTTCAATAACTTCCCTTTCAGAGCCTCGCTCTCCTCGATCAGTATATTCATGGAATTTCTTACGTTTTTATATATCTCGGTTTTTTCAATCCGGTGCGTGTATTCGGAGATGGCGCCAACATTCGGCGAAATGGACATTCGATTATCATTCAATATTATGATGATCTTTGTGTTCAGATACCCGGCCTGATTGATAGCCTCGAGTGCATTGCCGCCCGTCAGGGCTCCATCCCCAATTACGGCAATGACTTCGAATTTCTTTTTCGTAAGATCGCGTGCTTTACACATCCCGAGGGCCGCTGAAATGGACGTGGAGGCATGACCTGTGCCATAAATGTCATGCTCGCTCTCTTTGATTTTTGGAAACCCGCTTAATCCCTGGTACTGACGCAGTGTGTGAAATGACTTTTTTCTCCCGGTAAGGATCTTGTGCGCGTAGCTTTGATGCCCGACATCCCAGACGATTTTATCCTTCGGACTGTCAAATATATAATGCAGTGCAATGGTCAACTCGATAGCCCCGAGTGATGCCCCAAGGTGTCCCCCAGTCCTTGATACTGACCTGATAACGAATCCACGGAGTTCATTGGCGAGAGGCTGCAAATCGTTGATATTCAGTCTTTTTAAATCCTTTGGGCTTGATATTTTATCCAATACTTTATTTTTCAATGTTCCCATGACTCACCACCTGTTGAATCCTGTCATTTTTTAAATTCAGCTCCTTCTTCTTTTGGATAAGCTCCCATTCTATTTTAAACCAGGGTGTAAACTGGTCCGGATTTGACTTTAACATTTCATTTAGTTTATGGATTCGAATGTATCTCCATTCGTCGATTTCCGCGGGGTCAGCTTTGATCCTGTCTTCCGTTTCACCCCAGTAGATATAGCATATCTCATTTTCAGACCCTACATTATCAAAAGAAGCCTGATACTGGAACTTGAACAGGTATTTCAAATTCGGTTCGACCGACAGTTCCTCCTTTACTCTTCTCCGTGCGGCTTCCTCGCATGATTCTCCTTTACGAGGATGACTGCACACACTGTTTGACCAGAATAGCGGCCACAGCAATTTATTTCTGCTTCTTTTCTGGATTAAAAGTTCTTTTTGTGTGTTAAAAATGAATACGGAAAATGCGCGGTGCAGCAGGCCATTTCCCTTGTGGCAGACTTTTTTCTCATCATAGCCAATGATGTTATCGTCTTTATCCACTATAGTTAACAATTCGTGCTGAATAGGTGCGCCATCGGGACTAAGCATCACAATTTGCCTTCTTGATAATTTTCGGATTATTTAATGGATTGCAGACTTGCCTTGTTCTCTAAGCATTATTTATGATGATTTCAGCGCCCTTTTGAGCGCCTCCATAGCCTCTTGACTTTGCTCTAAGAAGCATGGCATTTTCTTTATAACGTGTATCTCCCAAAACGCGAGTCACGGCCTCGCGCAATATTTCGGCTGTTAGGGTATTGACCGGTTGCACTAAGTAAGCAAATTCCCCGTATGACCAGCGATTCCGAACAATACGCATTGACTCTTTCATGGTTGATGGGCTTATGACAATGGAAGCTGAACACGCCTCGAGTCTGCGTCCATTTCCTTCCTGCTCACTGTGGAAAGGCAATATCACGCTCGGAATGCCGAAATGCACCGTCTCCATCATCGTGCCGTGTCCGCCGTGAAAAACCACGACGTCACTGTTTTTTATCACGGCAGGACCGTTTACCCACTGCTGATAGACAATATTTGAGGGGGCCTTCGGCAATTTTGACGGATCAAACCTTCTCCCGGTAGAAACTATAGCCGACCAGGGGCCATCCCCTAAACCTTTATTGATTATCTCAAAATACTTGAGGTTGCCCACCGTGCCGGCACCGCCTCCTATGGTCACATATACTTTTTTACGCGTTTCAGTCTGCTTATTTCCCTGCATCGCAGGAGTTTCAGACTTTTGAAGAAAGAGGGCGCCTATATAATGGGTATTTGTTACATTCTGCGGGAGGGGTTCCAGTTCAGGGATGCTCGGTATCAGAAAAAGATCTCCTTGCAATAATTCTTCAACTCTGTGGATCGGATTCATTTTCCATTTTTCTAAAACGGGATTAAAAACAGGTTCTATGCGCGGTGACAACATCCCAGGCGATACGTCCTCCCACCAGATGATGCGTGGATCCGCAGGGTGACTTATTGACTGAGCAATTTGCACGACAGGCAAATCAGCTTGTTTTCCTACTACCCACGTAAGAAGTGAAAAATCGCCCACAAGGACAGTGGGTCTGAATTTCTTTACAATGCATAGTGCCTCTCCAACGGCAGCCCAGAACCTCCATGGACGGACGTATCCGTCCCGAATTATTTGAATGTTACCATCCACGATATAGGTGTAAAATACCGTGGAAGTCGCAGTCGCATCCCGAATTTTGGGGAACCAGGGTTTGTATATTCGGAGTCCTGCTTCCTTTACGGCTTTCGCGTGTGAACCATTTAGGAGCATGCCCGTCTTCCAGCCCCTGCTTGACAATTCATCCGCCAGAGCAAGGCAGCGCCCCACATGCCCGAATCCGCCTCCAAAGTAGTTTGGGAAAAACAGTGCTCGTTTCATTCCGGTTCTTTTAAAAACATCTTTTGTATTTTTCTTTAAACCACCTCACGGCCTGACGTCGGGCATAACCACCCACAGCATATATTTTTTCAAATAATGATGCAGTGTTCTCTTTTAATATTTCCAATTGCGCTGTTGGTGACAGCTTGTTCATAGCGAATACAAATTGATCACAATCTTGGTCAGTACGCCCCCAGGATATATCTGCGACGCTTTTACTCCTCCAAAATCTTTCCCGGTTCGTCTTAGACCATTCTCGTTCATAAACTGATAGAGTCCTATGATCAAAAGCTTTACGATCAAAGGCCAGCATAATTGTCTTAGCAACCAATCTGCCGTTGAACAGGCTTGGTCGACAGCCTTCGACAGACCAAGGATGAGCCTGACCTGCAGCGTCCCCGACAATGAGTATTCGATCCGATACAAATCGTCCAATTCGTCCTACAGGTACAATGCCCCCCTCTATTCTCTCTCTGATTCCGTTCTTCACCCATCCTGCATAGGGTTGAAATTCATTCTTAGCCGACATGTATCCATTAACCAGGTTTGTTTCTTCTATGTTAAAGTGTCTTACAACAACTGAATATCCCATACTTATAGTTTTTTCTCCTGCCGGGTACATCCAGCCGCCACCATTGCCATAAACACTGTTTGGCCCCAGAAAACGGAAGTACTGTTCGTCTTCCATACGGCAACCTTTGAAGAGCTCACCATAGCAAATACTGTAAAGTGGAGACAATTTGATCTTCAACTGCCGTGCGGCCCACTGTGCAGTGCCTGAGGCGTCGACTAAAATCTCTGCCTGTATGGAAGTTCCGTTATCTAAGTGAACGACCAAAGGTTTTTGATCGATAGGATGTTGGAGGGACCAGCTTAAGGCTTTAACGGGATAAGTTTTCAACCCATAGCTGCAGGCTCGGTTAAATAAAATATGACAGGCCTTTTGATAATCCAGTGCCAGCAACTTCACAGTCTTGTAATCAAATTTCGCGAAGACTCCCGATGGATTGTGCCAGATGAACCCGGTATATTTCTGTAAGACACTGTCTTCTAACCCAAATTCTTCAACTGCCTCCCTGAATACCGCTCGAATTGCCTGATTTGAACCAATCGCGTTCTTTTCAAAGAGTATTACTTTCAAGTTTGATTCAGTGCAAAGAGTGGCAGCTGTCGAAACTCCCGCCATGCCTCCGCCTACGATAACAACGTCAACCTTTTCCATTCTTAAGGCTTAATTTCTCCGACGTAAACAGTGCCTGTTAACCCGTTAATGGTTATCCATTGACCGTTTTTGATGACACGGGTAGCGTGAGGCACACCAACGACTGCCGGAAGGCCATACTCCCTCGCTACGGTAGCACCATGAGAGAGAACACCGCCGATTTCCGTTACCAAACCTGCAACTCCGAGAAAAAGCGGTGTTAGTCCGGGGTCAATTGAAGGCATTACCAGTATGCAGCCAGACTCCTTGACCGGGTTCTTTTGATCCGAGTTTAATACGTGGGCCACTGCGGAAACAATACCGGGACTGCACCCAATACCCTGCAGGAAACCCGCACGTCCCGTCACAGTCAAATCTACAGGTTCGTCCTTCCCGTCGATTGATATCCAAAAATCCGGTGCTGTAAACTCTGAATTTTTTTTGTTTTCTTTTTTTCGATTCTGAATTATAGCCTTTGTGTCAAATATTGTGGAAGACTGGGGTGACAAAAGCCCTCTAATCTCATCATACTTCAGAAAAAAAATGTCCTGATGGTCTTGGACCTGCCCACTCCCTTCCAGGTCTTTTCCAATCGATATGAAATGCTTCCGGAGCATGTTAAACCGACTCACCACATGATACTTGAGGTTCTCACGCAAGGGAACAAACTCCCTGTAGGAATTGATCAATCTCTTGAATAGCCAGGCTGCTGTTTTGCCCCCTTTCAATCGAATGTGTTCACAAACCTCCCGCTTTTCCTTGCCCCCAATATCATGCCGCAAAGTCAGCATTTCCTGTGGATTCGGAATTTGATTTCTAAGGATTTCCTCAATTCTGTTAAATACAAAGGATGGATCATCATCCCAGTGTGGCGCTGCCAGTTCGAACTCTTCTGTTCCCCTGTTTCCAAAACGGGATATAAATGACTGCCATAAGGTCAGAAATTGCGCGGCCTCCGTTCTGGACCCCTGGAAGTCTGTCATCTCTTCAACTGATTTGCCATTCGAGATCGCATTAAAAACAGACGGTAAATTCTTTGCCGCCTGGGCCAACTCCCAGATAGCCAAATTTTGCTGCACTGTCCCCATTGCTTTAAAGTCAGCGACAAGTCTGGACTCGAATACTTGTACCTTTTCTGCCTCCAGGTACTTCTTTAGCACGCGATCCAGTAAGCCAAAGGCACTGAATGCCATGGCGGTACATTGTATGTGCAGCCCCAATATCTTGGATGTTTCTTGAAGCAGTTTTTCTATGCTTTTTGTAATATCCTCATGATGCCCGCCTGAGTTTTGTGCCTCATCAGTCCGACGACTCATTTTTGCCCATTTTCCAGCCTGCCAAGCCAAACATCTGGTAATACCGAGCATTTCTGCCCAAAATCGTACCCCGCGATAAACATCCATGACATGCCAGCGCGGCCGCCTCGCAGGAATTTCTTCTTTTCCGCATAGGTGAAACTCGAAACCGAGCATCCTTTCAAGAATTTCAGGAGTGATGCCAGGCATACATCCGAACCCCATGTAGACAATGCCAAGCTCCATGTAGGCTCTGCCGCGAAACAAGCGAGGGGAATCCGGCCATCTACCGGTTGGATGGGTCCATCTCCAATGAAGAGTCACTGGGGATTTCGCACGGTATATCCCTGCCCTGTTTAATACATATCTGAAAATGGACCAGGTAAGGGGTGTAACCACATTCGGCATGATCTCTCCCGCGTTTGCTCTGGTCCATATTTCACGATTTTGTTGTCTTGACATGCCGGTGATCGGCCGGCTTTGCAGAATGTAGAAACGTCCCTTTCTGAATGCCCATTCTATATCCTGCGGAACGCCGAAAAGTTCTTCTATCTTTAAAGCTTCTTTTAGGAGTTGTCCCCAATCCGCCTTATGACATAATTCAGTTCCATCATGAGACGCCCCGCTGCCGTCGAGCAGTTTGAACGTCTTCCGATCGGCAGAGAATTGAATCCCCGTTTTAATGCCAGCCACCACCCCATCCCCCAAACCGGGTGTCGCTTCGATTAACATGCGGTCACTGGAGATATTAAACGGGTGCACTGTAAAGAGGACACCAGCCATTTCTGGCGGAATCATCTCTTGCACTAAAACCGCCATTCTGGAAGGAACTTCCTTAAATCCACTTCGGACATGATATGCCTGCGCCCGGGCGGAATATGCAGATAACCAGCATTCCCGAATCGCCGCTAAAAGTTGTTCGCCGGTATTGACATTGAGAATCGACGTGAATTGGCCTGCAAATGACGCCCCGCTCAGATCCTCAAGAGTTGACGAAGAACGAACGGCTACTTTAATATCCTGTTGACATTGTTTCTTGAGCTTTTCGCAGGAACTGTAGATCTCTTCACGTAGAATAGAATCCGTGAGCATTATATCGATTCTATTCAATGCTTCAGTATGCAAACTGCCTTCCTCCACCCGCGACTCATCACTATTTTGAATCGTTAGCACATCTTGAAATGCATCCGTCGTAATGCAGAAGCCCGGCGGAACGGGATATCCCGCCTGGTACAACTTTGCCAGGTTGGCGGCTTTTGAGCCTACACGTGAAATTGATTGTGCCTCTCTATCACTGAGCCAGATGATGCGATTATTTTTTTCCACTACAGTCAGCGTCCCATATCCAGCGAAATTGCTTCTGGAGCAAAACGGTGCTTACGATTTTTTTTGTCAAGATACGGGCAATCCATGGCTTCAAAAGGATCCTTAATAGCCATGGAAACATATTTGCACGATACAACCGTACCCATATTCTGTAGAATGGCTTGCTGTATTCAAGCCAATCTTTTCTGTATATTTGTGATTTTTTATCCTTAATGAGGCCGTCATTCTGAGCTTTCTTATAAAGCGGCGTGCCCGGGAACAGCATCAGCGAGTAAATTGGGTTATCCCACGGCCGGGGAAGGTTAAGTGCGAACCGAAGCGTTTCTAAGGTGTCGTCCAGTGTTTCATAGGGGTTATCAATAATAAATTGATATGAAGGCGGTAAAGGCATTCTTGAGCGATATTTTTCTAATAGGGCAACACCCTCCGGCATGGCTCTGTGACTCTGGGCCCTGTTGTATAGTGAGGCAATTCGCTCGTTGTTTGTCTCGATACCCATAACAATCTTTACGCACCCGGAGTTCAACAGAGTATTGATTTTTTCTTCACTGATTGTCAGTGGGCTGATCTGTGCAAAGTATGGAGTCCCGATTTCTTTGCGATATTGATCGCAGAATATCTTAAGTTCTTTTTTCGAACGCGCTGTAAAATTATCATCAACAAATATTACATATTCAATCGATGCGACTTTGCTCTGTATCATTTTTAATTCGCCGATGACATTTGATACACTTCGCCAACGCAAACGCCTCTGTCCAGGATAAAGGCTGTCGTAAACACTATTGCAGCAGTATGAGCAGGCAAACGGGCAACCCCTGCTTGTCATGACAGGATAGATTATTTTCTTTCCAAGAGCCCGGTATCTTTTTCCTTGGAATTGTATCAGTTTATCAACAGTTAAGTCCTGAATACGACCGCCTGCCGCTACGAAGTGACTTTCACAGCTGTAATCAGGATATGGTATGGAATCAAGATCCTGAATCAGTGGTCTCAGTGGATTGCGGATCAATTCATTCCCGGATTTGAACCACAAATTTTCAATCGAATGGAAGTGACGGCCGTGCTCCATAGCGTTCGCCAACTCCACAAGGGCTCTCTCGCCTTCTCCAAGACATACTGCGTCTGCGTATTCCAGACACGCTTCCGGTTCCACCGTAGGGTGGATTCCACCCCATATGAACCGGCCTTTCAATCCCCTTCGTTTTAAATGCGTTGTTACATTGATGGCCTGCAGATACTGGTTTGTCATTAAAGATAGCCCGATCAGGCCTGAGTCTCCGCATAATGATCCTACGGTGTCAAGGAGACCATTGGTATATTCAACGCGGTATTTATTATTTTCTAACGGGAGAAATAGACATTGTACAGAGTGGCCTGCGTTGCGGAGACCAGCAGAAAGAATGCGTATCCCGATACAATACAACTCGGGATCCAAAGAGATGAGCGTAATATTCACGCTCTACTCCCTCTTAAATAACGAACCGCAATCTGGTATTCTTTAGAAAACTCACCCATAAGGATAAGTGACATCACATAGACAAGAAACCCGACAATGACCAATTCAGCAATCGTATAGCTATGCATTAAAAACAAAACACCGCCCATAAGCGTTGCCCCTGTCATTGAACGCCAGGATATTTGAACCCATCTCGGTTTGACAGGAAGAATATCACTCATTGCCACGATTTTTACAGTGAATAACATTAGTGAAACAAGTAAAGCTATCCCGCTGGCCGCTAGATAGCCATACACAGGCGTTAATATGAGATTCAATACTATACTGACTGCAGTTATAAATAAGGCGTACGGTATAAAGCGCTGAAGGTACTTCCTTGTGATGATCAGGAACATTCCTGCAGGGCCTGCGATACTATTCAGCATGAAACACCAGATTAATATTTTCAAGCATATTGAACTCTGAATATATTCTGGTTTGTACAATAGAATTACTATCTTGTCAGATAACATGAACACCCCAAGAGTAATCGGCAGTCCGATAATTACAAAATAGCGCACTATTTTCTCGTAGTTGTCAGCTGCCTTCATCGGTGAGACTTTCCAGCACAGTGCCAAAAATGGAAAAGCTGCTCCAAGAATACTCTGAATAAATATTCCCAGTGCTTCTATTATTGTTATGGCACCGCTATAAATGCCGACGGCGTTCATGCCCGAGGTCTTGGATAATAACAAAACATCGAACCTTTGGATTATTACCCCGCACAAGCCGAGAATTGCGATTGGAACTGCTTCTTTCATAATGCTGAATCTGCTTACAGCACTTGCAATATCGATAATGATAAATCGTCTTAAAATATAGAATAGCAGTACTGACGCGTGAATTGTTGAGGTCACTATTAATAGTACAATCAACTCCTTCACTCTGGCGCCATGTTGTAACCATATAATTCCCAATATTGCAGAAGATACCGATAGGGTTGCATTGATAACAGACAATGCACCCATATGTTCGTATGCTCTCAATACTGCGCCGCTCAATATAATCAATGCGTTTGTAAATATAGCGATCGTGGCAAATGCCAGCAGAAGAATTAATTCAGACGGATAATCCATCAGCACGGCTGCCAGAATCGACCCTACCGCAGCAAACATTGCCAATGGGGCTGACAGAAGAACTGCTCCCGAAAATAGCTCCGCGCTTCTCGTCTTTTCCTGTGCGATTTCTCTAATCAGTACCTGACTTAGTCCGAATTCGGCTATAAGACCTCCGATCAATAAGAAGCCCAATATAGCGCTGTATGCTCCGTATTCGCTCGTCTGCAGATGCCTGATGATCGCAACAGATAAAAATGCGCTTGAGAGCTTTGCTATCAAGTCAGCAATGAAGAGTGACGCAGCGTTTTTTGTTATTCTGAATATATTCATTTTATGTATAATTGCATGTTGATTTTACCTGCATTGTTGAGGTTCTCGCTTTATTTTAGCTGTCGACCTCTACAGCCTTTTATAACCACCTGTCTTATCTCCAACTCTGCATACAATTCCTTTTCCAGGCCCGTCGCCACAATACATTTCGGTTCATCCGTTTTCTCAATTCTTATTTGACTCAAATCAAATATTTCCCCAAATTTAAATTCGATCTTACATTCCCTTGCTTTAGAATATAAATAGTTTTCAATAGATGTGGTTTTTTGCCCTTTTTCACATACCCAGTTGTTCTTAAGGTTATTCAATGTGATTTTACGATCGTAAATGTATAAAACCTGCCTCTTAACGGGGTGGAAGCATGGGATGATATCTATTCCTATAAAATTGGAAGTTTTATTTAAATCAAAACTTTGTTGGTGTATTGAGGGATGCCATGTCGTTGACCCTCCTACCCCGTCTCTCTTTTCTGCTACTTCCACCTTGAATCCCATGTTTGCCAGATTGATTGCTGCAACAAGTCCCGCAATGCCAGCACCATATACTGTAACTTTTTGCACGGCCATTCTAAACTTTACACTTTAAATTCTTTTAACCAGATTATATAAAGACTGTACTGGAAAACTGTTCTTTATCAAACTAATTGAATACAGCCTTCTATAAAATACGAAAATGAGCAACAGCAACGCAAATCCGATTCCTTTTGCTTCGTAAAGTAGAATTAGCAGCAAATAGAACGGCAGAACCACGGAGGGGAATGTATGATGGATGAACTGAAATATATCTTTTCGTCCCGCAATATAAGGATTGATATCCAGCAATCTCATCGAGTTGCTCAGCTTTTTCAGGCTGAGCCCATAAAGAATTATGTATCCGATCAATAATGGCAGGAGCAGCGGAATACCGAGCAATTGTAAGTGACTAAGCCTAACATGGGCTATAATCAGGCAAGGAATTATAAATATCTTCTCTGCCTCGAGTGTAAATCGAAACGCATTCTCAGCTCTCGTTAAACCTGTCTTCTTGGCATAAGTCTCTGTACCTGTCATGTTATCCTTTTGATAATCTTCCAACTGATGGTTCAGATCAGATGACAGGCCACGTGCAAATATATATGCAGTGAAGACAATCATATCAACTGCTTCAAGGTGCTTGAATGCAGCAAATACAAGCAATGTCGGCAGTACCCGCTGAGCAATTACAACGAACAGTAACCCGATCCAGCCCCGCTCTTTCAATCTTATCGGCTTCAATGAGTAAAAGGTTGCAATAAAAAACCAGCATACCCAAAGAGGAAGGAACAATCGGTTTTCTAAAAATATCATTCCCGCGATTAAAGATAGTGCCATAAAGACTGCTACAATAATTCCCGCCTTCCACACCGAGTCATTTTTGAAGGTATTGCCTTTTCCATGAAGGGCATCCAGTTCTTTATCGGCAAAATCATTAATGAGATATCCATAGGTTGTTGAAAACATGCTGAAAAAAATGAAAATGAAAAAATCACCAATAAACTTCTGTGAATAGAGTTGATCTCTTAATGCTATGTAAAATATGAGAAACACATTCTCGGTAATGGAATTGTAGTGTAGCACGGACCAATTGCGCCACCCGAAGTAATGGTTTATGAAACCTATGAATCTTATGATGATGCTATTTGGGTTTGGCATTTATGAATTTTCTGCTCGACAGTAATTCCCTGTACTTCGCGTTAACAAAGCTATTACTCTGAATTCGACAGTCTAATGCAAAAGTTCGGTCCGGGTAGTCCTTCCAGGAAGCATTGATGTAGCAAAACGCCTTGATATGAGGATATTTAGATATCAGATTGAAATAGGGTGAATACCAGTTTTTCCATGCAGATTCTCCCCCGACGGAACCAACATACCTTGGTGTCGATTCCGCTATCATTATTGGTTTTTTATGTTTCGCAGCCTCCCGAATGAATAATTCAATAAAAGTATCCTGATCTGCATTATTGTTGAAAACATTTATCCCCCACCAATCCACATATTTATCGCCCGGATAATAATCATAAAAGTCACGCGCATCCAGAGTGTTCCATACAAAGGCTACATTATTAACACCTTCCTTCCTGAAAATATCATGGATTCTTATCCATGCTTTGGTCCAATGTTCTTTCGCCGCGTATTGCCCCTGTCCATTCCCCCCAAACTCATAACCCGGCCTGAGAAATACGGGTGATTTCATTTCTTTTATAAGACTCGCCAACACGCGAATCTTGCCATCATATTCTCCGTAGGCAATCTCCCTCGTGATATCCTTCGGAGTAAAAATGTTGTATGATGGAAAATGGTAGTAAAAATCTAAACCAATTTGCGGTATATAATCAAATGGCTGATCGGACATTTTGCGGATGCGGCTTTTCAATAGCGCAAACCCCAATACGTCAAAGGTTATATAGTGCATAATCAGCTTTGGCCTATGATTACAGGCTTGTGTATATTCCTTAATCCCTTCCCAATCTACGTCCAGTTTCGTGAAACCCGCGGGTCTTACCTCTGCCTGTGCCCCGTGATAGACCTGCCCGTCCGGAGGCTCATGCTTTGCACCGAAAAAGGCTTCTACTTGTATTGCCGGTGCAATTAGAAATAAGATCGCCAGAAGGAATCCGATCTTCTTAAAAGAATTTCGTATCACCTTTCTAATTTCTTCTCGCCAAAAGCATTTTGCCCAGCATTATTAATTTATCGTTCCGCCCCTCAAATACATTCGTCGCTTCAATCGCCCTTTCAGCACATTCCCTTGCCAACTGCCTGGATTTTTCTACTCCCAGTAGTTTAATGAAATTCCCCTTGTCTTTCAGAGTGGATTTTCCCATCTCTTCAGGTTTCCCATTTACGTCGAGTAAATCATCCATGATTTGGAAGGCAAACCCTAAATTTTTCGCATAATCTCCAAGGGCCCGCAATTCCGTCTTCGATGCATCGCCGATAATTCCGACGGACGTACCCACTCCCATAAACAGGTAAGCTGTTTTATGAATATGAATATATTCAAGGGTAGAATATTCCATGGATGGAGTAGAAAACTTCAGGTCTACAAATTGACCCCCGACCATCCCTTCAATCCCTACTATATTCGCCAATTTTTGAACTACCCTGGCTTTCTTGTCGTCGGGTAATTCAGGATCCTGCAGGACAACTTCATAGGCTTTCGTCAGCAGCCCAATGCTTGCCAGCGATGCGACATCCTGCCCATAAACTATGTGATTTGCCGGCTTTCCGCGCCTCATATTCGCGTCATCCATGTGGGGCAGATCATCCATAATCAATGACGCTGTGTGGATCATTTCTACTGCGCATGCGAGCGACACCAACTTCTTTTTTGGAACCCCGAACATCTCGCCAACGATGAAGCAAAAGAGAGGGCGAATTCTCTTACCGCCTGAGAACAACGAGTAATCAATTGATTCAACTAAATTTTTCAGTAGAGGCTCATCATTTTTCATATACTCCTTCAGCCTCTGATCAATAAACTCCCTCGTCTGTCTAAAATCATTCATCATTGCTTCCATGAGTAACCTGCCTTCCTGGTTTCTAATCCTGATCGAAGACACCCCGTGAAAATCCGATAACCCAGTATACCAACCCCAAAGCAAATATCCCTAGGACGCGTGGTTTATTGGATATCACGGCCGGTTCATGCTTCAAAAACGTTCGAACTGTCCTTGCAAACTTTACAAAGGGCAAAAAGGGGACACAGAAAAAGGCCAGAATCGGGTTTTTTACGATGAAAGAACCCTCCAAGGGAATCTCCCTCAACACTTTCGAGGTGATTTCCCCAATCCTCCGTTGATGAGTTAAAAAATCACCGAGCTTCGACCTTTGGTGGTGATATACTTGTATGGCAGGATCAAAGACAATCTTTTCGCCGTGGGAATTGAGCCTGTAATTAAACATCAGATCTTCCTGGGGATAATATTCTCTTTGAAAACCACCGTATTTTTCAAATATTCTCTTCTTGTACGAAATATTGCAGGTGGGTGCATGAATGACTTCTCGCTTCGATTGTCCGGGCGTAAATTCCCGGAACTCGGCAATGTATCCTGCTAGGCCCACCAGGTCCCCTTCACCGTTTCCATTTCTGACGGCCCCACCGACAGCGCCTATTTCTCCTTCATGAGCCATAAATATCCTTTTTAACCAGTCCGATGCGGCTATACAGTCCGAATCGATGAATGCTATTATATCCCCCCGTGCTTCGGTTACTCCTCTATTCCGCGCCGTCCCCGGATCGGTCTTTTGCGGAAGATGAATGAACCTTATATCTGGATACATTGTACAGACGATATACGGAGTCTGATCCTCAGAACTATCAACAAGGATAATTTCATAATTACCCTCAAACGATTGCCCTTTAATGGAATCAAGGCAATTTTGAATTGTTTTTTCTGAATTGTAGGAGGGAATAACTACGGAGATCATGAAAGCTTAGATCTCTTTGGGGTAAAAATGAAGTACCGGTGATGTGCCCAGAGTCCTTTGAAAGGCTGAGGCACATTTTCTAAAAAAGAATATTTCAAAATATCATCTTCTATGTTTTTTTTCTTGCCGCTGTAATAATCCAAAATACACATCCCGTCTTCGTGTGTTTTTCGAAGTTTCATCGCGAACCATTTCAGCCCTATTTTTTCCAACAACTCCTCCTTTTTCATGGCGATATCAGGCCAGGGGGGAACATCGAAATACCCTTTTTCGTCCAATTTCCAGTTCAATCTTTCCATCTCGCTTACGATCCTAGCCGGTTTTATATTCTCCAAATTCAACCCCTCCCTCTTCAATCTTCCCTTTCTGAACCAATACCCAATATTCGCCCTGTTTGGAACACAGATAAAAATGACTTTTCGTGTTACCCGCGTCAACTCAACAAATAATTTTTCAATGTCGGACACATACCATAAGCTCGCAAAATTCCAACTCATGTCGAACAGTCTGTCTTCGAATTTCTCAAGCACATTATTGCCCCTGTTGAATACAATACTTGCATCAAGACCGACTTCCTTCCATGAGTTAGTTATATCATCTGTGCGCTGCTCATCATCATCAACAACTGTGACCTGGACTCCATTCAAAGCCCACCACATGCTGTTAATACCTGGAATACCTGTCATGCCATAAGCGGGGACCTCGAGAACATTTTTTATTGTATATTTACTGTTTAATATTTGGAAGTAACGGTGAAGTATAAATCGCTCGTAAGTCGTTCCCAGTCCTTCGTACATAAATATTCTAACCTAGTTTCGAATACTTCGTAGATACCTTGACGCCTCTAATCCGGTCTTTATATTTTTATTTCCTGACAAATTCGTATACCATCATATTGATATGAGGAATCGCTGTGAAATAATTCTTTTGAATTTTGTCAAGCTTCGTTAATCCAATATCGCTTTTATTTCTGAGGCAGAAGTCGCGTGCGACGGCACCTTCCGCTTCATAGAAGTCCGATCCAACTATATTCAGTTTATTGTAATTATCATATTCGATATTAGATTTTCCTGATCTGCAAATGCGGCAATATTTGTCAAAATCATTCATATCAATTATGTAACTATCTGTACCGAGCATCTTATCAATGCGAAGATATTGGTCTGCATACGTCAACATACTATGGTAGACCACATTCTCTTTATTTCTTATTGCCGGCGCTGACGTCCAGTCAGACAATGCATTGGATGATGAATAAAGAATCCCGGATGTGATAAATAATACACATAACCATTTCATATATTTCCGCTGAAGACTGCGATAAATAAGTATTAAACATAATGGAAGTAGTATTATGATAAATTTTGCCATTATTAAATCGGTCCACATGAAAGGATTCGCAGCCAGGAGTATTAAAATACCAAATATTATGCTATTAATGTATCTCTCCTCATCCTCACCGGCAACTTTCTTCATTTTTCTTATAAGGTCAAATAGGAGATAGCAAACAACGCCTATTATTACTAAAGCTAAGTAGCGCGTCCTCACGTGAGCATACCTTATTAGCATCTCTGATATGATTAAAATGCTGATTGCAACTCCCGCTTTAAGACTCCAATTCCGCCAATTCGATCCTTCTTCTTGTTTCTCTTTACTGTTGAGATAATAGATAAGACATAATACCAATACAGCCATTAGATACGTTTCAACGTACCAGAAATTGAAAATCATGAACCCCGCTTCAAAAAATAGTTTCGGAATACTATTGAGTATATAAAAACCAATAAGACTATTATTCATTCTTAATGCTGATACTATTAATATCCCTGATAGGAATATTAATAGCAGCCCGACAAGCGCATTTCCTCCCAAATATTTGATCGTATGGCTCTTCGATATACACACGATCACCATGTAAGGAATAAGCAGGATAAAATTATAATCTGCCAGGAAGCCCAAAATGCACATTGATAAGAACATGGCCAGGTAACATTTATTGCCATCTTTGAGAAAATTCTCCCCGGCCCAAATCAGCAGCATTGAAAATAAGCAAACAAGACCCCACATCCTGCTGAATACAAATACATTAAGAATGCACGCTGATGAGGCAATGCCGTAATAAAATATCGGAACGGAATTCTTTTTCTCTAAAAAGCCAATCAGCAGAATTAGAAATCCCAGTCCTATGAAATAATTTGCCAGTCTTACTTGATATGGCCTGTATTCGGGTAAAATCCACTGTACTGTTTTTTGAATTAGATGAAAAAACGGTGGGTGTCCAATTCCTTTGTCTTTAAGAGTCAGTATTTCCTGGAATGAACATCTTTCAGCATAAATCCAGGAATAGAATTCATCGACATGAAACGGCTTTGACAAGGCTGAATGCCAATAGAGTATTGTGAATATCAAGCAGGGAAAGAAAAAATAAAATATCGTTCTTTTAAAGTTAATGGATTGAGTCAATTTTCTGTTCACAGAGGCTTAAGCCCCCTGTAGTCCTGTGACATTTCACCTCGGCATCTCAAATATTTTGTGAATTCACTTCGCGTATCAAATGGAATGTAATTTACGGTTTTACACGTATCTGCAATATCATAATACCAGTCTTTGCAAAGCCAGGAAGCCCTGCTTTTCCATTTTTCATTTCCGATCAATCTGAAAAATATTGCAGTCAACCGATAAACATAAGAGGGAACTCTGAAAATGTTTGGATATTTCTTGTTATAATAAAACATATGAATTAAATTCACCAGTTCATAAAGCGATACTGGCTCTTTATCGGCAACAACTAAGACCTTTTTTTCTAAATTATCTACTTCCAGCACTCTCTTAATCACGTCACTTACCCCTTTAACATAAAGGAGGTGAAACTTAATATCTCTTGTTGGAAGCAGTAATTGATGTCCCTTCACCATCATAATTAAACGATCGGGAAATCCATGATTGCCATTCCCATAAACAATTGTTGGCCGGATTATGTATCCATCCAATCCTTTCTCAGAATAGCTCAATACCTTTTCTTCGGCTAAGACCTTGGAGCGATGATAAGGGTTATCCCCGGCCAGGGGTGTGTTCGGACCTGCCGGAACTTCTGCGGGAATAGTCCCGAAAACACCCACGGTGCTGCAGAACACGAATTTCTCTACACCATGGATCAGAGCATACTCCAGTAATCTCTCAGTTCCGTCAACATTTACTATTTGATATTCGCGTTCTTCGGCTAAGCCGGTCCCTCTCAATGCAGCCAGGTGGATAACGTGACTGATTCTTTGGTCATGAAACAATGCCCACAAAACTTGACTATCATAAAAAAGTCCTTTGATTAACTGGACTCCATTTCTCGATAACTCATCCGTGTTTTTGTAATCTTTCGTTTCGCGAACGATCGCAACAACCTTGTATTTGCCTGTTGCGACAACCTCTTTGGTTACGTGAGATCCGATAAAGCCCGTTGCCCCGGTTATCAAAACGGTTTCTTTATCCATTCACCTTGCCAGGTTCAAACATACTCGACATAATGTTTTTGGATGGTGCAGCATGTTTGTATAGCTTGCGTTGGCCAGTGGGCAATAACAAGCCCCTCCTTTTATATCTGCCCGCATTTTCATAGCATCTTCAGAAAACCACACTTTGCTGAGATCGTACTCAAACTCTTTCAGATTGCCGGCCGACTCGGCCTTTACACAGCACATCCACACATCACCGTTCGGGGCAATCTGCCCTGATGCAATGCCGGCATAGCACGGGATAACCTGGCGCTTCTCATTCAAAACTTTCTTCACCATCTGATAATACTCGGTTCTGAACGCCCGGGTGAGTTTGCCGACCTTGTTATAAGACCCATGTTTCATCTGTTTGCTCAGAAAATTAACGGCGGCAGCATAATCCCGCTCAGCAGGAGTTATGTCCGCCCCGATCGTGTTCAACTCCTGCCTTTCCTCCGCGATCTCAGTTATATAAGAATCCGGATGCAAAGACCGCAGTTGGCCATAGATCTCCGGGATCCTCGACACATTAAACCGGGAAATCACCGTATGGATCCCGACAGCCAGGTTGTCTCTCTTTAATTCCTTTAATTTGTGAAATGTCTCCAGTACACGTTCATAATTTCCCGGAATACCACGGATTTCGTCGTGCTCATCACCAATCCCATCGATGGAGACATTGACGACGATATCAGCCTGACTGCAATGTTCGGCAATCTTTTGCACGAATCGGGGAATACGTTCCTGGAGAATCCCGTTTGTGGGGATATTGATAATTGATGGCCGACAATGTTCATATAGCTTGCAGACCAAGTCGGGCAAATCTTCCCGCAGAAATGGTTCCCCTCCGCTCATGGTCGCCCAGAACAATGTATTCCCGATATTTCGGAAAATCTTTTCCCATTCATTCAGCGACAGCTCTTCCGACCGCATTTTATGAATATTGCAGGTCCTGCACCTTGAATTGCATCTGGAAGTCACACTGAACGTCAGGTTCATTGGCATCTGCTGAGGCCAGCCGGTCCATCGATACAGGCAATAGCGAGGCACCCTGGATATGAGTTTCAGCATGCTAATCCCATCTTTTGGTCGTTGTGGCAATATCCCAGATGTAGGGGTTTTTCTTTTTGATGTAATAATCGTAATATCCAAGCATTCGCCCGATAAACTCCAGGCCTATCCCACCCAGAGTCCACATCGTATCTCTTGGCTTCCAGTTGTGCTCATCCAGAATCATTCTAAATATTCTCTTTGGGTCTGTGGTGCTGACAACGTAGCCTTGATCCCTGGCCAGGTGCTTGTGGCCGGCGGCAATCCGCCTTCGTTGCTTTAGAAAATCCTTGATGTTTTCCGGCCCCTTGTTCTGGACATATGCTTCCGAACAATACTGCAGTTCCATCCCCGCCGCCCTGATGATTGCCTCAATGCTGGCTTCATCAACGGCGCTGTCGTTTGGAATCTTCCTGACGATGCTGCGAAAGGCCACCAATTCGCCCAATTTTGGTGACTGCAATGCTATTCTGTGATGCAGACTCCACATCATGTGGACGACAAACCCGATAAAATTATCCTTGCTGTTAACGGGCACAGGATGAGCCCCCGTCATGCCCACTCGCGGGTCTTCAAAAGGCTTCACCAATCGCTCGTAGGTTCCTTCGCATGGGATCGTGTCCCCGCTTTCCAGGATATAGATATCCCCGGTCGCCCGGGATAGAAAATAATTGATTGCCGATGCTTTGCCCTCTCTCTTTGCCTGGGTAAGAAGACGTACTCGCGAGTCTATCTGCGTATACTTCCTTACGATGTCCTCTGTGCTATCCGTGCACCCGGATGCAACTACGATTATCTCTTTCAATTCTCCATTTATAAGCTCCTGCGACAAGACAGCGTCCAGGAGCCGTCCGATGTTTCCCTCTTCGTTATATGCCATGATCCCGGCCGAAATCGAATACATGATTATTTAGAAACAGGGTTATCCTTCTCGACAAATTCCCTGTAATCTTTGAAGAGAAATGATGAATGCTTTACAATTTTCCATATGGGTGCTCTGCATTTCAAAGTAAGCCAGAATGCCTCCCAGATCACGCTTCGGGATATCTTCGAATACCCATGCTCCCTTTCCTTGAATGTGATCGGAATTTCCATCACTTTAAAGCCATGCTTGAAAGTCAAGTACGTCATTTCTATTTGAAAAGCATACCCATCTGATCTGACGGTGTCGAGATCAATAGTTTCCAGTACTTTCCTGCGATAACATCTGAACCCGGCTGTGAAATCCCATATGGGTTTCACCATAATGTATGAAACATACATGTTTGCCAGCTTGCTCATTAAAAGCCTGCGAAACCTCCACCCCTCTACCCTGACGCCATTCAAATACCTGCTTCCGATCACCAGGTCAGCCTTTTTCGAAGCCTCGAGAAAATCATTAAGATATTTCACATCATGCGAAAAATCCGCATCCATTTCAAAAATCAAGTCGGCGCCTCTTGCCAGTGCTTCTTTGAATCCCCTCACATAGGCTGTCCCAAGACCTGCTTTTTGGGGGCGATGAATAACGTGAACACGAGAATCAGCCTTGCTCATATTATCTGCGATAGTCCCGGTCCCATCCGGTGAATTATCATCCACGATGATTATGTTGAAAGATGGATGTTGTTGCAAAATATGGCCTACTAATATTTCAATATTACTTGCCTCGTTGTATGTCGGGATGGCAATGTATATGTTCATTTATCCCCCTTTATTCCTCTGTCACGGTTTGGAATCTGTGCGTAATGTTCAGAATATTCCTTACACAAGGTAGTCTTTTTTGAAAAATGACGGCATTGTATTTTTACAATGGAATTTAAACAAAGAAGCTGCTTTGATGGGCTATCAGCTCTAGTACGGAATCTCACTAGGGAATTAAAATCACTCGATCGTTACAAGGCTGGATGATAAGCCGAAGTCAGACACAAGAAGCTATAAATGAATGGGCCTGGTAAAAGACCAGAGGTATTTAATCGCGGTAACAGACATTAATACCTATTTGCAGCGAAACGCCTATTCAAACGAAGCCGCAGGCCTCGCATATTAATCATCTTACAAGTCAATATTTATCCCAGACTCGCAGGCCCGCTGACCTATATGCCTGAGAATAAGTCTTGAGACCCTGTTCCCTAACGACCATCCCAACCCGCAAGCCTTGCCCATAGCCACCAGGATGCGATGCCCTTCAACGCGCAATTTAACTTCTCACTATGTTCGCAATTCCCGCAGGATTTAGCCAGCTCAGTCAGGGGATCCGTTGGATGTGCCACAGTCCATTGTTGTGCCCAGTTCCCGCCCGTATAGCTGCAATCATCTCTGCCGTTCAGTTTCATGAAATTCGTCGCACCGTCAGGATCATAGCTCTCGATATCTGCAAAATCATACAATACCTTATTGTTCGCCCGGCAATAATTTCTAATCTGATCGTTCCTACGGTTTAGATTGCCTGTGATACCTGTACCATCTAGATGGCCCGTCATGTATACAAATCTAACATTGGGATAATCCATCTCAAGTTGATTCATAAGATTAAGATACAAATTGATGTCGGACTCTGTTGCATTCGATACCTGCCAGCACCATGACCAGATCACAACGTTTACCTCTGGATGGGAGTTCAAATATACGCGAGTTGCTCTTGCCCAAGCCGATCTGTCCGGGTTTCCGAGATCCCATACATTACCAAAGGGTGTATCCCTGAGGTCAAGGGCACCGCCGGAGCCACCCTTATTGAAAGAGTATAAAGGCCCTTTGAAGCGAATCAGTCCTTCCATACCGGTAACAAGCTGACTTCCGTGGGATGTGTGGCCGTAAGCAATATGCAATTTTTCCTTTGCGGCATGAATCCACTTCGCCGGGATTCGATCAAGCTTAGTACAGTTATGGTCAATAATATCGGCTGTAGCCCTTGGCGGGTGGCTATCCAAAGCAGACCCGCCTCCTGTTGTATATACTGCCCCTCCGCCAGCACATCCCCAAAATATTAGTAGACTGATTAAGAGCAGTAATAAAACCCCCAAGGTGGCTATTCCTCTTTCTGTTCTTTTCATATTAAGCACCCCTCATTATTTAGCGATTATAAAATGCAAGATTATGCAAGTTAATTTGTAGGTTATATACTTGCAGTTGGAGTCTCTTTTTCTCCTGCGCTAACCCGACGTCAACACCCCTCTGGGTAATGTCGCATGCGATGAGGGGATTCAAATTCAAAAGTGGCCATTGTCTAAAAACGAAATTTGACCAGAACCACATTTTCAAGAAACTTCCTATATCAAATATTTTATCTTCTAGAACAGGGCGGCATGCCATTGCGCAATTCTTCGCATACCTTCTTCAAGGTCTACCCGTGGAGTGAAACCTAACTCTTTCTGGGCCTTCTCTATACTGAAAACAGATTTAGACGAAAATTTGATAATATCCTCTGGCCGTGGCGGCTCTATGGCTACCTGTGCTGATTGGTCTTCCTGGCTCTCCTTTATGTGCGATGTCCTGACAGACCTAAATGTTTTTATAGCTTTTTGGGGGAGCTTTTCTTTGATGAAACTTTTAACGTTTGTTATCAGACCGTACGGTAGAAGGGCTTTATTGAAGCTTTCATTAGAAATCGCCGTCTTTACGAGGCCTTTAAGATTATAGACCAGGTTCATTCTCTGCTTGTTCAATCGTTCCAGTTCCACTCTATCAACCGAGAGCCACGCGTTTTCCACACCTTGATCATCAAGCATTCTTTTATAATACCCATAAAACTCCCTCCACGGTACTGGACTGCCGTCTGAAATGATGTAAGACCCACCCGTTCGTTCAGTGCGGGCAGCCAGGAGCATCGCGTCCACCAGATTGTCTACGTAGAGGTAGTTGCATAGACCTCGACCCTCATCAATAAGAATCAGACACTTCTCTTTCAGTTGGCTGATTGGATTTATCGCCCACACAGGCGAGAATGGTCCATATACAATGGTTGGTCTCAGTGTGATTGCGTTCAGTGAATGTTTGCTTACATACTCCCCGACAATCTTCTCAGCTTTTCTTTTGCTCATGTCATACAGCACCTTAGAGGTCCCTGAAGGAGTTGTCTCATCGACGCTCACAGGTGGGTCGTTTCCATACACGGATACAGTGCTCAAATAAATCAACCGGCTGCTATTTCTAAGGGCTGCCTCACACACGTTTTTGGTTCCCTCAACCGTCACTTTTTTCTGGTATATTGAGTCTCCCCGGTTCCCGTAAGCGCAATGGAATATGACATTGCACCCGGCCGCGGCTTCATTCACGCGGTCGGAATCCAGAATATCTCCATGTACATATTCCAGTTCTCCAAAACGTGCGATCCTTGCTATTCTTGTCAGATCGCGCACGAATATCCGCAACCGCTTTTTCTGCCCGTCTAATATCAGTCTCTCCGTGAGGCGACCACCAATAAAACCGGTTGCTCCCGTTATCAATATTTTCTGTTCATCCATCATGAATTCATCAACCACGGAGCCTCCATTTCCTGCCGCTGCGCATAGCATCGTTCTATCAACTCAACCACCCGCTTACCCTCTCGCCCATCAACGATCAATGGAACGCCTTTTCTTATGCTATCGATAAAATTCTGTAGCTGTTCCTTAAAACAGGATAAAATACGCACACGGTTTGAATCAGCGGATAGAATACGCGTTTTTTCGATAATATTTAGTTCGCTCTCCCCAATATTGTTCATAGTTATGTTCAGTTTATCGAGAAAAAATGGATGTGCACGCAATGTCCCTCGTGTTCCCTCAAATACATACATCGTGTCCACGGGCACCAGTCGGCTTATTTTAACGATGCCTTCTGCACCATTCTTCATCTTTGCTTTGACCACGCAGCTTGCTTCCACACCCCCAAAGTTATCATCGGTATACGTAATTTCGTATGGCTCCCCCAGCCACCACAACAGCAAGTCCAATACATGTGGGCCTGTATCCATGAGAGCACCACCACCCGCCTGGGACCTATCGAAATAAAAACCGGAAGCCGACGGCCAATTGAAGACACCTCCTTCTTTCAAAGAAAAGCTTCTTATGTCGCCAAGCATCCCGGATTCTATTGCGTACTTGATTATTTTTGAGTTGTTGAAATACCTGCGCACGTGAGCTACAGATAGACTTACATTGTTTGCATCTGCCAGCTCTATCATCCGGTCGCATTCTGCTCCAGAAAGAGCCATGGGTTTCTCAACCAGCACAGGTTTTTTCTGCCCAAGGAAAAAAAGGCTGACCTCGGCATGAAGTCGATTGGGAATTGCCACTATAACAGCGTCCACTGAGTCCAATATTTTTTTGTAGTCTGTCTCAACCCGATGAACACCATATTGGTGAGCCAGATCTTGCGCGCGTTGCATATTTGTGTCGACTATAACCGAAATTTGTACGCCGTCAACCTCAGCCAACACGGGCAAATGAAAGCCTTCGGTTACGGCTCCACACCCAATGACCCCCAGACGCAACGGGCATTCCATTACATAACCTCCATTATCTGTTCCATCATAATCATCATCATACCAGGTGAATGATGATCCGCTTAGTAATTGATTTTTTTCATGATATTTAGATCTTCCCTGTTAACCAAGCCTGATTGTAATAGTATTAAAAAATAAATGGTGATGCTACTTGGAACGATGACAGCCAGGCTCCAGCCAGACATAATGGACAGGAATAGAACCAAAACGGCATTAGAAAATACCAGATAGGGCACTATTTTCGATATAAAAGAGAAGGAAAAGAAATGCCTGAGCCTGAAATACAAGATACCGACGCCAAGCACTTCGGTAACAACAGTAGCTATGGCTGCACCAACTGGGCCGTACAACGGAATCATATATAGATTAAACAAGATATTCGTTACGGCCTGAATTCCCGCAGTTTTTGCTACATATTTCTGACAGGCATAAGCATTCAGCACGTTTGCCATGAGAGAGCCCACATAAACAAAAGGAATGTACCAGATGATTACCTGGAGGATCAGTACCGAAGGCGCATATTGCTCACCGAATATGAGCATGATAATCTGCTTCGCGGTGAATGTCGTACCAATGGCTATCGGCAGGCCGATGAATATTAAAAAAGAAAATGACTTTTCAAAGATATTACGTGCTGCGTCTTTGTTTTCTCTGCCCAGCCCGGATAATGCCGGAAATATCGAAGTGGAGAGAGCGCTTGCAATTACGATTGTGTTGTATGTAAGCACGGCCGCAGCGTTGTACCAGCCTACCGCCGCATCCCCCTTGAAAAAGGACAGCATGACAATATCTATTTTAAAAAGAGCCAAGGTAAATAATGCAATAATAGCGAAAGGAAAAGCATTTTTGATCGTATATTTTAACCTTTCGACGTCAATGGTAAATATTGGCAGCACAATCTTTTTCGTTGTAATCAAATATGACAGCAGAAAGCCAAGAACACTTACGCCCAAATACACCAAGGCCAGGGGAATGAGTTTAAACCCGATATACAGGATAAGGATGGCAAATGAGGCCTGGACCAGGGAGATAATAGAATGAATAAAAGCAACATACTCCATCCTCTGATGGCCTTCCATGATTGATTGAAAGGCCCCCGATAAGGAATCGAAAAACAGTGCTCCCGCTGCGATATAGACGACTGTCGTGGTATCCTCAGGGTAATTCATTACGTTGATAACAAGTGCTATGGAACCTAACATGAAAAAAGATAACGCCATCCGAATGATTATGGCATCTCCAAGGTATATTCCCGCTTTCGCTTTATCTGCAGCAACTTCTCTGACTGTCAGCGCATATATACCCATTTCACCCACAACCCTGAACAAAACGACGAACGCAAAAGCAAAAGCGAACTTGCCATAATATACCTCGCCAAGACTCCTGGCGATATATGCCGTGGCAAACAGCGCTATTATCATCAAGAACAGTTGCTTGAGAATCAATACACCTGAATTTTTGATAATCGTAGTTCCTACCTTCATTTGATTACCTGTGATAAACAGCACCCGGGGAGAGTATAGCCCACCATTAAAGTATTCATAAGGTCGCCTGTCTGGAGTTGGCCCATAGTGGGCAAGTGAGGAAGGTGCAGGTTAATCTCTGCATTTAATAAGAGTGGAGATATTCTCTTAAATAGGGATATATCGCTGCAACGAATTTTTCCTGATGCCCAAATACTGTCTCTACATTATCTTCTGCATTAATCTTACGGGCGACAAGAACAATGGAACCGTTTGTTTGTCGTTTTATAATTCCTCGTACTGCCGTTATGAATTTGGCCCTGATGTTATCTGATGTAACTTCTCCATCTATATCATACCAGTATAGTATGAGCAGCCTTCGCCCCTCATCCTTTACTAGAACTTTCTTGGCCGTGATATAATTATTTGCATCAACCTGAATTCGGCAGTCCTCAGCATTTTCATATAGATTCTGCATTGTGTAGTGGATGTATTTCTTGTCCCTTTCTTGATACGCGTAGTAACCCACTGTGATGTAAAGTGGCACAGCCGACTCATTGCTGTATAATCTTCGAATTTCGATATCCGGATTCGGAAGCCTCACAAACCAATCATCCCTGCCGTCAGCAACATAGCCTTTTAACCCTTCCAGTTCCAGAGGGATCTGATCAGGGTTATTCTTCAAGTACACAGGAACCGGCTTGTAAATGTTAATGAAACACCCTAAAACCGCCAATATCAGGATTGCACAAATCCAGGCTTTTTTATGGTTCTGCTCTCGGTCATAACAATCGCGCAGTGCATCTGTGCTCAACTCTTTCGTTTGGATTTTCCAGCCTGTCTTTTCGATGCTATTACCGGACGTTCTACTGACTACCAATGACGAATTCGCGCGCATTTTACACATATTGGATAACTGCGTTTTACTCAAAATGAAACTCATACCAAAAAGAAATACAAAACCTACAACAGACACGAAGTAGCCTTGAAGGATGTGTCCAGGGCCGTGCAGAATATTCCCTCCATTGTATACCCAGACCCCTATGATCGCGATTCGCACCGGGTTTGCAAGTATCCCTATTATGACCGAAGATAACACAAGTACTATCCGTTTCGTCCACGTCTCTTGCGTCAAATAGGCCAGCGGTATCGCTAAAGCGACTATTGAAACCAGATAGCGGATACCACTGCAGGCGTTGGCCACTTCAAGAGAAACATTGGGAAGCTGAAGGTACTGTATATCGTGATAAACAGGTATCCCGAGCGTAGTGAGCATCATGCTGGCAATCCTGGCTCCGAATAATTGGAACGGCCAATGCAGGGGATTGAATATCACATCCAGAATCAGCGGCACCATCAAGACAAGGTAACCCAAAGGCAGCAAAAGGGCCTTGAACATTTCTATGCCTAAAAGCATGATCACTAACCCGGGGATCACAACAAGAATTGACAGCTGTTGAATATTTGTAATGCTGCCCGTTGTGCCGAACACGAGCATCAGAGCCCCGGCCAGCGTGACAGCAGACCCCAGTGCAATGTTTGGCTTTATCTCTACTGTCTTGAGCTTGTCTCTCATAGCATAGACAAAGTAGAGGCTTGCGAAGGGTACGATGAAACCATGCGAATAATCATCACGCCCTGACCAGGTCTTCACAAGCGAAACGATGGCATCGAAATAAGAAAATACAAATAAGACAATAATGAATGCAGCGAAGATACCTATGCTGCCTGTAAAATGATATTTTTTTAAATTCAGCATCCTTGAGATATTAATGGACTAACCTTATTTATCGCTGCGGTGTCCAGATAGTATCCGATACCCCTGCGAAGGTTCTGAACCAGGCAGATAACTGGGCCAGCATGGTCACCAGGAAGAACTTTGCAATTTCCCCTACCCTACCGGTGATAATATTAAGGATCCCGCATATACCCATAGCCATGAGTACCAGTTGACATCCAAAGGTGAAGCTGTATAAGCGCGATGTCCCCAAAAGCATTATATTGACTCCGAATGAAGCAATCAGGAAGAATGGTACGAGAAACCGCATTATCTTGTGTGACACAAGAAAATACGTGAACCAACCATAGCGGAACGGATTGAGGAACTCGAGATTGCGGCGGATTGCGTTCAGAGTTCGGCTCGTGATTCGGACCTGTCGTTGATACTCTTGGCCCGCTTCATCAGCGGACTCTTCGAAACAATAGACTTCAGGCTCCATGACTGCCCGTTTGCCCTGTCTGATGACATTAAGCGGAATGACGAAATCATTGATGTCATCCTCCCGAAGTATCCGGTAAAGATCTTTTCTGATTGCAAAGACAGCGCCATCGGCACCCACACAGGATGAAACACTACTTTCCTGGACCTTCGTCCATTTCTCGAATCTTGAATATATTCCCGTAGTGTCCTCGGCCTGATCGACTTCACCGTACCGCGTCCAACCCGTTACAAGGCCGACCTCCGGGTCCGCAAAATTTCGAACGAGCTTTCCCAGGACATCCTTGGGAAACATGGAATTAGCATCTGTAAATAATATGATTTCGCCTTGGGCTTCCGGCACCGCCCGGTTCAGGCATGCGGTCTTTCCCGACCTTTCTTTGAATGCCTTGAGCACAAGCCGCTCATTGTTGAAGCCACGGACAATCCGTTCGGTATCGTCCGTCGAACCATCGGATACCACCAGAATTTCCAATTGCCTCGTCGGGTAATCCAAATCCAGTGCATTTTCTAGCTTTTTGGCTATGATTTTCTCTTCGTTATAGACAGAAACAACCAACGTGATGTTCGGCCTGATGTCCTTTTTATCCCAGAGCCTTCGAGCAATCTTTGTCAATGCGATCAGGCTGAGGGGAAAAAGCAGGTAAGAGTAAACGGAAAAAATAACAAATATCCAGAAAGCGATTTCCATCTCAGTAACCGGAATAAATGACACTTTCAACGTATAATTCTAACCACTTTTGAAACACGAGAATCGACCAGCTAAATACTGCGAACCTACTTCAGCATTTGACTCATTTTTTCCCATACAAACTCGGCCCTGCGTTCCCATGAATGTTCCTTGGCAACTCTCTGTCTTCGTTGGACTACTTCCATGGTTTGCTCTTCACCTAATGCCGCTTCGATATCTTCTATGAATTTCTCCCGTGTACCGGAAATGCGGATATATTCCTTAAATTTGTCCAATCCAGCAGTATTATATGCGGCAATGATCGGTTTACCGGTGCCTAAGTAATCATAGACCTTGTTTGAATCCGCAAACTGTATGCTCGGATGATTGGAATAGGGTATGATACAGACATCGAATCCCTTCATATATTTTGGCAGCTGATGGTATTCGATAAGGCCGATATGATGAACATTTTTATGCTTAAAGAGTCCTTCACCCCATGCTGATGCAGGCAGTTTGGGACCGATAAATACAAATGACCAGTCAGGTCTCGATCTTGCTGCATGTATGAGCAAGTCATAGTCCAAAGAACTGCTGATTACTCCCATACACCCTATGACAGGCTTTCTTATGTCCTTCATCCTCTCCGCCAATGGCGTTTCATCAAGGCAAACCTTTGAAAAATTGCTATAATCCGTTGCCATGGGTAAAAAATAACTGGCCGGCACGAGCCTTTTTGCTTTTTCCGTTAAATGCTCATTTAAACAAAAAACAATATCCGAATTTTTTGTTATATGTTCTATATGCTTTTCCGCGCTTTCTTTTGCTTCCTGTTTTATCTCGTCCGGTCTTCCAGAACCAATGACAAATTCTGACCAATTGTCTGAAATATAAAAGCAACGAAGCTTTGACTCTGAAAATATGTCCAATACCTTTGGAGGCAGCAGTCTGTTAACGAATAGAATAACATCCTCGAATGTACGTTTTTTTAAGATGTTTTGTACTTTGGTTTTGAACATCTTGAGATCAAGCTCCTCCAGGAACTTGTATCTGCGAGAGAATGGTATATAGTGGAATGGAGTGAATGCTGATATTTTTTCATCGAATATCTCAACTTTTCCGAGAAAGCTGTCAAGCAGGAAACTCCTGAGGATTTGATTTTTAATATGACTCTGAAAATCAAGAATAACGCTTGAAATATGAAGGTCACTATTAATATATACAACACTCTCAATTTCCGGACGTTTTGATAAATGCCACATGAGTTGCTGTGTCATTTTCCATAATGGTCCCCAGGGGTCCCATCCAAAACACACGATACTAAGCTTTTTTCTTGTCATTTTGACTCCCGTTAGTTTTTTATTGCTTTACGGCCTTTTTGAGAAAGTATTCTATCTCATTTAGAATTCGCTCAACCGGGATTGTTTCCATGCATTGTGCACGTTTATTCGCTATACATGCTTGTTTAGCCCTCCACGGTTTGCAGGGTGAGCATTCACAATCAGAGTTGATTATCGAATAGATTTCGCCACGCTTTCTTGGCGATATGATCCTTTTGCCCGAATCCGCTCCGAAAAGTAAGATGGCCGGTGTCTTTACAGCCATGGAAATGTGCGCTGGGCCCGAATCAGAAGAGATGAAAACACTACATTTTTCTATGACAAGCAACAATTCCTCCAAGGTCAATTTATCAACCAGGTTAATTATCTTTGGAAATACCTTGTTTAGCTTGGTTAACTGATTATGTTCATCAGGTGATAGATTCTTGCTCTGACCAACAAGAATGATATTATATTTAGTATATAAATGCCGAATCAGTTTCTCCAGATAGTCCAGAGAGTGATCCCGGTACCAAAATGTTTTGTCTTGCGAGCCGAGGTTTAGCCCAACAAAGGTACCATCCCCGATACCAAATTTGGTACAGAGGTCTCTTTGGCGATTTCTCCGGTTTTCCGGTATATAGATTTCCACTTTTTCAGTGTCTGCAGCCGAAAAAGGTATACCGATTGCGCCTCTCATGAGAGATTCCATCCAGTTGCTAAAATAATACCGATAATTTGTTGCTTCATAATACCGGCCGTTTTTGTCGACGATACTTCCGGATATTCTTTTGTATTTTAGTCGCTGTATGATATCTTTTACAAAGGTCGAATTATCAAATAACTGGAGATTGATTACCCAGTCATAATTTTGCTTTATTATCTTATCCTCGTCATCTTCTGTCAGCAGGTAATCGATGCACGGATTGAATTCAAGGATAGGTCGCATTGCTTTTAAAGTGAGATAGGTGATCTTGGCATCAGGATACCTCCCTCTCAATTTCTTCACTACAGGTGTTGTTAGAATTATGTCTCCAATCCCGGACACCCTTATGATCAGCATGCTCTGGACTTTCTGAGGAACGCAAAAAAGACGTCTTCCGAGATACCTTGGCCAGCTTGATGCCAGCCATAATCTTTCTTGGAGCCAGTCATATGATCGAGTCAAATTCGAAGATTCGGATAGTCTTTTCCTAACGATTCCTAGCAAGAGTATTCTCCCCCAAAAGAACTAATAAGAACTCTCTTTGAGATGAATACGAGCAACATTATGTTCGGCCTGATATCCTCCTTGCGCTAGGGCCTTCGGGCAACCTTTGTCAATGCTAGCAGACTGAGGGGGATAAGCAGGCACGAGTGAACGGAGAGAATAACAAATATCCAGAAAGCGATTTCAATCACAGTTACCGGAATATTCATTACCTTCAATGTATAGCTCAAACCACCTTTGGAACACCAGAAGCGACCAGATGAGTGTATCGTGTATCTCTTGACCCGAAAAGTGCTCTTTGAGAATGTTTCTTATAGTTTCGTGATTGAGTAAGCCATGATTCTTTAAGTTTCTTTCGGAAAGCGCTTCCGCAACATAATTTTTCAAATCACTTTTCAGCCACTGGGTCATAGGTCCTACAAAACCTTGCTTGCGGTGATCAATCACTTCCCGTGGCAGGATGTCTCGAACCGCCTTCTTAAGCAGGTACTTCTTTCTTAACCACTTCATCTTCATTTCCGGGGGTATCGTGGCACAAAATTCCATCAAAGGGTGGTCGAGGAATGGGACCCTGACTTCCAGTGCGTGATACATGCTCATCCTGTCCGTTACGGCCAGGATATCTTCCGGTAGATATGTCTTGATATCACAGTAGAATGCCCGGTTCAGGGTATCCCGTTCATCTTCCATGGGTACGGAATTGAAGTGGTCAAGAATAAGTTCTTTGGGGGCTTCGAGATATTTTTTGAACTTCGTAGAATCAGAAAAGAATACCCCCTGGATTCCGGGATTCAGACGTGTCAGGTATCCGTAGTAGGCTTCGCCATCATCCTGGGATGACGATCGTACAAACCTCTTCATATGATTGACGGTGTAGTGGCCATCGGAACGCTCAGGCAGCATGTTTACTAAGCGGCGAATGAGGCGCTCCCGCAGGAGATGGGGCAGTCTCCCATACATCGTTCGCACCTTGAAACCCAGGTATCGCTCATACCCAGCGAAGGCTTCATCACCGCCAAGACCGGACTCAGCTACCTTAACGTTCTCCCGTGCGGTTTTGCAGACAAAGTACGACGGGATGGCGGAGTCGTCCGCAAACGGCTCATCAAATGAGCGTACGATTTTATCCAGAAGACCCTCCGGATCCGGTGCAATCTCATATTCCCTGTGATTTGTTTTATACCTTTCCGCCACAATGCGGGCATAAACCCGTTCATCCAGGTAGCCACCCGTCTCGCCGCCAAACCCCATACAGAAGGTATTTACAGGCCTATTCGTTACCATACTCATAGCGGCGACAACAGCGCTTGAATCAATTCCGCCACTCAAGAATGCACCCAGAGGCACGTCACTCATGAGATGGATTTTGACAGATTCATGAAATAGCTCCATGAACTGCTTGATAAAATAATCCTCACTCCTGCCCCTGTCAGGAGCGTACTTGATGTCCCAGTATTTCCGGAGATGCACCTGCCCTCTTTGCCAGGTAAGTGTATGTCCCGGAAGTAGTTTGCGAATCTTCTTGAAAATTGTCATAGGTCCTGGAATATAGGACAGTGAAAAATAGCTCGCCAGGGCAGCCTCATCCAGATCCCGTCGAATTGTCCGGTCTGTCAGGATGGCTTTCATCTCAGAAGCAAAGTAAAAGGTTTTTCCATTATCAGCGTAAAAGAGGGGTTTTATTCCAAATCGGTCTCTCGCAATGAAGAGCTTTTTTGCCTTTCTATCCCAGATTGCGAATGCAAACATGCCCCGTAGCTTCTCAACAGATGTCTCTCCCCACTCCTCATAGGCATGAAGAACGGTTTCGGTATCGCTTTCTGTTTTAAATTTGTGGTCCTTGGCAAGAAGTAGATTGCGTAACTCAGGGTAGTTGTATATTTCACCATTGAAGATGATGCATAAGGTCCCATCTTCGTTGAACATCGGCTGGTGGCCGCTTTCGAGGTCGATGATACTCAGCCTGCGATGGCCCAGGCAAATGCCTTCATCGACGAAAAAGCCCGAATCGTCTGGTCCGCGGTGGGCCAGCAGATTGGTCGCCTTCTTCAAGTGAGCTTCATCTATTTTTGGGCCTACAATGCCGAAAATTCCGCACATATTATTTTACATTCGTGGATTTTAAAGGAAGGTTCGCTTGGTTATAGGGCCTGGATGAGATGATGACATTGGTTGAGGAAATTATCTATAATGCCGGATTCCTGGATTGATTCAGCTCATAATCCAGTATGCTTTTAATTCCTTCTTCTGCGGAAACAGAAGGTATCCAGCCCAATTCATTCTGGATCTTTGAAGAATCGTAAGAGATATTTTTCTGGGAAGAAGTCAGCCGGTACCTTGTGAGGAAAGGTTTTCGGCCCATTGAGGAAAACAACATTTCCTGGATGTAAACCGCCGAATACAAGAGGCCATAGGGAATGTATATGCAGGTGGCAGCCGGATATAACTTTTTAATCAACTTGTCAACGTAGTCCTTTTTTGTGATCCTATCAGTGTCGACTACATTATAGACCCCGCCGGCCGTGCTATGATTTTCAATCCCCTTTATGATCGCCTCGATGAGGTTGTCTATATAGACAAAAGGAACAACGAATTTCCCATTTCCAATCACAGCAAAAAGTCTTTTCCCTAGTGAAAAACCCATCATGGGGGTGAATACCTCCCCTCCCGGGCCCCATATGGTCCCCGGGCGCAGGTTGACAATCGGTAAGGACCCTTGTGTTATGGCATCGACAACGAACTGATCCGCCTTTAGTTTTGACCAGGAATAAAAACCTCTCTTTTCCGGGAAACGTTCCAGGGGTGCATCTTCACCGATAAGGGCCCCCTTTTTGCAGTCGGTCACGCCGTAAACAGCACAGGAACTGATGTAAATTAGCTTTTTAACTCCTACCTGGTGACATAGCTGAAGGACATTCTGCGTCCCCTGAACTGTACTCCACTCACCGTCTCTCTCGTTTCCCGCCGTATCCGCGGCTGCGTGAACAATAATGTCAATTTCATTAAATGCCGGCCGCAACGATTCAAGATCGGCCACATCACCAAAAAAGACCTCCCCTCCATTCGCCCTGAGTCTTTTCGTATTCGAGAGCTTTCTCACCAGGGCCCTCACCGGGTATCCCTTTTGCGCGAGCAACTCGACCAGCCTTGTCCCGAGAAACCCGCTTGCCCCGGTAACCAGTATCTTCGGCAAACCATCTTTAATCCCTGGCTGGTTTACCGGGATGATGGGTTCAAAATTCAACGTGGTATTTTTAACCTGCTTGAAGATCTCTTCCATGGCATCCATGGCCATCAGAGCATGCTCCTTTGGTACTGGCACCTCTCCCTGCCCTTTAATGCTGTCGTAGAAACGGTGAATCAGATTCTGCATGCCATGGTAGGGCCGGAGTTTACCCCTTAGGAAATTCCATATATTGGACGACGTTGAGGAAAAGAGCTGTTTGCTCTCACTGACATTGTAGATAACCTTCTGGACTGCTTTGGGAAGGCCGCTCAGCGGGTGAAATATTGTCGTCATCGTATTGAAATCCACTTGCACCATGCCGCTTGTTCCATAATAGCGCACAAAGTGAAGGTGAGGCTTTGCGGCAAAAGAAAATACCAGAGTTCCGGCGCAATTTTCACCGTCTATTAGAATCCGCAGTTCATCGGATATATCCTGCGGCAGCTCCCCATACGATTTTTCCATCACCCTGATTTCACGAGGCTTTCCAGTATAGGGCAGCATCACGTAAAGGGGGTGGGGCATGAAATCATGGAATACCCCTCCAGGCAGGGCATAAAGCCATGGCAGAACGTTTGGGGCCGGATACCTGCGGAATGCGTCGATCCGGGTGTTCAATCCATAGTAACTTTCTACATTGATCACGTGGCCAAGTCGGCCGCCCTTGATGATCGCCCGCGCCTTCAACATGCAGGGATCAAAGAAATGGTTGTGCATAGGGCAGAGCTTGACCCCCTTGGACTCTGCAAGTTTATAAAGTTCTTTTGCCTGATGGGAATTAAGAGTCAATGGTTTTTCGATTAACACATTTACGCCCAACTCGATTGCCTCCTTTGCGACAGCATAGTGAGTTGGCGGAGTGGTCACGATATGAAGCACATCCGGTCTTGTTTGCTCTATGAGTAGCGCTAGCTTGCCAAAAAAGCTCGGAATCCCATGCTTCGAGGCACATACCCGTGCCTTTCCCTCATCAAGGTCAGCCACACCTACAATCTCTGCCCCGGGATATGCCTTGGCGAAGTTTATGTGATAATCGGAGTTAAGCCCGCAGCCAACGATACCGACTCTCATTTTCCCCTAGCCTGAAATATACATATTTTAAAAATATGCTGAGATACTGTGACTAACCCACTTTTGCATGCAGTTCGTTCGCTGCTTTAAGAATGGCGCCTACATATGCGTCAAAAGTGTGATATTTTTTAACGGCATCCATCCCATTTATTGCGAGACTTTCATAAAGCACCTTATCGGAAATCAGGTTCTGTATGGAATCTTTAAGCGCCTGGGAGTCACCAGGGGGTACCATGATCCCATTTACACCGTGCTGTATGTAATCGATGGTGCCTACTGTCTCCGTCGTGATGACAGGCTTGCCTAAACCCATTGCTTCGAGTATGACGACCTGCCCGGTTGATTTTACCAGCTTCCTCAAAGGCACAACCACGAAATAGGATTCGTGAAGCAGCTTGAGGTAATCTTCATATGAAATATCCACCAGTATCTTCACATTCGATGGCACACGTAATCCCTGGACGTGATATTGGTCGCTTACAATGATGACTTTTACATCCAGCCCTTCCACTGCCCTTAGAAGGACTTCGTAATCCCTCCCGGTTTTACCGGCGCTGAGAATATAATCGTTGTGTGTCATGATCCTTTTGGGGGTCATTATATCGGTATGAAAGGGAAGGAAGCGAAAGCGCTGATGAGGAAGATGCAAACGCTCCGCATAAGTGACTGTTTCACTTCTGGAAGAAACGAAGATCAAATCCACTGCCGAAAATATAAAATGCTGTATTTCCCTTTTGAATTTCCACTTTATCGATTCTTCTTGCTCATCCAGCATAAGCTCTAATATAATATGTATTGGTGATTTGAATCCCAGAACTTTTTTGATGAGCCCGATAATCTGCGCAGTTTTGATGTTGCCCGTAATGACTGCATCGTACCTCAAGAGATTCCGAATTATTATCCAAGTATCAAAAATGTGCTTATATCGTTCCGGGGGTCCAGAGAGCATCTTGCTGATACGTCGAATCCACGAAGAATACAGATTTTCAGTCAGGCCTGTTTCCTGACACCACAGAGGACTCTGGCTGATATCCACATCCGTGAGTATTCTTATTTTTACACCACTGCGAGAATCCATATACTCATTATATAAGGCATGTCAAAGAAATCGAAACTGAGGTATTCAATGACGAGTGCAGAGGTTATGGAGATTTCTGCAATAAGTTTGGCAGAGCACGCTGTTTCATGGCTAGTACTATGATCAGCAAAACGAGTAAAAGCGTTTGCATAGGACCGATCATCAACAAGACCCAGCATATACCCACCAGGGGCAGTAAAGACAACCGTACGAATACTCTCGCTGAATCATGCCTCGCGATGAAGTCTGCGATGGGCGGCGATATCTCTCGATAGAAAGTTACAAAAGTTCTTCCTAACTCATTTTCCATTAAGAGTTCATCCCTGAATTGCCTGAGAACCCTTACACTCGGGGTCAGGGCTGAGCCGAAAGCCGCTGTAGCTATGAAGCAGCCTCCTCCACCGTCTGATGATTCCGTCGCTGAGCTTGAAGGTGATCCACTAACAACATAATCATCGAATTCAATAGCGTACCACCCGTCCGTCGGGAAAGTCCATGTGCCACCGTTAAGATTGCCTATAGCAGGTGGTAACATTGATGTAAAATATTGACCTGATGCTGCTCCCATGTTCATGTTACTTTTTCCCGTAGTGCAATTTTGACCCATTCCATCACAGATTACCTGCGTTACACCATCTACATAAAAATCCCATCCTCCGTCGCTGCTGCCCGTAGTTGAATTAAGTTTGACGTGCCATTCCAGACTATGCCATTGACCATCATTAACATCCAACTCGCTTACTGTCTTTTGTGTGTACCATACATTCCCCTCGGGCACACAATAGAAAGAAAATTTCCCTGTCTTGAATGTAGACCCTTTTATATCCATCAACCACTCTCCCTGCTCTCCCTCCGCTTCTGATGAAAAATACAAACGGTTAAGTTTGCATGTACCGCCCACCCCAACAACGTTGGCATCCCATTCTGCGGGGATTTTAACGTACCATCTTATATATAGCTCTTTGTAATGATTATTAAATTCTGCCCTTGTAAAATTCTTATTAAGATAACCATGGTAGTCTGTCCAAATACCATTCCTGCGCCATAGTTTTAGCGAGTTGCCTGTTCTTCCGCCACTCGTTATTTCCCCCGCATAATGCGTTACTCCTCCATAACTGCTTGGAGCGGGGCAACCAGCTGCGTTTGTCCATCCTGGAGGTACATCGTCATTACAAGTCCATCCGTCAGATATAGCATCATAGTTTTCTGAGAAAATTATTGCACACCAAGCGGGTACGCTTATAAATGTAACCACTACGGTGCTTAACAAAGCCATACTAACTTGTAACAGGTATCTTGACATAAACCCTGCCCTTTCCCTAATCAAGCGGACACGAAATTAAGTCTCGAAAAGGATAACGTAAATGTGAATTGGATTAAGAATACGATGAGGAAATAACCGGAATAATGTATTTTTTGATCTTTCGGTGTCGCAGCCTGGTCTGCTGGATTAGACTTTTACGATTTGCTTAGTGTGTTGTTTGATATCTTAATGGATTTATAGCGTATAATACATCCACTTGGTCTTTTTAACGATGTACAATGTAAGTATTTCTTTTCTTATTGTATAATTCTCAACCCTGTCGGAGGAGATGGAGCGCTCTGGTCCGGGTTCGGATTAGGAATAACTACGCCAGATGAAATCAATATATTATCTCGGCTTATCCACTGAACTTGAGGATGTGACGGGTTTGCGTGCATTGACATCATGAGATGATTCCATCCGTATGTTGAATAAGTCCCTCTGTAGTTTATATTAGAGTAATTACATTTTAAAACATCGTTTACCCATAACTGAAACACACCGTTACTTTGTCTCAAGTCGTTTAACTTCAGCCTAAATTTGAACTTGTTCCACTGACCCGGAATTATACTGACAGCAGAACCTACGTTCTGCCAATAGTTTTGCCATAATGCACCCATTCCCCCGAGACCATCCGCTCTCGTCAATTGACCAAATGGCTGTCCGTATCCATTCACCGATATTGTCATGTAATAAGGAGCCCATGTATGCGGTTTCGATTGGCCGCCTGCCGTATTGTAAGCAGCACCCCATGATTCGAAGCAATTCATGATCCATAGCTTCATGTCACTGGATGGCCAAAAGAAATTCGACGATGGAAAATAATACTCCTCTACCGTTACGTCTGTAACAGTATTCCCGTTTACACCAAGATGGTCCCCGAAGAAATGAACATAATTACCCGGATTTGAGCTTTGCATTTTGATTGCGTATGCCCCGGCGTAAACTGGCGATGTAGCGATGCGCGTATCACCCGCTACATAGTCATCATCCCAATTAGTGACACTATTATTTTCCCAATTTTCAAACAAAATTGTCGCACACCATGATGTCGTTGATGTAAGTAATGCCGACATTATGACGATTAACAAAACCATCCTGAGATTCAACAAACATATTGTCATGAGCCACCTTTCGGTGCAGATTGTACTCTCATCACATGCTATAGAATCGCATAGTATATTCACCATGACCTTTTTCAACGATACATACTGCTATGCATCTCTATACTGCTTGTCTCACTGTATAATTTTCAACCCCGAAGGAGCAGATGGAGCACCCGTGTCCGGACTCGGCGCCGGCAAAGGTGCGGGAGACGGAGATGGGTTTCCTCCCGGACCAATATATGTTGTGCTGACAACGTAATCATCAAACTCGATAGCGTACCAGCCATTTGTCGGGAAAGTCCATGTGCCACCGCTAAGATTGCCTATAGCAGGTGGTAACGTTGATGTGAAATATTGATCCGTCCTGGTGCCCATGTTCATGTTATGCTGTCCCATAGCGCAATTTTGGCCCATTCCATCGCAGATTTCCTGCGATACACCATCGACATAAAAATCCCATCCTCCGTCGCTGCTGCCGGTAGTTGAATTAAGTTTAACGTGCCATTCCAGCGAATGCCATCGACCATCATTTACCCCTAATTGGGTGACTGTCTTGACTGTATACCAGACCCATCCTTGTGCGGTATTGTAAAAACTGAATCTGCCTCCTTTGAATGTATCGCCTTTTACATCCATGTACCACTCCGTATCTCTTCCCCCTGCTGAAGATGAAATATACATACGGTCAAGTTTGTGTGTACCGCCCCCGGCTAAGTTGGCATCCCATTCTGCGGGAATTTTAACGTACCATCTTATATATAGCTCTTTGTAATGATTATTAAATTCTGCCGTTGTAAAATCCTTATCCAGATAACCATGGTAGTCTGTCCAAATACCATTCCTGCGCCACAGTTTTAGTGAGTTGCCTGTTCTGCCGCCACTCGAGATTTCACCTGCATAATGTGTTACTCCTCCATAACTGCTCGGAGAGGGGCAACCAGCGGCGCGTGTCCATCCTGCGGGAATGGAATTACCGCACGACCATCCGGACTCAATATTGTCATAGTTTTCAGAAAATATTACAGCTGCATATAAAATCGAAGGGTTAAATAATAGCAACGCGAATACTAGACAGATAATTTTTTTCATACTTCTCTCCTCCTGGGAATATGCCCATATATGATTAGGTTTCTCGCAACAATCTTTACTCGATAGACACAACTGATTCTCTCGTATTCATATCGGCAAATATCAAATAATACTTGATACCTGCTTGCATCAATGCCTGAATCTCACCAATTAATAATTAATCGCCTAAATAATTAAATTCTACAATTACTGTACCATGAATCTTATAAAACCATAAGTACCTGATAAATATTGGCTTTCACTATTATTAAGTCTTGGTGACTAATGGATAATTCGAAACTTGTGTATGATATTTCCTGCATTGAAATTGGCTCAAATGCTGTAATCTATTGTAATTTAGATAAAATTAAAAATTTATTAATGAAGGTAATACCCTTCACTATATTTATATTCTGCCCATGGATATAGAATAGAACGATTATGCATAATCCTTAGTAAATGTTGGTATTATGTATCTGAAATATCTTCTTTACTCCCGCACGTTGGCTATGCCCATAGTTATGATAATGCTTCTCTCTTTCTTGTAGGATATGAAAAATTTTTTGACATTCTGTACTGAGTAATATCATCAGTTATTCATCTGACCCCAACAATATAGCTCCTATGCTCATCCATTTATTGCTTCCATATAAAATTCATTCAGTTTTTCTTGGATAATATTCCAGTCATATTTTGTTTCTGCGAGCATCCTGGCATTGTGACCAAGTATTTCTCGTAATCTTTTTTCGTGTATCACTTTTATAACCGCGTCAGCAAAGCTACCAGGTGTATCGGCGACTATGAAGTGCTCCCCGTTTATCCCCTCTATGCCCTCACACCCAGTGCTTGTCGTGACAATGGCCTTACCCGCTGACATAGCTTCCAATACCTTTAAACGAGTCCCTCCTCCACTCAAAATCGGCACGACGAATACGGCAGCTCTCTGTATGAATGGCAGAGGATCATCAACATAGCCCAATAATTTTATTGATTGATCTGATTGTACCATTTTCCATAATTTTTCCTTGACACCTCCCCCCACAATGTCCAACTTCACCGCGGGAATAGTTCTCTTTATCTGAGGATAAATATTTTCCAAAAAATAGTGGATGCCCTGCTCATTCGGGTAATGATCAAACCCACCTACCCAAATGAGTTTCTCTGGCTCAGTCTCGGTATTATTTGACTGGAATACTTTGACATCCACCCCGTTTTCGATTGCCACAAATTTTCCTTCTGGACATAATTTCTGTAAAATGACCTTGTCATGTTCTGAAACTACAATCCCAAAATCTACCTGCTTAAATACCGTGCGTTCCAATTTCTTTAACTTCAATGCTTCAAAATATAAAAATAATTTCACCAAAATATTTCTGCTTTGCTTGCCGATACTTAAACATTTTAAATAACTGACATCATGATTAGTAATTGTTCGAATAACTCCATTCATTTTTCTGACGGTATAGGCAAGCGGCAAAATATCACAGTGAATAATGTCATATTTGTTCACCAATATCAGTTCAGAGACTCTTCTCGAAAATGGCCCTGAATAGTGCCTCCATAGACTGTATGGATCCAACGAAAACAGACTCCGTATGAGGCGTGATATCATCTGAATGCTTACTGATTTCGAAGGTGCGGGATAAAATTCTACTTTCTCACAAATGCTCTCAAGCTGCTTGATATTACTTTGGACAATTTCTTCACTTTCTTCGTATAAAGACAAATAGTGCACACTTTGGTCTTTCGCCAATCCCTTCAAAATATTGAAGCTTCTGCGTGTATGGCCGTCTTTGATTGGAAGAAGCCCTCTGTTTGACAAAAAAAGAATCTTTAAATTGTTTTTCTTATAAGCAGTAGTCATGAATTAAATACTTTGCTCAGAATATCATCATATTCCTTTTCAATTCTTCGGCACCAATCACGCACATCGAACCGAATCTTAACAGTCTTAGAGGCTTCAATACCCATTTTATTTCTCATATCTTTATTTTCTTTTAAATATCTAATTTTTTCTGCAATTGCTGCACTATTGCCAGGCTCAATGAGAAAGCCGGAAATATTGTCGTCTACTACCATGGGGATACCGCCAACCCTGCTCGCAATAACGGGGATTCCTTTACTCATGGCTTCCAAGAGAGCCATAGGTGTTCCTTCCGATAACGATGGTAAAATGAATATATCTAGCATGGAAAGCCAGTTCTCCACATCTTTCAAATATCCAGTAAAAATGATGTTTTCATGAATCCTTTCTTCTAATGTCAATTTTTCTAATTCATTCCGGTTTTGACCATCACCCATGATTAACACTTTCACTTGAACATTGTCTTTTTTTAATATTGATACTGCTCTAATTAGGTAATGAAGTCCTTTTTCTTTGCTTAATCTTCCTGCGTAACCAATGACGCATTCATCTTCATTAATTAATAATTTTCTCCTTTTTTCCTCTCTCAAACGATTGAGTTCTGTTATTGATAATTCGTTTTCTGCTGCATTTTGAATATTAATAATGTTTGCCTCGTTAACTCCACATTTTACTAAATTACTCTTAATCTCCTCTGATACGGTAATTACTTTATCGCAGTAACGCAGCATTATTTTATCAATTCTGTTATAAATATTAAGCCTGATATCATTTGAAATGAAACCATGACACGTCGCGATACTAGGAATCCTGAGCAAACGACTTACTGTTATTCCAATAATGTCCGCAAAATATCCATGGGTATGTACAATGTGATATTTTTTACTTGATAATATTTTATAGAGAGCATAAAAGCACCTAGCAATTCTCAAATAATCCTTACCCGCTGAGCGTGGCTTTATGGCGACAGGTATGTGGTAGTATGTATAATTTAGGACTTTCATTTGCTCTTGAAAGTAATTTTCTTTCTCCCAAGGACGAATTAACAATACAGGAAATACATCAAATCTAGATCTGTTTACATTCTTTAGAAATGTTAGGTTGACCCTTTCGGATCCTCCGAAATCTATCGGTGTAAGAATATAAGCTATCTTTAACATCTTTAGACTACTATTTTTTTATGTAAAGGGCCTAAAGTTTTTATTCTTGATACTTCAACAAATCCAGCTCTTTTTATGCATTTTATTGATGGGTAGTTGAATTCGTGTATTACACCCATAACCTTTTTGTATTTTGCTTCCTGCAAATCTTTTGAGATGTATGCCATCATTTTTGCCGATAGCCAGCGACCTCTAAATTCGGGTAGTGTAGTATTGTAATTGAGTTCCGCAACACCATCTCTCAATACTAAGAACCTGCTATAATCTCCTTTAAAAAATACCCAATGAATGTATGCGATCTCATCACCATGGAAAGCAATGTAGCATGTCTTTGCATTGAGTATCTTGTCATAATAGAACTCTCTTGAAAGATTCCTACCCTCTCTTATTATTTCCAATTCATCGAGCGTTGGCTTAATTACTCTAAAATCAGAATCAATATTGTGATCAGGCAAATCTTTTGTTAGATCATTTTCATATACTATAAAAGTGTTAATTCTTAATACGCTGTAATAAATAAATTTCAGAATACTAAGGGGCGTATTTCCATAATGATGATAAGCTGTTTTTCTAAAATTACTTATTGTTGTTAACAATTTATTTAAGTACATAAACACAATATTTTAGATAGTTTCCATTCATCGATTTAAACTATTACAGCAAAGCTAATATCTATTGAATATTTTTAAAGGTGTGTAGTTTTAATGTTAGTGCGTCGAAAGATCTGTTATCACTAGTTCTGGATTCAAACAGTTGTCTGGGAGTCTAGGGAGGGTAAATAATGATTGCTGCAAATGTATATCGAGTAGATCTATAATTTATGATCTGCCAAATGCAATAAAGTAATTACTACCTCAATTTTCTAAATAGCTATTCATCGACAATGATAATCAGACAGATTCTTCATGATTTTAATAATAAAAATATTGATACAAAAGCAATTAAGATTCCTAAGACTTTCGTAATATTAAATTGCTCTCCTGATAGAAAACCGAACAACACGACTATTGCAACAGTACTAACGGTCATAATAGGAGATATTCTTGATATATCAAAATATTTGAGAGCCAAATAGTAGCATAAAAACGCGACCGAATATGAAAACAAACTTATCATTAAAAAAAACAGCCATTTCTTGCTCAGAACTTCAGTTGAGCTTCCCACTTTTAAAACAATTTGAGCAATTGAAGTAGTGGTAATTCCTATTAGTACATAGGATATCGGGCTTAGAATCATATTCATATATTTTTCTCTCTTATTATGTAGTTAGGCCGATTTTTTGTCTCAATAAACATTTTGCCTAAATATTCACCCAGTATTCCCAAAAATATTAATTGGATTCCACCTAAAAATAGTACTGACATCAAGATCGACGTCCATCCTAAAATAGCCGCGTTCAATACAAACTTTGCATATATAGTATAAATGGCATACAAAAATGAAAATAATGAAAACATAAACCCTAAAAATATTGATACCCTCAAAGGCAAGACACTAAACGATGTAATCCCTTGAATTGCAAAACCTATCATTTTTCTCATCGAGTATTTTGAGTGACCAGAGTGTCTCCTCTGTACTTTGTATCTTATGCCTGACTGTTTAAAGCCTAACCATGATACAATTCCTCTGATGAATAACCAGTTCTCCTGGAACTTTTTTAGTTCATTCACAACCTTTCTGTCCAGTAATCTAAAATCTGCTGCACCTAAGGGAATGTCAACATCTGATATTTTGTTAATAATGTTGTAAAATAATTTAGATGTCGTCCTTTTTATAAAACTCGTATCTGCTGAGTCCTCTCTTATTGTATATACAACATCCACTCCTTCTTTCCATCTATCTATCATTTCCTTCATCAATTCAGGTGGATGTTGCATATCGGCATCTATAGTAATAACGCAATCACCTAGGGCGTTATCCAATCCGGCTTTCAAAGCTTTTTGATGTCCAAAATTTCGAGAAAAAGAGATATACTTTATATTATCTCCGTTTTTGGATAATTTTTTCACTTGATCCAAAGTCTCATCTGTACTTCCATCATCTATAAAGAGTATTTCATAGTCTCCTATTTCTGCCAACTGTTCTGACACACATTTTGCTATTATATTAATATTGTCAGCCTCATTGTAAGCGGGAATAATTACAGATATCATTAGATTTCTCCTAAATCGTACCGGGCTTGATTCTATATATGTTCGTGTCTTGAACTGAATAAACATTTACGAAATATGTGTCATTTTTAAATTTATCTAATGCGGACCCATACAATATATTTTCAAGTTTACCTACAAATAAATAATCAATTTTATATCTTTTCATTAACATAATTGCTTCCTGCGCACATTTAGTCGCATATATTTTACGCACGTTATGAAAACGGCTACTTACTTCTTTAATTTTACTATGCTCCTGACTCGATACTTTCCACTCACCTATTGCTGTCGGCCTTTCTGCGAATATAGGTATAAAACTGTACGAATATTTTGGAGCGCACCACCTATCACTTTCGGGATAATTGGGCTCTGCTTGTATGATTGAATTTAAGGGTAAATTTTCTTTTATCCATTTCGCTGCCTCCATATCCGAAGTTCTCACATACGTTGAAGGATCAGATATGTTTGAAGCGATATAATTGTCTGTAAATAATGTCGGTAATGCCAGTATCATCAAAACTAATACAATTCTTTTCATTTTCTGTAAGTCAAGCCATAAATAACATGTCAGCCCCAGTAAACAAACAGGGATTACTCTCGTGGCTTTCAAAAGGCCAAAATGTTGTTCAGTAGGGTTTGTAATAAAAAAGACGAAAAACAAAGCTATTATCAGAAGTATAACGTGCTGATATACCCAAGGATGGGATGTCTCTTTTTTTTTAAATAATTTTAAGAGCCCTGCAAATCCGAATAAGAACAGAGGACCGTAAATTAATGGGAAATATATAGCCCCTGCGAAAACTGCAAATTTATTTACAGTCAATTGAAGTACTTTGCTCCCCGTTTGAAAATTGTACATCTCAATCGAGAAGTAGATGATGTAGATCACAATAGTTAACATCACTGAAATAAAATGACTTCTACCAATTAAATACCACTCTTTTTTATTCATAAGGCATGTGTATACGCCCACAATTATGAACCATGAAAAAATCATAATACCATTTGTCGCCTCAATTCCAAAAAGCACACCTAAAAGCAGACCTATTATAACGAATCTGTATATGTTGCGGTCTTTTCCGTACAGCGAGAAAACCATAAGAATCACGGATATCGCAAGTATGCTTTGCGGCTCTGCAAGGTAAAATCTATAAAAACCATGTGAGAATCCGGAAAATGTCTCCAATTTATAACCAAAGAACTCCATAAAATCTTGATTGAAAAGCTGCCGCCATGCTTCTCTTCCAATATTAAACAAGCCGACATAAGAGTAGCACGCCAGGGATAAAAGCGTTAACTTCAAAAGGGTCTTTTTATCATCGACATGCTTCTTTAGAAAAAGTAGCAATGCCGATGTGGCCAGGAGGCTGTAAAATAATTGCGTTATTTGCAGGAGCTGCTGTATATCAAGTTTGATCCATTTTATATTATGAAGGAATGCAGGGTATACGTAAGCCAACCAATAATAACTTAATTTCTCACCTGCAAAATAAAACCCCTCTAACGGTAGGCCGCGACTTAAGCTTTCTATATGAACCATTCTGTTAATAAAATCGTGCCCAAAAAGCCAGGCATACAGGTACCTATCGCCAACCAGAACGCCCAGATTTCTGTAAGGAAAATAAAAGAATAGTGTTACTATTAGAAGTGATAAGAACAGTAAAAATCCCGGGATCGAAACTTGTCCCTTACATGAATCTTTCGCAATCCCTTTCTTTATGAAAAATGAAAATAAAACAACCGGAACTGCGATGACAACGCTGATGATCCATATGAGATTCCATCCAAGAAAATATACGATGACCGAGGTAATCAGAGAGGCTATAGATATTCCTAAAATACTGCCCCAGATAAAGCCCTCAAACACTGCACCATTCTTATAATAAACAGGGAATAAGAATACATGACCCCATGCTGAAAAAGAGATTATATATCCGATACAAAAACAAATCTGAATAATATCGTTATGTATATTGAGCAGTAAGTAGACAAGGGAAATAAGCCAAATAAGAGAACTTCCTAGTAACAGCCAATTTCTCCACTGACATTTTCTGTTATTTATAAATTTATCCATTAGAAACCGATATGCCTGGTTAATATCTCATTAAATGAATCACTTTATCATGGAATTTTTACTTACTTTGATGAAAGCAAATTGTGGACGATACATCCGAATGATAACTTGGTGTGATTGACAAATTCTATTTTTGGAATCATATCTTTGCAGCAGTCTTTAATTTGTGATTTATTATAATAAAAGTGTTTAGGACACTTTTGAATCTTCATGTAAATAATATGCATAAGCCGATAGATTGACATTACTCTCTCTGGAAAGGTAAAAAGAAAATGGTCACTTATCATGCGCGAGAATAATATTTTTATGTCCTCAAGAAGATGTATCTGACACTGTCTTAGAAACAGGTACAAGAGCGCTACGATGACTATTATAGGGTCGAGAGACATGCTTGCTTTGTGAATTGCATAATTTAGTTTGTATTACTGCAGTTCCGGATAAAAAATACATAATTGGTGAATAAGCCTGTGGAAGAAAAAAAGCAGTTACCGCGAAAGCCGCAATACTTAAAAGTATAAACTTGAAAAGTTCAGTGTTTTCATCGAATACTCCGCGTCCTTTGCACCGCAGATGTCGATATTGCTTGTATGGTAATATAAATATGCTTACAAAAAATATAAGCCCAATTAATCCCGTCTCCAGAAATGCCTGTAAAAAAGAATTATGCATGACATGCCAATCTCCTATTGCATGACCCGCTAAATAAAAACTACATCCAGCTCCAGCACCCAAAAGAGGACTCTTCAGTCCTTCTGGTAAAAGATCTACCCACGCCTGAAGCCGGCCTGGATATTTACCCATTTCTTCATCAACCTGTGCCTCCGATTTAATCGTCAAAATCCTTTCCTTATAATTGTCAGGCGCAAATGACCAAAATAGTAAGGCAACTATCACAACAATTACAATATAACGCCCCTTTTTGCTCTCCTGAAATAACAAAAATCCCAATGCAACTGTCAGCATTCCTAAAAATCCCCCCCTCGAATAGGTAAACATAACAGCGCAAACGATCATCAATATCCCTATAAGAGGCATAATTTTGTTTTTCGCCTTCATGAATTTATATAAAATAAATGGGAGTACTACATTGAACAACATTGCAAGGTCATTTGGATCACCGAATAATCCGGATTCAATTGCCAAAGCCCTTTCGCTTACAATATCAAATTGAACAAATGTCTTTCCCAATAGAGTATAGTTTAGTACCGTAGATACTGCCATGCCTAACCCACATGCCATGAAAATAACCATAATCAACTTTTGTCGTTTTTCATTATCAATAATCTTTACCATTATCATTGTCACCAACAGATACTTCAGATTTGCTATTATTGTCTGCAGCGTCAAGCCGCGATCATGAGACACAAATATACCTAACGTGATGGCAATAAAATAACCAAACAAGGCAATGATAATCGAATTTCTCCACGTTCCAACATTCCTATATCTACCGGCTGTTGAAATATAGCTTACCAATAAAACAACGCCGAAGATTAATACTATTTTTATTTTTCCTAATAATGGGACAATTGTGTATATCAAAGGGAAATAAGTGCATATTATGTAGATCATAAATGCGAATATCGGAACACTTATAAGTTTGTTATTATTTATTGATGTACGAACATGTCCCATATTACTACTGATAACCGTCATGTCTCCCTTCAAAAAGAGATAATTAACAAAAATAATTTCATATCACTATCCTTGACGTTTCATATAAATTAAATATTTCTATCACCGCTGAAAAATACCCATCCATCCGGCAATGACATTGAATCAGCACAGTAATGCAGAGGCACACTATCCTGACGCTCAAAAAACAGAAATGACGAAATAAAAGGCAGTAAGGGATTGTCTTGAAACGCGTTTATGGAAACACTTTTAATTTTTGTCTTCTTCAATTTTTTTAGAAAATGTGCAAAGACTCCTTTAAAGTTGGATTCATCTTTTGCTATGATATCGAAAACATTAATCCCGTTATCAATTGCCGTATAAATTACATAACCAGATATCGAGCCATCGGACGCCCTTCTAAACAAATCTATATTAAACTCATAAAGGGGATTCTTCAAATATCGCCATTGAATATAATTCTTGCTTCTATCCCCTATTGCCGGGAAGTAATCTTTAAGCTCATTGCTGAACAACTCATAATCTTCTTTTAATGCCCTAACTTCTTCACAAAGAAGATTGGAACTGATATATATTTCTTTTGATAAGATCCTAGAGATGAAATTAGCAGGGAGAGATATGATTTTTGCTATCGTGCCGGACGTATAACGCTGCAGTATGATTTCATAATCCATAGGTTTCACATAACGTTTTATAACCCCGGCTGTTTTGAACCCGGCCCGGCTGGTTAGTTTTTCGCTATCGCGGTTTGGGATCGTATAAAGAAAATCAAAACCTATATTTTTATGTTCTTTAATTACAGATCTCAATAGCTGAATATTTGGCCCGAATACCCTGTGTTCTTTTGCCACCATTAAATCGCCGACAATTCCAGCCAGATATTCCTTGCCTCGTATTGTAACCATTCTTGGCATAATCGAAATTGTCCCGGCGAGCTTGTCGCTATTCTTTTCAAAAGCTAGAAACCATACAGCTTCACCTGCTGGATTGCCCTGAGCCATCCATTCAAATCTACCTGCAGGCGCATCCGGAAGATATTTCTCCCAGAAAGCAAGGATCTCATTTTTGTACGGAGCAGGATCACAATGTATTATGTTGAATTTAGCCATGGTATTACCTATTGTCGCCCATGATTCTTACATCTCATTTATAGTATCAGTACTCTAACTATTTGATGGTGTGTAAAGGTTATCATGTAAGAATCGAAACCAGATGTCGATTGCAGGCGAAACTGAAGTAACTGGATATTTGGGAGTCGGAGCATCCCGGATGCCCCTTTTCACTCGTTTAGCGCTAGTGTGAGACGAATCCAATATATTCGCTCCGGCAGTGACTCGTCTCGCACGAATCGATCACGCTTTGGCCTACTGTCTAAAGTAAAGACCTGCAGCTGTATCGCCATTCAACAGGTGCCGAAGTTGAATTAATCCCTCAATATATGGCTGACTTGAACAATTTTTCGCAAGACGATACCCAAGCTCCTACACTATGATTACCTATGACGTAATCAAATCCCTCCCTTTTTAAATTATCCCTTAATTGCACTTCATCTATTAAACTGGATATAGCATTAGCTAGCGCCTGGTGATCATTAGACGCAAACAATAATCCCGTTTTTTCATGTTTTATGACTTCCCTTATGCCTTCAACGTCACTTCCTACTATTGGTACTTTCGAAGCCATGGCTTCTAATACACTTAATGGCAGTCCTTCGTAGAATGAAGACAAACAAAAAGCATCCATACACTGTAAAATTTCAGGGACATCTTTTCTACTGCCTAGTATACGAACCTTATCGTTCAAGCCGCACTTATTTATTAATGTTCTGACATCTCCCTCTGTACCTTCCATATTTCCATGATCGCTGCTTCCGACTAATAATAATCGAACATTCGGGTAACGTTCTTTGAGCAAGTCAACAGCTCGAATCATACATAGATGATTCTTTTGTTTTCGAAAATTTGCTACACAGCCAATCACAAAGTGATCCGGCATAAGATCTAATTCCGCTCTCTTCTGCTCTCGGTTTACCTTTATCTGAAATCGTTTCGTATCGATGCCATTCTGAATACAACATATTCTTTCTATATGTGAAGGATACTCACCTTTAAATAACTGGGCCAATTCTCTCGATATGCCAACCACTACATTCGTCTGATAAAAGAGCATATTTGTCATATTTTTAAATTTACTTGAAACCTGCCTCACTTCTTCGAGCGTGTGTTCCGTGTAAATTAAGACTCTCCGGTTTAGTATCCTGCTGCCCAGGAAACAGTAAACGAAAGGCATAAAGTGATGCGCATTAACGACATCTATTCCCTTGTCTTTTATAATTTTAGAAATTTGAATCATCGCATGAAGATCAATACCGTTTTTCTTGGGTATGACAAATACTCCATCGCATACTTTTTCATACTCCTTCAGCAAAGTGCCCGGTGAAAAAAATGCTGCGTAAACATTAAATTCTGAACGGTCTATATGCCTTGCAATATCAAGCGCCACGCGCTCTGACCCTCCCGCTTGGGCCTGAATAAGCACGAATAAAAGATTAATTTTTTTGTTTTTGACATTCATCAAATATTTCCTGCCTTCGCAGCATTTCCCATTTAGAGATATCGACCTTTTTCGATCTGTTTTATAAAGGTATATTTTTCCTGATTAGCGGGCCTACCGCGTTTGCCAGGATGAGCGGCATTCTTTGCCAGAATTCTTCGCCTTTACGCCTGAAATGGTAACCGGTTTCGTGCGTCTTGTGCCCTGACTGACCCTGCAGCCCATGTTCATACCAATACAAGGTTGATGGCTTTGCTCCCCATTGCTCTTTGAATTTATAGGTCCCTTCATCCGGCGTCGACCGCCCAAAGTCAAACTGCCTGTATCCGGCATCCGTCACATACTCGAGAAACGACCAATAGAGGAGCATGTTCGGGCTGAGGTGGTTCAGCGATCTTAACGACGATGCCCAGATGATCTCGATCAGATCACGAAAACAAAAGATTAACCCCGCTGCCGCCGCCGCCTCATTATATTTAACAACGTTCAGCCGTACACAACTGCCGAATTCTTTTAAAATGTTTTCGAAAAGTTTCTTCGAATGCACCGGGCTTCCCAGATCCCTCATATTGATGGAAAATACCTTATAATAGTCGTCCAGCAGTTCCTCACCGCTTATGAATGAGACCAGGCCTTCTTTCTGCGGTTTGCGAATCTGGCTGCGAAGTTTGGACTTGAATGATTCGAACAGCTTTGTGGACGATTCGGGCAAGTCGAGCAGCATTCGGACCTTATGGGTCATGGGTTCAGGTATTTCGGTGCCCTGAGACCCCGTCGCCCGTTGACCATCCGTCCATTTTAATGGATGTGTGTGCCTGAGCTCTATATTTTGGACCCTGAGCTCCCGCCCCAGCCTTTTGGCCTTTTCAAGAAGCTGTTTCTCTGTCTCCTCGTCGTCGGCTAACACTCCGCCGTAATTGAGAAAGGGCATGGATACCAGTGTATTGCCGAACAAAAGGCTCTTCACGTGGACCAGCGGAAGGACCCCTGCCAGACCTCGTCCATTCCCCTCTTTCTGATTTTCAGCGAGAAGATAGTAGGTCATGTGGCCGTATGTATCCCGTATGACCTTCCCCCATCCATATAGATGGCAATGTGTCGCCCTGGGATGCCTATAGACATATTCATCCCAAAGTTTCTCTTCACCCTGCTCGCTCAATCTAATTCGCATGGCCTTCCTGCTCAATGATCCTCTTTATGTTTTCCCGGTCCTTCGCTGATAGTCCTGAGTGAACCGGCAGTGTAACAATGGATTCCGACAGTATCTTTGCACAACTGTATTCCATCTTATCCGCCAATACTTCCCTTAGTTTCGGCAGTTCGTTTAACGGTGTCGGGTATGACCCCGTCGCACCAGTGCCCTCCGTGATCAGCCTCTCGAGAATTCTGGACCTCAAATCCCTGTCATCAATTATCAAAGGATACCTCAAATAAGGATATGCACCGCTCCTGCTGCCACGATTGATAAATCGCTGTTCCAAGTTTTCCGCAAACCATTTTGAATTCGCCTTTCGCACTTCTTGTTCTTTCTCGAGCCGCGAAATCATCATACACGCGATCTCTGATGCCACACCCAGTCCTTTTGATGTTTCGAACTCAGGCTCGAATATTGTTCCGCCAAGATTAAGAAAAGGGAGCATTTGCGGCAGCCAATAAAGGTATGCGTTTAAGAAAAGTGAGTATATGCCTAGGGAAAAACAGTAATTTATGTTCTGATATGCTGGACATTCATTCAGGTCTTTGTATATTTTTTCTGTCTCTCCATATACTTCCTCAGACTGTGCTGCAAGAAGCCCCCCTTGCATGATGCTGATTGGCTTACCTCGACCGAAGCTGTAAAAACCTGCATCACCTGCAAGCCCAACCTTCGTATCAGGTGAATCCGGTAAAGTATTTCCAAAGGCCTGCGCCGCATCTTCCACTAAGTATGAATTGTTATCCTTGCAGAGTTTACGTATCTGCTCGAACTGTACCGGATAGCCGTAAAGATGCACTACAATAATTGCAAGCGTCTTAGCATTGACCTTGTTTTCAAGGTCTTCATAAAAGAACCCGAAGTCCTGCAAATTGACATCGCAGAGCACAGGTCTGAGGCCCGCTTTCAGTGTTGCTGAGACGATGGAGGGACAGGAGTAAGCAGGAATGATAACTTCCTTTCTATCGGGCTTCAATCGAGAAAAAGCCTTCAATGCAACCCATAAGGCCGCCCTACCTGACGACAGGTAGAACAGCCGTTCACATCCCAAATATTTCTTTAAGCATTGCATCGGGTTCGAATCATTTCCTGACAAAATGCCGCCAAAGCAGCGCACAAGGGCACTTGCGGGGATTTTATGGCCGGCAGGAGGCAGGGAGTAGAAAAGTGGAGATTTCACTTGGCTCTAAATAGTCAGTCGAAGGCGGGAATCAAGGTCTGATCCAGAGTAAATCTGACAATGGAATTTTGTGTTTTACATTTGTCTATTTCACGTCTCAATCCCAATTACGTTCCTCATCGAAGAAAAAGCAAAATCATTAAGCAGTATCTTGAGTTTATCAGCCGTCTTATTCAAGTTAATATAATGCCTGAACCGACTGAATGCTGATATGTCTCTCATACGTGGTTGATCAGGGTCAACCTCCCAGGGATGAAGATAAATCACGAAGGGACTATCATCCAGTCGATTGATTTTCTTTAATGCCGCCTTGATTAGCGAATAGGGAAACAGCCTGAAATATCCCCCCCCGCTGACGGGGACATTGCAGCCAAAATACCTCACCGTCGACAAGGGAATTTCTATAATTTGGTGTCCCTTCGCCGAGGCCTCCGACGTGGCATCAGGCGTGAGATAACGCAGGTCACGGCTGCGTTCCAGAACAGGGTCCTGGCTGCCATCCAGATTGACCACAAACGGAAGGCGTGGAGCCGTCGGTATTCCATAGCGATCATGATGAATGGGGAAGATACTCGAGTCATACTGATATCCCTCTTCGGCCAGAATCCGGAATGCCCAGAGTGACTTCTCCGTTATAGAACAGCTGGGCGCCCTGTACCCTATTACTTTCTTCCCTGTTAAGTCCTCCAGTATATTCTTTGATTTTTTTGCTTCCGTGCGAAATTCTTCCGGTGTCATATGATAAACAAGGCGGTGATCGTAACCGTGGCTGGAAACTTCATGCCCCTGGCGGTCAATTTCCTTAATTAGGCCGGGATATTTTTCAGCTATCCAGCCGAGGCAGAAGAAAGTAGCACGAACGGCAGTTCGAAGTGGTGAGTGATGAGTGGTGAGCGTTCCATTTAAAATATCCAGGATGCGGTGGGTATTGCGCTCAATCCGAGACTCGTATTTGTGCCAATCCTCCCTTTTGACCATGGTTTCAAACGCTGAGACCATGTAATAATCTTCCAAATCAATTGAGAGGATGTTGACCATTTTTATCTGCGAGCTAAAATGGAAAATATACTTTTATGGTGCAATCTATCATATTCACAAAGTTAAATCATCGCCAAAAATACCAGTAATTGCTCAGCGATGAGCCTTCTCGCTTTTTCATTCAAGTGTCCACCATCAGAGGTATAAGAGGGAAAGAGTGAATGATAGACCCGCCCATTAACAGTGAAATATGATCTGCCTTCCTTCGGGTCTGTAGATTCAAACGCTGCCAGATCAAATACGGGTTCCTTTTCTATGTATTCCTTCTTGAGTAACTCATTATATTCATTTCTTTTTACATTATCGGCATACCCGCCTAATGGTTTTCCCAATATTCGTTTTATGTGGGCCTTCCAGCCGGTTTGTACGATCGTTAATGGCACCGTGACGTGAACAAAAGTTACTTTTGGATACTTCCTTTTTAAATTCGACATAGCATTTTTATACTGCTTAAATAATTCTGCGACATCTGTGGACGACTCAACATCGACATAACAAAATTTAAAGAACGCTATATCTACCCTTTGCCCCATACCGCTTTCCACTAATTGAACAAAATCAGCTAATTTAGATTTCGGATCTACATTATTACCTATTGCTGAATGCGCGAAGACAGGATCAACTATACTGGAAGGATCTTTTGATTCGATGACATTTATTTTGAGCCTCGGGTTCTCTTTTATGAGATCATTAATACCGTCCACGATGTTATACCCTACTGACATATGGCCGAAATATATTTTTTTCCGGGATAATTCATTCAACTGAGATTCAGATAAAGTATTGATTGATGAGAACACTGCACCCTTTTCAGTCATTTTACCTCCCTCGCATCCGGTTATAACTACAAACGGGATGATGAAAAACAAAAGCATCTCTTTTTTGATTTGGGACATGAATCACCTCAAAACTTTTAGTCTATTCGGTCTGTCCGGGCTATCCGGTCTATCCGGTCGTCGCAGGCTGATGCCTGCTTCAATTATGAATTATGAATTTTGAGCAACTGTGTTTCGAGTCAAGGTAATTAACTAAGCATATTTCCAATACGTGTTGTTTTTGATCATCGTATTGAGGATGATCAGGATCTTTCTCATACAGGCTGTGATGGCCACTTTAAAGCCTT
>Ga0209201_1000130_pt1 | contig 117002 bp, 108 predicted proteins | sample AD_UKC055_MetaG_FD_184411 | JGI IMG/M metagenome (GOLD analysis project Ga0209201, IMG submission 184411) | Active sludge microbial communities of municipal wastewater-treating anaerobic digesters from USA - AD_UKC055_MetaG (SPAdes) (version 2) | ecosystem: Engineered > Bioreactor > Anaerobic...
CTTCCCAGTATGCCGTAGGTAAGGAGCCCGGTAGCGAGGATTGCCGAGATGATCCCGAAGCGCGCCGTGCCGGGTCCGGGGCCGAGCCCGATGCTGTCGGAGAATACCACCGCGGCAATCAGGCCCAGAGCGGCAACCGTCGCTGCAATTCTTGGAAAGGCACCGGTTTCACTCCTCCGCATGACCCCTCCTTTTGCAAACAGGACAATATGCAATGCCGCCCCCCCTCAAGCACCCCCACCGATCAGATCGTTTTTAACATCTGGTCCAAACTCATATGAAGCGCCATCTGCTGAGGGCTTCAGCGGGCAACGAGGGGCGAGAGGCGAGGAGCGAATGGCGAATAGTCGGTGGCGAAAGGCGTGGAGTCAGTGGCGACGGACGAGCAGGGATCGGCGAGCACCGAGAGGACAGGAGCGGAAGGGAGAGGCAAGGTCAGGACGGAAGCGAACGCGATCAGCGAAAGACGCCGGAAGCAATCCGGTATTCTCGCCATTCGTCGTTCATTACTTACCACCGACTACCAGCCACCCTCTATTCGCTACTCGCTGCTCACTACTCGCCAAGTGACAGGTAATCAGCCGGGCGAGTTCGGTCCAGATGTTAAAAACGATCTGATTGTTCTCGCCGAGTAACAGCGGCCTGGCGAATTTGGTCCAGATTGTAAAAGCGATCTGGTTGATAGGCTCACGGAGGGAGGTGGATTCGTTATCTTGCCGTAAACAGATTCCACCCTCGTAAGGATTCGGATGGACGAAAAGCGCAAGGCTGCGCTGCTCCTCTCTGTCGGGACAGTGATGTGGGGCTCCACGTTCCTCGTTTCCAAGGCCCTCTTCGCATCCATGTCGGCCGGAGTCCTCCTCTCCGTCAGGTTCTGTACGGCTGCGGCCGTACTGGCTCCCTTCGCCGTCGCCTCCGCCCGCAAGCCGTCGGCAGGGCGCCCTCCCCTGTCGAAAACCGTCGTCCCGTCAATCCTGCTAGGTCTGTCGCTGCTCGGTGGGTATGCGTTCCAGCTTGCCGGCCTCGAACTGAGCGGGCCCGGCAAGTCGGCGTTCGTCACATCGCTCTACGTAGCCTTCGCCCCGTTCGTGGCCTGGCCCCTGTGCGGCAGGCGCCCCGCGCCGCTTCACTTCGTCTCAGTCGGCGCGGCACTCGCCGGCGTTTGGCTCCTGGCAGACCCTTCGGGCGGCATTGCGAAGGGCGACATTCTAACAGTCGCCGGCGCCGTCTGCTGGTCGTTCGAGATAGCCCTGATCGACCGGTTGTGGCTCCCCGGCCGCTCACTGGAGATAACCACAGGCATGCTTACGGTGGTGGCACTCTGCTCGCTGGCGCTGATCCCTGCCATGGGCGGCTTTGCAATCGACCCTGCCCCAGGGGCGATCGCCGGCCTCCTGTACCTTTCTGTCTTCGCGACAAGCATGCTCATGTACTGGCAGATACGCTGGCAGCCCAGCCTCGGGGGCGCTGTCTCTTCATTGATCTACATCGGCGAAGCCGTGATCGCCGCCGCCGGAGGCGCGATCCTCCTGGGCGAGCGTCTTCCCTTCAAGGGATGGATCGGCTGCCTTCTGGTCGTCGCCTCGATCCTGCTGGCCTTCCGGCGGGAACTGAGTGGAGGTGATGCGGGATGAGCACGACAGGCCGCTACAGGGAGGGGCTGCGTGCATTCTCCCGCAACGCGAGGCTCTTCATATGGGGAGGACTGTTCAACGGCCTTGGGATGTCGGTGTTCAGCCTGCTCTTCAACCTCTACCTCAAGGAGAATTCGTTCACCGAGACCTCCATCGGGCAGATCCTGGCCGCTGGATCGCTCGGCGCCGCGATCGCCGCCGTGCCGGCCGCACTGGTGCTGGAGAGGGTGAGGACGAAGCTCGTCCTGGTATGGTCCACCGTGCTCTCCTGCGCGTTCTACGTCCTCATGGTGCTTGCCGGCGACGTTCCGACGATCAGGCTTATGAGCTTCTCGGCCACGATGTTCGTCACCTTCTACAGGATAGCGGCGTCGCCCTTCCTTATGGCAGAGAGCGGCGAGCGCGAGCGCATCTACGTTTTCAGCGTCAACTCGGCTGTCGGCATGCTTTCCAGCCTCCTGGGCTTCCTCTTCGGCGGGATGCTGCCGGGACTCCTCTCCATGACGGGTCTGGCACGCGATCCGGGAACGGCGCAGGAGTACTCCCTCTACTTCGCCGTCGCGGCCAGCCTATTCGCCGTCGTGCCGTTCTCCCGCATCGAGGGCGACTCCCCCGCGCCACGGGCCCCCGGCGGCCTGATCGGCAAGCTGAAGTCGTACGACTGGGAGGTGATCCGCAGGCTGATGATCCCCAAGATCCTGGTCGGCCTCGGGGCGGGGCTCGTCATCCCCTTCATGAACCTGTACTTCAGGAACGAGTTCGGACTCGACCCCTCGAGGATCGGCTTCTATTTCTCGCTGATGCAGGTGGGCCTCTTCCTGGGGATGCTCTCGGCTCCGATACTGACTCGCAGGTTCGGTATGGTGGGGAGCATCGTCCTGACCGAGCTTCTGTCCGTGCCCTTCATGCTCGTGCTGGCCCTCACGCGGAACCTCGCGCTGGCTGTGACGGCCTTCGTAATGCGCGGCATGCTGATGAACATGAACCTGCCGATATCGGCCAACTACGAGATGGAGATACAGAAGCCGGAGGACAGACCCTTCACCAACGCCGTGTCCGCGATCTCGTGGAACGGGGCGATGACCCTGAGCGCGGCCGCGGGAGGGGCGATAATCGAGAAGTACTCCTTCGCCTTCTCGTTCTACGTCACGATAGCATTCTATCTGCTGTCGGCCGGGTCGTACTACCTGCTGCTCGGCCGGTGGAAGCCCCGCAGAGAACCTGCCGGGGCCTAGCCCGCGGCGGCCGTCCTCTTCAGATCACCCGCTCGGCCTCCAGATAGCTCTGCAGTGCATCGACGACCTCGGCGTCGAAGGCGGTTCCCGCGGCGGCGCGGATAGTGCCCAGGGCCTCCCGCGGGTCCATGGGGTCGCGGTAATGTCTCTTCGCGGTCAGGGCTTCGAATACGTCCGCGACGGCGATTATCCTTCCCCCGATCGAGATCGCGTCGCCGGAGACGCCGGCAGGATATCCCGATCCGTCCAGCCTCTCGTGGTGCTCCACTGCGAACTGCGGCACCGATTCGAGATCCTCCTCGAAATCGATCGACGAAAGAATCCTGCCCGTCCGCTCGACGTGGCTCCTCATCACGCCGATCTCATTCTCGTCGAGGGGATCGGGCTTGCGCAGGACGGCGTCGGGAACGCCGATCTTGCCGTAATCGTGGAGCAGGGCGGCGTACTCGATCTCACGGGTGAGAGTTGCGGACAGCCCGAGATGCCGCGAGATGCCGCCGGCATACTTCATCACGTTCTCGCTGTGGCCGGCGGTCAGGGGATCCCTCGCCTCTATCGATTCGGCGAGCGCCTTGATCAGGGATTCGAGCATGCTGCGGCGGTGTTCGTAAAGCGACACGTTTTCGATCGTCACCCCGGCCTCGGCGGCCACCGCCTCCAGGAAGTCGGCATCCTCCATCGAGAATCCGCCTCCCGACTTGTTCACGGCCTGAAAGACGCCGGTGACTTCTCCCCTGGTATTCCGGATGGGCACGGTGAGGGCGTTCCGTGTGGTGAACCCGGTCGATCTGTCGACGGACGGGTCGAACCTGCCGTCCCGCGATACGTCGCCGGTTATGAGGGTACTGCCGGTTCCCAGGACATGCCCGGCCAGTCCGCTGGTCGCGTCGATCCTTATCTGCCTGTCCATCCCCTCGGCGATGATGGACCAGAGCTCGTTGCGTGCCCGGTCGTAGATGAAGACAGTGGAGCGCTCGGCTCCCAGGCATGCGGAAGTCTCGCTGGCCAGAAGTGCAAGGAGGGTGTTGAGATCGCGCACCCTGCTGATGGCCTTCAGAATCTTCAGCAGGGATTCGAGCCTCACCGATCCATCGTCCAAGAATCCCTCCCGGCCGGTGGCGTTTACGGCGTCCGTAATGAAGCCTGATGCGATACTAGCCATCGGAGGCCGGACAGGGTAGTCCCCGATTGACTTGGATGGCCGCCCGGCGATAATGGAGGCTGTCGGTCGAACATGGAGGGATCTGCAGATGAGCTTGTCTACGACGCTTTCCAGGATACCGTTCTTCTACAGGCTGATCGTGGTCGCGGTGGCCTGCGCTCTGCTCCTCCTCCCCGTGACCAGGTTGGGATTCTTCCAGTCACTGGAGAACCGGACCCTGGACCTCAGGTTCAAGGCCCAGCCGACTCCCTCCGATTCGTCGATCGTGATCGTGACGGTCGACGGAGGCTCGCTGGAGAGGCTGCCCTGGCTGAGCTGGCCCTGGCCCCGACAGCTCTATGGAGACTGCCTCGGCCTTCTCAGACGCTGGGGAGCGAGCGTCGTGGCATTCGATATTCTCTACGACCTGCCGTCCCTCTACGGAGCCGGTGACGACCAGGCTCTCGGCGACAGCGCAGGCGCCTTCGGCAGGGCCGTGTTCGCCATCAACCTGCAGAGGCGGGACGGAAGGCCGATCCCGGAGAGCGCCGTCATCCCGGTGTCCGGAGCCTTCCCCGGGCTCGATTCCGCATGGACCAGCACGCCTCCCTTCGATCCCATCCTCGCCGGAGCCGCAGCGCTCGGCAACGTCTCGGCCCAACCCGACGCAGACGGCGTATTCAGGCGTATCGGACTCCTCACGAACACTCCCGCAGGCCCCGTGCCCTCCCTGGCTCTGGCCGTGGCATGGCTCCACGCCGGCAGGCCGGACATGGCCCTGGAGCCCGGCCTCCTCTCGATCGGCAACGCCAGGATCCCGCTGGACGAGGATTACAGGATGATCCTCAGGTTCCGGGGGCCCACAGCCACCTTCCGGTACGTGCCGATAGCCGACCTGCTGCAGTCCATCGAGGCGGAAGCCGCGGGGATCGAAGGACCGGTCGATCCCGCCGTCTTCCGCAATGCGATAGTCTTCATAGGATACACCGCTCCGGGTCTTTACGACCTGAAGCCCACGCCCTACTCCGCGATATGCCCGGGCGTGGAGGTCCATGCGAATACCGTGGACAACATCCTGGCGGGGGTCGCGATCAGGCGGGTGGGCGTGCCGGCGACCTTCGTCTGCGCCCTGCTCTGCTCTCTACTCTGCGCCATCGCGTTCAGGGCCGGGAAGTCGGTCGTCCTGCAGGGGCTGCTGGGTGTGGCGGTTCTGGCTGGTTATTCCGGCGCCGCGTTCCTGGCGTTCGCCTCGAACGTCTGGATCGAGACGGTTTATCCGCTCTCCGCAGGCCTCGTGTCCCTGCTCGCGGGCAGCATCATGTCCTACGGACGCGCCAACAGGCAGAAGCGGGAGATCAGAGCGGCCTTCTCCCAGTACCTCTCGCCCGCCGTCGTGGAGCAGCTCTCCCGCCATCCCGAGAAACTCGTCCTGGGAGGCGAACAGAAGGTCATGACGGCCTACTTCTCCGACCTCGCCGGATTCACGTCCTTCTCTGAGAAGCTCACGCCTTCGGAGCTGGTGGGGCTGCTGAACCGTTACCTGAGCATGATGACGGACACGATACTCGAGCACGGCGGCACGCTGGACAAGTACATCGGCGACGCGATAGTGGCATTCTGGAACGCCCCGCTGCCCTGCGAGGACCACGCGGCGGCCGCATGCCGGACCGTACTCTCCATGAAGGACTCTCTCGTCGCGCTGAACGCGACGCTGCTCTCGGAAGGCCTTCCCGAGCTGAAGCCGCGCACCGGCCTCAACACGGGCCTGATGACCGTGGGCAACATGGGATCGTCCCGCAGGTTCGACTACACGATGATGGGCAGCTCGGTCAACCTGGCCTCCAGGCTCGAGGGCGTAAACAAGGTTTACAGCACCCGGATCATGGCGTCCCGCGCCACAGTGGAGGCCGCCGGAGAAGAGTTCCTGTTCAGGGAGCTAGATACCATCAGGGTTGTCGGCCAGAAGACGCCTGTGGACATATTCGAGCTGCTTGGCTATCGTGAGAGCGTTCCGGTGAAAGCGGCCCGCCTGGCCTCTTCATATGCCGAAGCCCTGGCTGCCTACAGGGAGGGCTCGTTCGACCGGGCTCTCGCGATGTTCGAAGCCTTGGCGGCCGGAGGCGATCCCGTTTCCGGAGCGATGGCCGGGAGATGTGCTGACCTGTCCGCCCGCGGCCGCATCGACGGCTGGGACGGCGTATACGACATGACTTCCAAATAAGGGGGAAGGAATGGCATTCGCGGTGCTGGTGCTCTCTCTGCTGGCTGCCAGCCCGGTGTTGTCATCCGGGGATGAGGCCACGGTCAAGGTGATGCGGCAGTATATCTTCCCGTCGCCTGCCTTCTACTCTCAACCGCTGGCTGAACTGCAGCTCGGGCAGGTGCTGACGATACTCGAGGTCGGCAACCAGTGGTTCCGTGTCTCTGCGTCGTCTTCGCTGAGTGGATGGGTGCATGCCACCGCGCTCACCTCCGCTTCGGCCGGATCGGGCTCGGTTTCATCGGGTTCGGGCTCCGTCACCCAGGACGAGGTCACTCTCGCAGGCAGGGGCTTCAATTCCGAAGTCGAAGCCAGGTACGCCAGTGACAACCCATCCCTCGACTTCGGAGCCGTCGACAGGATCGAGGGCTTCAAGGTCTCCGAGAGCTTCATGAACACCTTCCTCGCCGGCGGCAGCCTCGTCGATCCCGCTCTCCTGCCCGACCTGCAGGCGGAGGCTCCGCAGTCCACGCCGGCAAGCCGCGCCTCGAGGGGAGGTTCGAGATGACATGCCTCCTGCTTGTGCTGGGGCTCGTCTCCTGGGGCCTCGACGACATAACCGACATCATCCGGAGCGATGACGCGCAGACCGCCATCGGCGTGGTCGACGCATTCGTCCAGGCCGGACGCGAAATCTCCGACAGTGAAGAGTACCACATCGGCCGTGCAGTCGCCGCCAACATCCTCAAATCCTACACCCCGGTCGGCGGATATGCCTTCCATTCCTATCTGAACGCAGTCGGCTCCTGGGTGGCGATGAACTCCCCCAAGCCATGCACCTACGGCGGATGGCACTTCCAGCTACTCTCCTCAAGCGAGATCAACGCCATGGCCTGCCCGGGCGGCACCATCTTCATCACCAGAGGCCTCCTGGACCAGATCCGCGACGAGGACGAGCTGGCCTGCGTGCTGGCCCACGAGATAGCCCATGTCTGCATGAGGCATGGCCTGGGCACCGTGCAGCAGGCCCGCTGGGTGCAGGCCTTCTCCGTCGCCGGCATGGCCGGAGCCGAGCGCTTCGGCTCCCGGGAGGTGCAGGAGGCTGCCGAGAGCTACGGCGACGTGGCGTCGGACATCACCGAGGCTCTCGTCACCAAGGGCTACTCCCGCAGTGCGGAGACCGCCGCGGACAGTCTGGCGGTAATCATCGCGGCTTCCGCCGGATACGATCCGGCAGGGCTGACGAGGGTTCTCTCCCGCATGTCCGCCGTGTCCAGACGCAGCGGCCCCGGCTTCTGGCAGACCCACCCCTCCCCCGAGGACAGGATGAATGACCTCGATGGCGTGAACGGCGGCCAGACCGCAGGATACGCCTCCCGCAAGGCCAGATTCGAGGAAGCTCTAGCCACGGCAGGCTCCCCGGCTTCCTACTCCGCCACCGGTTCACAGCCGGCCGCGACCGGCACCACGGGCGGCGCCTCCAGAGGTGGTTCCAGCGGCGGATCGAGGAGCGGATCGAGCGGAGGCTCCTCGAGGTAGGGCTTCCGTCATCACGGAACGCGGAGAACCGTTGATCCCCGCATGCAGTACGGGCCGCCGCACCTTCCGGTTCGGCGGCCCTTTCTTGCTGGCGGCGGGAATGCTGCTGCCCCACTCGATGACGGCCTCATGCTCCGGACGACCTGATCCTGCTCCATTCGTTCCAGCGGATACGGTTTCGGAAGCCCCGGGGTTCAAAACAGCCAAAGCCATCCCAGTGGACACCCTTTACCATGATTCCACCATGTACACGCAAGGCCTGTGCTTTTACGACGGGGACATCTATGAATCTTCCGGCGGGTACGGTTCATCCTGGCTTAGGCGCCTGTCCTGGCCCTCCATGGACGTTCTGGGCGAGGTGGTCCTGCCCCGGGAGTTCTTTGCCGAAGGCCTGGCGATCGTCGACGACACGCTCTGCCTGCTGACCTGGCGTGAGGGAGTCGCCTTCAGATACACGGTGCCCGATCTGGAGCCGTGCGGATTATTCACATACGAGGGCGAGGGCTGGGGGCTGACGGCCGGGGACGGGGTTTTCTACATGAGCGACGGCGGCTCGACGATCCAGATCCGTGATCCTTCGACATTCGCCGGGCTGGGGCGCTTACAGGTAACCGTCGGCGCCTCTCAGACCATGCTTCTGAACGAACTCGAGTACAGGGACGGTATTCTCTACGCGAACCAGTGGGGAATGGAATCCATACTGGAGATCGATGTCGCATCCGGCAGTGTGGTGACCGTGCTGGACGCATCGGCGCTTCTCGACCGCGCACAGTGGCCGGGGGCGGAAGTCCTCAACGGGATCGCCTTCGATCCGGAAGGCCGGATGCTGCTTACAGGCAAGCACTGGCCCTTCTGCTTCCTGGTGATCGAGGAGCCTGCCGCCCCGCCGCCATGACGGCGGCGGGTGCATCGGGTCAGGCCGAATCAGTCCCGTGACTGGATGAAGTCCATAACCAGCGGGATCAGGCCGGGCACGAACCGACGGGGCAGTGTCGAGTATTCCTCGAATCCACCTGTGACTGCGGCCTGGAACAGGTGGTTCGCCCCCTCCAGAACCTCCACCGAGGATCCCGGTTTCCCGGACAGCGCCCTGGTCATCACCGGAGCGTTCGTCCCGTCATTCACCTGCATGTCCAGCGATCCATACACCGCCAGCACCGGGCATGGGCACCCCGAGGCAAACGACGCCGGGTCCAGCAGCAGGAACTCCGAGAACCATGCGCTCCTCAGAAGCATCATGGAGTTGGCCTTGATGGCGGTTACGTACTCCTCCACGGAGCCGGCTTCCGTCAGGGAGTCCGGCAGGGCTTCATAATCGCTTCTGGCCTGCGCTTCCAGGAGGCTGTCGAGCGCGGCTGCGCCTTCCTCCCCGGCCAGAACCGCGTCCATTATCGCCCTCTGCATCGCGACTCTCTCCGCCACGGTCTCCTCGGGCTCCCCCTCCAGCCTCGAAAAGTCCTCCACCTGGTCGAGCAGGACGTCATAGCCCGGAACCGCGGGTCCAGCGAGGCAGATCACGAAATCCGCCCGCGAACCCGGTGCGGAGGCGGCGCGGAGAGCTATCGTGGCGCCCTCGCTGTGGCCGAGGAAGCCGGTCAGGGTGTCGTCGACCCTCGGGTCGTCCTCGAGGCGTGCCAGCAAGGCGGAGGCATCCTCCACAAGGATCGAGTCGGATGCGAGTGGATCCCCGCCCGGCACTCCGCCGAATCCCCTGTCGTCGCACCTCAGCACCGCCACGCCGTTCCGTGTGAGCGAATCCGCCAGAACGCCGAAGACGGCGAAACCCATCACAGTCTCGTCCCTGTCCTGTATGCCGCTGCCCGTGATCAGCACAAGACCGGGGAAGGGGCCGTCTCCGGGAGGCGCGGTCAGCGTCCCCCTGAGTGTGGTCCCGTTCACGGCCAGCTCGATCTCCTCGGTTTCGTAGGGTAGATCGGCGTCCAGTACTGCGGGCCTGTGCAGAACGAAGGAACCCGTTGCCGATCCCTGTGTGAAGGAGCCGGATATCGAATCCGGTGACGCCACTCCCCTGAAACGCGCCAGACCTAGCCCGGACGGCAGGTCGAACGATACGCTGTCGCCTTCGACCGATACGCCGGTCAGCGCGAGCCCGAACGCACCCTGCACGGGGATGTCGATCGTCCCGGCCGGCGAGTCGGGCGAACCGGTGAAATTCACGTCTATCTCCATCTCGATCCCCTGCACCGAGATCAGCCCCTCCCAAGAGCCGTTGATCCCCGCAGGGGCGGCCGGCCCGCCTCCGCCGCACGAGAAAGCCGCGAGCGCGATCAGGATCGCACAGGCTGCATGCACATCGTTACTTCTCATTCCACCGCCTCCAGGGGATAGAACACCACGCCGCTCTCCCTGAGCCTGCCCCCGCCGTACGCGAGCCTGCCCGAAAAGAACCTCCCGTCCCTCATCCATGACAGGAACAGGTGATCCCCCTCCATAAGCGGAAGGGATGCGATCCTTTCATCCTCGATCCATTCCAGTCGCCCCTCCGGGCACTCTATCAGCTCCCCGCGCGCCGACGTCGCCTCGAAGAGGAAGACGTACCAGTCCTCCTCATCGTCGAAGGCGGGGAACGTCAGGAAGCCCTTGAGGTCCGGCGAATCGATCCTGAGGCCCGATTCCTCGAAGATCTCCCGCTTCACGCACTCCTCCGGCGTCTCCCCGGGCTCCATCTTGCCCCCGAGGCCGTTCCACCTTCCCCACTGTGAGTCGCCCGGAATCCTGTTGCGCAGCATCATCAGAGTCCTGCCGTTCCGGCGGACGTAGCAGAGCGTTCCTATCTTCAATTCGAGGCCTTTCGTGTCGATCTTCGAACATGGCCGGGAAGGATATCGTTCCTAAATGTAACCGTGGCGAATCCTCACCCGTCATGACTTCCATGCCGCAGCACGGGGATGAATTCGGCACGGCCTTCGCCTGCGGCACCTGCGAACACCTGCCGTCGTGCCCGGAAGGTTGCGGGGCTTTCGTCTGCGCTGCCGCGAACCCGGCGTTGGAGCGTCAACCGGACTTCAGGGTCTTATCGACAGACCCATCATCAGTTCGGTAGTGGAATCGTCGACCCAGTCGGAGTCCTCCCCGGGGATGTACCTCCCGAAGACCCTCTTCGTCTGCCAGTGCATGGCCACCGTCAGATCGAGCTTTCCCAGCCCCTGATTACCGCCCACCGAGAAACCCATTCCCGATCCGCTCTCGGAGGAATAGTTGCTGAAGGACACACCGAGCATCACCATGGTCCGCATGAGGAGTGGATACTCGATTGACAGCCTGCCGCCGTAGTCGTTGCGGCCCAGGGGGGACATTAAATCCGCCTCGAAGCCCACCCTGGTGTTCTGCAGGTGCGGGGCCAGTATGCTGAATCCGCATGAGAGAACGGGAGCCAGGCATTCTCCTCCGGCGGAGTAGCTCACTCCCAACGTCGACAGCTCCGTCCGCTGCATCGCCCCGACCCTCACGGCCGGTTCGCCGATGTCGTTCTCGCCGTAGTAAACTGAGTCCACGCCGGCGAGGTCGTTGTCATATCGGTAGTAGTCGAGCGTTATGACCCCCGTCCTGTATCCACCGGAGACGCCTATCGAGAAACCCTCCGCCGGCTCGTACGAGGCTCCCGCCACTGCGTCCCACTGAGTTCCGGAGGCTTCGAGTATCTCCTGCCCGGTCGTGATGCCGCTGAGTTCGTCGTACAACAGCCTGGTCCCGTTGTAATCCGCGTCGGCAACCGCAGAGATGCCTGCTCCTATGACGAACCTGCTTCCCAGGGGAGTTGACGCCGAGAAGCACCGCATGCCCGTGATGCTTCCGGTACGGTATTCTCGGCCCAGCTCCCGGGCATGGGTCTCCTTCCAGCCCAGCGCGCCGGCGGCGACCGCCAGATGAGTCTCATCCAGCGAGGAGAGCCCGGCGGGATTCAGGAAGATCGCGAACGCGTCACCGGTATGGGTCGAATTCCTCCCGGCCAGGGCTGCGGAATAGGCCCCGGCTCCGGATTCCGGGCTTCCGCCCCTGTAGGAGTCGATGAAGCCGAACGAAGCTGCGTCCGAAGCCAGAAACAGCAGGACAGCCGGAACGAGCGACTTGACTGGGTAGAGCATTCTGAGGCGCATCCGCTCTCCTTCCAAGATGGTTGTGAGAATCTAACAAGGAGAGCCGCCGGAGGGAACGCCCCTCGTGACGCAGAGACCAGGACGGGGATAGATTTCAGAGTGTTGGAACAGTCAGGCAACGCACCGGGGAGGGATGATGTTCCTTTTCGTGGTATCCGTTCTGCTCGTGCTGGCAGGAGTCATACTGTCGGCCGGAGGCCGCAGGAGGCGCGCAGGTGACGACAATGTCATCAGAACCTACGGGACGGACAGGTCTCCCTCGAGGATACTGGGGCGGCTGGCCCTCTTCGTGGGCGTGATACTGTTCCTTCTCTCCTGCTTCGTGATGATTCCGTCAGGACATGTGGGCGTGGTCACCATCGCCGGCGAGGTGAGGATGACGCCGATACCCGAGGGACTGCATGCAAAGATCCCCTGGGCCGATGTCCACATGATGTCCATCCGCAGGCAGGCGGAGGCCGTGTCGATGAACGCCTCCACCTCGACCGGCGTCACCGTGGACGTCCAGATGAGCCTGGTCTACAGGCTGGAACCCCAGATGGCCCCTTCGATCTATCAGACGGTAGGCACCGATTACTACCCGATCCTCGTCGCCCCCTTCATCAACCGGACCGCCAAGAACATCCTCACCTCGTACAATCCCGAGGCGCTCTACACCATGGACAGGGCGGACGTCAACATCCGGATAGAGGACAGTCTCACCGTTCTCCTCGCTCCGCTGGGCATAATCGTCGAGCAGGCTCCGATAGACAACATCGATCTTCCCGTGACCCTGCGCAATGCGATTGTCGCCAAGCAGGAGGCCGAGCAGGAGGCCCTCCGGATGGAGTACGTCATCCAGGCCCAGGTGCTGGAGTCCGAGAGGATGCGCATCGAAGCGCAGGGCATCGCCGACTACCAGAGGATCGTCTCCACGGGCCTGACGGAGCAGCTCCTGTCCTGGAAGGCGATCGAGCTTACGGGCGAGCTGGCGCAGTCCGACAACACCACATTCGTCATCGTAGGCGACACCGGCAACGGCCTGCCGATGATCTACCAGCCTCAGAACCGCTAGGAACCGGCTTCGACGGGAGACATGGAAGCGGTTCCCGGCCCGCCGCACGGAATGGTCCTGGTGGAGGTGGCGGCCGGGAGCGTCACCGACGCAATTCGAGCTGCTTCAAGCGGCGCCGACCGCCTGGAGCTATGCGCCGATCTGGCCTGTGGAGGACTGTCTCCCCGCAAGGACGACCTGAAGAGAGTCATCCGGGAGACGGATCTTCCGGTTGTAGCCCTGGTAAGACCGCGGCCTGGCGGCTTCGTCTACAGCCCGCGCGAGATCGCAGAATCGCTGAGGAGCAGCCGGGAATTCGCGGATCTCGGAGTAAGCGGCATTGCGGCAGGCGCTCTGGACGGGCACGGCAGGATAGACCGCCGGGCGGTTTCGGCGTTCGTAGAAGCCTCGGAGGGCATACCCGTGGTTTTCCACAGGGCTTTCGACCTCGTGGACGACAAGGCTGCCGCACTCGAAGAGCTGTTCGGACTCGGCGTTTCGAGGATACTGACCTCCGGCGGGCCCTCCTCGGCGGCCGAGGGCGCCGAGGCGATAGCCGGATTGGTCAGGCAGGCGCGGGGTCGCATCGAAATCCTGCCCGGAGGCGGAATCAGAGCCGACAACGCATCGTTGCTCGTGGAGAGGACCGGTTGCCGCTGGATCCACGGGTCGTTCTCCGGACGGGGCGCCGGCGGAGCGGAACCCAGGTTCGATCCGTCCGAATTCGCGGCTCTTCTTCGATCCATCGGTTCAGATCGTCGGTTCAGATCGTTTTTAACATTTGGACCAAACTCGCCCACGGGTCGCAGGAGCAGGGACAGGCTTCCCAGGTTCTCCGTCCGGTGAGAGTTCACGCTGTAATGATCATCAAGCCTTCAGCGACAGCATCGCCGCTTCCATGTCGCCCTTCTCGAGGAACTTGAGGGTGACCTGCAGCTTGCCGATGTCGATGTCGTTGGCGCCGGACTCCATCAACTGCCTGATTCGTTCGCTGACAGCCATGCGCAGCGCCTCGGTCTGCTTCTCCACCGTGTCCGCCGAGGCGAGCATGTCCTTGAACTTCTTGGCGGATCTGCTGCTGGATCGAGCGGCGGCGGACTTCTCTGCCTGCCCGCCTCCCCGTGTGCCCGGGGAGGAGGTTGCGGCGACGGGTTCCGGGAAATCCTGATCCTCTGCCACATTTACGGCCGAGGCAGGCTGCGTTTCGACCGGAGGAGCATTTTCCACAACGGCGGCCGTCGCTTCGGGCGCCGGGGGGACATCAGGGACGGCCTTCGCCTCCGGCGCGGGTTCCTCGACCTGCACCCGGCCGGCTGGAACCGCCTTCCTCTCCTTCGGAGCAGGCGAAGCATCACTGCCTGCAGGAGCATCCACCTTCGCAGCGGCTTCCTGAACCGCCGCCTGCGGGATCGTCTCCTGTTGCTGGACGGCTACCCTGTTTGCGTATTTCTGGGCCCGGACGGGTGCCTGCGCCGCCCGCCTGGACGAAGCTCTGGGCGCAGCGGGAACCGGCTTGACCGGTTCGATGACGAATGGAGCCTTTCCTGATCCGGATTGTTTCCGGGAGGGCTCCTCCTCCACTTCGACCACGATGTACTCTGATTTATCGATCTCAATGGGAGGCATTATATTATCGCTCTGTAAGGGAGGGGTTTCCTGTCTGATACGCTCGGTCATGAACCCGAGCAGTGCCTTCGTTGACTCGACGGTCATGGCCTTGCCGGTACCCAGCACCCGCGCCAGAACCATCCTCGCGGCCGCCTTGAGCTGCCTGACGTTCGTGGTGAAGGTGTCTGCCAGATAATCCACCACGTCATCGGATAGGTTCATCCCCGTGTAGTTGAAGAACTGCTCGAGGATCTCCCTCCGGCCCTTCTTGTTCACGATCTCGAGCTTGATCGTGATTCCGGACATCAGCCGAGAGAACAGCGAGGCATCGAGACCCGTCAGCATCGACGGCTCCACGTCCGAGGAGATCACGATCCCATGACTCTCGCGGGGCATCCTGTTCATGACCGAGATGATGAACTTTTCGAAACTCCTGTTTCCTCTGGCAAACTGGATGTCGTCTATGAGAATCAGGTGGTGAGATATCATCCAGTTGCGGAGTTCGCGTTCGCGACCGGCGCTCTTCGAGTGCTGGTACTCCGTTTCCAGATCGAGCGTGTTTATGAGCAGAGCCTTGCGTGAGGTGGCGTTCATCGTGGCCGCAAGGAGGTGGGTCTTCCCCTGCCCGGTGGGTGCGTGGATGAAGACGGGTGAAATCGCCTTCCAGATGCGGGGTATGAACGCAACGGTCCTGAGGATCTCGCAGGTGTAGTAGTTCTCTTCCGTTGTGATGTAGCTGTCGAAGGTCATGTAGTCGGGATAATCGAAGGAGAGAATGCTCTCGAAGCTCTGCAGCTTCTCGGTGTTGTCCCCGGAAACCCTGGGTACGCTCCCCACGCCGCCGAGGGCACGGGCAAACTTGTGCATCTGCCTGGCGGAATCCTCGTTGATCAGATCGGAGTCCGTACAGACCCGAAGAAACTCTTCGAATGAAATGTGCCCGATGGCAGGCTCCACCAGCATCACTGCTCCTTCTTGCACAAACTCTCCATCAGACGGCCCATGGCGATGCACATCAGGCCGATCTTGGTGTCCGGCTTCACCACCGTCAGCAAAACCAGTTTCCTGTCGAGCGACATCAGGCCCAGCGTCCTTTCGCCGTCCTCCACGATCACCCTCCCGGGTGCTCCGCCGGGATAGGAGTTGACGAATTCGATGACGCTCTTGACGATGACGGGAGCTATCTCGGAAAGGTTGTCCGGCACGTCGGAACAGGCGACGATCCCGCCGTTGGAATCCATGACGCTCGCCCAGAGATTGCTCGGAGACGATGCCACGAAATCCCGGAGCGTCTTCTCGTAGACATGTCCGTCCGTCGGCTGCGGTGCGTTCCTCTCGGTCTCGGACTGGGCCTTTCTGATCTCGTCCCGCTCCTTCAGAGCCCACATGATGAGCCTGTGGAGATCCTTCTCTATCGTGACCTCGTCAGTCGTAATGCCCGTCTCGAATGTGAAGGCGCCGTCCTTCCAGTCGACCATCTCCACGAGCACCTGCTGTCCCGTCAGGTCGCCCAGTCTGGCGTGGACAAGGTTGCCGTCCAGGTAGTAGAGGTCGGCCTTCTTGTCGTCCACCACTATCGACATGAGCCCGGATCGCCTGCTCGAGTTCGGGAATTGGAGCAGCGTCACGAGTCCGAGATCGCTGAGAGTCCCTTTGAGAGCCATTCCTATCCAAACGTCTCCTGCGCGGTCAGCGCTGGTTGATACAGGATTACATCCGGAACTTCTGTATGACTTCCGTGCTGACGAGCCTGAGGGTCTGCATGACGCCCCTGCCCTCGCTGGCTATGGCTTCGATGGAAGGAATCCCTGTCAGACCCAGCTCCCGCTCGATACTGCCAAGCTCGATTAGAGGTTCCAGATCCCTCTTGTTGTACTGGAGCACGATGGGGAAGCTGTCCACGGGGATCCTATGGTCGACCATGTTGTCGATCATCATCCTGTAGCTCTGGATGTTCCTTTCGAGGTGGCCGGCGCGGGAATCCGCCACGAATACCACTCCGTCAGCGCCTTCGAGTATCAGACGCCTGCTGGCCTCGTAGTGGATCTGGCCCGGGATGGTATAGAGGTGGAACTTGATCGCATAGTTCTCCACTTTTCCGAGCGACACCGGGAAAAAGTCGAAGAAGAGCGTCCTCTCTCGTTCCGTATCCAGCACCAGCAGATCGCCCCTGTATTTCTCCGAGAGCTGAGCGTGGATCCAGTGAAGGTTTGTCGTCTTTCCGCTCATGCCAGGTCCGAAGTAAACGAGCTTGAAGACTATCTGCTTGTCCTCAAAGCTGATGTACGCCATCTTCCTCTTCGTCGACTCTGAAGATCCGGTCCACCAGATTCAAGGCGTATTCCTTGAACCTGGGAAGATAGATGTCGCCTTCCTCGTCGGGCGCCCGCTCGACCGGCGGCGCGTCGAGCAGTCTGGAAATGACCTCTCCGGCCCTCTTCGCCTCGATCCTCACCTTGCCTATCCTGGTGTAGTCCTCGAAGACGACCACCATCATCGCCCTCTTGCCTACGAGGGAGATGTGGATGTGGCGCTTCTCGCCCTGCTGCAGGAGAATGGAGAACTGGTTCTCCCCCACGATCGCAGCCACTTCCTTTGTGGCTGCGAACATGCCGGCGACGAGCGCCGCTAGCGCGGTTGTGTTGAGGGAGGCGAGTCCGCCCGCCTGGCTCAGGCAAACCCCCTCCCTCGAGATCAGAAGGCTTATCAGGGCGCCGGTGGATACGATCAACTCCGAAAGCTCACGGTGTATCCCGCTGCTCTGACCGGAAAGATCGTTTCTCATGGCAACCGGACTCCCTTCGAGAGCGTTCAGATGGCAGGCATATTCCGGCCTTTCGGCGCAGGTTTACTTCAGGCTATTCTCCAGGTCTGGCATGCGGCGCTTCGCCTGGAGACGGATATTGCCCAAATTGGCGTCCTTGGAGGCGACAATCGACAGGAGTACGTCGGTTCCCAGTGCAGCCATGAGAACTATGCCTTCGCCATACTCCATCGTGCCCACGATCATCCTGCCTACGTTGAGTTCGCGCCCGATACTTTCAGCGGAACCCAAGCCTGTGGAAATCATCGCGCCTATCGCCTCGGCATCGCCTTTGCCCCTGGATTCAGAGGCGATTACGAAACCGTCACGGCCGACACATACGACCTCTTCGACGCCCTGTACCTCGACAAGTTCCTTGAGAAGCCGGGTAGTCTCATTCACTTCTGTTACCTCCATTCAGGGTGCCAAAAACAACTTCCACGCCTTGTGGAAGTGGGATCATTTACGGTACAACAATAATCAACAACAGTAAAGTACCCGATAACGCAAGGCATTCCAGCGCAAAGCGCAATATGTTTTTCAAGTGCGCCGCGCTCAATCCTTTCCTCGTATAGTAATGAGCTTATGAAAACAAAGTCAACAGTTCCTTCGAAAGCTAACATGGTTTAACACCGCGAACGGTCGGATGGTTCCCGGGCCTGTTCCGACGACTACTTCTTTCCCGCATGGATCGAGCATGGTACCGATGGCGCATGGTCTCGACGATGAGCGACGGGAAGCCGCTGCATCGATGATCCGTACCGCCTCGCAGGGCGGAATGAACGCAATGAAGCGGCCATCATCGGCTGTGAATCCCGTACTTCGTCTATCCTTTATCCGTCGGAAAACCTTCCTCAGCCGGGATAAGCCGCCAGTATCTCGCTACGCCTGAAGCAGTCCATGGAATGGTCGTTGATCAGTCCTGTCGCCTGCATGTGGGCGTAGCAGATCGTGGAGCCCACGAATCGGAAGCCCCTGGCCCTCAGATCGGCGCTGAGGGCGTCCGACTCCGGACTGGTGACGGGGTAGTCGCCGGCGCTCCTTATCTCGTGCACGATCGGCCGTCCTCCGACGAATCTCCAGATGTAGGCGTCGAACGAACCGAACTCCTGCCGGATCTCCAGGAAGCATCGGGCATTGGAGACAATCGCGTTCATCTTGGCTCTGTTCCTGATCAGGCCGGGATTCTGGAGAAGGCGCCCGATCCGCCGGTCGTCGAATCCCGCTATCGCTTCGGGATCGAAGCCTGCCAGCGCTTCGCGATAGTTCTCCCGCTTCCGTAGGACCGTGTACCAGCTCAGGCCGGCCTGCACGCTCTCGAGGGCCAGGAACTCGAACCACAGGCGGTCGTCGTGTACCGGCACGCCCCATTCCCTGTCGTGATACTCGACATAGAGCGGTTTTGACAGGTCAACCCACGGACATCGTTTCAGATCGTTTTTACAATCTGGACCAAACTCGCCCCTCACTCCTGACAACTCATCCCTCGCTCTTCACCTGACTCCTTACCACCCGCCATCCGCTATTCGCTCCTCGCCATTCCCACTTCGCACCTCGCTGCTCGTCACTGAACACTCGCTATTCGCCCCTCGCCTCACGCCTTCCGGCATTTATCCTCACAGTGCCATAGAGGCCAGGGATGAGGCCATTCCCATCCTCCAGCGCGACCGTCACGGGGAGCAGCCCTGTAACCGGATCGATACCCGGAGAAACCGAGGTGACCCTGCCGTTGAAGCTCTCCCCCGGCAGCGATGAAGTCTCGAACACAGCCGGCGCGCCCACGGCAACGATTCCGATGTTGCGCTCCGGCAGAAGCGCCCTGAGAACGAAACCACCGCCTCCTGTAAACATCACCAGCGGTTCGTTCCCGGCCATCATGCCCTCGCTCGCCCAGACACGCCCCACCACCCCGTCGAAGGGTGCGTCCACGGTGGACGCGCTTCGGCCTGAGAGGGCGCCGTAGAGGTTGGACCTGGCGGCCTGAAGAGCCGATCGGGAGGCGAGCATTGCGGTTTCCGCGCCCTCTAGCTGCTCGCTGCTCAGGGCGCCGGCCTCGAACAGCTCCCGGCAGCGTTCGTAGGTTGCTTCGGCATTCGATGCCTCCACCCTTGCCGACTCGACGCCGGAGATACCTGCGGCGACGGCTCCGTCCACCATCGCATCGCCCGACAGGCCCACCAGCACCTGGCCTGCCGTGACGTAATCGCCTTCTTCAACGAAAACCCCGGTGATCCTGCCCGAACCGAAGAGGAGGGCCTCGTCGCCCGCCTCCACCCGCACGCTGGCGGATATGACGGGAGCTTCCAGATCAGCACTCCCGTTCTCCTGGAGCGGTTGCGTGGATGCCCTTACGACCGCAGGCTCCCGCCCGCCGCATGCGCAGGCGGCGAGCAGCGCAGCACAGAGGATGAACCGATCAGACATCGTCCGCCCCCTTCCCGCAGCTCCTCCGCCCGGCCATGACCACATACATCACAGGAAGGACCAAGAGCGTGAGCGGAGTCGCCACCACCATCCCGCCCACCACCGTGCGCGCCATGGGCGACCACAGGCCTGAACTCCCGGTGGACATCAGCGCAAGCGGCAGGAGAGCGAACACGGTCGTGCCGGCGGTCATCAGGATGGGCCTCAACCGCTTTCTCCCGGCATCGAGCATGGCCTCGGCCGGCGAGAGCCCGTGCGCCCTCATCTCCTGGTTGGCGAAGTCGACGAGCAGGATGCCGTTGTTCACCACGAGCCCGGCCAGCATCAGGATGCCGACCAGAGAGGTAAGACCCAGAGTCATCCCGGTGAGGGCATGCACCAGGATCACCCCGATCATCGCCATCGGTATCTCGAAGATCAGGAGGAAGGGCTCCTTGAGCGATTCGAACTGCACCGCCATGACCAGGTAGACGAGGAAGATCGCCGCGCCTATGGCTATGGCCATGCTGGAGAAGGATTCCTTCTGTTCGGGGATGGTGCCCAGGAGTTCCCATCTCGATCCACCGAGATCCAGAGTGTCCATCATCGCGCAGACATCCTTGCCGACGTCGCCGAGAGCCCGGCCCTCGATCCCGCAGGACACCATGACGCCCCTGCTCCTGTCCCTGTGCCAGATCATGTTGGGCACGGCATCCGTATGCAGAGTACCCCAGCTCTCGAGGGGCGCCCCCGACACCGGCAGGCCGAGGATCCTTTCCCGGCTCGAAACCGCGCGGTCGTCGAACGAGAGATGGATATTCACGTCCTCGTCGCCTTCGTAGTAGGTCGATGCATCCAGGCCCATGATGCCGATCGTCAGCTCCGCGGCCAGCGCCGCCGGATTCACGCCACGCTGCGACATCACGGCCGGATCGGGCGTGAACCTCATGAGATCCACCCACTCGTCCAGGCTCGACGAGCGATCGATGGTTCCGGGGATGCGGGCCAGGGCCTGCTCCACCAGCTCGCCCTTCACACGCAGCTCATGCAGATTGCTTTCATAGAGCGCGATCTGGATGGGATCCCCGGCGGCCAGGTTGATCCCCGTCGTCATCGTGTAAGTCAGGCCCGGAATCGCGTCCAGAATCTCCCTCACCGGTGCCTGGTAGTCGTCCATGGGCCTGGTCAGGTCCTTCTCCGGCGCGAAGTAGAACGTCAGGTCGATCCTGTTGGAGGCGTCGGCCCCGAAGACCGCAGAGATTCCCGCACCCCTGCCCACAGTCATGCTAGTATGCGCCAGGTCGCCGGGATCGATCACCGTCCGGATCGAATCGACCATCGCGTTCGCGATGCTGTCGGTGACGTCCAGGCTCGTTCCCGGAGGCGCGGAGGCCATGACGCTCATCGTGCCCTCCTGCATGTCCGGGATGAAAGTGGTGGGAATCCGGCTCATCAGAAGGAGTGATGCCGCGAATACTCCGGTTGTGGCCAGCAGCGTCAGCCTGCGATGCGAGAAACACCAGGCAAGCCACCCCGCGTATCTCTCTTCGAGCCTCTGTATGAGGTTCTGCACCGCGAGCAGCGGCGATCCCTTCCTGTGGGTCTTCACGATCCGCGGCGACATGCTCGCCAGCAGCGGGACGAATGTCATGCTGTTGAAGAGGCTGATCATGAGCGCGCAGGAGATGGTGATCGACAGATCCCTGAAGACCTGTCCGGTGATTCCCTTCACGAAGAGCATGGGGATGAAGACGGCGACCGTCGTCAGGGTCGATGCTGCAATGGCCATGCCCACCTGGTTGCCGCCGCGCTCCGCCCCTTCCTTCACTCCGGCGCCATCCTTGCGCAGCCGGTGGATGTTCTCCAGCACGACCACCGAGTTGTCCACGATCATGCCGATCGCGATCGAGAGGCCCGCCAGAGAGACGATGTTGAGGTTGACGTCGAACACGTACATGAATGCGAACGTGGTGACGAAGGACAGCGGCATCGTGATGCTGACTATCCCCGCATTCACGGGAGAACCCAGGAACAGCAGCAGGACGATCGCGGTAAGGACCATCGCCTGTATGCCGGACTCCAGCAGGGAGTTCATGGAGGACTTCACATAGTCCTCCTGGCTGTAGACGATGCCTGTCTCGAACTGGCCTGCGTATGACGCGGAGATTCTGTTCACCGCATCCTCGAGGCTCCGACAGGTGTTGACGGTGTTTGCGTCGGCGCTCTTCCTGAACACGAGCATGATCGTGTTGTTGCCGTCGAGCGACGATATGCTCGAGGGTTTCTCGAAGCCGTCCTCGACGACCGCCACGTCACCCAGACGCACCGGAACGCCTCCGTGCGCCCCGACCACCAGTTCACGAATCTGGTCAAGGTCATGGAATCCGCTGCGCACGCTCATGGATATATCGAGGCCGCCGGCTTCGAGGTTGCCGCCGGGCTGGTCCGCTGAAACGGCGGACAGGATTCCGTAGATCTGAGCGATGGATATGCCACGGTCCCAGATCAGCACCGGGTCGACAATGACGTTTACTCTGCGGACCTCGCCGCCCGCGATGTCGGCCGTGGACACGCCGCTTACTCTGCTGAGGACGGGCCTCACCTCGTCGTCCACCAGACGCCGCAGCTCGGCGCTGGACATCGTTTCGCTGGTGAAGCTCACTATCATAAGGGGCTTCATGCTGCTCTCCAGCGCGAAGACCACAGGATCGGTCGCATTCGACGGCAGGAGGGACTTGTTCCTGTCAACAGCCTCCTTCACGTCGTCCAGCACCTGGTCGATGTCGGCTCCGAGTGAGGCTTCGACCGTGACGGAGCTCAGGGACGCCCTGCTCTCCGACTCCACGCAGTCCACGTCCCCGACGCCGCTCACCGCATCTTCCAGCACATCCGAGACGAGGGTCTCCACCTCCTCGGGCCCTGCGCCCGGAAGCACGGTGATGACCACGACCTTCCCCAGATCCGCCCTCGGGAGATAGTCGAGGCCGAGCTGTGTGATGCCGAACACCCCGGCTCCGGCCATGAGCAGGAACACCATCAGAAAGGTGACCCTGCGCCTTATCGCCAGCGAAGGCAGATTCATTCCGCCGCCTCCGTGATTCTGCATCCTTCAGTCAATGCGTTGATTCCAAAGACCACCAGGCTGTCTCCTTCATGGAGTCCCGTGAGGATCTGCCAGTCGAAACCTTCCTGGAGGCCCACCTCTACAGTTCTGAAGCGGCAGCGGCCATCCTCGATCACCGCAACCCGCCATCCTCCATCCGGCAGCCTCTCCATGGCCGACTGCGACACGACTATCGCTTCCGTTTCCGTGACCAGAGCCACGGTGGCCGTCCCGCTGATGCCGGGACGGAGCCTGCCCGCGTTGTCGGAGAACTGTGCCGTGCAGCAGGCCAGCCCCGAGACGGGATCCACCGAGGGGGAAACTGCCGTTACCACCCCGTCGAACAGCTCTCCGGGATGGATCGCAGTCTCGAAGAACACCGGCTGTCCCGCATGCAGGTCGCGAAGCCTGCACGGTGCGAAGCTCAGAGATGCTTCGAACACCTCTCCTCCGGACAGGGCCACCAGATTCCCCGCCGCGGGATTGCCCGTTCTGGCCCACACCCTGGTGACCGTTCCCGAAAACGGAGCCCTTACCTGCCCCAGCGCCGCCTCGGACGCCGCCTGCTGGTACCCCACACAGGCGAGCCCCAGTGTAGCCTGCGCCGAGGCATCCGATGCACGCGCGGATTCGATGCCGCTCTCGGACAACGCTCCGCTCTCGTACAGGGCCTCGGCCCGCGCAAGGTTCCCAGCCGCATACTCCCTGGCCGCCCGGGCCGCCGAGACCCTCGCGGCCGCCGTTGACATTCCGGCCGCAAGCATCCCGTCCGTCTCGAGAGTCAGAAGCACGTCCCCTTTCATGACCCGGTCGCCCTCCGAAACGAGGACCGACGTGACGGCCGCGGGTACGGCCACCGACAGGACGGCCTCCTCGGCGCCCTCCAGCCGGCATGGCACGACGATTGTGCTCGTTATGTCGCCCGGTTCGACAACCGCGATCATCACCGGCACGGGATCCGGTTCCTGAGCGGGCCGTCCGCCGCATCCCGCCGCGATGAACGGCAGCATAGCCATGAGGACGGTATCAGATCTTGTCGCCACAGCTTATCCCTTTCACCAGGATGTCCATCACACCGCCCATGAAGGCATCGTCCACGTCCTCAGGTGGTACGGAGTTGCCGAACCATCCGGCGTAGAGCCATCTCGAAGCGAACCAGTTCATCGTCAGGGAGAGGAAGACCACGGGTACGAGTCCGGGAGTGATATCCGGTCTTATCTGGCCCTTTTCCTGGAGCTCGGTGATCCTGGCCAGCACCCTCTCCCGCATGTCCGCGTCCGGGTACTCCGGATCGAAGTCGCGCTGCAGGTTGAGCCAGGAGAAAAGTCTCACGAGCCTGGGATTGTTTCTGAAGAACTCGAACAGGCCGTTCCGCCCGGTCACGAGTTCCATCATCACGTCGGGGTCGTCGTTGGAGATCGTCTCATAGAACTTTTCTAGGAGGCCGGACTTGTTGTGATAGTTCTTCACCATGGCTTCCCACAGGGCCTTCTTGGAGTCGAAGTAATGGTAGATGAGGCTCTTCGCCACGCCCGCCCTCTCCGCGATCTCGTTCATCGAGGCGCCGGTGAACCCCTTCTCCGCGAAGAGTTCCCCGGCTACCTCGAGAATCCTCTCCTTGCCGCTCATTTCCCCTCCTGACTGACCGTTCGGTCAGTAAAACATAAAACCGATCTCCTTCCCGTCAATGCCGTATCAGCCTCTGTCAGGGTTGTTGCCGTTCAGCCAGGGAGAGGAGTGTCGACCGGATCGCCGGCTGGGATGATTCGAGTCGTTTATGACATGAAATGGAGTCGATTTCGCCCCGGTCAGGGCTCGGATGGCTCAGGCCCGCCCGCCGGTGACTCCCCGATGACAGCCCGGAGATGATGGGCGTGGAGGATTCCCGCAATCACCGGGCGGCTGAATCTATCCTCGACGCCCCGGGCGATCTCGTCGGTGTCGAGGCCGTGTGATCCGTCGAGCATGCGGATCATGCCGTCCGCGATCGCGGCCGTGTCGCCGACCTGCACGAAAAGGCCCTCGCCTTCGCGCACCACGGCCGGAATCCCGCCTGCGCGAGTCGTCAGAACGGGGCATCCGCAGGCCATGGCCTCCATCAGGACACAGCCGAACGTCTCCGCGCTGCTCGGGAAGACGAACCCGGAGGTTTTCCTCATGAGGTCGGCCAGTTCCGATTTTGACAGGAAGCCGTGGAAGACGAACGAGCCTTCGGGCAGGAGATCGCAGGCCATCTTCTCCATCCCGTCCCTGCCCTCCCCGTCGCCCGCGAGGTGCAGCACGGCTCCGGGGCGCTTCGGGAGCGCGTCACGGAAGGCGGTCAGGATGTCCGGGACACGCTTCTGGTCGGAGAATCCGGAGACATGGAGAAGCGACTCCTCCCTGTGCACCCCCGGCTCCCGGTAGAAAACGGCCGGATCGTAAGAGTTGGGCAGCCATGTCGTCTCGGCTCTTATGCCGTAGGCCAAGAGATCGTCTTCCGCATCCCTGTTTGAGCAGAGGACCAGCTTCGCCCCGGGCAGAGTCCTCCGGAAGAGTTCCGTCAGCCTGGGAGTGAGGGCCCTCCTCATGAAACCCGTCCAGTGCTGGCTGACCACGTGCGGCACGCCGAGAATCCCGGCTGTCCTTGCGGCAAAGAAGCTGGACATGTCCTGGCTGTGGATCAGATCGGGCCTGCCCCATCTGATGAGCGCCTCTGCGAGATACCGGATCCACAATGCCCCCAGGCGTGCCGACCTGAAAACCGAGCGTTTCCCTGAATGGACGGTGACATCCAGGACTTCTATCCCCTCGTCGACGTAGAAAGAGCGTGCTGTCGGAGAATAACCGTCCTCCTCCATGCGGAAGGCGAGCACCCGGACGTCGTCCGTGAGCGCGGAGGCCATCACGTGCTCGCGCACGAAGGCGCCCGATACCGAATTCTGGTTTTCGCGCGGCGGATACCAGTATGGGACGAAGAGGATCTTCAACCGCCTGTCCGAACGAATTGAAGCCATTCACCCTCCTGGTCGCCGGCCCGGCCATGAGCCGTGGACTTCTCTTGGAACCGATCCGTTCCCGTGCCCCGATCATGCAAGATGACGACTCATGGCACCACGATCAAGGGACGTGCAACCAGATCGTTTTTAACATCTGGTCCAAACTCAGCTCTCCTGACATCCTCCCAGCTTCCTATAATGCGCTCTTCGATGATCACCAGGCGGCTTGTCTCCGCCTCCCGCCCTGCTCGTACCGGACGATTCAGCGCCCTCGATGGACGCCGGGACGAGATGGAAGAGATGGTCGAAGATCCTGGATATGAGTGTGTTTTTGCAAGCATGCCACCCCAAGGGAACCATTTCCCCTCTATCGTTGTTTCGACTCGAGATACCGAACGGCAACACTCCGGCGGGTTTCCTTCCTGGCCTGGTGAGCATCCATTCTGGAACACACCTAGAAGGACGGCGACCGAGGAGCAGCCGCGCGTACACAAGAACGACAAAACCACACGCCGGTCCTGCCGGCGTACACAAGCCCCAAACCCCGAGGAGCAGCAGCATGACAAAGTTCGTTAACTGCCCGCCTTCTTTCACTCCCCTGTTCGAGGCGGTGGAAGCCCGAGTGGCCAAACTGCTTGATGACAGAGTCTGGGATACCGACACCGGAGCGCATTTCGTAGCTGGAGAGCGCTATGTGATGTTCCGTGCCGAATCCATGGCTGTGAGCGTCCGCGAAGAACTCGAAAAACTCCTGGGCTCGAGCACTGATACAGCCATATACAAGATCGGCAAGGCGATTGGAGCATCCGACTGCAGGTACATTGCCGGCCGATTCCCCGACCTGTCCCCTGAGCAGAAGCTGGCCATGGGTCCGATTTCCTTCGCCCTCAGTGGTTTCGCACATTCTACCGTCCGTGAGGAGAGCAACCCCGTTCCTGACGACTCGTATCTGCTGTTCATCGAACACCCTAATTCATTCGAAGCCGAATCCTTCAAGCGCAAGGGCATAGCAACATCCAAGACCGTGTGCTGGCTCACTGCCGGTTACTCGGCCGGCTGGTGCAGCGAGGCGATGGGCATCCAGCTCGACACCCGCGAGGTATCCTGCACCGCACGCGGCGATGACAAGTGCATATTTGTCATGTGCCCCCAGAAGAAACTCCGTGAAGTGGCGAAAGAACTCTGCGCCAAGCATGGATTGCCCGATCCCTGGTGAAATGGGTCAGGCTGCGATAAACACCTCGCATACGTCATGCGCAGCAGTGCGATGCAGGCATGGTTCGTTTTCAGGCTTCAGCGTGGCGGTGAGCGAACTCACTCACGGAAGACCTGTCGATCCATGAGCTGACTCCGATCGCGTTCTTCGACGCAGGAGGGGCGGGTCTCCCCGCCCCTCCCCTTATCAGATCGTTTTTAACATTTGGACCAAACTCAGCCCTCCGGATATCCCCCGCTTCCTCTGGAAGCTACCGCTATTGGATAATCACCAGATGGCGCGTCACCGTCCGTCTGACTTGTAAGGCTGAGCTGGTCAACTGATCGACAATGCTCCGAAGCATCCAGGCGGCCTTCCCCTGACCCTTCTTCGGCAGCCTGGTCTATCACATTCGCGGGCTCTCGTGAGCTGCTATACGCTACTCGATCTCTGTATGCGGTGTCTATTCATCTCATACAGAGCCAAAGCGTATAATTTACTCTTTATCGTTGGTACACTTCGAGATACCGATGCAACTCAAGGATCTCAAGCCAGACCTGGGCCGGCCTGGGCCGGTAGCAAAAGAAAGAAAAAAGGCTGCCGGGGTTCATCCGACAGCCTCATCTATCTGGTACCGGGGACGGGACTTGAACCCGTACAGGCTTGCGCCCACTAGGCCCTCAACCTAGCGTGTCTGCCAATTCCACCACCCCGGCACCCAGAGCAGTTCTCCTACTTGCTGATCAAAGCGAGGAAAAACGAGGAAAGCATGAAGACGATCGCAAAGACCGTCGTGAGCTTTGAGAGCAGTGTCGCCGCACCGCGCGTGCCGAAGGAAGCGGTAAGCGCTCCGCCTCCGCCGAAGGCCCCGGAGAGGCCGTCGCCCTTGGACTTCTGCATCAGCACGACTCCGATGAGGAGTATGCAGGACAGCGCGTGGATAAAAGAAAGCACGACAACCATGAATCGATTCCTCCCATACAATGCGCGGTTATATAAGGTCAAACCGCTCCTCCGGGCAAGAGCCGGAGTTGACACGGCCACGTTTCTTCCCAAGTAGTATGCTGACTTGAACAAAAGGAGGTCGATAATGCTCGCTTCGATGCTTACGCTGCTTATCTTATCCTCCCTTCCGGCCGGAACGCCCGGTCATTCCGTCGCGCTGGAATACCTTCCCGACGGCTCCACGCTGGTCGCAGAGACCACTGTTCCCGGGGATCTCCCGGTATCGCCGGCTTCCGACATCGTCGGCGTGAGGGTGGCTGATGCTCCGAGCGAGTCCCACAGGGCGGCCTCGCTCTGGGTGGACCGCGCTCATCGGAATGCCATCGCCGAAGAGACGGTGATAAACGGCCATGGAAGCGGCATCTTCACAAGCTGGTACCTGAACAACCCTCGTCTGAGCCGCTACGTGACATGCGGCTCGGCCACCCCGCAATGGTCCTACCCCATCTCTTCTGACGCCCTGACTGTCGATATCGCCGCCGCCGCCGACCTGGTCTGGTCCGCCACCAACAGGGTAGCCGGAACCTTCGCATGGCTGGACAGCGGTTCTTCACCTTCCTTCACCGCATCCCCGGGTCTCAGGCAGGACATATCGGAGGACGGATCGAGGCTTGTCTTCGTGGGTTTATCGAACAACCTCGTCTGCATAAACACCTCGACCCAGACCGTTCTCTGGAGTGTCCCCCTCCACACGGTCGGCAACGGGATCAATGGTGTGGACATCTCCTCCGACGCCTCGCGCGTGCTCGTCAGCGCCTACGAAGCCTCCACCGGCGCCCAGGTTTACAACATGACCAACGGCGCCCTCGTGGGTTCGCCTGTTGGCAACTACAGCCAGACGAAGGGGGCGATCTCGGGCGACGGTTCCAGGATAGTCCTCGGCGACTTCAACGGCAGGGTGAGGATGTACGAGTGGTCGGGATCATCCTGGCAGCTCGCCGCTCAGATAGCCTCCGGCCATAGCTGGGTCACAGCCGTTGCGATCAGCGACGACGGCATGACGGTCGCCGCCGGGACACTGGGGTTCAGCCCCAATCGCGGCAAGGTCCTGTGCATAGACTGGCCCTCGTCGGGCACCCCTACCACCTCGTGGCAGTACACGGATTACGGTGACGAGGTTGCTTCCGTCGCCGTCTGCGACGATGGATCAGTGATCGTGGCGGGGAGCTGGGGCCAGTTCGGAGCGACTTCCGGAGACGTGTTCACGGCTTTCGACCATGACGGCGGCATCATTTTCCAACTGCTGGACGACACGGACGAGCCCGGCTCGATCTTCAGCGTGGACGTGAGCGACGACGGGGCGTTCGCCACGGCCGGCGGGAAGGCCGTACATGCCCGCGAAATGGGCAACGGCGGCCAGGTGTACTCGATCCAGATCATGCCCACCCAGCAGCACGACGTCGCGGTCGTAGCGGTTATCTCCCCGACTGAGAACCAGCAGGTGGGAAACACCATCACTCCGCAGGTCACGGTGTCGAACATGGGTCAGTCCACCGAGTCCTTCAGCGTGTCGGCAACGATAAAGACGACATCGGGCACCACGGTATGGTCGGGCAGCGCATCCGTCAGCTCGCTGGGTCCGGATCAGAACAGGAACGTCTCCTTCAGCTCGTGGACGGTGCCTTCCTACGGAAGCTGGGTCTTCAGCGCCCAGACGCTCCTGTCGGGCGACACATACCACGCCAACGACACTCTCTCCGTCGGCCTGCGTGCGTACCATGACGCGGCCGTGCTCTCCATAGCGCGCCCCTATGCCGAGAACACCGTCAACATGGCCATGACTCCCCTGGTATTGGTCAAGAACTGCGGTACCTACTCCGAGAACATCTCGCTGACGATGACCATCGATCTCGCTGGTTCCCAGGTCTACAACCAGACACAGACCCTGCCGACCCTTGCGCCCGGGGCGACTCTTCTTGCGCCCCTTCCGTCCTGGACGCCTTCATCTGTCGGCGCCGGTCTGGTCGAGGCATCCGTCACGGTCACGGATGACTTCGTGTCTTCGAACGACGACGCCTCCCTGCCCATCGAGATCGTCTACGAAATCATCTACGACGACGGCGAGTGGGACTCCTACTACTGGGTCGGGTCGCTGCAGGACGACATGTTCGCTACCCGGTTCACCCCGACGATTTCCACTCCCTTCATCGCCACTCGCTTCCGGGTCTTCGTAAACTCCACGGAACCCTTCTCCTGGGCCGGCCTCTACCCGGACAACGGTTCGGGCAGGCCCGATCTATCCAATCCGTACTACTACGTCGAGAACATCTCCGCCCCCTCCGCGATGTCCTGGCTGGAGGTGCCGATGAACGTATGGATCAACGAGCCCGGCGACCTCTGGTTCGTCACGCACTGGCCGGACGCCAAGTCCCTGGCCATAGGCGGCGACAACGACGATCCGATAGACGGCCGAAGCTGGTGGCACAACGCCTCATCGGGCTGGACGAACTACACTTCCGCCGATTGGTCGTTCCGCCTGACGCTTGAACCATCCTTCGGCATGGAAGGCGGCGAGACCCCGCTGAGATTCTCTCTCGGAATCCCACACCCCAATCCGATGAGAAGCCGGACGAGCATCTCCGTGAGCGTGCCGGCAGCAGGCGGTGCAGCTCGTCTTGCGGTGTACGATCTCGCAGGCAGATGCGTGAATGTCCTGAACGACGGCGCACTGACGCCTGGAGTCCACGAATTCGAGTGGAACGGCCTTACGCAGGACGGATCGGCGGCGCCTTCCGGACTCTACTTCGTCCGGCTTGACGCCCCCGGGTGCAGAAGCACCGGCCGACTGGCTCTGATAAGGTAAAACCCCAACGCTGGAACGAAGGCGCGCGGACCAGCTCCGCGCGCCTTCCCTATCTGACCGGGGGCAGGATGTCGCTCTCCAGGTATTTCCTCGTAAAGAGCGCGCCCGGGCATTCGGTCACGCAGCCCGGTACTTCGCGGTGCAGCAGTATGGCCTCGGCCCCCAGGCCGTAGATGCGCAGCAGTTCTGATAGCAGGTCGGCGAGGGAGGACACCTGGCAGGGCGTGGGCATGGAATCGCTGAAGTCGCCCACGAGGCATATCCCGAGGCTCTTCTCGTTGAAGCCCCTTGCGTGGGCGCCTGTCGCCTCCCGTGGGCGCCCTTCCTCGACTGCTCCATCGGGCGAGAAGGAGCCGTTGCCGATGACGAAGTGGTATCCGACGTCATCCCAGCCGAACACGGCCCGGTGCAGAACTCTGAACAGCGAAACCGATCCGTCCGGGGTGGCCGAATGGTGAAGGATGACGGCGGAAGTTTCCGGGCGTGGAGCGATGGAGGCTTCGGGAGGTTTCTGAGCGAGCAGGGTACACTGTTCCTCGGTCAGCTTCCGGGATACCCTGTCCGACCTTGTCCGCAGCCAGCGGAGGATCGGTCCGTCAGACCGCTCTGCCGTCACCAGGTTCGTCCCGGCGCTGGAGTCCGGACGAGCGTGTGAGCGTGATGTCGCCGATACGGGAGGAGGCACGGAAGCGGCCCGCGCTGCTGCCGATCGTGCCTCTCATCAGGCCCGGGCCGGTTATGGAGGAAACGACCGTGAGCCCCTTGGTGTGGATCGCCCCCCGCCCGGTGACGGCTTCGAAATCCGCGCAGAAGCCATCCTCGACGCAGATGAGTATGGAGCCCGAAACGGTCGAGATGGTGGCCGGATCGCCCGAAACGCCGCCCATGTCGACCCGGATGCTTCCGTTGAGCGTTTCGAGGCAGGATATGACCGCCTCTCCGGACACGTCCAGCATCCCGTTCCTGGTGTGCAGGTCGAGCGGCCCTCCCCCGCCGGAGGTGCGGATGAAACCGTTGCTGGAGGAGGCCCTGATCCGGCAGTTCATGTCGGAAACGACGATGTTGCCGTTGATCGTCTCGATCTCCAGCGCCTTGATGCCGGGAGGCAGCGTCACCTCCATGTCGACCGACGCCCTGACCCTGCTGAGGCTGTAGCAGGATCGGATCACCAGCGGAGGCCCCTGATCGATCTCGATCTCAACGTATTTCGTGTGCGGTAGGTCCGGTTCCACGGTCCGTTTCACGAGCGCCCGGCCTGAAGAGCCGGAACCGGCGCGAACCAGCACCGAACCGTTGGAGTTGCGGATTATGACGGGAGTGTCGGGGGGAACGGCAAAAGCCTTCTCGATCCGTTCCTCCATCATGCCTCCCTTTCCAGCTTTACCAGCTCATGTCCCGACACTTCCCCGGAGGTGCCGGGAGAAACAGCCGTCGCTCCGGGATTGAGCATCACTCTGAAAGTGCTGCCCACATCCGGTTCGCTTTCCACCTCCACCGTACCGCCGTAGATATTGGCGATCTTCTGTACGATGGACAATCCCAGACCACTGCCGAGGATGTTCCTGGTCTTTTGGTTCTTGATGCGGACGAACTCCTTGAACAGCTTCGCGGACTCCTCCCGTGACATGCCTATGCCGGTGTCGGACACCTCGATGAGCACCCGCGGGCTCCGCCGGCTGATCGTGATCCCGACGCTGCCGCCGTCACGGTTGTACTTGACCGCGTTGGAGATCAGGTTGTTCATCACGATCTCGATCTCGGAGCGGTCCGCCGGGATCACCACCGCGCCGTCCGGCATGGAGAGCTCCATCGTGATGTCCCTGGCGGAGGCATCGGGGGTCATGGTTTCGATCGACGACCTCGCGACCTCGCCGAGATCGACGTCCTGAACCTCTCTCTTCCTCTGACCGGATTCCAGACGGGTTAGATCCAGGAGGTCGAGGATGAGCTTCCTCATGCCGCCCAGACGGATGAGACAGCGGTCGACCGCGAGGTTGCGGGTCGCTGTGTCGGCACAGGCGATTGGATCCTTCAGAACGTAGAGATAGCCCTCGATGGCTGCGAGGGGGGCCTTCAGCTCGTGCGCGAGCACGGATATGAACTGGAAGCGGACCCTGCGCCTCTCCTCCTCTAACATCCTCGCCCTGCGCAGAGCTATGAGATGGCCAACCGCCTTCCGGACGGACGCCTTCAGCTCGGCAGGGGTGAACGGCTTCGAGAGGAAGTCGAACGCACCCTTCTTCGTCGCGGTGACGGCCGCCTCTATCGAGGCGTATGCGGTCATCATGATGATGAGGATATCCGTCTTCCGGTCGGACAGCCATGCCAGCACGTCCAGCCCGGTGATGCCAGGCAGCTTGTGGTCCAGGAGCATCAGGTCCGGCTTCTCGCTCTCGAGCTTCAGGACGGCCTCCTCGCCGGAGGCCGCCTGTATCAGGTCGAAGGAGACGATTGTCCGGATCTCGTCCACGGACACGGTGAATCCTGTCAGGGCGCGCGCGACAGCCGTTCTCATGCCCGGCTCGTCGTCGACTATGAGAATCTTCAGCTTTTCCAAGGATGCCGCGGCGCGCCCCGGTTCAGGCGTCGGTTCGCCCTCGGGCTCTTCCGGCATCTGATCAGGCTCTTTCCCTCATCAGGCGCGTGATCTCGCGTTCGAGCTGCTCGAAACGGATGGGCTTGGCGAGGATCGCGTCGGCCTTGATCCAGTGGCCGGGGTCGTCCGTCTCGTCGAAATCCATCCCCGTCTCGTGCGTCATGGAGGTGACGATGATCACCGGCATCTTGGGGAACTGCTTCTTGATCCGGTAGGAGAGCACGAATCCGTCGTCCTCGTTATCCATCATGAGGTCGAGCACTACGACATCCGGCTCGGTCTCTTTGAGCTGGTTCTCGCATTCCTGTACGCTGGATGCGGAACTGACGGAGTAACCCCGCGACTCCAGGCACATCCTCATCTGCTCGAGGAAGTCCGGATCATCGTCGACGATCATGACCCTCCTGGATATCTCAGCCATTTCTGACTCCTCCTGGTCGCATCCGCCCGGAGCCGGCTATTCCTCCGGCGCACTCCTGGGCAGGATCACGGTGAATGTCGTTCCTGTCGGGCCGGTGGACGGATCGGCGTTTGTCACGGCGCTGATCTGCCCCCGGTGCATCTTGACTATACCATAAGTGACGGCGAGTCCGAGACCAGTTCCCTTGCCGATCTTCTTCGTGGTGAAGAAGGGATCGAAAATCCTCTTGAAATCGGCGGGCTGGATGCCGACGCCGTTATCCGAGGCATCTATCCGGATGTTCTGCTCGTCGCCTCCCACCACGAACTTCAGAAGCCCTCCGGCCGGCATCGCGGCGATGGCGTTGGTGACGAGATTCGTGATGACCTGCGCGATCTGGTCCGGATCCAGTTCGGCGATCGGGTCGTCGGTCTCCGTGCGGCACTCCACGGCTATCTCCGGAGGCAGCGTGACCAGACTCACAGTCCGCTGGATCAGCTCCGGGACGTCGGTGGGCTGGTGGACTACCTTGTTCTGCCTCGCGAAGTCGAGCAGACCGGAGACGATCTTCCTGCAGCGATCGGCCTGCTCGGCTATCATCCGGAGATCGTCGCATATCGCCGGGTTTTCCTCGCAGTTGTCCAGCAACATGTGAGCGTACATCAGGACAATTCCCAGCGGATTGTTCACCTCGTGCGCGATCCCTGCGGCAAGCTGCCCCATCGTCGCCATCTTCTCGGCGTGCTCCAGGGCCTCCCTGGCATCCGCCAGCTCTGCATGGCTGCTCTCCAGGTCGGAAAGAGCGCTCTTGAGCAGATCGATCGTATGGGGCAGGCACATTTCGCTCTCTGCGAGCCCGTCGAAGATGGCGACCGCATGGTCATGGCAGGTTTCGTAGCCGCAGGCCCCGCAGTTCAACTCGTCCTCCGGGCCGTGCTTGCCGAGCTTCTCCAGGACCGGCCGGAGTTCCTGCCGGGATGGCCGCTTCATCCTCATGTCGTGGGCGGCGAAGGTTCTGGACAGGTCGAGATCCCTGAACCTGTCGATTCCGGTGAGCCGGCTGTCGGAGTCGAGCTCTGAGAGACGACCTCGCGCGTAGGCGCTGATGCTGGACCGGCGCCTGAAACGCCGGTCCGGCGTCGTCATTCCCGGCCCCATGATGCATCCGTCGCAGCACAGGATGTCGAGAAGCCTGGCATTCGTGCCGGACTCCATCTCCTTCAGCGCATCCTGGAAGGACCGCATCCCGCCGGCTGTCACGATGTCGCCCGAGACGAGGTCTTCCTCGATACCGGCGGCCTGCAGCATCCCGCCCGCAAGGGGGAAGAGGGCGCCGAGACCGGCATGGGGTGGATCGAAGTCCACTGGGGTCACGTTGCCGGCCTCGATGCCTCTTGCCTCGAAGATCTCACGCAGCTCCTCAAACGTGAGGACTGCGTCGATCTCATCCTTGACGCTCGGATCGTCGGTCTCGGTCTTCCTTGCGATGCAGGGACCGATGAAGACGACTTTCAGATCGCTTCCGTAGAGCTTCCGAAGCGCTCTCGCGGTCGCCACCATGGGCGACACTATCGGGGCCAGACGGCCCGTCAGATCCGGGTGGTACATCTCTGCGTAGTTGATCAGTGCAGGACAGTTGGTTCCTATGTACCGCCCGTCCGGATTCGCTTCTAGCAGCTTCCTGTATCTCTCTGCGACCAGATCGGCTCCGAAGGCCCCCTCGTTCACGTAAGTGAAGCCCAGCGACTTCACCATGCCGACGAAGACCCTGTAGTCCATCCCGGTGAACTCCGCAGGGAAGGCCGGGTCTATTACGGCGCTCGATTCCACGCCCGAGGACAGCACCGCGTCGAACAGTTCCGCGGAACTCCTCACCAACAAGGCCTTCATGTTGCAGGTCTTCACGCAGTTGCCGCAGCCGACACACCTCTCCGGAAGAACCTCCGCCTTGCCGCGGTGGATCCTGATCGCCTTGGCGGGACATTCCCGCACACAGGTGCAGCAAGCCTTGCACCTGTCCTGGTTCGTCGTTACGAGCGGCTTGCCGACGTTTCCGGACATGCATCTCCCCTACCGGAGAACATCCCTCTCCGCGTAGTGGGTATGGAGCAGCTCATGCGACAGATGTCCGCCCGGCTCGCCCAGGAACTCCTTGTAGATCCTCTGGATCGACGGGTTCGAGTGCGAAGTCCTCATGGTCGCATCCTTGTCGATGTTGTAGAGCGCCTGCATCCTGGCCTTCAGAACCTCAGGATCGGTGTGGACGGGTTGTCCTCCGCCGGAGATGCAGCCGCCGGGACAGGTCATGATCTCGATGAAGTGGAGGTCGTTCCTTCCGGCGACGATCTGGTCCAGGAGCTTCCTGGCGTTCCCGAGGCCGCTGACGACAGCCACCTTCACCTCGGTGCCGGCGACGTTCACGGAGGCTTCCTTGATCCCGTCCAGGCCTCTGATGGCGTTGATCCTGGGCAGATCCAGCTCCTTGCCGGTGATCAGATAGTGTGCGGTGCGGACAGCGGCTTCCATCACTCCGCCCGAGGCACCGAACAGTTTTCCGGCGGAGCTGCGGTCGCCGAAAGGAGTGTCGGCCGGCTCGCCTGACATCGAGGCCAGATCGAGGCCGAACGTCTTTATGACCTGTGCGAGTTCACGGGTGGTCAGTACCGCGTCGATGTCAGGTATGCCGTCATGCAGCATCTCGGGCCTGCCGGCCTCGAACTTCTTGGCGGTGCAGGGCATTATGGAGACGCTGAACACGTTCCTCGGGTCGATCCCCTCGCGCTGTGCCCAGTAGTGCTTGATGACGGCCCCGAGCATCTGCTGGGGGCTCTTGCAGGTGGAGAGGTTGCCGAGGAGCTGGGGATAGAACTGCTCCACGAACTTGATCCAGCCCGGGGAGCAGCTCGTCATCATGGGCAGCTTGCCGCCCTTCGTGATCCTCTGGACCAGCTCGGAGGCCTCCTCCATTATCGTGAGGTCGGCGCTGAAGGAAGTGTCGAACACCCTGTCGAACCCCATCCTCCTGAGAGCCGCAGTCATCACGTCGGCGGCGTCGATTCCGGGCTTCATTCCGAATTCCTCGGCGATGGTCACCGAGATGCTCGGGGCGTGCTGCACTACGACGGTCTTCGTCGGGTCGTTCAGGGCGTCCATGACCTTCTGGATGCTCGACTTCTCCGTCAGCGCACCCGTGGGGCAGACTTTGATGCACTGGCCGCAGTTGATGCAGCTCGACACGTTGAGCCCTTCGTCGAAGGCCGTGCCTATGTGCGCCTTGCTGCCCCTGCCGATGAAGTCTATGCAGGCCACGCCCTGTATCTCCTCGCAGACACGAACGCACTTGCCGCAGAGGATGCACTTGTCGGGATCGCGGACGATGGCCGGACTCGACTGGTCCATCTTCCAGTCGTTCCTGGAGCCGGAGTACCTCCGCTGCCTCACGCCGAGCTCGAGCGCATAGCCCTGAAGCTCGCAGGAGCCGTTCCTCGCGCAGTAGAGGCAGTCGTCGGGATGGTTGGCCAGAAGCAGCTCCACGATCGTCTTCCTGGCGGATATGGCGCTCGGGGAGTGAGTAAGGATCTTCATCCCGGGGGCTACGGGGAACGAGCAGGACGGAACGAGCCTTCCGTCGCCCTCCAGTTCGACCACGCACATTCTGCATGCGCCGGTCGGGGGCAGTCCGTCTATGTAGCAAAGAGTGGGTATGGATATCCCGGCGCGGCGTACGGCCTGGAGGATGGACTCGCCCTCCTCCGCCTCTACCGCTCTGCCGTTGACAGTGATGCTAATCATTGTTGAACCTCACAGCCTTCACTCGGCCGAGACGGCCCCGATGGGGCACGCTTCCATGCAGCTTCCACATCCGATGCACCTCTCGGGGACTATGTGGTGGGGGCTCTTCTTGGCACCCAGTATTGCGTCCGAAGGGCAGGCCTTTGTGCAAAGGCCGCACCCGACGCATTTCTCGTGATCGATCGAGAAGGCCAGCAAGCTCTTGCACTGCTTGGCCGGGCACTTCCTCTCGTAGACGTGGGCCTCGTACTCGTCCCGGAACCAGCGGAGGGTGCTGAGAACCGGATTGGGCGCCGTCTGACCGAGGCCGCAGAGGCTCGTCTTCTTTATCACGGTTCCGAGCTGCTCGAGATTGATCACGCCCTTGAAGCGTTCGAGGGACTGGTGTCCCTTCTCGTCCCTGCGCCCGGTGGTTATGGCGTCCAGTATCTCGAGCATCCTGCGGGTGCCTTCGCGGCACGGTATGCACTTGCCGCAGCTCTCCCGCTGGATGAAGTCCATGAAGAAGCGCGCGACGTCGACCATGCAGTTGGCCTCGTCCATGACCACGAGACCCCCGGAGCCCATCATCGCGCCGAACTTCTTCAGCGACTCGTAGTCTATCTCGAGGTCCAGGTGCTGACTCGGGATGCAGCCGCCGGAAGGTCCGCCGATCTGCACCGCCTTGAAGGCCTTGCCGTCAGGCACCCCGCCGCCGATCTCCATGATGATGTCCTGCAGCGATGTGCCCATTGCGACCTCGACGAGGCCCGTGTGCGAGACCTTGCCGGACAGAGCGAAGACCTTCGTGCCCTTGCTGCCCTCCGTACCTATGGAGCTGAACCAGTCCGCACCGTTCCATATGATGTCGGGGACGTTCGCCAGGGTCTCTACGTTGTTGATGGCCGAAGGCTTCCCGAAGAGGCCCGAGACGGCGGGATATGGAGGCCTCGGGCGGGGCATCCCGCGCCTGCCCTCTATGCTGTTCATGAGGGCGGTCTCCTCGCCGCAGACGAAGGCGCCCGCGCCCATCTTGATCTTGATGTCGAGGTCCGCTCCACTGTCGAAGATGTTCCTGCCGAGAAGCCCCCGCTCGCGCGCCTGTGCGATTGCGGTCCTGAGGCGCTGGATGGCCAGGGGATACTCGGCGCGGATGTAGAAGTAGGCCTGGGACGCACCGATGGCATAAGCGGCTATGGCGATGCCCTCGATGACCCGGTGCGGGTCGCCCTCGATCACGGCGCGGTCCATGAAAGCGCCGGGGTCGCCCTCGTCGGCATTGCAGATCATGTACTTCTGCTCAGACGGGGAGTTGAGGGCCACCTTCCACTTGCGTCCGGTAGGGAATCCGCCGCCCCCGCGGCCTCTCAGGCCGCTCTTCTCCATCTGATCGCAGACCTCGGCGGGAGTCATGCTCCTCAGGACCTTCGTATAGGCCCTGTAGCCGCCATGGGCCAGGTATTCGTCGAGGCTGGTGGGGTCGATCAGGCCGCAGTTGCGAAGAACCCAGCGGGTCTGCTTCGCGAAGAAGGGATGGCTGCTGATCGGGGCTACGCCGGGCCAGGGCTGGAGCTTCCCGGAGGGGCTGTCGTACTGGCCTATCAGGTTCCCGGCGGGCACCGTGCCGGCCATGACGGAATCGAGTATCTCGGCGGCGTTTTTCTCGGTGACCTCGGAAAACGACAGTCTGGGCCTGCCGGGTAGCTGGACGTCCATCAGGGGCTCCAGGAAGCAGGCTCCTACGCAGCCGACCTCGACCACCGAGGCGTTGATCTTCTTCTCCGCTATCCAGGCCTTGACGGCCTGCACCGTCTTCCCCGCGCCGGCGCCGATTCCGCAGGTTCCGGTGCCCACGAAGATCACCGGAGCGGCAACGTCCTCGCGCAGGAACTCATTCACCCGCGACAGACGGGCATTCCCGCAATCCTTGTCCTCGTGGCACAGAGGGCCTTCCTTGATGCACTCCACCGACTCGGGACACACCTTGCTGGAGGAGTTCCAGCACTTGTCGCAGCACTTGATATCCATGAGACCGGGCATCATCGGGCCTCCCCCGTCTCCGCTGCCTTTCTGCAGTCCTTGATGAGGCGGACCACGTCGTCCGTGGTCAACCTTCCGTGTACCTCTCCGTTAATGCTCATCACCGGCGCCAGGGCGCACGCCCCAATGCACGCCACGATCTCGAGGCTGAACAGGCCGTCACGGGTAGTCCTGCCCGATTCGATGCCGAGTTCCCTCTTGATCCTCTCCAGTACCTTGAGTGAACCCTTCACGTGGCAGGCCGTCCCCCGGCAGACCTGGATATGGAACCTGCCCTTGGGCTCGAAACGGAACTGGTTGTAGAACGTTGCAACGCCAAAGATCTTGCTGACCGGGAGATGGAGCTTGTCGCCGATCAGCACCACCGCCTCGCGCGGCAGATACCCGATATCCTCCTGGGTATCCTGGAGGATCGGGATGAGCGCATCCCGGCCCGCCCCCGGGTAGGCGGACATAATCCTGTCGATCGTCTGCGTGAGATCCTGTCTCATTTTCTCTCCAGAGCGGTTTTTCGGGCAAAGAAAGCCACGGTTTCGAGAGACATCGTCATGTCCCTTTCCTCCAGAAACACCCCGTCAGGGACTCTGAGGGGTACTGGTGCATAGTTGAGGATTCCTCTTACTCCAGCCGCGACAAGAGCATCGGTGGTCTCCTGGGCTTTCCCGGCCGGCACCGCCAGGATTGCCGTTTTAATCCTCCCGCGTTCGAGTACATCACCGAGTTCGGACATACTGTAACACCTGCATCCATTGATTACCCTGCCCGTCTTCAGGGGATCGACGTCGAAGGAGGCGGTTATCCTGAGATTCCGCCGCCTCCCCGAGAAGTAGGTGAGTATCGCCCTGCCCAGGTTCCCCACTCCTACCAGCGCCACGCTCTGGCCTTCGGGATCGTCGAGGACCTTGGAGATGCCCTCGATGAGATCCCTGATCCTGTAGCCCTTCCCGGGGCTGCCTGAACAACCCGTGGCCATGAGGTCGCGTCTGACCTGGGCCGGCGTGACGCATGCAAGGCCCGCCAGCTCGTGCGAAAAGACGGTGTCCCTTCCGCCCGGGATGGAGGACTCCAGAAGGCGCCTGTAGAGGCTCAAACGCCCGATCGTCCTGCTTGCGATCGTTACGCCGTTCATTACCTATTTTCTTTAAATTGGAGACCTTGTGAACTCCCTCACAACGAAGCTAGAGATTCCCTTATCGGTTGTCAACCCGCCATCCGTCGCGGGTTTCGTTCAAGCGATCCGGGCCGCGTCCACGAGAGCGGGCGTTCCGTCACCCAGGCTTCCGAGAACGGGCACCGAGACGGTCGTATCGACGGCGAGGCATGCCGGCACGTCGGCCTGTGGCATGGATGGTTCCACAGACTCCATGAATCGTCGCGTGGCCCCGGAGCGAACGATGCGCGAGAACCAGGGGCCGGGATCGGGAGGCCGGCCCCCGTCCGCCAGGGTCTTCTCGAAGAACGACGCAAACTCCTCGTCCTCTGCGGCGTTTGTCGTACCGGCGTCGCCCATGGCCAGGAGGGTGACTTCGTCCGCTCCGGTGGAGATGACGAAGCCGGCGGCGGCGCTGGTGTTCGAGAAGCACGCCATGATGACCGTTCCGGATCTCCTGGAGGCCTGCAGGACGCCCCGTGATCCTGCGGAAGTCGCGTGTACGATGATCCGTCCCCTCACGTCCATGTTCATCAGAAGCGCGGGAGAGTTGCCCGTTTCGAATCCCGGAAGGATTACCCCTCCCCGCTCTCCGGCGAGAATCCAGCCGGGGTTCCGGGCCTTCAGGGCCCTCGCCTCCTCCACCGATCCCGCAGGTACCACGGCGAGGGCGCCTCCCGCCAGGGCATGGCATGCGAAGGTGCCGGCCCTGAATACGTCGATCACGACGCACAGGCCTGCGACCGAGTCCGCTCCCTGCAGAAGGGAGAGGCGCTTCACGGCCGGCGCCCTGGTCCGCCCGCTCATTCCCGGCCGAATACGGTCAGCACTTCGTCAACGCCGGACAGCCCGGGCTTCCCGGCCTGGCTTCAACACGGTATCCGACACCCGGCCGCCCGACGGCGCAGGCATCACGGCGCCCGAAGTCACTGGGCCTCCAGTGCCTCCAGTATCTCGTTCCGCAGAGCAGCCTCGCCTTCGGGGTCGTATCCGCGCGAGGAATAGGCGATCCGGCCGTCCTTGCCGATTACGTAGAATGTCGGGATGCCGGTGACGAGGTATTCCTCGGCTACCTGATCGCCTCCGAGAACAAGCTGATAAGTGTAGCCGTTGTCCGACATGAAGGCTGCCGGATCGCCGTCCTCCCAGACGTTCACGCCGATGATGCGGACGGGTTCGTCCTGGAACTCCTCGCTGAGCGCCTGCATCCCGGGCATGGCCATCGCGCAGGGGCCGCACCAGGTAGCCCAGAAATCGAGCACCACGACGTTGCCTTCCAGTTCCGACAGGGTGACGGCGGTGCCGTCCGGGGTCGCGAGAGTCCAGTCCGGAGCGGGGCAGCCCACGGCCAGAATGCTGCAATACTCTTCGGGAACGATTTCCTCGGGTACGTCCTGCAGCCTGTACGCTCCGGCCTCAGGCGCGGGATCGATCACGGAGAGGTTGCTGATCTCGAGGATCTGGGAACCTGCCATGCCCCCTTCGGAGGCGATCCTCTCGACTCTTCTCGGAAGGTGGTCGTCGCTTCCGATGAACCATCTCGCGTTCTCGACGCCTCCCTGATAGACGACATAGACAACGTCGCACGGAACCCCGGCCACGGAGTCCGTCCCTTCGAAGGCGATGCTGTCCGCCTCAATTTCGGAGAGGAACGGATCGGCCACTACGAATTCGATCATCAGGGCATAGAAGGCGAACTCGAACAGGTCGGACCCGCCGCAGTCGAGAGCTCCCCTGGTCATAACCATTGCCGACCTGTCCATAACCCAGGCGCTGTCGCCGTCCGAGGCGATCGTGAGTTCCGGCAGGATGTCACCGGACTCCAGCGTGTCCGGAGAGAACTGGACCAGCATGAGAGGATAGCCGCTCTCGACGGGTTTTCCGGCCATCACCGAGCCCGTGAACGGCGGGATGACGGACTCGAAATCTCCGGTGCCCGATAGAGCGAAATCGTACTCCACCGCCCCGACGGCGGCGGTGGCGGAGTCGGCAGCCTGCATCAGAGCGACCGGATCGGTGCCGACGGCGGGTGGCTGCGGCGAGGGACTGCATGCGGACGCGGCGATGCACGCGAAAAGGATCAACGACGCTGGAACAGTCTTCATTTCGAAACCTTCCTTCATGCGACCGGATATGGAGAGGCGCGGCCGGCCGATGAAAGCCGGCCGCGCAACACTGCCCGGACTACTTAAGTACGGTGAAACGCACTGCGTCGGACGCGTTCCCGGATGCCGCCCTGAGGACGAATACGCCGGTTCCCAGCGGGGACACGTCGATGGAGAAGGATGCCCCGCACTGTTCGAATCCCCCGGTGAGGACCACCCGGCCGGACATGTCGAAGACATGATAGTCGACGGCGTCGACGGTGCGTGACAGGTCGATGCGGAAGCTGCCGGAAGCCGGATTGGGGCCCGCGCCGACTATTTCGAAGTCGTTCAGGACCGGCTCGACTTCATCTTCTTCGATCCCGACGACGCCTCTAGGAACGGCGAAGTACGCGGTAGCCGCTATGGCGCCCTTCGCACAGTCCGTGCCGAACGGGAAATAGGTCATGTAGTTGGAGAGGACGTCCGACGTCTGATGGTAGTATGGGTTGCTGAAGACCTCCTGCTCGATGCCCAGGATGGCGGCGTAGCCTACGTTCCAGAAGGATGCGTGATCGCTGTATGTCGTTCCCGGGCTGTACTCGGTTACGACGTTCAGTGCGGGGACGTAGGTGTCGCAGATGGCGTCTACGGCCAGAGCGAGACCGGTCGAGGGCGTGTTGTAGGGGATCCAGAAGATGTCCTGTCCGCTCGGTCCGTACAGGATCATGTCCAGGTTGATGACGGCGATGATGTTGTCACCGGCGCCAGCAGCCTGGCCGGCATAGTATTCGCTGCCGTACAGCCCCTGCTCCTCGCCTCCGAAGCAGATGAACCTGATCGTGTTGTCGAAGTAATAGCGCGACATCACTCTGGCGGCTTCGATGACGGTAGCCGAGCCGCTGGCGTTGTCGTCGGCGCCTGGGGCGTTGGTCTGGGGGCTCGGGGATGTCGAGTCCAGATGGCCGCAGATTACGACTATGTTGGAGGGGGTAGTGGTGCCGGGCAGCTCGCAGACGACGTTCTCGCAGTTGTAGGAGCCCATGCTGAAGTACTGGAGTCCGCCGGTCGGCCCGAATCCCGTGATCGTCGTCAGAACCCATTCGGCTGCGCTGTCGTAGTTGTCGGTGCTGGAGTAGCGGGTCTGATAGTTCTGGAGGTGCTGGATGTCGGCCTGGAAGGTGGATTCGCTGACGGCTGCGACCATCGAGGCGATGTAGTCTTCCATGCCGTCGTACTGCGAAGTCATTACGGGGATAGGAGCCTTCAGCACGGTGAGGCGCAGAGGCTGAATGAACAGCACGCCCGGCAGCACGGCGTCCGTGGAGGGGCCGTTACGGCGGACTATCGCTACGCCATCCCTGACGAGAAGGATGTCCCCCAGCTTGGAAGCGGACAGGCTGCCTTCCGGCGAAGACAGATGGACCACAGAATAGTCGTCGATCGACCCGAAGGACGGGTCGAGAATCGAAGCGAAGGCGATGTCGGAGGCGGCCGTGGCTTCGCCGATCCCTACGGCCCAGTCCGTGTCGATGTGGCAGAAGTTGAAATCCTCTGTCCATTCCTCTGCGTAGAGTTCCCTCGTGCCCGTCTCGAACAGGATCAGGGCATCGGAGGACACGGCTACGGCGGAGATGGAAAGCAGCACGAATACTGTCTTCAGCATGCCTCTACTCCTGTCAGGATTGGTGTTCACTGTAAGCAACGATAACAATACTTCATCAGGCCTCTCTTCACAAGGAAACCAGATCGTTTTTAACATGTGGTCCAAACTCGGGGAGAACCGTGTAGCCGGAGGGCCTTTTGGACCAGATGTTAAAAACGATCTGATTTACGAGGCGGGGCGCCGCGTCTCCGCAGCGCCCCGCCGGTCAGCCGATGTCGGATCGGTCTAGAAGGATGCCTTTATCTGCGCCCAGGTCGCCTGGTCCAGACTCATCCAGTAGTATGCTGCGAACTCGAGAAGGCCGGTTCTGCCCCAAGGCTGGTCGGAATCCCAGCTGCCCTCGTACCATCCGTAGGTCACGACCCCGTTGAAAGTAGTCTGACCGCCGAGCTGAGTGTTGTCATATCCGAAGCACCAGTACTCGCCTGGAGCGATGATGATCATTTCCTCCAACGAAAGGTCGACTACCGTGTATTCAGTTATGTCGCTGGCCGATCCGCCGGAGGGGATGGCTGGGGTGAACTGACCGTAGTACTGAGCCGTCGTGGGATCGCCGGCAGGCGGGACCATACCGGACAGGTTGGTCCATACGACCCAGCCATATTCTGCAGTCTGCGGGCCGCAGCACGGGAACCTTAACTCCATGATCCTGAGGGGGTACACGGTGGTATTCTGAAGCGTTACAACGAAGTACTCGGCCCATCCAGTGCTGGAGCCTGCCAAAGTAGGCAGCATTCCAAGCGTTCCGCCCGTGTTGTACTCGTATTCGAACTGGGCGAAAGCGAGCCCCACCACACAGAGAACCAATAGTAGAGATCTCATCTCGCTTCCTCTCTTTCCCGGGCACTGTGGCCCGACCGTTGATCCCGATTCTTCGTATTCTATAACTGACCTATGAACGGAATCGCAACGCAGCGAGGGCGCCGCGTCTCCGCAGCGCCCCGCCGGTCAACCGATGTCGGATCGGTCTAGAAGGATGCCTTTATCTGCGCCCAGGTCGCCTGGTCCAGACTCATCCTGTAGTATGCTGCGAACTCGAGAAGGTCGGTTCTGCCCCAGCCCTGGTCGGGATCCCAGGAGCCCTCGTACCATCCGTAGGTTACGACCCCGTTGAAATAATCCTGGCCGCCGAGCTGAGTGTTGTCATATCCGAAGCACCAGTAGCCGTCTGCAGGGATGACTATTTCCGCCGACGACACGTCGACTATCGTGTACTCAGTTATATCGCCTGCCGATCCGCCGGAGGGGATTGCAGGGGTGAACTGACCGTAGTACTGAGCCGTCGTGGGATCGCCGGCAGGCGGGACCAGACCGGACAGGCCGGTCCATACTACCCAGCCGTAGGCTGAAGTCTGCGGGCCGCAGCACGGGAACCTGAACTCCATGATCTCGAGGTCGTACCCGGTGTTATTCTGGAGCGTTACAACGAAGTACTCAGCCCATCCAGTGCTGGAGCCGACCAAGTTCGGCAGCATTCCAAGCGTTCCGCCCGTGTTGTACTCGTAGCTGAACTGGGCGAAAGCGAGCCCTACCACACAGAGAACCAATAGTAGAGATCTCATCTCGCTTCCTCTCTTTCCCGGGCACTGTGGCCCGACCGCTGATCCCGATTCCTTCGTATTCTATAACTGATCTATAAGGGAATTGCAATACAACGCAAGCCCGGGGCAACCAGATCAGATCGCTTTTACAATCTGGACCAAAAGGCCCTCCGGCTGCCCGGTCTTCCCCGAGTTTGGTCCAGATTGTAAAAGCGATCTGATATCTCTTGACAAGCGGCCACGGGGCGGAGATCATCGCGATGAGCACCGAAACAGGGGGCAGAGATGAATGCGTCCCAGGCTCCTGATGCATCCGAAGTCCGTGAAGAGATTCTGAGAGCGTTCTCCGGCGTGACCCTCGGGGACGGCGTTGGTCTGACCGAAGCCCAGGGCCTGGACCGCAGCGAGGACGAGGTGGCACGCGCGGCTCGCCGCATGCAGGACGAGAAGAACGACTGGCGTCTGATCCGCCCTGCCGACCTGAACAGATGCAACAGCAGCCTGAGCTTTTTCGACGCCGAGGGCATGAGGTTCCACCTTCCCGCGTTCCTCATCGCCGACCTCGACGGCGTTTACGAGTTCGGCATGGCGTTCCACCTCACCCATCTCGACTCTCAGGGCATCCGGCAGTTCTCCCTCCTTTCGCCGGAGCAGAGGGCCGCAGTGCGCAGCTATCTACAGTACATCTCCACGGAGGATGAATACGCCTTCGAGCGCCCCGCCATCCTGAGGGCCCTCGTCGAATTCTGGACCTGAAGGTACGAGACACTCTCCCGCCCTATCCCCCGCTACCTTGCGACATCGGTTTCCGAACACCCGACCGCCATGATCATTCGTTCCGTGTTTTCGTACTGTTTGGACAACTCCGCCCTTGGTTGTATTGTTCTGCGACGGGACCAGCCGACGCCCCGGCTGATCCCGACCGGCGGACGCCGGACGGCTCAACCCTGGAAGGAACATGGATGGACGATCTGATCTACCTCGACAATTCCGCGACATCGTTCCCGAAGCCGCAGGTCGTGTACGATTTCATGAAGGAGTTCTATCAGACTCACGGGGTGAGCCCCGGCCGTTCGGGCTTCGACAGGGCGCTGGAGGCCGAGAACATCGTCCACGGCACCAGGAAGCTGCTCACGAACCTCTTCAACGGCACCGACCCCAACCGGCTCTCCTTCTCCTACAACGCCACCGACTCCCTCAACAGGATCATCATGGGCATGCTCTCGAAGGGCGACCACGTCATCTCCACGAACCTCGAGCACAATTCGGTTCTCCGCCCCCTTAACCACCTCCAGCGCGACGGCGGGGTCGAGGTCACATACATCCCGTTCGACTCCAGGGGCTACGTCGATCCCGACGACATCGAGAAGGCCTTCAGGAAGAACACCAGGCTCGTCATAGTGAACCACTCCTCCAACATCATCGGCACGGTCCAGCCGATCGGCGAGATCGGCCGTCGCTGCAGGAAGGCCGGAATCTACTTTGCGGTGGACGCCAGCCAGAGCGCGGGCGCCGTTCCCATCGACGTCCAGGCCATGTGCATCGACCTGCTGGCATTCACGGGCCACAAGTGTCTGATGGGTCCCACAGGCATCGGCGGCGCCTATGTCGGCGAAGACGTCCCGATCCGCTGCACGATCTTCGGGGGCACCGGCGTCAGGTCTCTCAACCCGTTCCATCTCGACGAATTCCCGTACAGGATGGAGGCCGGCACCCTCAACACCGTTGGCGTGGCCGGGCTCAACGCGGGTGTGAACTGGGTCCTGGAGCAGGGCATGGACAAGATCCACGCCCACGAGATCGGCCTGTGGGACAGGCTGCGCAGGGGCGTGCAGGCGATCGACGGCGTGACGACATACTGCGCCGACGACACCGAGAACCAGAACCCCGTGCTGAGCCTCAACATCCACGGGTTCGAAGCCGGCGACGTTGGCACGATGCTGGACGTCGACCACGGCATCGCGGTGCGAACGGGGCTGCAGTGCGCGCCGCAGGTGCACGTCCAGCTCGGGACCGACAAGATCCACGGCACGGTCCGCTTCAGCGTGGGTCCGTTCAACACCGAAAAGGATATCGACAGGGCGATTGCGGCGGTCGGCGAGATAGCCGCGATCAAGAGATAGGTTCCGGACATCAGTTCCACGACGAGGGGAAGCCTTCAATGGATACGATCGTAATAAACGGATTGGAGCTTCACATCGACGGCGACGGGTTCCTGCAGGACCCCCAGCTCTGGAGCGACGAGGTCGCCGCCGAGTTCGCAAGGATGGACGGCACGGGGGAACTCACCCCCAAGCACTGGGAGATCATCAACTACATCAGGGACTTCTGGAAGGAGTCCGACATGGCTCCCACCGTGCGCAGCCTCTGCAAGCAGAGCGGCCTGAAGCTGCAGGAGCTGTACGGGCTGTTCCCCAAGGGCCCCGCCAGGGGCGCCTGCCGGATCGCAGGGCTGCCCAAGCCCGACGGCTGCGTCTAGTCCGGGGTTTCGACAGACGGGGGCGTGCGGCCTCAGCGGCCCGCGCCCCTGATCCTTTCCACGACGGCTTCGCGGGGAATGGTAGAGATCGAGGCCACCTCGGCCGGATCGAACCCCATGCACACGGCCAGAAGCTGGTTGTAGTCGAAGACGGGAAGCGGGACGAAGGAGGGGTCCTTCTTCGCCAGCTCTGCCTGCATGCGGTCGAGGTGCTCCAGGCAGGTGATGCAGGAGACAACGATAAGATCGGCGTCCGTTTCAGCCTTGATAGCACGGAGTTTCCTGAAGGCGAACTCGGAAGCGCCTGCAAAGCTGCCCTTCACGAAGCCCCCCGCCCCGCCGCAGCACTGTAGCTCGCGGCTGTACGGGCGCACCTCGATGCCCAGCGCCTCCACCAGCCCACGAAGCATGCGGGGCCGGCCGGAGGATTCCTCGAATCCCACGACTTCGCTGGGGAACAGCGTGTGGCAGGGATACTGCACCACCGCGGACATGCCGGTGACAGGGCGGTCGATCGAGGCCCTTATCCTGTCGGTGCCCATGTCGTTATGGAGCACGTCTATGATGTGCCTTACCGATGCGGTGCCGCGGAACTCCCTGCCTGCCTTTTCGCGCAGGAGCCCCTGAACCTTCTCCCGGAGCCCGCCGTTCTCTCGGAGCTTTTCCAGTGCCATGCGCAGCGAGCTGTAGCACGAGCCGCACTCCGTCACCATTGGCACGCCCAGCTCCTCGGCTATCGAGAAGTTCCACGCGCTGACCGCGAGCGAGGCGATTTCGTCGGCCGAGGGGAACGACCCGAAGGCCGGGCAGCAGGCGCTTCCCTCGAGGTCTAGCATTTCGGCTCCCAGGCGCGGCATCGAAAGCCTTATGGCACGCTCCACGTCCGGCCTCACCGCCGGCACGTTGCATCCGAGGAAGAGTCCGTACTTCACGCAGTCATTCCCTGAACATGTAATCGTTGTTCTTCACGAGATCGGTCTCGCGCAGCACGGCCCGGAACTTCTCCAGCATCTCCGGAAACTTCGCGATGGTGGGCGGCACCTCTTCGAGGCCCACGGCGCGGCGCTTCTCGCGCACCCTGTCCACGGGCTGGGTGTGGCCCGTTTCGAAGATCTCGGCCACCGACGCGGGGATGAACGACTCGTCGTTCCTGGCCTGCCAGCGCCTTACGGCGAGGCAGACTTCGAAGGGTTTGACGCCCATGGGGCACATCTCCTCGCACGTCGAACAGGTCACGCAGAGCCAGGGTGTCTCGTCATCCAGAAGGCTCTCCTCCAGGCCCAGCAGGATCTTCCGCACCAGGTCGCGCACGAAGAGCGGGGGCGAGCCCTCTGCTGCCGGGCATCCCGCCACGCAGGTGCTGCAGGTGAAACAGTGCCTGATGTCGCCGCAGTTCTCGACTATTTCGCGCCAGAGCCCGGCATTCACCTTCGAGAGGTCTATCAACTGAACTCCCCCGGCAGTTCGCGCAGCCTTGCGAGGCTGTAAACGGGGCCGTCTATACACACATACGACCCGCCTATGCTGCACCGGCCGCACTTGCCGATGCCGCACTTCATCTTCATCTCGAGTGACAGGAATATGTCTGAAGGCGCCAGACCCAGGGCGTCGAGCACCGGCAGCGTGTAGCGGATCATGGCGGGAGGACCGCAGACCAGCGCCGCCGTCGAGGCCGGGTCGACCTCGAGACCTTTCACATGAGACGGCACGTTGCCGACGGCTCCGGCCCAGTCCCCCTCCGCCCTGTCGACGGTCACGATGAGCTGGACGTCGTCGCGCGACGCCCAGTTGCGCAGGTCGTCGCGGTAGAGCAGCAGCCCGGGGTTCCTCGCGCCGTACACGACGACGAGCCTGCCGAACCCTCCCCTGTTGTCCGGATGCAGCGCGTAGTTCGTGAAGGCCCGCAGCGTGGAGAAACCAAAGCCGCCGCCTATCACGAGCAGGTCGCGCCCCTTCAGGGCGTCGACCGGATAGCCGTTGCCCAGGGGGCCCCTCAGACCGATGGTTTCGCCGGGTTCGAGATAGTGCAGCTCGGTGGTCACCGTGCCCACGCGGGCTATCGTGAAGTCGAGCGCATCGGGCGTCATGGGCGACGAGGCTATCCCGAACGGGGCCTCGCCTACGCCCATTATCGACAGCTCCGAGAACTGCCCCGGCACGAATCCGAAAGGCTTCGAGCCCTCCGCGAACGAAAGCGATATGGTGCGGATCGAGGCGTCTTCGGTTTCCGTCACGATCTTCTCGACCCTCATCGGGATCGGCGCGTATGGATTATTCAAGCCCGTCCCCTCCGAAGGCTTCCATGAGCCTCCTGATGTCGAGGTTCACCGGGCAGGCTTCGACGCACCTGCCGCATCCGACGCATCCCGGCATGCCGTAGCTGTCGATGCAGTAGCTGAACTTGTGCATCATGCGGTGCCTGAACCTGTCGGCCCCGGTGGGCCTGGGATCGTGTCCGGAGGCCTGCTTCGTGAAGGCCTTGAACTGGCAGGTGTCCCAGATGCGGCTGCGCACCGTCACGCCGTCCTCCTCGCCGTCCACGATGTCGAAGCAGTGGCATGAAGGGCAGATGAACGAGCAGGCGCCGCAGCCCAGGCACTTCGCCGTGAGAGTCTGCCAGCGGGGATCGTCGAAGGATTCATCCAGAACCTTCTTCAGTACGGCGATATCCACCCTCGGTGTCATCTCGGCTCCGATCGAGCCGGCGTCCGGATTCCCTCCATCGGACTCCACCGCGATACCCGTCGCGTCCGCGAGCGCCCTCCCCTTTTCGCTCACCGCACGCACGCTCCAGCCTTTCCCCGAAGGCTCCAGCAGTATGTCGGAACCCTCCGGGGAGAGCGGCCCGCCGCCGGTGGTGGTGCAGAAGCATGTCGGGCGCGGCTCGCGGCATCCCAGGGAGACGATCGTGAGGGCATCCCTGCGGGCCCTGTAGTACGGGTCGGTCCTGTCGCCCCCGGCATAGACCCGGTCGAGAAATGCGATGGCGCGGGCGTCGCAGGGCCTGACCCCGAAAAGCACGGCCGGGCCCGGGGTCGGAATCGCTTCCTCCACCCTGCCGTCCGGCCCCATCGAGAGGAGTTTCTCGGTCATCGGCGTGAGTATGTGCCGGGGCGACCTTACGGCGCCGGGGAAGTCCAGCAGCGCCTCGGAGACGGAGCTGATCCTGTCGAAGACGGCGCCGTCCCCCTCAGCGACCGGGGCGTACACGGTCATCCCCGGAATGGCCAGTAGCCTCTCCAGGAAGCGGACGAGGGCGTCGCGGCCGGTAATCTCGTCCGTCATTCCGGCTTCCGCCCGGGATCGAGAATGAAGTCCTGTGAATCGTCCATCGAGTATGCCGCGAGGGGCTGCGGCGCGTTCTCGTCGAGCCCCGCCCGGCTTCCGAAAAGCTCGGCGACGTCGGCCGCGAGCCTGCGGTTGAATATCGAGAGATCTACGCCCGTGGGGCAGGCGCGGACGCAGGCCCCGCATTCCACGCAACGCCCCGCCAGGTGCATGGCGCGCATGACGTGGAAGGCCAGCACATCCTCCGGGTGCGTCCCTCTGGCCACCCACTGCGGCTGCGACGAATCGGCGAAGCACGACTCACAGGTGCATAGCGGGCAGGCGTTGCGGCAGGCGTAGCAACGGAGGCACTTCGACATCTCGGCCTCCACGCGGGCACGCCTTTCATCCGCAGGCAGGGCCGCGAAGGCCTCCACGTCCGGGAAACCGGGATCGTTTTCGACGACAGGATCTCCAAGCGGGATGTCGCAGATCACCGGATTCCTCGCGGCGCAGAGTCTGCAGCTTGCGTGGAGCACTTCCGAAACCGGCACCGAAACGGGCTCGGGGCCGCCGTACAGGGTCAGCATGCCGTCGGTCTCGTCGACGCTCGAAACACAAATGCCCGGGAAGCGCCTCGCGATTGCGGACGGGTCGGCCATGCCGCGGCAGGGCACGCCTATCACTACGACATCCTCTCGCTTCAGGCGTCTCTCCTTCACCAGTTCGACAATCGCCCTCGAATCGCAGCCCTTGGCCACGATCGCCGACTTCCGGCCGGGCACGAGATATCTGGCGAGATTGTTGGAGCAGAATGCGTTCCAGATCAGGCGCCCGGCATCGGCCGGATCCGTGATCAGGCACGGTGTGGCGCGCATGGGTATCGAACCCTGCTCGAAACCAATCACCACCTCCGCCCTGCCTTCGGAAAGCAGCCGCGCGGCGGTTTCCGCAATCCGTGAAGACAATCCTGCGCCGTTCACCGCCCGCCTCCCGCGCTGCGGCGGGCCGGTCCCAGCTCGCGCACCTTCGCCGTGACGGTCTCGATCACCTCTGCGAACCTCACACCCTCGGAGGCCGAGACCCACGTGAAATGAAGCCTGCCCTCCTCGAGGCCCAGATGCCCGAGCAGACGCCCCAGAAGCGCGAACTTCCGCCTTGCGCCCAGATTCCCGCTGATGTAGTGGCAGTCGCCGGGGTGGCACCCGCTGACCAGCACGCCGTCCGCTCCCCTTCTGAAGGCCGAAAGGATGAAGAAGGGGTTGATCCTGCCCGCGCACGGTACGCGTATGACGCGCACGGAGGCGGGATACTGCATCCTGCCAACGCCGGCGGAATCGGCCCCGGCGTAGCTGCACCAGTTGCACAGAAACGCCACGATTCTCGGCTCCCACGCAGCGTTTTTATCGGTGTCCGTCACTGCGCCCTCCGCGTCCCGCTGCCGATCATCGCGTATATCTCACGATCCGTGAAACCGAGTATGTCCGCCGCACCGCACCTGCACGAGGAGGCGCAGAGCCCGCAGCCCTTGCACAGGGCCTCGTTCACCACGGCCTTCCCCTCGGCTTCGTCGATCTCAATGGCCTTGAACGGGCACAGGGCGGCGCAGGTTCCGCATCCCGAACACTTCGAGGAGTCGATCACGCACACCGTTCCCCCGGCCTCTATCGAGCCCCGGGAGAGAACCAGCGCGGCCCTGGAGGCAGCCGCCCCGGCCTGCGCCATGCTTTCGCCGATCGTCTTGGGACCGTGGGCCAGACCGCACACGAACACGCCCTCGGTCGCAAAGTCCACAGGGCGCAGCTTCACGTGCGCCTCCATGAAGAAACCGTCCTCGTCGAGCGGCACCTTGAAGAGGCCCGCGAGCCTCCCGGCGTCGCCCGACGGCACTATGGCCGACGCAAGGCCCACGATGTCCGCATCTATCGTCATATCCTCGCCCAGCACCAGATCCCGGGCGGTTACTCTGACCTTCGTCCCGCCGCCTTCATCCACCAGCTCGACCAACGGCCTGCAGTCCTCGTCGTGCCTCAGGAACCGTACACCGCGCTCGCGAGCCTCGAGGTACTTCCCCTCGCGCAGCCCGTATGTGCGGATGTCGCGGTAGAGCACATAGACGTTGATGTTGGGATCGAGATCCACGAGTTCGAGCGCGAGCTTCACGGATTCGCTGCAGCAAGTGCGGCTGCAGTAGCGCCTCTTCTCGTCCCTCGACCCCGCGCACTGGATCAGCACGACGTTTCTGGCCGAGGATACCACCGGGCTGCGCCTGCCGATCTCCTCTTCCAGCTCCCGCAGGGTCATCACCCGCGGGTCGTCGCCGTATCCGAAGCCCTCTGCGACATGAGTGTCGCCGCCCGATGCGATCACGGCCACGCCGTGGGCGACCTCGGTCGAAAAACCGTCGTCATGCCCGATCGTGGAAGTGAAGTTGCCCACGAACCCGCTCACGTCCTTCACCTGTGACTTCATGTGGACTGTAATGCGCGGGTTGTTCAGAACACGCCCGGACAGGTTCTCCAGGAAGGCGCCGACATCGGAGCCGTCGAGCGTCGTGCGTATCGCGCGGGCGTTGCCGCCCAGCACGTCGGAAGACTCTACCAGATGCACCCCGAAGCCCTGCCCGGCCAGCATGGCGGCACATGTCATGCCCGCCACGCCTCCGCCAATCACGAGGGCGTTCCCGTCGACCTCCAGCTCGGTGCGCGAAAGGGGTTCGAGCAGCCTGGCCTTAGACACGGCCATCCTCACCAGATCCTTGGCCTTTTCTGTGGCCTTCCCGGGCTCGCCCTGGTGCACCCATGCGCACTGGTCACGGATGTTGGCCATCTCGAACAGGTGCCGGTTGAGCCCGGCCTCTCTCAGCGTCTCCTGGAAGAGCGGCTCGTGCGTGCGGGGAGTGCATGCCGCCACAACCACGCGGTTGAGCCGGTTCCCGCGTATGCTCTCACGCATCCTGCGCTGCGTGTCCTGCGAGCAGGTGAACATGGCGTCCTCGGCCACCACGACGTTGGGCAGCGCACGCGCCGAATCTCTCACCGCAGCCACGTCCACAACGCTGCCGATGTTGATGCCGCAACTGCACACCCATACGCCTATGCGCGGCCTTGTGCCCCTGGCGGGAAGCTCCTCCGGATACTCCTTCCGGGTCGAGAGGGTGTTCCGCGCACCCGTCAGCAGCGAAGCAGCCTCAGCCGCCGCTGCGCTGGCGCCGGTCACAGTCTCCGGAATGTCCTTCGGGCCGGTGAACGCCCCCGCCGCGAACACGCCCGGCACGGAGGTCACTGAAGGCGAGAACGTCCCGGTTTCGCAGAAGCCGTGCGCATCGAGGGTGAGGCCGAGCCTGGCCGCCATCTCGCGGTTCGCCTCGCTCTGCACCATCCCCACGGACAGGACTACGAGGTCGAACTTCTCCTCGCGGATCCGCCCGTCCTCTGGATATCTCAGTATCAGCCCGCCGTCGGCATCCTGAATGACGCGGCCGGGCTCGGAACGCACGAACCTCACGCCGTGCTCTTTCCTGGCACGCTCGTAGTACTTCTCAAAGCCCTTCCCGTGGGTGCGTGCGTCTATCAGGAAGATCGTGGCGCCCAGGTCGCCAGAGGCGTGCTCGCGGGCCACGACGGCTTCCTTGATGGCGTAGGTGCAGCAGACCGAGGAGCAGTAGCCGTTGGACACCCTGTGGATGTCGCGCGAGCCGACGCACTGGATCCACGCGATGCTCTGAGGCTCGCGGCCGTCGGAAGGCCGAACGAGCTTCCCGCGTGTCGGCCCGGAGGCGCTCAGAATCCTCTCGAACCCGATGCTCGTGATAACGTTGGGGAACACCCCGAAACCGAACACCGGAAGTTTTCCGGCGTCGAAGGGCTCGAAGCCGGGGCAGGCTATCACCGCGCCCACGCCGAGTTCGAGCGTGCGGGGCTTCTCGTCCAGGTCGATCGCACCCGCCGCACACTTCCTGGCGCACAGCCCGCAGCGCCTGCAGATGGACGGGTCTATCTGGAAAGCCGGAGGATAGGCCTGCTCGTAGAGCCTGTAGATCGCCTTCCTCTCGCTCATTCCGGCGTTGAAGGCGTCGGGGGCCTTTACCGGGCAGAACCTCGCGCACTCCCCGCAGCCCGTACACTTTTCGATCGAGACGAACCGCGGGTTCTGCAGCACGGTGGCCTTGAAGTCGCCGGGTTCGCCCGAGAGTGACAGCAGCTCGGCGTTCGTGATGATCTCTACGTTCAGGTGCCGCCCGCATTCCACGAGCTTGGGCGAGAGGATGCACATCGAGCAGTCGTTGGTGGGGAACGTCTTGTCCAGACCGGACATCGTGCCGCCTATTGCCCCGCGGCGCTCGACGAGATAGACCTTGAAACCGGAGTCGGCCAGATCCAGCGCGGCCTGTATGCCCCCCACCCCGCCACCCAGTACCAGAACGGCGCCTGTAGTTTTTGCAGATGTCATGGCGCCCGGCTCTCCTCAGCGTGAAGGTGTTGCGGTCTGACTTCCCCCTGCCCCGGGAAGATAGCGATTCCGGCGGGGGGTGGCTCTCCGGTTCGACCAAGGGATCATATCGTGAGCATGTCGCTGCGCAAACCCCGCTTGTGACTGCATCGTCGCCTCCGGCTGAGTCGAGATCGGCGGCGATGGTGCGGGGAAACCTGGCAGCCCAAAGAGAAACATAAAGCAGACAGGAGGATGAACACCCCGAAGAGGGGCCTGTCGGCCGGATCGGGCGATTATGGCCGACAAATCAGCCTTGCCGGCCATTCCGGCCAGCAGCGCAGATGTCAGTATGTCGATCGGAGAAGAGCCATCAACCTGGTGAATCTGAACAACGCCGCCTGATTGCCCGAGCCGGGGGCGATCTCCTCGACGATCCCCTCTGAGGCGAGGAAACCCACGAATCTCCTGAGAGTCCTCTCCGGGATGCCCGACATGCCTGCGATCTCTGGGACGGTGAAGACCGGCCTGCTGAACATCCCGTCCACGGCGGGAACAGGCGCACGGCCGCCGTATGCCCCGGCGGTCGCGACGAGAAGCTCCTCCCGCAGGTCGATCATCGAGGAGATCAGGTCGATGTCGGCGTCGGACTGGATCCGCAGCGCTTCGAGGAACCACGCCGTCCAGCCGTTCCAGTCGCCGGACTTCGAGATGCCCTGCAGCCGGAGGTAGTAGTCCTCCCGGTTCGACTCGAGATACCGGCTTACCATGGGGAACGGCCTGCGCACCGCTCCCCTCGCCATCAGGAGTATGGGCACGAACATCCTCCCGATTCTCCCGTTGCCGTCCCTGAAGGGATGTATCAGCTCGAACCTCGCGTGGAACAACGCCGCTGATACCAGAGGATCCTCATCCTTCCTGCCGGCCTCTCCGATCGCGGTATCCAGCAGCCTCCGTATCTCTTCCGCAGGCGGCGGAACATAGGTGGCGGTTTCTATGCTTCCCCCGCGCCCGATCCATACCGGCACCGTCCTGAGCATCCCGGGCGAAGCCCTGCCGCCTCGACGGCTGGCTTCCATCAGGACTCTATGAGCTTCCAGAATAGCTTCGAGGTTCAGTTCCTCTCTGCAGGAGATCTCGGCGCCCGTCATCGCCGCGAGGTAGGCCTTGGCCTCAAGGTCGTCATCACTGGACATGGCTGAACCATCCAGCATCGAATCGACGGTGGTGCGGCTGCCCTCGATCCTTGACGACAGAACGGCTTCACCGATCCTGAGAGGAGTCAGGAGATGATCGGGGCACGGCATGAGCGACACGAATGCGTCGAGACGCCCGATAGCCCTCTCCGCAGAACCGATCAGCGCCGCCAGCGCTCCGTTGTCGAGCTGCGGCGGTTCTACGATCCAGGCGAAGGGTGTTTTAGCCATGCCCCAAAGATCGCCTTGTCGGCCACATCCGGCAAGTTTGGCCGGCAAAGTCGCCTAGCCGGCCAGACCAGCCGGCTGGTTTTTATGCGGCGCTGTCGGTATGTCGGTATTAGGAATAGTAATGGCCGCCGGTGAGTTTTCCGACGGCCTTCATCCTGTATGTCGGCTCAGTGCCTGATAACGTGGGTGTTACTGAAGATTGCTGTTCCGAAGAATATTTCCTTAACCAGATTCAAGCGAGCTGCATGGAGGTCGATGCTGCAGCGTTGACCCAAACTGAACCGGGAAATAGAATTGAACCGAGATAATTCAAAATGAGGTGGAAGTATGAGGTTTCCTGCAGCGGTGCTTCTTTCGATGATGCTCGGCAGGGCATTCGGTCAGCAGATCGACTCGGCCGGCGCGATCCGTGTGTTCTTCCTGAATGCTCAGGATTTCTCACCATCTGCTGGCTCAGCTCTATTAGTAGATAGAACTCAGTATGGGGCGATGACAAACCCTGCCGGCGAAGCTCTGATAACAAATATATCTGCGGATTCGTATCGCATGCTCGCTGCAAGTAGGGGCATGAGTGGAGAGAATTTCCAGCTTCAGGTTCTACCTTTTGGAGTAGCCGATACCGTTGTTTTTCTCAGACTCTGCCCCGCAGCCGTATACATTATACGAACACCAAATCCAGCTGATACTCTGCGCTCGTCCGATGACGCTATCTATGAAGAAACGCCTTCAAGCCGGATACCATCTAAGGATACTCTTTCCATCAATTCCTGGATGATATGCCCTCTCGACTCTGTCAGCGTTCTATCAGACGGGAGCACTGACTTGGAGGCCAGCATGGATTCCTTGTGGTCTGCTTCTTTTACTGGAATAGGAGTACGAGCAGGCCGCCTTTTGCATCTTCTGTCCGTATCCCGGCCTTTTGAAGGAGACAGCGCCAGTATTTATGGCGGCGATCACGCCCGTAATGGCTATCTCACTCTCGCCCCGTTTATCGGTCTTTCGCGCGACAAAAGGAAAGACTTTTGGAACGGCGAGCTTGACATTCTCTGGTCTCAGGCTGGACCGGTCAGGCGTCACCGAACTTCCGTGGCAGCCCAATGCCGCGTTATGCGAGAAGTGCGTTCAGGATTTGGAGATTGGTCAGCCTGGTTCGATGATATCGACGATATCAACGAGACTGGATTGCTCGACAGCGTACTGGCAGTCCAGGTCAGGCTCCATCTTCACACCGACGATCCCAGGTGTACTCCTGTGATAACATCGGTCAGGATGATCAGGCAGTTCATCTAGCTACCTCCTTCCGGTCATCCAGTCATCGTTCTGCTCCAGGAGAAGCGTTCCAACCAGCCTCACGATAGACTCCCGGATGGGGACCACTTTTCCCCGAGACATCTCTGTTTGCGGGGGGAAATTCATGGTTGTATCGCGTCCAAGACTAAGAGTATACTTGTAAAGAATAGCTTGAACTCCATCAAATGGGGGATTCAATGCTGCGGTTCATGCTGTTACCTGTCTGTATGGTCGCCCTCCTTCAAGCACCTGGCCCCTCTCCTGCAGGAACAGTCAAGGTACTTGTCCTGGAAAAACAAACCGGTGTTCCTGTTGATAGTGCTTTTGTCTTTTGTGTCCATTGCAGAGGTGCTTTCGGCTACACCAATTGGGATGGCGAAGCGATTCTGGATTCTGTTCCGGTCGGCACCTGGAAGGTCGAGGCCTGCCGCTTTGGATATCATCGAAGCGGTCTAGAGCCGGATGTGATGGTTCAGGTGTTCGAGAATGACACATCTTCTGTCACAATAGAGACCGCTTGGTGCCCCAGCGATGGGAACCCTATCCTCATTCATCCAATTCCACTGGATACCATTTACTTTTCATCCTGGCCTGCAACCGCTCTTGAAGGACTCTCCATTTCAGAAGCAGGGCTGAATCTGGCCCTTATACAAGATACCTCTGTAGATGCAATGGAGTTCATATCTGATGGATACATTGAGTTCGAGCCTATCTGTCATCAGGGATGGATGGCATTCAATTATACCCCGCAATGGGATGGGGAGATTGGAATCAACTGGCATCAGGCCGGACGTACAAGCTCTTCGTCATGCACATCAGTCAGCATTCAGATAAGGACATTCAGCGGGGGAGGATGCCGTGGATTCGGGGAATGGTCGGAACCATTCAATTCGGTACAGAGCCTCAACGATAGCGACCTACTTAACGGCCTGTTTTACATCCAGATAAGGCTCAACCTCCATACTGACGATCCTGCGTGTACCCCAGTGGTCACTGGAATCTGGCTGATCCGGTCCTATATGGGTTACTGGCCGACGACTTCGCACCTTGGCATCTAGCTACCTCCTTCCGGTCATCCAGTCATCGTTCTGCTCCAGGAGAAGCGTTCCAACCAGCCTCACGATAGACTCCCGGCTGGGGAAGATACCCACGACCCGGCTCCGACGCTTGATCTGAGAGTTCAGGTTCTCCATCGGGTTATTCATCCTGATCTTCCGCCAGTGCGCAAGGGGGAAGTGCGTGTAGGCAAGCACCTCCTCGCGGGCTTCATCCAGCAGGTCCGTGAGCTGAGGGTACTCACCACTCAGACGGTCAGCTACACGGTCGTACTGCTCCTGCGCCGCTTCTGCCCCCAACTGGCCGGCAACGCTTCTAAGCATCCAGGCAGCCTTCTCCTGTCCCTTCTTAGGCACCTTGTCTATTACATTTCTCGTGAAGATGAGTGTAGCAACAGTTCCAAGCACTCCCGGGCAGAAGACGGGCTATCGCCGCCCGGTGATGTGGTCGGCAGCCCTTGAGGAAAATCTCAAGTAAACTCCGGGGATTCACCGCCTGAGTCTCAAACAAAACGCCCCTCGGGCTGTCTACAAAAGGAGCCACTTCAAGCTGCCGCTAATCCCTTCACCTATGGCCGCTTGCCTATCATATGCCGCAATAGTTCGGTCTCATAGATCCTTATGACAAAGTCCGCATGCCCCTTGAGTCTCGACGAAAACGTGCGACCCTTCGTCTCTGACGGCGATCCATTGACAAACTCAACCGCAGCTATGTGCTTTCCTCGACTTTTTATGTGTAGTATCGAAGGTATGCTATCCGCATCGCCGGACACCACCACTGCTGTATCGTAGTTGTCTTGTAGAGCAACCATGTCGACGGCCAGTGATGTATCGAGTCCCTTTTCTTCCACTAACTTATGCAGAAAGTTAACTTTCCAATGGCCCTGTTCTTTCACATCGATCAGATTTGTACCAAGACGGATGCCTTGGTGGAATCTCCGCATACCCTCAAGAATGCGCTTCTTCCCCTCGTACCACTGCGTGAAGTCGGCAAAGCAGGATTCCCAGGCCTTATCTTCCAGTTCCTGCCCCCTCAAGGCCGGGTCGGCCTTGCCTGTGATAGCCAACCATGAGTCGTGAACTTCCCGATCTCTGGAAAAGGCATTGCGGAGAGCCGTCTGCGATTGAGGCAGGCCAAGATCCCAGTCGTCGATCGAACCTACTGCATACCAGTAGACGCGTTGCAGCCTGCACGACACGGGCTGCGTCTGGTAGGTGGCTTCCAGCCAGGCAGCACGAGCTTCTTTGAACACATACCCATATAGGGCCTCGTAGTCATCTACATTCGACGCTCATCGACTTGAGAGCACCAAAGAGATTAGAGCCATCGACAAAGATTACAAACCGCTCCATTGCTTCACCCTTTTCGGACACACTTCAGACTATGGATTCCCACCGCCCCACACGCGGACAAGGGTAGATTGGATCTTCGGCATGTCTCCTCCCGCAAGGAGTTACGCCCAAATCTAACTACACCTCCTGTCTACGAAAGGGGAGCAGCTCACACCTACTAATGAGCAACATTATCTATTGTTCTTCCGCGTATTACAAGTAGGCAACATAGTGACGAAGAAGAAGCAAAAGCACTTCAATCTTATACAGAAATGGGACCAACTAAGCAATCTAGCTTTTGTTATACTTTACAGCAGCTTTCATCTGTTGTCGGAAAGTCCTTTACCTTTGTGAGTACTAAGGACGATGTACAATTCTAGCAACTGGTGCTTCAATTGTACCTGTTACAGTCTCAGTATCGCAACTAGTGGTTGTATTCCTAGGATCTGTTTCTAATAATCCAGGCTGTGCAAGGGACCCAAGAGCCTCGATAACATCACGTACTGGGTATGAGCGTCGATCAGCAAGATAACGTGCAACTTGCCGTTCTGAGGGCCGTGGAAGTGCAACCTCTCGTGGAAGATTAGCATCGGCAGCGAGAAATAACCGGACAATCCCCCATGCTTGATAAAATACCTCCATAAACGCATGATCATACGGTACTGGACATATAACGAGGTTCCTCGTTTCATCCATTCTTACTCTATCGCTGGAACCTTCTCTTGATGGTGTTATACCTATTCGAAGTCCCTTAGCGCCTTTAAGATCATTTGGGTTGATCTTAACAGTCGTTCCGACCCATTTATCAGTATCTATATGTCCAAGAAATAGATCAGCCTTCCATAAGCCGGATATACTAGAAGGCAGTGCTGCCCGAGCGCGGGGTTGCCTGAAAGCATTAGCCATATAACTAATGTATTGCTTCAATCTTGCTGGTCTTCCCCGTGTACCATACATTAGAGCTGATTCATCCGTCAGTGCTCCCATTGCAGTATCAATTACTTTGACAGCTCCGTTCTTCTCTAACCCAAATAGTATAGACGAAAGCTCATTTCCAGGAACTCGGCAAATGGTACTCATTGCATCATGGATGCGTTCGGTGATTGATGCTTCGCTTCGTCTGAGTGCATCATGGATAGCATACTCAAAGCATAGGCCACAATCGCCATCTCCAGGGCGGTAGGTACGTGCAAGCATCTCAAGCGTACATCTGTCATAGCCGCCGACTTGATTGATCACTTGTTGTTTTACGGAGAACAGAACTCCTTCAAGTATTGGGCGCACCACAGCCGTAAGAGCAGAAACCTCATCTGACACTGGATTAAGTTGTTGTTCAACCCGGACTGTAATAGTTGGCATTTGAATCTGCCCCTTTCTCGTTACCCTATAAACTGCTATCGGATGCGTGTTTGCGCTGGATACAGACATATATCGTATAATATACTCCGTTCTGCAGGTAGCTCAAGCACTCTCCATATAGCTAGGCAGTGTCTAGTTCATCAGCAGAACGACCAGTTTTGTCGTAACTCCTTCGCAGCAGATACTTTTGGATAAAAGTCTTGGTAAGTTCTGGTAGAATGGTCGCTTGTTCGCACGTTATAGTATTTGACGCACGAGATGGCGACCAATTGCGTCTCACTAGAACCTCATATCTGCGATAAGACTCATCGATTATTCGCATCTTCCCACACACGGGCAAGGGTAGATTGGATCTTCTTTTCGAACCTGGCGATCAGGTCGCGGTTCGCCTGAACCAGAGCCTCCTCGGTGTTAATCTCAGCGACGATTTCCTTCTGAATGGAAAGAGGTGGGAGGGGAATTGCCATTTCGCGAATGTCGGTGACCTTGATACTAGCCTGGTTCACTGCTCGCTGTGCGAAGGACTTGGCAGTTTCAATAAAGTGGTCCTGTTTCATCGACCAGAGTAGGAAATGTGAATCGACTAATTCAGTTCTTGGTCTAAGGCGAATAAGGTTGATTCCATGAACGACAGGAACAGGGGCGCCTCGAAAAATCGCTGTCTTTCCAAGGTGATCAATACTGTTGATATGGCTGAACAGAATATCACCATGCTCCATAAGCCGATCCTCGGGTACTGGATCGTTGGTACACTTGGTTTTTGACAAGTCGATCGTACCATCAGCAATTGTCTGGATCCTCGTAACGAGGTATCGTCCATCATCTTGCTGTTTGACAGGAAAACCATTCTGGATTGAAACGCAAAGCTTTTCAAGACGGACCATCGGCCACTCAGGGTCGATCGGGATGTGCGGGCGGTAGTTTTCCACCACCATGCGGGCGCCGTCGATGACCTTCTGGTAGCCCTCGATCTCGGCGACGATCTCCTTCTGCACTTCCAGAGGGGGGAGGGGGATTCTATGCGCCTGGTAGACGTCGGTTCTATTTAATCCTGGAATCCCTGCGCCACCTCTCAGATCAGGAAGACCCAGGCTCTTCAATATTCTATAGAGAAAGACGATGTCTGATTTGCTGGGGTCCACTTGCTTGACATAGTAAGTTGTGTCAATCGGGAAGCAGTTCTGCTCAATCAGCGTGACTTCGCCTGCGGATCCCTTTCGTCCGACGATAATCGCAGGGCCTTCGACGAGATACTCGTTGTGGTATCCAGTGATGCCGTTCGATCCGACTACTGGGTAAGGACCCTCGACACGCTTTTCCTTAGGTAAGCTGGAACCGTATTCCAGTGTGCAGACCTCCTCGAATCTAAACAGGGGGGAATCTGAGCTGCGCTGGCCGTTCTCCCGATACCTCTCCCCGCTCAGGTTCCAGTCGCCGTTCGCGGCGATCTTCTCCTTCTTCACGATCAGGCCGAGAGTGGGATTGAAGGAGTCCAGCGGCTCCCCTGCCCGCAGCCTGCGGAGGTACTCGGCGATCTCGCGGGTGGCCTGGGGCAGGTCGTTCTTCTCAATCTCGCGGCGCTGGGCGCCGAGGCCGAAGCCGTCGTTCTGCACCTTGAAGAAGGAGATCGAATCGGTGCGCTTCGCAAGCGCCCTGTCCAGGATCAGGATCGAGGTCTTCACGCCCGAGTAGGGATTGAAGACGCCTGCGGGGAGTGAGACTACGGCGACGAGGTACTCCTCCACCAGCAGCTTGCGGAGCTGCTTGTAGGCAGTGCCCGACTGGAAGATGATCCCCTCCGGGACGATGATGCCGGCGCGGCCACGGGGCGTGAGGTGCTCGGCCATGTAGTCCACGAACAGCACCTCGCTGCGCTTGGATTGAACCGAGAACCTGTTGTGGGGTCTGATGCCGCCCTTCGGGGACATGAAGGGGGGATTCGCGAGGATCACGTCGGCCCGGTCGTTCCAGCGGTCCTGGCTGGAGAGCGTGTCGTACTCGTAGATGTGCGGATCGGCGAAGCCGTGGAGGTAGAGGTTCACGAGGGAGAGCCGCACCATGTCCGGCGAGATGTCGTATCCGCTGAAGTTTGCCGCCAGATTCCTCTTTTCATCGGGGGTCAGGGTGCTGTTGCCCTTCGCGTCGGTGTTCGCCTTCAGGATGTGCTTCCACGACGAGATCAGGAATCCCGCAGTGCCGCAGGCCGGGTCCAGCACCTTTTCGTTCTTCTTCGGGTCGATAACCTCGACGATGAAGTCGATGATGTGGCGCGGCGTGCGGAACTGCCCGGCGTCGCCCTGCGAGCCCAGCACGGAGAGCAGGTACTCGAAGGCGTCGCCCAGGCGCTCGCTGTGGTCGTAAATGAACTCGTCGATGACCTTGAGAAACAGCCGAAGCGTCTCGGGATCGCGGTACGGCAGATAGGCGTTCTTGAAGATGCTGCGGAACAGGGGCGGGATGCCGGGGTTCTCGGGCATGCGCGTGATGGCCTCGGCATAGAGGTTGAGCATCTCGTGCCCGCCCAGGCCGGGGCGCATCAGCCTGGCCCAGCCGTACTTCTCGAAGTCGCCCGCGAAGAAGCTGCGGCTTCCGCCAAGCTCCTCGCTCTCGGCGTCCATGTCGTCCATGAACTTGTAGATGAGGGCGATGGTGATCTGCTCGACCTGGCTCTTGGGGTCGGGAACCTTGCCGACGAGGATGTCGCGGGCGGTGTCTATGCGATGTCTGGTGGCGCTATCGAGCATGTGCCCCCTTCAGCGTGGATTTTGGGAGTATACAGGATGTCGGGTGAGATGGACAGCAACACCAGGCAGGCAATGAGAAACCTATCCTGTCAATCCTGTGGAGATGTCCCGATGCTGCCATGATGTCTGGAACCGGAGATGGCTTTCTCCAGGTCAGTGTGTTCGAAAGCGGTCGCCATCCGCTCCACCTCGGTTCGGGAGATACCGAACGCTCTGGCGACATTACGCCACCGTGACACCGAGACTCCGACTTCATGGGCGATCGAAACCGCTTCCACCGCCGACAACCCGAAGTATCCGGCGACTGAAAAGGCCAGTTCGAGCGAAGCTGAGCGCTCTTCGTAGTCGATCGATGTCGACAGGATGCGGGGGTGGATGTCCGTCGGGGTCGGATTCAGGTCGAAAACAGGTGAGAGAACCCATCCAGCCGGGTTCGAGCAGAGGAATCCATGGTTGCGCAGATGATCATCCACGTTTGAGATCAGAATCGTGAACACCATTCGTCGCCAGAGTTCCGTCAGATCGAGGGCGGCCTGTGCGCCGTACCTTCTGAGAGCGTCTGCGATCTCGAGATAGCTGTGAGTCTCGTTATCCCTGGCCCCGATCATGCTCATCGCAGACAGGTATGGAACCCTGAAAGCGTTCCGTCGATCGAACCGGCGGAGTATAATGACCTTTTCCCCGGCAACGGCTTCGACTCTCCTCTCGGGGACGAGTATACCGGCCTTCTCCGCGAGATCCAGAGCGACGGCCTCCCAAGCGACTGAATCCGTATCGTCGTCCTTGCGTGGGAACTTGGCTATTGCGAGCAGATCACCTTTATCACGCACGGCTGCTTTCGGCCTGGCTCCTCCGAGAGACGATCCGGGAGCCAGGAGAAGCCGGAGGCATTCGTCGCTTTCCTCGTCTCCCAGAACATTCTCTACAGCATCGAGCAGCCTCGGCAGTCGGATGAGTGGCGGGATGTGTGACTTGCTGTAGCTGGTGAGGAACGGTCCACCCGGTTCGTAGGAGAAGCGCAGAGCACCCTGTCTGGTCTCATCATCGACAAGCAGAAGGTAGTCGACTTCCTGCAGAGTGCGTGACGCCCTGTTCTTGGTTTGATCAAAGCGTTTTGCCGCACGACGCATCAGCATGCGCCCCCATCTGTCGGGAGCGGAGTCGCCGAAGGCTCCGAAAATGGCCCGATCCTGCTGGGTGTAGAAAGCGCCTTCACTAAGGGTCAGTGCTGGTTCCAGGGCAAAACGCCCGGGAAACTCCAGCCAGACCTTGTCGTATTCGAAGGACGCGCTCTCCCCCCGGGAGCTGCTTCGCGTCCACAGACGGCCGACAAAGCGGGTCTCGCCATCGAGATCGATATGAACCAGAATCGGCTGGCTCATCGATTACTCCTGGTTGCACCCATTTTTGAGGAGTGCCTGACCCTCTGCGGGAGGCGCTCTTCGTCCAATGCCAGGCCGACAGGATCCTTCAAGGCGTCGGCGAGATCGGAGATGCGATCGATCATGCCGAGCACGAACAGAACGGTTGCGAGCGTGCGGATCGACACGCCCGGATGCCCCCGTTCCAGGTTGGCAAGCGTTGTCCGGCTGATCGAAGCACGCTCTGCGAGCAGGGATGTCGTGATACGCCTGCGCTTTCGTGCATCCCGGATGTCCTTTCCCAGCTTCCGCAGGGCACGCTGAACCGGAATCGGCAGGTCGTAGCTGAAGCTCTCCTGGCTGCTGGGGTTCATGCTCGCTCCCTGTACTTAATGATCAGTATCATTTGCTTTATCTTCGGTATTGTACATTATGCTGAACACTAAGGCAAGCCTTCGGCCGGATGATACGAAGTTGGCAGCACACGAGCGTTGCGCACCCTAAAGGTAGACGATCGCTGCCGACTGAAATGGTGGATTAGGATCAGGAAGGCGAGCAGAGGCGAGTGATTGTTAGAGAGTGGAGCAGCGATTAGCGAATTGGAACAGGAGCCCCCTGCTGCTCCCTCACGATGCGAACTGGTTCAGCGGCACGTAGTCCTTCACGTACTCCGGCACCAGGTCGCGGTATCGCCTGGGCACGGCCTTGAAGTCCTTCGTGGTGAAGGCCGGGTTGGTGGCCAGGTCGGTGAACCTCTTCTTCTCGATGATGTCGCGCACGCTGTTGCTGGTGATGTATGCCTTGAAATAGAGCTTGATGGCGGGGATGGCCTCGGCCTCCTCCGGCTTGTAGTCGGCCACGAACTTGGCGAACTCCTCTTCGAGCAGCTCGTCCTTCGTCTTGAAGCGCGGTATCAGGCCGAAGACCTTCTCGAGGATCTCGCGAAGTGAGATCCGTCGATCCACGGCCGCAGCCCTGCGCAGCTTGTCCAGTGTGTAGTACTCCTCCGGCTTGTCGAACACCTCGCGGTTCACGTAGTCGATTACGCGGTCCCACTCCCCCGCCTCAACCGCCCCGGCCACCAGCTCGTTCCTCCTGATCGCGTCCTCGAAGCGCTCGAAGAACATCCTGTCGATCTTCATCCCGTCGAGGCCGACCTGTTCTTCGCGGATCGATGCCAGAATGTCCGCGCCGAGGTGCTCGTAAGGCTTTGAGGCGTCGAAATCGACGCTCTCGTCATCGGGCCCGGCGGGCTTTCCCTTGCGCTGCCTCGGAAGCTCCAGCACCTCGTCGTAGCTGAACTTCTCCTCGAAGTACTCGCAGGTCGCGAAGAAGTCGAAGAGCTTGAAAGTGGTCTTCTCCAGAGCGGGCTCCCTGGAGTCCGCCGCTCCACCCTGGAGCTGCTCGCCGAAGTTGTGCCTCCTGGTGCCCCTGCCCTTGATCTGGATGAAATCGGTAGGCGAGAACACCGGGCGGAAGAGGCCCAGGTTCAGAATGTCCGTGCAGTCGTAGCCGGTGGTCATCATGCCCACCGTCACGCATACCCTGGCCTTGCTCGTCCTGTATTCCGGCAGGAAGTTGCCCGAGCCTAGCAGGTTGTTGTTCGCGAAGTTGATGGTGAACTGCTGCGCTCCGGGGATCATGGAAGTCACCTGCACGGCGAAGTCCGACTGGTACCTGCCGGGGTACATGCGGTCGGCCATCTCGTTGAGGATCTGGGTGAGCTTCGCGGCATGGTTCTGGCTTACGGCGTAGATGATGGACTTGCCGATCTCGCCGCTCACAGGATCCTTCAGGGCGTTCTCGAGGAAGGTCTTGCAGAAGAGAAGGTTCGTGGAGCCCGAGAAGAAGCGTCTCTCGAACTCGCTCTGGTGGAAGGCCTCCTCATACTCATCCCCGGCGTCATCCCGGAAGGTGGCTACGAAGCCGTCCTCCGAGAGGAGTTCGGTGGTTACGGAGGTCCTGGCGTCGACCACCGTGGGGTTCACCAGGTAGCCGTCGCGCACGCCGTCGAGGAGCGAATAGCGGTACGTCGGCTGCCCGCTCTCGCAGCCGAACGTGCGATAGGTGTCGAGCAGCAGGCGGCGCTCGATCTCGCGGGGATCCCTGCCCGTGGGATCCCTTCGATCGAATCGCTTCAGGTAGTCCTTGGGCGTGGCGGTGAGGCCCAGCTTCCACCCCACGAAATACTCGAACACGGCCCTGGCGTTGCCTCCGATCGAGCGGTGAGCCTCGTCGGAGATCACGAGGTCGAAGTCCGTGGGTGAGAAGAGGCGCTGGTACTTGTTCCCGGCAAGAAGCGACTGCACGGTGGAGACGACGATCTCGGCCCTGCGCCAGTCGTCGCGGTTCTCCTTGTAGATCACCGTGCTGTAGTCCGCCGAGAGCTGGTCGGTGAATGCCTTGCGAGCCTGCTCCTCGAGTTCCAGCCGGTCCACCAGGAAGAGGACGCGGCTCGCGTTGCCGGTACGAAGGAAGAGCTTCACGACGGCGGCGGCGGTAAGCGTCTTGCCCGTGCCCGTGGCCATCTCGAACAGGAAGCGGTCGTGGCCTTCGGCTGCAGCCCTCTGCAGGGCGTGGATGGCAGCCAACTGGTAGGGCCGGAGGAAGCGGAGCCTGTTGTCCCGGATGAAGGCGGGCCTTTCCGCCTCGCTCTTCCAAGCGGCCTCGGATGCGTAGCCGGGGCGCTGGGTGAGGACTATGTAGTCGTCCCCGACCACCTCTTCCGCGAGCCTTTTCGGATCGGGCGCCGTCCTGCAGTATGCGGCCACGGAGTCCGGTGATGGGAAGGACGTGATGATGTAGGGGTTCCCGCGCTCGAGATCCCAGAAGTAGTGGAGGTTGCCGTTGGAGAGGATCACGAAGCGGCAGTTCTGCGACCTGGCGTACCTTCTGGCCTGCTCCTTGCCTGCGAGGGGGGTCTTCTCCTCCGACTTGGCTTCGAGCACTATCAGCGGAAAGCCCTTCGAATCGAGCAGAAGGAAGTCGATGAAGCCGCGCGGGGCCTTCTCGAAGTCGTCGCCGAGGGATTCGAGCGAAGAGGGCAGGAGCTTCACCCCGGGTTCGAGCTGGATATTGGCCGGGAGGCCGCCTTCGGGGAAGAACCTCCACCCCGCCGCCTCCAGGAGGTGGTTGATCTTGATGCGGGCGGTGGCTTCCTTCGACGGCATGGCTCTACGAGACCGTCCGACCCTCCATCAGTGACAACCTGCGCACAGGAATGCGCAGCACGGCCACATCACCGCCGCCGCGCCTGGATCACCCTCCGGGCGCTGAAGCAGGCGGATTCGATGCAATGCTATTACGATGCGTCGAGGAAGTCCAGCCTGCCGCGATCCGTCATCCGCCGGCCGGCGCAAGGGCCCACTCGGCAGCGGATTGGACCTTTACACCGTCCGCCTCGATCCTGGAAGCCGAGCTGCGATCGGGGACAAGAAGCAGGCGTCGTGCTTCCGGATACATACGCCCCGCAAGCTCCAGACCTCGCAGCTCCCTTGCCAGTGTCGCTGAGTTGGAGACGTCGAAGCAGACCTGGACAAGCTCTTCGCCTACCATGGGATCCCGCGCCAGAAAATCGACCTCCATGCCCTCTTCGGTTTTGACGTAGCCGGCAACCGTGCATCTCCGCTCGAGTTCGTGCAGAACAATCGTCTCAAGGGAATGGCCCAGATTGGTTCTTCCGCTGGTATCGAAGGCCTTGATCAAACCCTGGTCGGCTGGATAAATCTTGCGGGGATTCGAGTTGCGCTGCCTCTCCGAATCAGTCGCCATCCGCACCTCGCTCAGAAGGAAGGCATCAGTGAGGCTGTCCAGTATGGCGTGAACCTGATCCCTGGCTATCCCGAGCCCCTGCGACCTCAGATCGGCGTGAAGACGATGGACGCTGAACGATCCGGCGGGATTGCGCAGGCAGTGACGGATAACCCAGCGCACCGCTGCTACTTGGGAAAACGAGTGGCGCTCGACTATGTCGCGCAGCATCACGGTATCCACGTAACCTTGAAGCAGCTCTATCCTGAGAGCAAGAGAAAGCCCCTGCGCCTCGGGAAAGCCTCCTTCGACCAGGTAATCACGGAATAGGCTCTCGATGCGCGATCGTTCGGCCGGAGTCCATCGACCCGGTTCGTTTGCGGGTTCCTCCCCCCTGTGGCGCAGGTACTCGCGGAAGCTGAAAGGCCTGATGACTGTTGCCATCCCGCGCCCCCGAAGAGACGTATGCACCTCGCGGGAGAGCATCTTAGCAGAGGAACCCGAGACCACGAGTTCAATCCGCTCCGTTTCGAGGACGCGACGGGCGAAACGGTCCCATCCTTTTACATTCTGCACCTCATCGAGGAACCAGTAGCAGGTGTGATCACCACGCAGTTCAGGGTGGGCTCTGAAATACTCTTCGAGAAGGAAATCGAGCTGTTCGGTTCCGATGCCTTCCAGTCGATCATCGTCGAAATTGAGAAAGACGGCCCGCTCCGGCGGGACCATTGCACGGCGATCGGCCTGAAGCTGGCGGAGAAACGTAGTCTTCCCGGAGCGCCGCATTCCGATCACCGAATGGATCTTGCCGGGTATGTCCGGAAGCCTGGCATCACGAGGGGTGAACTGCGGCGGAGAGGCAGGCAGCATGGCCGCGTTCAACATCTCTGCGAGCACCGGATATGGATTCATACCGGGAGCCTACCCGAAAGGTGGCCCCCCGTCAAGCCCAGATTCGCCATAACCTGGACTTCTCAGAAGGCCACTTTTGGATCAGGCTGCTGGGCTAGTGGTTACGAGGCGCCTCCTTGAAATGCATGTTGTTAGCTAATCTACCTATTCAATCAATCTCCGAATTGCTTGCGAACACAGGCGCAGGGTGTTTATTTCTGTATCAGTCAAAGCAGAGCGAGGCGGTTTGTCTGTATTTGCGCTTGGGTATTCACCTCCTGTAGCACGCACCCAACTATCGAACACGAGTCCCTCCAGGATCTCAGCTTCATCAGTTGTTGAGGTAAGTATATATTTGTAGTAATATGCCAAGCGTTTGATTTTTAGATTCTCCTCGTTCGGACTGAAATGCCTGGTAATCCGTTCTCTCAGACTACTTGCTTTACCAACATAAATGAAGCTTTTCGTTCTGTCGTATAGAAAGTAAACGCCTGGTGATTCGGGTGCATCTGCGGGATTACGCAACAACGGAATATCCTCATTATAAACCAAGTCGAAAACACTGCACATAGTACGCCCCTCCATCACGTTATGTCTCTTTGTGGGTGTCTCGGTAGGGTTCAGCTAGCTTTCCGTCGGGAGTGCAGATACCAGCGGCGACAAGACCTTCAAGAGCTTTCTCCGGGCTTCCGCTGATACTCTCGGTGTAAGCCTTGATGCGCTCTATCAACTCGCGCTCTTCCTGTTCCGACATATCATCCTCCCGTGTGGGCGCAAATGATTGTATGAGCCTTCCGCTACATGTCAAGCTGCTGGCAGTTCTGTGCACGGTATGAGCCCGGATGCCTGCTTCCTTGCTTACCCGCTTTAGTGATGCGACTTCGGGATTACTGCCGTAGGAACTCCGAAGCCTGATTCTTTCAAACGAGCCTGATCCGCTCGGCGACCGATCTGAAGAAATCCTTCGACCAGACAGCAAGGGCGGCGGGATCTGTAACGAAGGCTTCGACATCCCTTATTGCACTGTCAATATCCAGGTTATCGATGGCAGCAACCATTCTTGATCGGAATGTGCGTTCGTCGAGCGTCTCCCTTGCACCGATCTCTCCGGAGAGCTTCATCTTCTCGGTGAGGTAATCCAGATGCAGGTCGGGGTGATGTGCGGCGAACCACACCATATCATGCCAGTCCCGGCCCTTAACACGATTCCGCCATCTGCGGGACAGCACTGCGTGCATCTTGGATGCGAAGAGGTCGGGCAGCGAGTGACATCTCACCTGAAATGGCAAGGGTGAGTAGATATATCCAGGAACGGTCAGAAAACCCGTCGCAGGCATGACATCCGCTTCGAGCCTCACCTTCAGGAGCCTCTTAGGGGGAATTGAGAGGTACTCCGGTTCCGATGCCCCGGCCTCAATGAAGGCCGAACGCTCGTTCATCGTCACGATGATGCGCCTGATCGGACTGGGCGGCTTCCCCTTCGCCGGAGAGACTGCGGCGTCTATCCCGAATGCTCCCAGCTCGCGGATGACCGGCATTTCCCAGGAGGCCATGTCGAATGAGTGATCCGGTTCGAGAAGCGAAAAGTCCAGATCCTCGGAGAAGCGGTCCATGCCGTGCACCAGTCTGAGCGCAGTTCCACCGTAGAAGGATGCGTTCTCGAAGAACCTGGCGCGCCAGAGCCCGAGCAGGACGATCTGCTGGATCGACTCCCTCAGTGCGTATGCGAATCGCACAGCTCCGGCACTTCTACGTCCGGCGACCATCTGCGCGAGGATTGTGTTCATACCTGCGCAGCCTCGGGAATGCACCTAGCAAGAAAGGCTGCGAGCTTCCCTGTCCGTCCTGTTCCGTAAGCAGCGGTGATGCTTTCCATCAAACTGGCATCGAGAGCTTCGATCGAGGCCGGATCGATTCGCAGATTATCATAGAGGTACTCCTCTACCGCCCGGAACGACCTCAGTTCAAGACCACGATCGATATGCACCATGTCGGCAAGAGCCTTCTCTGGTCGAGCCATCAGAAATGACCTCCCGCCGGGGATTTCCACCCTATCGACACCGATGCTGAACACCCGTTCCGGAACCCGTCGGTAGATGAACAATCCCACCGGTGTCTCGAAACTGCGCCCGCGGCTGAAAGAGGCCGAAGTCATCGCCATCGTTTGCTCGGGAATCATGGCGTGGTATTCAAGTGCCGACTCCATCGATACATACGATGGACCATGAACGAGATTCGCCAGCAGTTCTCTTGACAAGGGATGCTTCGCGAACGGTTCCGCGAAGATGTACAGGCCCCGCCTTATCTGCAGGATGACACCTTGTTCGAGGAGACGGGTGATCCTGTCGCGGGGATGAGAGTACTCCTCTAGTACGGACATGATCGTCCTGAAGTCGAATTCATCCGTGAGGATTCTTCTGCGTAACTCCTGCGGGCTTACGAGCACATCAACTCCCCTGTCGAGGTGATATGCCGTATTATGCCAAGCATGTCGACCTTTTGTCGACATGCTCGACTGATTTTGACCGAAACAGTCGAATCACATGTAAACAATTACCTGACCGCTGGTTGGTCAGATCTCGAAACATTTCGGAGAAATGATAACCTTCAGATCACCAAAGGGCTTGGAATCGAAAAATATTCTTTAACCGTTAGACGTGGGACTGATAAGTTAGCGATGTGACCGACAAGACACTAGACTTGTAGGAACGGATGCCCAAAGACAATTCGGTGAGGTAGCCCGGAAGCTTATCGGGGTGATGCGCAGCAAACTATCATTCCAGTCCCGACCCTTCATATGGTTCCGTGTACCGCATGCATCTTTGAGGCGATAGATCGAGCGAACACATGACATCTCAGTGGGGACACTACTAATGTTGGCTTAGACGCTTTTCGGAACAACTGAATCGCCTTTATTATCCGCTGTCAGGAATATCAAGCCCTTGCCATCAAGCTCCTCTGAGCCAAGTGGCAACTCCATCTGACTCCTGTATTCATGAATGTCTTTTGCTATCAGCTCGTAATTCTTGAACTCGATCGCATGCCCTTCTAATCTATCTAGATCCTCCCAGATTCCATCTACCTGGTTCGGGAATAGCTGCATTTCCTCTTCTGCGCCAGATGGAAGCTGTCCATAAGTTATTTCTGGCATAAGCCTCATCTCTCGCATCTTATCATTGACTGAGGCTGCATCGTGTGCAAACACATTATCAAAATTTGCCGCCCATTGGCCTATCCTCTTCATCGGGTATACCTCCAACAGATCTGGGTGCATTAGAAGAGGATAAGCTGGCGTTTGACCTTTCTTTGTTTTTGAGCTACAGCAACCTAGGAAGGCTACCATCATTGAGCAAAAACCCTCTCTGACATCCTTAATACTATCAAGAATGGAGTTAGCTGCTTCAGAAGGGGTTCCAGTTTCGGCAAGAAGGTTGAGCTTCAAGTCCAACGCGCGCAGGGTCAACCGTATTTCCGCAAGTAAAGAGAGAGAATCTTTCTGAATGGCGCGCCGTATTCTGCTACCTGGGGTAGCTCCAAGAAAGTCAGCTGCTATGGTCTTCATTTGACTACAAGAAGATTGAAGCAGGTGCGCACTGGCCTTATCTACATCCGAATATGCATTCTCTAAACGTATCTCCCTCTTGGAAGATCCAGGTTCAAGCATCTGAGCAGTCCAAGCCCGATCTGCAGCAGATCTTAGGGTGGCCAAAATGGATGTGGTCAGCCAGCCCTCGATCCTATCAAGCGCCTCGATTGTCGTCATGAACCCAAGCTCAACAGTCCATTGGAGCTTATCAATGTTCTTTACAATCTCATCAAGCTTTCGGTTTACCTTTGATAAGCCAAAAATCGCAGCAACTCCAAAAGCAACAGTTGCGCCGAGATTTAGGACACTGGCTACTGAGCCTGTCATAGCAAGCGAATTGCTGATCACCGAACCCGGCTTTACAAGCTGGCAGGGAGCCATATGCTCAGGATTGTTCTCCCTAAGCCAAGTGACAATCTTTCCGCTCGGTTCCTGAATGACCCCGCCCCTTCTGGTGAGAGTCCCATTCAATAGACCTGATGCAATGTCGGGCGGCACTGAAAAGGAGGTTCTTATGGTCATTATAGCTCTCCAGAATAAGGCCAAAGAAACGCGTTTGCTTCTTTCGGATAATGCCAATGAAAAGGCTAAAACGCAATATGGTGGAGGATCAGTGATCAGTAGTGTCTGGAAACAGAAAAGGCCGCCGGGGGGGGTTCCAGCGGCTTTCCTATCAGCCTTTATCCAAGCTGGTACCCCCGACGGGACTCGAACCCATGCTTCCGGCTCCGGAGGCCGACGCTCTATCCAACTGAGCTACGGGGGCACCGACTGGAAGGATGGATCATAGCACTAAACCGGGTTAACCGGAAGCGGTGGAGAACTCGACGAGACCTTCTCCGGGCAAGACAGAGGAGGTACTTCCGGTTTCCTCCGGGTAAATCAGAGCGCCCCATGGTGGCGAACCGATCGGAGTCCGTCGAATTGCTTCATTACATCATTGCCGCTGAGACGGAAGTGAACAGGACGTGGTGCGCCGATTCCCGAGGAAGTCACAGAAGTTAAAAACGATCTGGTTTCAATTGCCGCAGAGATGGAAGTGAACAGGACGGGGTTTTCCCCCTAAATGTCACAGATGTTAAAAACGATCTGGTCTCACGAGAAAGTCAAAGAAGTTAAAAGCGTTCTCGTTTCCGTCGAGGAAGTTAAAGATGTTAAAAACGATCTGGTTTCGCGATCTGGTTTCGAGGCTGGTGTTGTCATTCATTGGAGTTTTCGTATAGTAAGCCGCGCTACAGCCTTGTCACAAGAGAAGTAAGGAGTTACAACGATGAGAGTTACGCTTGCTCTTCTGGCTCTCGCCTTCTCGCTTGCTTCAGCCGATATTGTTTATCCCTACTATTTTGAGAGTCTGCCGCCCGGATGGACTACGAATGGACCGGAGTGGACCTTCGGCCCTCAAGGGGCTTTCATCCACATCGGGATCTCCTCGGGTGGTCAGCCAGCCTCGTACAGAGTGGACATGGAATCGGATTCAGCGCCGATCGTCCTGCCGACGGGGACCGATTCGGTGCTCGTCAGCCTGACCTGCGATTACAACATGGAAGGATCGTACTCCACCGGCGAGGCCACTGCAACGATCTATACCACAGTCTATCTGGACGGAGAATCCAAATCGCTGTTCAGCGTTTCACGCCACTGGGGGTTTCTGAACGGGGACGGCATCGACAATCCGGGCACATACTCCATCACATTCCCCGCATCAGCCGGGCAGGAGATCACCTTCTTCTTCAGAGCGAGCGTATCGGCCTACGGGAGCGGCAGTCGTGCCACGATCGACTGGAGCATCCCACTCCTGCAGGTGACAGCCTATTGTCCGTCGGCGTTGCAGAGCAGGACGTGGGCCAGGATCAAGTCGTTCTTCTGAGCTGATCGTACTGAGAATTGCCGGGTAACTAGAGGGCGATCTTCTCCACGATCGGGCGAGCGCCCTTCTCCAGCGTGAGGATCGCGATCGTAGCGCCGCGGCCGCAGGCAGAGCCGGGGTTGAGGAGCAGCCTCTCCCCCATCCACTTCTCCTGCCAGGCATGGGAATGGCCGTAGACGAGGATGTCCGGCTCCTGCTCGAAGGATTTCCGCACGCGCTGCTCCAGGTCCCAGGGCGGGCCCCAGCCGTGGATCAGGCCGATCCTCGAACCTTCGAGTTCGAACTCGAGCTTCTCCGGCACGAGGCGGGCCAGGTCGGGGCCGTCCATGTTGCCCAGCACGCCGCGCACGGGCGCCAGGCGTTCGAGGTCCACGAGGACGTAGTCCTCTACGAAATCCCCGGCATGTAGTACGAGGTCGCTTCTGGAGCATTCCTCGTATACCCTGCCGGGGATTCCAGACGCTCTCGTCGGGACGTGAGTGTCCGAGAGAACGACGATTCTCACTCTAGCGGATCTTCTTCTTGTGCCGATTAGCGCGACGACGCTTCTTGCGCTTGTGCGTCGCGATCTTCAGCCGCTTGCGCTTCCTGCCGTTGGGCACTTACCTGGCCACCTCTTCCTTTATGGCCCGCGAGGGCTTGAAGACGGGGACGAGCCGCTTGGGAACGACCACGGCCTCGCCGGTGTGCGGGTTGCGCGCCTTGCGCTGATTCCTGCTCACTACCTTGAACGTTCCGAAGCCCCTGATTTCGATGTGTTCCTTGGCTGCAAGGGCCTTCTTAACCTCGGCGAAGAAATTGTTGACTACCGTCGCTACTTCCTTCTTCGTCAGGCCGGTGCTTTCCGCGATGCTAGAAACAATGTCGGCCTTGGTCATCTTCAATCCTCCTACTACCGCCATGGTGACCCCACGGCACATTGATTCCGCCGCTGGACGGCGCTCCGACAAAAACCGCCGGCGGGCTGAAGCCGCCGGAAACGAGGGAATCTGGTGGAGCTGACGGGAGTCGAACCCGTGACCCCTTGACTGCCAGTCAAGTGCTCATACCAACTGAGCTACAGCCCCACCGGAAAAAGGCAACACAAGATAAGACACCGGAATTATCTGTCAAGTCTCTGCGATGTCGTCTTTTGGCGTTTGCAGGGGTCTGAAGACTCCCTGCGGTTCGCCCCTCTCCAGAGGTGACGGAATCATGCACAATGCAACCTCGAGTGTCACGGCCACGATTCCGGAGAAGAGATGGCCGCCGGAAGCGGTGAAGTCGTGCCCTCCGAGAACCGTGTGGACATGCGCGAAAGGCATGCCGTCGCGCATCGAGACGTTTCCCTGGAGCGAGAGGACCTCGCTGGGCCCCGGGATGGTCTTCCTCTTGTAGGCCGTGCCGTCCAGCACCCCGAGTTCCGCGTCCTTCATCATCCCGACCCCGCAGAGGATCACGGCGCCGCTCGTTCCGCTCGAAGCGCACCAGTCCTCCAGGGCCGCCGGGAAGACCTCTCCCCTGTCGAACCTCAGAAGCGGGAAACTCCCGCCGTTCAGAACCCTCAAGACCTCCTCCTCCTCGGTTCCACCGCCCAGCTCGTCGTGCCCGTGACGATCGAGCCGTGCTCGCCGCACGGGCAGGCGAGCGTGTAGCCCCCGGCGGGATCGACCTCCATGTCGTATCCTTCGCCGCAGGACGGGCAGACCAGCGGCACGGTGCGCTTGGCAAAACCGTCCAGCTCGTGAATGTCGTCGGCCCATCGCCCGAAGGTGCTCCTGAACAGGGCCTGCTCGGTGGAGAGGGTGTTGAGATTGGCCCTGCACTGCCTGGTCTCGGCCTCGTTCCTGATTCCTTCGCAGCCCGCCGCCAGCAGGACGGCGCAGAGGAGGATGACGGACGACGCCCGTGGCAAGGCCTACCTCACTACGACGACGCGCCTGCTGTCATGGCAGCCCGCGTCCGTGGAGAGATCCACCAAGTAGATGCCGGAGGGGACGGGCGATCCGTCGACCGCCGTGAGGTCCCACGCCACAGTTCCGGCCCCAGAAGCGCCGGAGAGCAGTACTTTGACCACCCTTCCGGCCAGATCCATGACGCGTATCGAACCCTCGCCCGAACCGATCGTCCACCGGAAGGAGACCGTCGAGAATGCCGGGTTGGTGGATGGCATGCCCAGAGAGTTCTGCAGAGGGCCTTCTCCCCCGCCGATCCCTTCGGCGTAGACTGGGATGCAAAGGGTCATCGGGGCATGGTTCCTCGCCCAGCCGGTGATGACCGCCGTGCCCGGGAGAGGTGCGATCGAAAGGTCGATGGAAGCCTGGCCCGAGGCGTCGGTGAAGCCGACCGCATAGGCCGCCGGATCGTTCCACTCCCCCTGCATGATGCAGACCCGCCCGCCCGCGACGGGGCCGGAGGCGTCGCTGAGCGAAACCACTACGGTCTGGGGGCCTTCGGGAACGTGATCGGGGCAGCCGACCGTGAGCGCTCCATCGGGCACTTCGCTCCACATCGGGAGTTCAGGGTCGCCGAAGAGGGTTATGGACTTCGGTATCCAGTCGTAGTGAGTGTCGGACGGGATCAGGGGGATGAACTGGTCCCATGCGAGGGCGTGGGCGGCTCCGAGATGGAATACGTCGTTCTGAAAGAACTCCGCGAAGAACTGCTGATCGACCAGGTCGGACCACTGCCCGCCCGGATCGGTCGGCTCGCCCCAGCCGTAGCGGGTGTTCATCATGCAGAACCCGCCGCCGTTCGGAGAGTTGATCCATGCTTCGGCCAGGCAGTCGCAGGTGTCGAACGAACCGGCGAGGCATGCCAGGGAGTTCCAGATGCTTACCCGGCCGTGGGCGGAGATGTTGGTGAGGTTCTGGAAGTCATTGTTCGTGAGATAGCCGTAGGCGTCCCCGATGGACACGAGCGTTTCACTGCCGTGGCCGGCGTGGTTCACGAAATGCATGCCCCGGTTTAGCATCTCCATCGACAGCTCGTGGCTCTGGGTGCCGTTCTCCTCGTAGTGCTTCACGATCGGCTGCCATGCGGGAGGGGTGTACAGAGTGTCGACCTTCTCCTTGCCGGCGGAGCCGGGACAGAATGCCGGAGTGGTCCATAGAACTGCGGTGGTGAAGCCCATCGAGGTGTACCAGGGGTCGGTGTCGTTGGAATCCACCGTGGGTATCTGATAGGCCATCATCTTGTCCACGAAGATGCCGACTTCGGAGGCGTTCGAGCAGGCGGCCCTGCCCACGAGGTAGTCCGGGTGATAGTCCATCGAATCCAGGCCGATCTCTCCCCAGATACCGTTGACGTTGAAGTCCCAGGCGTCGTATCCGGGCGCCGTGTCGTTCATGTCGCTGAAGTAGATGTCCGCGGCCGGGTAGTCCACGTAACCCTCTGCGGTGGCCCAGCAGTTCCTCGCCGGAACCTGGTCCACGTCGCCGGCCAGCAGGACGAACGTCGGGGCGCCTTCGTCCCACGCCTGCCTGAGGAATCGGCGTATCCGCTGGGGCGTGTCCACGCCGGGACAGCTAGCCTGGATGCTCTCGACCGTCACGATTCTGGCCGGGACGCCGAGCATGGTCTTGAACTCGGCCAGGGGTTCGAACGAGGAGACCAGAGCTTCGCTCGTGATGATCAGGTAGTCGCCGTAGGGAAGGGCGTCGGCGTCCAGGATCATCGCACCGGAGGAGCCGACTTCGCCGGGGTTGATCACCGAGGCTTCCACGATCCCACGGGCTATCCTCTCGGACGCCGCGCTGCGGGCCTTTGGGGCGCAGGAACCACCGTCGGGCGTGCAATGCAGCGTGAAGGTGATCGACGTACCGGCGGTCAGCCTGCCGGACAGGGGGTTCCAGGCCATCGGGCGCAGCACCAGGCCGGCGACCGGGAATCCCATCAGCGAGCCCTGGCTCGTGAACGAGACAGCTGGCTCGGATGAAACCCGGGAGTATGCCTCCGCATTCCTCGGCGTGATCGAGAAGTCCCCGGGCCGCGAGATCGGCACCGCGTGCTGCATGGGCCTTATGTCGTACCTGCCGGGGAGGTCGATGCGGTCGACCGACAGGGTCGTGACCGAGTCCACCCTCATTCCCGGCGCGAGGGCGACGAGCACCGGCACCGAGGGAAGAGCGGGATCGCCCGGGCGGGCACATGGCGAGGCGCCGGGGATGGATACCCGCTCGCCAAGCGGGCCGTGGGCGACCGTGATGTCATCCAGCGACAGATTCCAGGTGTAGGAGTATTCCGCAGCCGGAGCCGTGGAGACGGCCATCGCGGCCATGGCGGCGAGCAGGAGGGAAAACCTCATCCGTAAACCTCCGGGCGCCTGTCGGACAGGCAGTCGATCTTGCGCCGCATGCGCGGCACATCCTCGGGATCGATATCGTAATCAGTGGTCCAGGCGGCTGCGTCACGGCCCTGCAGGAGAGCCCCGGAAGGCGCCGCCACACCGCCCCCTCCGCCGAAGACGACCCCCTGGTGCTCCCCGCCGACGTTGCATCCGGCGGTGAAGACCTGCGCCTCGGCGGACCTTGCGCGGAGGAGGCATCGGAACAGCTCGATCCTCGATTCCGGCCACTCGGCCGGGACGAAGACGATGCGTGCGCCTCCGAGCGTCAGCGCCCGGAAGAGTTCGGGAAACCTGATGTCGTAGCATACGGCTGCGCCGGCGGCCATCCACGGAGTCCGGAACACGCCGGCAGGCGAGCCGGGGGTGAACACCCCGTCCTCCCCCATCTGCCTGAAAAGATGCACCTTCTCGGTTGTATGCGCGATCGAGCCGTCGGGCGAGATCACGTGAAGCCGGTTCACGATCCCGCGTTCCGTGAGAACGGGCAGGGTTCCGGCGACGGCCCAGATCCCCTCCCTCGCGCAGAACGCCCTTGTGAGCGGGAGGATCGGTTCGCCCTCGCGAGAGGCCAGACCGGGCAGGCTGTCCAGCGCGTATCCCGTCGTGAAGAGTTCCGGCAGCACGAATACGTCCGGAAGAGGACGAATCGAAGCCGCTTCGAGCGCAATCTCCTCCGCCTCTGCGGGAGACGGCGGGACAGGCGTTTCCACGAGCCTCAGAATCAAGACCGCTATTGCCTTTCTTTACGGGAGCGGATAGCTTTCAGACCGGGCGATAGTTTCGAATATACGACTGCAGCTCCCACCTGACACTCTGAAAGGAGATCACCTTGTCTTCCCCCGCCGTAAGCCGAAGGGCACAGGAGATCCAGGCGTCCCCGATCCGCAAGCTCAACCCCCTCGCGGATGCCGCCAAAAAGAGAGGGATCGAGGTCTTTCACCTCAACATCGGCCAGCCGGACATCCCCACCCCGCCGGACTACTGGGATGCGATGAAGAGCAGGATACCCCAGGTGCTGGCCTACGGGCCGAGCGTGGGCATACCCGAGCTGAGGCAGGCCATCTGCGGCTACTACTCGCGCGCCGGCATCGCCGTCGAGCCGTCCCAGGTGATGATCACCGCAGGAGGCTCCGAGGCCGTGATCTTCGCCATGATGGCGATCTGCGACGATGGAGACGAGATAGTCTGCTTCGAGCCGTTCTACACCAACTACAACGGCTTCGCGACCATGGCCGGCGTAAAACTCGTGCCCGTCCGCTCCCGGGTCGAGGACGGTTTCCACCTCCCCCCGGACTCCGCGATCGAAGCCGTTATCAACGACAGGACGCGCGCCATCCTCATCTGCAATCCGAACAACCCCACGGGCACCGTTCTGACCCCCGAAGAGCTCGACCGCCTCGCCGGGTTATGCACCCGCAGGAACCTGTTCCTGCTCGCGGACGAGGTCTACCGTGACTTCACCTTCGACGGCCGCACCCACAAGTCGGTGCTCACGCTGGACGGCATCGCCGACAGGGTGATCGTCATGGACTCCATCTCGAAGCGCTTCAGCTCCTGCGGGGCGCGCCTGGGCAACCTGGTGACGAGGAACAGGGAAGTAATGGACGGCATGGGCAAGTTCGGACAGGCGAGGCTTTGTCCGCCCACGCTGGCCCAGTACGGCGCCGCCTACATGTACGAGCATCTGACGGAGGAGTATTTCGCCGACATCGCGAGAACCTACCAGAGCAGGCGCGACGTTCTGGTGAAGGATCTGGAGGGTGTCGAAGGCGTGTTCTTCCTCAAGCCGGAGGGAGCCTTCTACGCCACTCTCCGCATCCCCGTCGACGATTCCGACAAGTTTGCGGCGTGGATGCTCGAGCACTTCAACTCCAACGGCAAGACCACAATGGTGGCTCCCGCCGCCGGCTTCTACGCCACCCCGGGGCTGGGGACGAACGAGGTCCGCATAGCCTACGTTCTCAAGGAGGACAGGATGAAGACCGCCCTGGCGGTCCTGCGCGAGGGATTCGCGGCCTATCCCGGCAGGAAGACTTCGTAACCGTCTCCTGACCGACCCGCGTCGAAGGGCGAGGGCGCCTGCGAAACGGCGCCTCTCGCCCTTGCGTTTCAGGCAGAGTTGCACGAAGCCGCTTACTTCAGAAGAAAGATCCTGTTGAGCCAGGACCGGAGGCCGGTCGGTCGGGTTTCCTCCCCGTAGCCGGGGATGCCGCAGTCATCGGGTGACTGCGTCGGGAGCCGTTTCTCCAGGCGCCGGCTCCACCTCGATCCATACCCCGGAAGGCAGGCAGGCCGAACTCCCGCCGGCTCTCTCGAGCCATCCCCGCCTGACGCACTGCTGTCCCGGGCAGGGCGAGGATTCGATACGGGCCCTGCCGGCCTCGATCCTGACGGTTACGGGTCCGAGTGCGCCCTCCAGCTCCAGCAGCGTGTCCTCCGCGAGGGAGACGCTGCGTTCGCCACTGACGTCGTGGATCAGGAGCCTCGACGGGCTGCCGCCGCGCCCGCCGCACAACAGGAACGCGGCCGCCGCGACGGCCGCCACCAGAGCGTAGACCACGAGATCGAGGGGCCTGAAGAAGGGATGATCAGGTCTGGACGACACCGGCATCCGCCCCGCATCCGATGCAGCGTCCCCCCGATATCCCGGCCTTTTCCACGGCGTATCCGGATCGCCTGATCAGTAAGGCCCCGCACGACGGGCAGAGCGTGTTCTCCTCCCCGGCCACGTTGCCGGGATAAACGAAGTCGAGATGCGCTCTGAACGACTCGACGGCGCGGCTTATCGTCTCCAGGGGCGTGGGCGGGGTTTCAAGCCTGTATCTCGGGAAGTAGCGCGACACGTGCAGGGGCGTCCTCCTGCCGGCGTGCGACGCGAGCCATGAGCCCATGGCCTCCCATTCGCGGGGATCGTCGTTGAGACCCGGAATGACGAGGAAGGTGACTTCGAGATGGCTGCCAGAGGCTGCGACCTTCTCTATGGAGGCCAGGACCGGCTTGATCGAAGCCCCGCAGAACTCCGGGTAGAATCGATCCGACCAGCCCTTCAGGTCGATGTTCCAGGCGTTTATGACCTTCAGGTACTCGTCCAGGGGGCCGCTCTCGACATAGCCGTTGGAGACCATGACCGTGAATCCGCCCGCCTCCCTCACCAGCGGAGCCGTCGCCATGACGTACTCGAACCATATCGTCGGCTCGGTGTAGGTGAAGGCCATGCCTCCGCTGCCGCGGGACAGCGCCATCCCGACCAGATCCTCCGGCTGAACGAGCCTGGTGGACGATTCACGCTGCGAGATCTCCCAGTTCTGGCAGAAGGAGCACGAGAGGTTGCAGCCGGCGGGGCCGGTGGAGAGGACCGAGGCTCCGGGATGGAAGTGATACAGAGGCTTCTTCTCCACCGGGTCGATCGCGAGCGAGACGCACCCGCCCCACCCCGGCAGGGCCGGCACCCCGTCGCGGAGGCCCCTTATCCTGCATTTCCCCGTCGGGTTCTCCGGGGTCCACAGGCAGTGATGCGGACACAGCCCGCAGCGCCAGCCGCCGTCGATGCGGGTTATCCAGCGGGGTTCAGTCGAGTGAGCCATGTCTGATCTCCATAAGGGCGCCCGAGGAATCCTCCAGTAGCACGAGAACTCCCCTGGCGCCGAGCAGGGAATCCCCGGAAGCCGGGGGGCTCACGGCGAAAGCCGTGGAAAGGGCATCGGCGGCATCGGCCCTGGAGTGCGCGACCGTCACCGAGGCGGGGATGTCGGCGGGATAGCCGGTCGAAGGGTCGATGATGTGGGAGTAGATGCGCCCGCCATCCTCGAAGAAGTTCTCGTAGCCGCCGGAAGTGGATACCGCGCCGTCCTCCATCTCGAGAACGGTGTAGTAGCCGTCTCCGCGCGGATCCTGGACGGCTATCCGCCAGAGCCTGCCGCCGCATCTGATCTCTCCGCCCATGTCCACCAGGGCTGCATCGGCTCCCATCCCCAGGGCCAGTTCATAGACCCTGTCCGCCGCGTAGCCTGCCGCTATCGCTCCGAGATCGAGGCCCGAGCCCTCGCGGGCCGTGAGCCTGCCCGAATCGAACGATATCCCGTCCCAGCCGCAGAGGGCCATCGCCGAGTCGATGGATGCGGAGTCCGGCACGCGAGGGGTGCCTTCGAAGCCCCAGAGTTCCACCAAGGGCCTGACGGTCGGGTCGAAGCGGCCGCCGGTGAGGGTGGTGAGCGTGCGCGAGGTTTCCACCAGGCGCATCAGATCAGGAGACGGGATGCAGTTCCCCGTGGCGTTCAGGCGTCCGAGCGAACCGAGGCCGGTGGGGTCGAGATCGGCGTCGAGCCTTACGACAAGGTTCCCGGCGGCGTCCGCTATGCTGTCGGCGAGCCGGGCATCCGCCACGATCACTACAGTGGCGATGGTGCCCATTGCGGGAAACGAGCGCCTGACCTCCGTCGATCCTGCGCCGTGGACAATCACCCTGAAGGCGACGGCCGCGGCGAGCGAGGCGGCCAGTATTGCGGGGATCAGCCTTCCGCGGGCCCTTCCGGGGCGGCTAGCGCATCCCTCCGCCATCGAGAGCCCTCATCTCGTCCGTGTGGTACTTGCACAGGTCCGATCCCGGGATGGCGGGCCTTCCGCAGGTGCGGCACTTCCTGATTTCGCTCTTCTTCAGCGGTCTGTGGACGGGCGCGGACCCCGGGAAGATGAAGGCCAGCAGGTGCAGAAATACGGCCAGTCCGGCCATGAAAAGCGAGTATCTGCCCAGATCCCAGATGAAGCCGCCGTCCGGGCCGGTGTAGAAGGCGGCAGTCCACGAGAGGAGCGCCAGAAAGATCGACACGTTGGCAAAGTTCCTCATCAACACGCACCTCCCGGCATCATAGAAGATCCACGAAGCTGATTACGTGATTGGTTCCCAGGACGGCCAGACCCGCCTCCTCGTTGCCCGTGAAATACAGCGCGGCCGCCCCGGCTTCGACCAGCAGATTGATCCAGCCGACACCCTCGCCCTCCGACAACTGGCCCCATCCCGGCATCAGGAGGGACTTCCAGGCCTGGCCGGACCGACCCCCGCGGACCTCTTCGACGGTCGTGACGGCCCTCGCATCCGGCATGTCGAAAGCGAGAGGCGGGCGGAACTCCAGAGGGGTGGAGGCTGTTCCGATCTCGAGCATGGATACGCCGATCGTGGACCAGAAGTACTCCCTATCGACAAGGCCGTTCTGAAGGCTGTCCGCAAGGGCGAGAGGGAACTCCGTCGATATCCAGGTCATGTCGTCGGACGACACGAGATCGAGCCTGACATGTGTGATGCGGGTGGACGGGAACTCCCGGTTCTTCTCGCGTATGACCGTGAGCACCCTGTCGAACGGCCTCGACAGCAGGCTGATATCGAAGAGGCTCTGGCCTCTGAAACTCATGGATGCAACGTCCAGTGTGTCCACGTAGAGGGAAAGCCCGGTGCCGTGAAAGTCCAGTCCGGCCCTGGCGGAGATCTCGATCGTATTGCAGCCGGGCTGCGGGCTTCCCGGTTCGAGCTGGATCCGCATCACGCTGACGAAAGGATCGCCTTCGATCAGGGATCTGACGACGGCGAACTCATAGGGCGTCTGGGCGAAGGCCGCACAGCACGCGGCGGCGAGCAGCAGGAGATATCTCAACGCTTCCCCCCGAACTGTTTGAAGACCCGCCTCCAGTTGGAGCCGGCAATCCTGTGGACGTCCATCTCTTTGAATCCCCTGTCGGAGAGCCCGGCCAGCACCGCCGGCCAGGATTCGCATCCCCTTATCCCTGCCGGGAGATTGCCCACACCGTCGAAATCGCTTCCGAAACCGACATGCTCGATTCCCGCGACATCCACCGCGTGTTCCACGTGATCGATCAGCATCCGGACATCGGCATCCGCCCCGAGGAAGTCCGGTACGAACGTGATGCCGATCACGCCGCCGAGCGAGGCGATCTCCCTGATGTCGTCGTCCGGCAGGTTCCTGGGGATGTCGCACAGTTTCCTGCAGTTGCAGTGGGTAGCCACGACGGGGAGGCCCATTCCCAGCAGAGTGCCGCGCGATCTGTCGCACAGGTGGGAGACGTCCAGCAGGATGCCCGACCTGACGAGGCGGTCGGCGAGCCTCCTCCCGGCCTGGGTGAGATCCTCGTCGGTGCCGATCCCTCCGCCGAGCGAGTTCATCCCGTTCCAGGTGAGGCTTGCGATGGACACGAGGGACAGGTCTTCCTCTCCGATCCACCCTGCGGCCACGGGCTCGCAGCCCTCGAGCCCGAGGAGCAGCTCGATCGAGGGGGATTCCAGGCTCCTCCACGCGGCGAAGCCTCTCTCGAAAGCCTTCGCGGGCTCCTTCCACGCCTCGGCGCAGATTGCCGTCACCACGGTTCCTACGCCGGCGGCTGAGCCTCTGGGCAGATCGAAGTGGAGGCGATCCGATCCGTCCGTGATCCAGGCGGGATCCTCCGCACTCAACAGCGTATCGACATGGGCGTCGAAGATGCCTCCGCCGGTGCGCGTCATCAGCCGCCCCGGCTCTCCGGGGAGACCAGGAACGTGAAGCCCGCGGCCAGCTTGTCCGATCCGACCATCATCAAGACGACCAAGGCGAGCACCAGGATCAGGACGATCACCTTCCAGTTCGTACCCGAAGGCCTGGGATGCCTGTTCCTCCACTCGCTGGCGATGTCCATCAGAACGGCCTGCCTACTCTGAAGACCTTGTGGTAGCTGCCTATCAGAGGAAAGTGCAGGGTGTCGGGGTAGGCGACGTAGACGCTGTCGTCCGTGAAGGTCAGGTCGTTGCCGAGCGGGCCCCGGCAGGCGAGCACGAGTTCGTTTTTCGTGGTGCTCCTCAGTTCCTCCCAGGCATCCCTGCAGGCGGTTCTGCGCTGGACCTCGGTTCCACGGAAGGTGCGCACCGCGTCATAGGAATCGTTCAGGGCCGCCCTTACGCTGGCGGGCCTCAGGAGGTGGAAATCGATCATCTTCCAGGCCATTACCACTACGAGAAGAATCAGGGCGCCCCAGATGAGGCAGCCCGGTCGGATCGCGCCGCGTCTGTTTCCGATCACTGCTTCACCATCCCGATATGCACATTCTGGCCATCTCGTCCGCCGTCTGAACTAGAAGGCGTCTTTTGGCCTCGGAGTATTCCTCCCTGGCTGGATCATAAACAATCCACTCATTGACTGGTTCATTGGCGAGTATAGCCTCGTCAGCCACAAAATCGGTTAAGCTCATGGAGGCTCTTATCTCCAGCTTGTACTCCTCGATCTGCTCGGAGGACGAATACGAGTAGGGCGTCCTGAAGAAGCCGGTGATGATGCATTCGATGACGGCGTCGGGCGACGCCGTGACTATCGACAGCCGCCCCTCCGAAACCATTTCCTCTACGAAGAGTGAGTTCAGCTCCTGTTCGAGGCCGTACTCCTGGACCGAACTCCTGAACGGCGTTATGCGCACGGTGGACAGGTGTGCGGGCAGGCTGCCCCTTATCCCGTAGGCGCATCCCGCCGTGGCGGAGGCGAGCGCCAGCAGGGCGACGCTAACCCCGGTCCGAATGGCCGAAGCCGCCATCTCCCCTCCCAGTGTCCGGAAGGCTGTCCACCTTCACTATCTCGGTTTCCGGAACCTCGCACAGAACGGCCTGGGCTATCCTGTCGCCCCTCCGGATGGTGACCGGGCCGTCGCCGAGGTTTATCAGGATCACGCCTACCTCGCCTCTGTAATCCGAATCCACCGTGCCCGGGGAGTTGAGGACGGTCAGGCCATGCCTGGCGGCATTGCCGCTGCGGGGCCGGACCTGCCATTCGAATCCATCGGGAACCGCGACTCTGATGCCTGTGGGAACCACCGCCCTCTGTCCGGGCGAGAGGGTCGTCTCTCCGTCGATCGCGGCGTGGAGGTCGAAACCGCTCGACCCGGCGGTCGCCCTCACGGGGAGGGGAAGCCCTTCCCCGTGAGGCAGTACGGAGACGAGGATCCTGTTCACGGCGGCCGAAACGCCGTCAGGACCGGCCGGAGTCCCCGGCTCCGTCCTCGTCGACTCTCTTCATCGAGAGGTTGATCTTGCCGTCGTCGCGGATCTCGAGAACCTTGACGCGGACACGGTCGCCCTTCTTCAGCACGTCGGAGACCTCGTTCACGCGCTCCCTGCTGATTTCGCTGACATGCACGAGGCCGTCGGTCCCGGGCATGATCTCGACGAAGGCGCCGAACTTGGCGACGGTGGAGACCGTGCCTTCGTAGATCTTGCCGACCTGGGGCACGCCGACGATGTCATCCACCATCTTCAGCGCCTTTGCCGCCGCGTCCGAGTCCGTGGAGAGGACCCTGACCGTGCCGTCGTCGCAGATGTCGATCTTGACGCCGGCCTCCTCCTGGATGGAGCGGATCATCTTGCCGCCGGGGCCTATCAGCTTGCCGATCTTGTCGGGGTTGATCCGGACTGTGCTGACCCTGGGGGCGTAGGGGCTGAGCTCGTCGCGATGGGTGGGTATCGTGCCGAGCATGATCTTCAGAATGTGCTCCCTGCCGATGCGGGCCTTTTCAAAGGCCTCCGTCAGCATGGCGGTGGATATCCCCTCGATCTTCAGGTCCATCTGGACGGCGGTGACGCCGTTCATGGTGCCGGCGATCTTGAAGTCCATCTCGCCTAGATGATCCTCCACGCCCGCTATGTCCGTCAGCACGGTGTAGTCGTTCCCGTGCTTGGCCAGCCCGAGGGCGACGCCGGCCACCGGCGCCTTGATCGGCACGCCTGCATCCATCAGGCAGAGTGTTCCGCCGCAGACGGTCGCCATCGAGGACGATCCGTTCGATTCGAGGATGTCGGACACCACGCGCACCGTGTACGGGAAGGACTCCTCGTCGGGCATGACGCCCTGGATGCTGCGCTCCGCGAGGTGTCCGTGGCCGATCTCGCGCCTCCCGGGCCCTCTGATGGGCTTCACCTCGCCGACGCTGAAGGAGGGGAAGTTGTAGTGCAGCATGAAGCGCTTGGTGTACTCGCCGGTTATGGCGTCTATTCTCTGTTCGTCGCTGTCTCCGCCCAGCGTGGCGGCCACGAGCGCCTGGGTCTGCCCCCTGGTGAACACCGCCGATCCATGGGCGCGGGGGATGATTCCGACCTCGCATTCGATGTTGCGGATCTGGTCGGGTGCGCGCCCGTCGAAACGCACCTTGTCCACGGCCAGCCGCTTGCGGACGTAGGCCTTCTCGATCTTCTCCAAGATGCCGTCGAGCAGACTCACCCAGGCGGCATCGTCGGAGTCGAACCCGTATTCCGCCGCCAGACCGGCTGCGCCGGCGCGGGCCCTGTCCTCGGCCTCCCCCCACATCTCCTTGCGGCCATGGCCGTAGACGCCGTCGAACTCGGGCAGCGCCACGGCCTCGACGGCCTCGTAAAGCCCGTCGGGCACGGAGACCGGCGTGAATTCCCTCTTCGCACGGCCGACCTGCTTCGCAAGCTCGGTCTGGAGAGCGTTCAGCCTCATGCCCTCGGTTCTGGCAAGTTCGATGGCCTCGATCACGACCTTCTCGGGAACCTGGCTGCATCCGCCCTCGAGCATCACAACGTCGTTGCCGCGAACGGCTACGACTATGTCGAGATCGGTCTGCGCGAGTTCGGGGATGGTGGGGTTCACTATGAAACGGTCGCCTATGCGGCCCACCCTAACTGCGGACACCGGGCCGTTCCAGGGGATGTCCGAGACCATGAGCGAGGCCGAAGCGCCCAGCATGCCCAGGAGGTCGGGGTCATTCTCGGAATCGGAACTGATGACGATGCAGTAGACCTGGGTCTCGCAGGCGTACCCCTCGGGGAAGAGCGGCCTGATCGGCCTGTCTATGAGCCTGGCGGCGAGGACCTCGGCCTCGCTGGGCTTTCCCTCGCGCTTGAAGAATCCGCCGGGGATCTTGCCTGCAGCGTAGGTTCTCTCGCGGTAATCGACGGTCAGGGGGAAGAAGCCCTGGCCGGGCTTCGCCTGCTTCTCCGAAACCGCCGCTGTCAGGACGACGGAATCGCCGTACCTTACAAGCGCTGCTCCATCTGCCTGCTTGGCCAGGCGCCCCGTTTCAATGCTCAGTGTTCGTCCGGCAACCGTCGTCTCGACTTTGAAAGGCATCTCTTTCCTCTCATGCTGGCGCGGCAGAACCGATGCCCGTGTGGCAGGGAGCTGCAGCGCCTCGGGCCTATCTCCTCAGGCCCAGGTCACTCACTATCTTGCGGTAACGCTCCACTTCGGTGGATTCCAGGTAATTGAGCAGCCTGCGGCGCTTGCCCACCAGCTTGAGCAGGCCGCGCCTGCTGTTGGTGTCGTGCGGGTGACGCTTGCTGTGCTCGGTAAGCTCGCGGATCCTCTCGGACATGATCGCGATCTGGACCTCGGGCTTTCCGGTGTCCGTCTCGCTTTCGCCGAAGGTCCTGATAAGCTCGGCCTTCTTCTCCGGGGTGATGCTCATCCTGTCAGTACCTCCAGAACCCGCTCGACGTCACGAGCGATTCTCATTGATAGACCGCTTTTCGACAGGCCGCCCTCGGGAGGCCTGAGAAACTGTCGGAACTCTATGCCGACAGCCTTTCCGTACGCATCGCCGGACCATCCGGGGAGATGCGCCTCGCACAGGCCGTGCGCTCCTGACGGCAGGAACACGGCTGCCGGACGGGGCGTGCCGTCCAGGTCCACCGTTGCGGCATAGCTCCCCGGTGGCGGGAGGAGCTTGGCTGCAGGCACGTGGACGTTCAAGGTCGGGAAACCCAGGGTCCGCCCCAGGCCTTTCCCCCGGGAAACCGCACCCAGCGCGAAATAGCTCCTTCCGAGGAGCTCCGCGGCCCGCGCCAGTTCCCCATCCGACACCAGCCCTCTGATCCGGCGGCTCTTCACCGGCTCGCCGTACAGACAGACCGGCTCCATAACATGCAGGTCTATCGACCTCTCCCTGCACCAGTCCCGGACTGTCCGGATCGAGCCCGACCTCCCGCTGCCGAAGCGGAAGTCGTATCCCGCAATGAGTTTCTCGAACCGGCAGGACGAGAGAATTGCTTCCAGAAAATCAACCGGACCCGACCTCTGCGTGGCCGAATCGAACGGATGCACTACGATGCCGCAGGAACCGTACTTGCGGAGGATTTTGCGTCTTTCACCCGGCGTCGTCAACCTCACATGCCATTCGCTCCCCAGAACCTGCCTCGGCACCGGCTCGAAACAGAGGATCGATGCGTCCGGCGAGAGGCTCCTGGCATGATCCAGGATGGCGACATGGCCCAGATGAAGGCCGTCGAATCCACCCAGGGCAAGAACCTTCACGCCCGCGCATCCTTCACTGCACGGGCAAGCACGGCCACGGGCCTCGTGGAACGACCGTCGCCCTCTCCGATGGCTATCAGCTCCCCGTCGCCGTCCAGGAGAGCCACAGTTCCGCCGACGCCGCCCTCCACCGGGTTGCCGTGGACGATCCTCTCGACTTCCTCCGGATCGAGCGTGACAGCCGGGTAACCCCGCATGGCGGCTGCCGGCGATATCAGCGCCCTCTCACAATCGAACTCCGCCGAACACTCCGATCTGTCGAAAGGACCGCTGGCCTCTCTCACTATCCTGTCCGCATGGGCTCCGCAGCCGAGCCTTTCACCGATCGAAGCCGCAAGTGCGCGGACGTATGCGCCCGGCGAGACCGTGACGGCGAGGCGGAACCTTCCCTCCGAGATCCCGAGTATCTCCCAGTCCCGGGTCTCTATGCTCCGAACCGGCATCTCAGGGGCTCCCCCGCCCCGTGCGATGCTGCACGCCGTCCGACCGCCCAGCTTCAGGGCGGAGAAGACCGGAACCTTCTGCATCCGACATCCCTCGAACTCCGCGAGCAGCGCCGCGAGCTCCGCCCTGGAGGGCGTGACCGGAGCGGCCGTCCGGACGACCTTCCCTTCGGCGTCCAGCGTGTCGGTTTCGACTCCCGTTACGACGTCGAAGGAGTATCTCTTCTCGTGCCCGGTAAGATACAAGGAGAGCCTCGTCGCATTTCCGAGCAGGACGGGGAGGACTCCTGCGGCTGACGGATCAAGCGTTCCGGCGTGCCCGAACTTCCTGAAACCCCAGGCCGAGGCCGCCGCAGCGGCGGCTTTCCTGGAAGTGACACCCGGGGACTTGTCGAGCAGATAAACGGCTCCTCGACCCTCCGGGATGCGGGTCATCCGTCATTCCGCCCCAGGTTTCTCATGATCCTGAGAACCTCCTCACCCTCCTCGATCGAGGTGTCATGGATGAAGTGGAGCTCAGGGACCGTTCTGAGGCTCATCCGCTCCGCCAGGAGCCTGCGGGCGTACCCCTTCGCCGACTCGACCGCCTCCTGCGACTGGCGGCGCTCGTCATCCGTGCCGAGAGTCGAATAGAAAATGAATGCGTGCGTAGCGTCGGGCGAGAGCTTCACCCTGGTGATCGTTATGAATCCCAGCCGCGGGTCCGCTATACCGGTGCGGAGGATGTCCTCCACCTCTGCACGGACCGTCTCGATCAGCCTCTGGAACCTTCTCTCCTTCATGGCCCGGCTAAAGCGCCCTCGAGACCTCCACGATCTCGTAGCATTCGATCGTGTCTCCGGGCTTCAGATCGCTGTAGCCCTCCAGCCCGATCCCGCATTCGTAGCCGGCCGCCACTTCCCTGCGGTCTTCCTTGAAGTGCTTCAGGGAGGAGAGCTGGCCCTCCCAGACGACCACGCCGTTCCTCACCAGGCGGAACTTGGAGTTACGCTTCACAGTACCGCCCATGACGTAGCAGCCTGCGATCGTGCCGATCTTGGGGACACGGAAGATCTGGCGGATTTCCGCGGAACCGAGGAACTCCTCGCGCTGCTCGGGCTTGAGAAGGCCGGAGAGGGCCTTCTTCACGGTATCCTCGACGTCATAGATGATGTTGAAGCACTGGATGTCCACGCTGGTCGACGCAGCCTTGTCGCGGGCCCTGGAGTCGGGCCGCACGCGGAAGCCGATGATCACTGCGCCGGAGGCTGCCGCCAGCATCACGTCGCTCTCGGTTATGCCGCCGGCACCGCTTCTTATGACGTCGACCGAGACCTCCTCCGTGTTCATGCTCGTGAGGGAGTCGACTATGGCCTCCGCTGAGCCCTGTACGTCCGCCTTCACTATCAGGCGAAGCGTGCTGTCGCCTTCGGCGGCGGCCTTGAAGAAGTCCTCGAGGGTGACCTTGCGATGCGCCTGGAGTTCGCGCTCGCGCTCGACCAGATGGCGCCGGAGCCCGATCTCCCTGGCTTCCTGTTCGGATTCGACGACGGTGACGGAGTCTCCGGCCTCTGGAACGCTGGAACAGCCGATCAACTGGATGGGGACGCTGGGGCCCGCCTCGTCGACCTGCTTGTTGTTCTGATCGTACAGCGCCCTGACCCTGCCTGTACACTGGCCCGCGATGAACGAATCGCCCGTCTTGATGGTCCCGTCCTGGACGAGGATGCTGACCACCGTGCCGCGATACGGGTCCACCCTGCCCTCGAGGACGGTCGCCCTCGCGGGCCTGTCGGGGTAGGCCTTGAGATCGAGCATGTCGGCCTGCACCAGAATCTTGTCCAGAAGATCCTCCACGCCGGCGCCGGTGATGGCGCTCACCTCGGCGCACTGGACGTCTCCGCTCCATTCCTCGACCAGAACCTTGTGACTCGCGAGATCCTGCTTGATGAAGTCCGGATTGGCGGTGGACAGGTCCATCTTGGTGATGGCGACGACTATCGGTACGCCGGCGGCCCTGGCGTGGTCGATCGCCTCCTCGGTCTGAGGCATGACCCTGCTGTCGCTCGCGACCACGAGCACGACGATGTCCGTGACCTGAGCGCCCCTGTTCCTCATGGCCGTGAATGCGGCGTGGCCGGGAGTGTCGATGAACGTGACGTTGCGCCCGCCCGGGACCGAGGCGACATAGGCTCCTATGTGCTGAGTGATGCCGCCGGCCTCGGTGGAAATGACGTTTGTCGAGCGGATCCGGTCCAGCAGGGCGGTCTTTCCGTGGTCGACATGACCCATGATCGTGACGACCGGCGCTCTCTGTACCTCGCGATGGCTCTTCCCGACCCTTCTCTGCTCGATCGTCTCGGCGCCGTACTCGGACACGGTCTCGATCTGGCGTCCGAACTCGGCTGCGACGAGCGCCAGGGTATCGGCGTCGAGCCGCTGGTTGGCGGTGGTCATGAGGCCGAGTTCGAGGCACTTGGCGATGACTTCGTTGAGGGGGATGTCCATCAGTTCGGCGAGTTCGGAGGGCGAGGTGAACTCGGTGACCTTCAGGATCTCGTCCTCGTCGGTCAAGGACAGCTTCTCGTGGCGCTCCTGCTTCTCCTCGCGGTAGCGCCTTCTGCGCTTCTTCTGGCTTCTGGCGACATTGGAGCCCAGTTGTGCGACGGTATCGCGCACGGCCTTGACGGCTTCGGCGGAGACTACGGCCTTCTTGCGACGCTTCTTGCGCTTCCTGGACTTCGTGGTGGCCCTGTCCCTGGCCTCCTGCTTCTCCTTCTCGAATCTGGCGACTACGCCCTTCCGCTGATCTTCGGTGAGCGTGCTCATGTGGCTCTTCACGGCGACGTTCATGTCTGTGAGAACCTTTATCAGAGCCTCGCTCGATATGTTCAGCTCCCTCGCCAGTTCATAGACACGCTGTTTCTTCTCAGCCTGCTGTTCAGTCATCTCCACCGCCCTGTCCGGCGCCGTCTGAACCGGCACTGCCGGCATCCTGCTCCATCTTCAGCGCCTCGACCTCCAAGGCCCGCTTCTCCACCAGTCGTTTCGCCTCCTGGTGGATCTGCTCCGCCTTTACGGGTCCTATTCCGTGAACCTTCAGAAGCTCGTCCATGGTTGCCTCGGCTATCGAGTTGGCCGAATCGTAGCCGGAGACCCTGAGGCGCTCGATCAATTTGTCGCTTATGCCCTGGATCTCGGAGGCATCCACCCTGAGCATCTCCTCCCAGCGCTTCTGCTCTTCCCACAGAGACTGGGTCTCGATGTCTATGCGCGATCCCACCAGCTCGCCGGCGAGCCGGACGTTATGGCCGTTCTTGCCTATGGCGAGAGAGAGATGATCGTCCGGCACGATGGCGACCATCCGAATCCGTTCCTCTCCCGTTACCGGGTCGGTATAGCGGGTCTGGTCGACGTTCAGCACGGTGGCGGGAAGCAGGGCGTGGGTGGCGAGAACCCTGCGGTCCATCGTCCAGGGGATGATGTCTATCCTCTCGCCGTTGAGCTCCCTCATCACGGCCTGCACGCGGCTGCCCTTCACGCCGACGAAGGTTCCTACGGCGTCCACCCTGTGATCGTTGCTCGCGACCGCGAGCTTGGTCCTCACGCCCGGCTCGCGGGCAATGGCGCGAACCTCGACCACGCCCTCCTCGATCTCGGGGGCTTCCCGCTCGAAGAGGCGCTTCACGAGCATGGGGGTTGCGCGGGACAGAACGAGCTGGGGCTCCATGGATTCGGGCTTCTCGACCCTGATGAGAACGGGCAGTATCGGGTCGTTCTGGTCGTAGCGCTCTCCTCTGGCTCTTTCCTCGGCGGGCACGACGGCCTCGATGCGGCCGGCGACCTGCACGAGCACCCTGTTCCTGTAGACCTGCTGGACCCTGCACCTCGGGATGATGTGACCAATCTTGTCCTCGTACTCGTGCATGACCTGCTCGCGCTCCGCCATGCGGACGAGGGACAGGAACTCCTGGCGGAAGACGTTGACGGAGGAGCGCTGGAAGTCGGAGATGTCGACAGGTACGGGGATCTTTTCGCCCTTCTCGGCGTCGGCCTTTATCTTCTTAGCCTTCTTGCGGGCGATCTGAAGGTGCTCGGAACCCTCCGCGACCTCCTCGACCACCTCCATCATGGCCTCGAGCTTCACGTCGCCCTGCTGGTGGTCCCAGGTGATGCGGATGTCCTGCGCGGTGCCGTACTCGAGCTCGGTCGCCTTGATGAGAGCCTGATATAGGCTCCTGACGAGGACCTCCTTGTTTACGCCCTTCTCCCGAACCAGCCTGGCTAGAGCGTCTATCCTGTCGTAATTGGACACTTCGTTCTCCCTGTCCGCAAGGGGTTCCGACCGTCTGCGCCCGTCAGGCCTTCCTGCCCCTGTTTCCACCCGTTTCGAGGACCTCGACCGCCCTCGTGACCAGGAAGGACGGCACGATCCTGCCGCCCGCGAAGACCAGGCATCCGCCCTCGTAGGAGATGATCTCGTCCTCGAAGGAATCGCCTTCGGTCTCCACCCTGACCGTCCTTCCGACGCACCTCTTCCAGTCGTTCTCGGATTCGAGCCTCCGCCCGACTCCCGGAGAACCGACCTCGAGCACGAACGATCCCGGCTCGAGCATATCCCTGTCCATCATGTCCTCGATGGCTCGCGACAGCTTCGCACACTCGCCGATGGTCACCCTGCCGGGCCTGTCCACGAGAACCCTGAGCGTTCCCCTCCTGCCGGACTGGAACCAGCCCAGATCGACGAGCAGAAGCCCCATGTCGTCCGCCAGAGCCTCGACGGATTCACGCAGCAGGGTTGCATCCAATCCGGCCTCGACCTTCATGACTAAGCACAAAACGCCCCGTTGGCAGGTACACCCGCCCGCGCGGCTCGTACTCGTGCAGGAGCTTTTAGCGTTTAAATCTAGCCGGAAAGGCCATTCCTGACAAGTGTCGCGGCATCGCCGCCGGGGCGCGGCGCAGCCCCCGCGGCCCCCGTTCCACGACCGGCTCCAGGTGGCTCAGAGTACCGACAGAGTGGTTCCCTCGATCAGTTTGTCCTCCAGCACATCCATGAACGGATTCGGAACCCCCCTGAACGGTGTGTTCAGAATCGGCTCGATCTCCCGCAGGAGCCGGTTCACGGAATACCTGGCCTCCTCGGCGCCCAGCACGGAGTCGAGGGAGTCGCGCAGCGCGTCCAGCCTTTGTATCATGTAATCCCGCTGAAGGACGGTCGGCTGAGTGGTGCCCCACCAGGTCGAGCCTATCGAGAGCAGGTGGAAGGCGATCCCGGTCTCGAGCATGCCTGAGCCCGAGGTGTCCGGGAGACCGGCCAGCGCAGCCGCCCCGGCCATGACCGAACCGGGAATCCAGGGCTCGGCCCTGGACGGATCCTGGTCCGACGAGGATCGGAGACCTCCGACCCCGCGCCAGACCCTGACCAGCCCGTCCAGCACTTCGGCAGGGACGGACTCGCTGAAGTCCGTCCTCGAGATGAAGACCCTGTTCACCATGAAGGAATCCACGTTCAGGAGGTGGAGAACCATCCTGAGGAACACTCCCCTCCATGAAGCGGGAGGGCCGGTGCGCGGCAGTGCCTCGATCATCGGCGCCGGAATCCCTCCGTTCGAGGGCCAGGACGACGCCCATTCGAATCCGCAGTACCTGATCTGGTCGGCAAGCTGGAGTATCTGTTCGTATCCCTGCAGATCCCCCCTCAGCCCGAGAGTCACGGCCCTCGCGGACAGGTGGCCGGGCAGGATCGCGTCGGTCGAGGCGAGACCCGGGGCCGCGGCTTCCAGGAGACCTGTCGTATCGCATTCCATGGCTCTTTGGAAAAGCCCGGCGTCGATGGAAGCCAGGGCCGCCTGATCGGCGAGATCCGCGCACAGGATATCCGAATAGCCGCCGGGCAGGTCCGCCGCCATCCCGGAAAGCGCCTCCGCCAGGCTGTCCGATGCGCCGGGATTGAAGAGGATCGCAAGGCCGGAAATCCATTCGGCCGTCGCCAGCCGTTCCTCGATCTTGTCGCCCGATTTTATCCCCTGGGCGACATTGTTCATCTGCTCGTGCCATAGGATGTGCAGTGCATCGAACTGCCCGCCGATCGGTGACAGCGACAGCGCCTGGCTGATGTAGTCGGGTCTCCTGTGACCGTGGAGTTCGTATGCGCGCCTTATCGCGTGCATCGCCATGTCCGGCTGGCCGAGCCTTGTGTAGGTGAGCGCCAGGTTGTTGTTGAGTTCGGCGTAGTCGGGAGCCCGTACGCGCAGCGATTCGTAGGCCGCCAGCGCCTGCCGCGTGGCCTGGAGAGCGAGTTCGTGATCCCCGACCCCGGGGCGGGACTCCGACCTGAGCAGATTTGAAAGGGCCTGGTTCGTGGGTTCGATGAGGACGGCCCTTGTGAGCCATGCGCTGCCGAGTCCGTACCAGCCGCCGAGTTCCTCCGGGTTGATCTCCACGCATCTCGTGCATATGGCTATCGAACTGTCGCTGTGCAGCCAGGCCGATTCGAAGCGCTGGAGAGCCTCGACGCGTCTGGTTTCATTTCCGGTCTGGGCGTAGGCCATGGCCGCGTTCGAGGCGAGGACCAGTTCGTTCTCGATCTTGTCCAGGTAAAGATCCTTCCCCAGAAAGAGATAGTTGCCCGACCTTATCCCGGTGACGTAATGGTCCGTTCCCCGGAACGCCATGAACAGGGCGGGCGCGATCAGGACCGCACCGAGGATTCCGGGCGCAGGCCTGGGCGTGCCCCCGCCGCAGGACAGGAGCAGGCCGCACAGGATCGCGAGAAGGAAGGCCCCCGGGGGCCACCTGAGGCTGACCGACACGAAGGCTTCGGCCAGCAGGGCGACGATCCCTCCCAGGATTCCGGCTTCCACCATGCCGAACCGGCGCCGGCCGCCTGCGCCGTCGCTCGATGCGGACCGGAACACCCTCCATGCGATGGCGGCGTAGAGGATGGCCCCTATCAGGCCGACCTCGACGAGTATTTCGAGGTACTCGCAGTGGACGTGAAGGGTGTTGTGGCTGGTTCCCAGGATGCTGTACATGGGATTGCGCACGGCGGGGAAGATTATCTGGAAGGTACCCGGCCCGTATCCGAGGAAGGGGTTCGCGGCTATGAGCCTGGCGGCGCCCTCCCAGATGACGAGCCGGACCCTGGCAGTGCCCTCGCCGAGCCGGGTCAGTTCGACGAGCCTGTCCTTCATCAGGAATCCGACCAACAGAAGAGAGGCCATGCAGATCAGCGGCAGAACCAGGTTCCCGCGGAACCCGCCGCGCGACCTGACGAAGGAGAATACGGCCATGAAGACGAGCCCGGCGCCCAGCCCGATGATGCTGCCCCGCGTTCCGCTGGCCACGATGCAGAGGACCGAGGCGAGGGAGAAGAGGCCGAGAAGTATCAGCCTGCGGGTCCTGTGGCCGGCTGCCGGCTCCAGCAGAAAGCCTGCCGCAACCGGGATGCATGCCGAGAGGAACCCGCCCAGGAGGTTCGGGTTGCCGAGCGATCCGGAGACCCTGCCCCCTGAGCCAAGGTAAACGTCCCACGGAAAGATGACGAGGTTCATCCACTGGAGAAGCGAGTAGATGCACAGCAACCCGACCAGTACCATCATGCCCGCCAGTACGGTCTTCCTTCCACGGGCGTCGAGGAGCAGGCCCGCGGAACCGGCGACGAGGCCCAGCATGCCGAAGCTGATGATCGTGTTGGGACCGTTGACCGACGGGACGCCCGAGAAGTGCCTGAAGACCATCCAGACCAGAAGCAGGACGAACGCGGAGGCCAGCTTCCAGTCCACGGACGGGTTCAGGGGCACCCGCCGGATGACGGCCGAGGCCAGCAGGAGCGAGCATGCGGCTCCGCCCAGGGCGTAGGCCAGCTCCTTCACGAGGATGCTGGACCGGTTGTTCGGCATCAGGGTGAAGATCACGAGGGCGGATATCAGCAGGATGAGCCAGGGAGCCGCCGCTCTCTCGAACGGTCTACTTGTCATCGTCTGTCCTGTTCCTCTTCTCGCCGTTGGATATGAAGAGGGCGATTATGACGGAGAAGCCCGCTGCATGAGCGAATACGAGCATGGCCTGATAGAGCCTGAGAGTGGGCAGCAGGAGGGCCAGAAAGCCCATCAGCAGCCCTATCGCATAGAGGAGGATGATGGCCTCCCTGTGGCTGAGCCCGATCCGCATCAGCCTGTGGGCGAGATGGTTCCTGTCGCCCGAGAGGAGCGGAACATGGTGACGCTTCCTGTAGATGAGCACCAGAATGGTGTCCAGCAGGGGGACGGCGAGCACCAGGAGGGGGGAGAAGATCGCTATCTCCCTTATGGAACCGTCGGGGGTGTAGACGCCGAGGACGGCGGTGACGCCGAGTACGAAGCCCAGCAGGTTGCTGCCGCAGTCCCCCATGAAGATCGAGGCGGGATTGAAGTTGTAGGGCAGGAATCCGCAGCAGGCTCCGGACAGCGCCGCACAGAGGAAGGCGACGGCCTCGTTGCCGGCCAGGAGATTGATCACGGTGAAGAAGGCGGTTGCGATGGCCGCGATCCCCGCGGCCAGACCGTCGGCATGGTCCAGCAGGTTGACGGAGTTGGTGATGCCGACCAGCCAGAAGATCGTTATCGGAGCCGCGAGCCATGCCAGCGGCCCTCCGGACAGGAACAGGTTCAACTGGGCGCCCTTCACGACGAAGTACACGCCGACCGCCACGGCGGAGAGGGACTGGAGGATCAGCTTCGTGCGCGGGGACAGTTCGAGGATGTCGTCCAGAAGACCCGTGAGGGCCATCAGGAAGCCGCCTCCGATCATCATGAAGCCCAGAGACTGCCAGTCCAGCGGGGTGTCGGCGATCGTCCCCTCCGGAAGACCCTTCCAGAAGAGGAGGCCGGCGGTGATTGTCAACGCGAAGGAGAGGTAGACGGCTACGCCTCCCAGGAGCGGAGTGGCCATCAGGTGTTTCTTCCGGTCGCCGGGTCTGTCTACGAGGTTGGTCCGAAGTGCGATCCGCCTTGCGAGCGGAGTGAGCGACAGCGAAAGAACCAGAGCCCCGATGAAGGCGAACAGAATGTGGAGCAACGAGTCGGCCATCTGCTACAACCTTTCGCCGGCCCCGCCGAAGAAGTGACAGCGCCCGCGCCTGAAGTCGACCCTGGCGGTTCCTCCGATCGATGCGGGAGTCGACGGCTCCACGCGCTCGATCAGGAGGTTTCCGTCCGCGGTCCTGAGGTGGATGATCTTCTCGTTCCCGAAGACCTCGACGACCTCGCAGGTGCATTCCAGCGCACCCTGCGGGGAAGGCACGACGTCCTCCGGCCTGATGCCCACCAGAACCGCCCCTTCCGGGGGGGTCTGCCCCGCCGAGGCGGCGCCGGCAAGGCCCGGGCCGGGGCTTTCCAGGGGAAGGAAATTCATCGCGGGACTGCCGATGAAACCGGCCACGAAGGAGTTCACGGGCCTGTCGTAGAGTTCCATGGGCGCAGAGATCTGCTGGATGCGCCCGTCCTTGAGAACCACGATCCGGTCTCCCAGCGTCATCGCCTCGGCCTGGTCGTGGGTGACGTAGATCATCGTGACGCGGAGCCTGCTGTGCAGCCTGGCCAGCTCGCCGCGCATCTGGACCCTCAGCTTGGCGTCCAGATTGGAGAGGGGTTCGTCGAAAAGGAAGACGGCCGGCTTCCGGACTATCGCACGGCCGAGGGCGACCCTCTGCCGCTGGCCCCCCGAGAGCTCCCGCGGCTTCCTGCCGAGGAGCGGGGTCATGTCCAGGACGGCCGCGGCCTCCTCCACCCTCCGGGCGACCTCGACCCGGGGTGTCTTCCGCATCCGCAGGGCGAAGGCCATGTTGTCGAAGACCGTCATGTGAGGGTAGAGGGCGTAGTTCTGGAAGACCATGGCCACGTCCCGGTCCTGCGGAGAAAGGGAGGTGACGTCCCTGCCGCCGATCCGGACACGGCCGCCCGTAGGCTCCTCGAGGCCGGCCAGTATGCGAAGCGACGTTGACTTGCCGCATCCGCTGGGGCCGACAAGGACGACGAACTCGCCGTCCGGGACGGTCACGGAGAAGTCGGCCAGGGCTGTGACTCCACCCGGGAAGACCTTTTCCACGCCTATGAACTCGACAGACGCCATCGGCTAACCACCCGTCATTTTATGAATACCGATACTTCCCTGCCCCCATAGGTGGTCCGGACATGGTTCGACTCGTCCGGCATCCAGATGGAGCCGTCCACGATGAAGGCATAGCGATAACGCCCGCGCGGCAGATCGACCGTGGCCGTCCAGTAGCCGTCCGCACCGGGCGTCATGGCTCCGGATTCCGGATCGAGCATGCCTCCTGCGGACGAGAGACCGCCCCAGCAGTTCCAGTCCCCCACGAGCTGGACGGATGCCGCACCGGGATATCTGATCCTGAAGGTTCCCTCCGTGGGAAGGGCCGCCGGGGTCAGAGCGGAGCAGCCGCAGAGCCCTAGCAGAACAAGAGCCGGGAAAAGCCTCTTCATGGGAAAACCGCACAGGCCGAAGCAATGATCCTTGTCTCTCCGTCCCGTCTCTGCAGCCTCAGGGCCGCCGTGACGCCGTTCCTCGCGAAGACGGCCGACAGGGATTCATGGGGCTCCGGCGTGTCCCCGTCCCAGATCACCGGCGTGGCGGAAACCTCCAGCACCGCATGGACGCCGGGTGTGGGAGAGTATCCCGCAGTGCCAGTAATCCTGAGGCTGTCGGACATCATCTCGAGGCCTCCCCCCATGGAAGCCTTCCCGCGATGGAGGATCGACGCCGCAGACGCCCGGAAGGCGCGGCTTCCCACCCCGCTCGCGGACAGGGAATAATGGAATCCGCCCTCGGAGGTCATGTCCGCGGAGAAGGCTCCGGAGGCGGCGCCGGGATCTGCAGGATCATAGCGGCAGCCGACCGCGCCGGAAAGAGCGCGCCCCCGCGGGCGGAGTACGGCGTCCAGCCCGAGAACGGTTCGCCCGCGGGGGACCGATCCACCCGGAGAAACAAGGGAATCGCCGGCCCACCGGAACACGGGCACGATCTCCAGAGCGCCCCATTCCCCTGAAACCGGGGTGTAGCCGACGCCCTCGAACATTACGGCGGAGGAATCGGCGCCCTTCCCGCTCTGGATCAGGGTGATCCACGGTTCGATGACCCTGAGATCGATCCTGGCGTTGTAAACGCTCATGTCGAGAGAGGAATCGCTTCCCGCCAGCGAGACGGACGCATAGCCGAAACTCCCGAAGCCCAGCCACGGAGAGGATGCCTCGAAGACGGCCAGGGTGTCCTCATGGGGAAGCAGGTAACCCGTAAGAGTCAGCGAAGAGCCGAGAAGACCGCCGAGGGTCGCTCCGACCGACGCGATCGAGTCGATATCCACCCATCCCCGGTCCAGAACGGGATCCCTCATGCCGGGGATGAACGGCCCGGAGAGCGAACGCGACACTTCCACACCGATCCAGGGCGTGCCCGGCCATCTGGCTTCCAGGCCTCCACTCCGGAGGAAGACCTCCGTGGAGTCGGAGTCCCTCGCCGTGAAGGTCACGGAGGCCTCGACCAGCTCAGAGGAGAGGGAAAGCGTTTCGCTGAGTTCGAGCAGCCGCTCTTCCACCCGCATGCCGTCCGCGTCCGGATCAACGGATGCGCAGGCGGCGAAGAAGGCCCTGTGGGAGAGGAAGACGCCTCCCATCCGCAGGGAGTCGGAAGGACCGCCCTCCGGAGAAGACCACACGCAGGGGGCGGGCACGTGCGGAACGCCGCCGGCGAGCCCGGCGACGGCAACGAGGATCGTCAGTGCCAGTTCTCACCTCCGAGCGTGCATCCGAGCGAGACTACGTGCCCGACCGAGGAGTCATCCAGCATGACGGCGTAGTCCAGCGTAAACGCACCGATGTCCACGGATGCGCCTGCATTCCATGAATCGAACGAAGACCCCGTCCTCGCGGACAGCCACGGCGTGACCGCAAGCTCGGCGCCCAGGGACGGGCCCTCGCCGCAGACCGACGCATGGACCCTTAGTTCGCGCGAGAAGATGTAGGTCGCTCCCCAGTGGGTTTCAGCCTCTGTCCCGTCATTCTCGGGGGTGTACGCCGGAAGGTCGACGACGGAAACGCCCACGGCGAACGTGGGGAAGACGGAGAACTGAACGCCCGCGCTGCCCAGTACGGCCTCCCCGTCGTCGCGGGAAGAGACTCTGCAGGAGGCGCCCAGAGCGATGCTGGGCCCGAAGAAGCCCTCGATGAATCCTGCAGGATCGCCGGTGGCGATCCATGCGCACGCGATCGTCGCGGACAGGGCATCGGCGTCTCCGGAAAGTTCCCCCGGCGTTCCCGTCCAGTCCAGACCAAGCGCGGCATGGACAGGCCCGACTCTCGTCCCGGCGCCCAGCATGGCCGACCTCGCGGCCGCATCGGAACAGGTCGCCGAAATCTCGAAACCCTCGATCCTGGAGATTCCCGCAGGCGCCTCGTAGGCCGTCGAGCAGGAACCTCCCCAGGCCGACGGCCAGGCGGCGACGGATGCCATGCCCGCCGGACCCGGCCCGCCGGAGGCGGACAGAACGGCGGAGAATGCAAGACAGGACAGCGATACCATCAGTCGATTCCACTCCCCTGCTCAGGTACGGGGATCATTATCTGATAGAGCCGACGGTCTCCGTCAGTCCTCGATACGAACACCGCCCCGGAACGGCCCCGGACCTGCGACTCCCTGCCCCGTCCCTGGGCGGAGGGCATCGGGAACGGAGATATCCTGTTGTGCGGGCTCCGGGAGAAAAGGTCCCCTTCAGCGCCTTCGAGGACCGGACGCGCGCCGAGGGACACGGAATAGTAGCTTCCCGGATCGATGCCCGGAAGCCCCGGTTCGAGTCTGGTCCGGTCCACCCTCACCGCTATGCCCTCCTCGCCGGCGAGACACGACCCGAAATCCGCATGCGATATGGTTCTGAAGGCCTCCAGCAGGTGCTCGGGGCTCACCGCCGCAGGCGCCGCAGCCCTCGGCCCCGAGACGCTGACCGTCGAACCCAGGATCGTCTTCAGATTTTCGAGGGACGAGGCCAGCCATTCGGTGAGATTGAGCATGGCCGTCGCAGCGCTGTTTCCTCCGCCTTCGGAGGCCTCTCCGCCCGGCAGGCCGCCATGCCGGTCCGCAGGAGCGGAAGGCGTCTCCGCCGAAGGCTTAGTCCCCACTGTGCTCCCGGGGCCGCCCGCAGGAGTTTCCAGAATGGCGACCACGGCTCCGGCTACGCCGCCGTCGGGCCCGTTGAAGGAGGAGGTGGAGGCCCTGTATCTGATTCCAGTGCCGCACATCCCATTCGAGCAGGTCGATCTGGAACGCATGGCGTTCATGGCCGGACAGCCCAGACAGGGAATGTCCTGGCCGTACAGCATCCTGTGGCAGGTCCGGCGGAGCAGGGCGCCCGGGCGCGCTCCGGCGAGTTCGCCCAGCGAGGCGTTGCACCAGAGTATCCGGAATTCGCGGTCTATGCAGAAGACCGGATATGCGGACACCTCGAGCAGAGCCCTGCGCTGCTCCTCCATCTCCAGGAGGGCCTGGCTCTGCCTGCGGCCTTCGGTGTAGTCGCGTATGGACAGCAGCAGAACGCCGCCGCCGAGCCCCGTGGCGCGGATTATGACCGGGATGAAGACTCCCCCGGGGAGCATGAGGTCCCATTCGTAAGTCCTGACGTCGCCGGGGAGAAGCTTCGTCAGCGCCGAATAGAGGCCGACCCGGTTGTCCAGGTCCATCGGGATGATCTCCTCCAGGCGCCGCCCCTCTATGTCCGTGCTGGAACGAATTCCGAGCAGACGGCACATCTCGTCGTTGGCGCGCAGCACCCTGCCGTCCCTGATCGCCATGAGGGCTTCGGGACAGGCTTCGAAGTAGATCCTGCCGAGTCCTTCGTCCACCTAGTAGGCGCCCCTTCCCCTGAAGACGCTCGCGAAGGTGCGCAGGAGAATCGCAAAGTCGAGCATCAGCGACTGATTCCTGATGTAGTAGAAGTCATACTCGATATTGTCATGCAGCGGGAGATCCTTCCTGCCCATTATCTGCCAGAGGCCCGTAATCCCGGGCCTTACGTCCAGCCGCCTCTTCTGCCATTCGGAGTAGCCCTCGACTATAAACGGCATCTCCGGCCTGGGCCCCACCATGCTCATGCTGCCCGCCAGGACGTTCACGAGCTGGGGCAGTTCGTCGAGACTGGTCCTCCTCAGGAACCTCCCGATCCCGGTGACCCTCGGATCCGCGGGGGAGAGCGGAGCCACCTCGTATTCCCCGGACTCGGGCTTCATGGTCCTGAACTTGTAGAAGGTGAAGGGAACGCCGTTCCTGCCTATGCGCACCTGTCTGAATATCGGAGATCCGTTCCCACCCGCCAGTAGGACGAGATAAATAATTGCCATAAAGGGTGATAGGAGCAAGAGCATGGAGGAGGCGATCGCGATGTCGCTCGCACGCTTGACGGCACGGGAGAAGAATCCCCCCCGGGAATGGCCGATCTCGATGATCGGCAGCCTGGCAAGATTGTCCAGGTCCACCGAGGTGGTGGAGATCTCGAAGAGGTCGCTCACAAGCCTGAAATGCACGTCGCTCTTCTCCGTGGCGGAGATCACTTCCAGGATTCTGCCCCTCGCCAGGCTCGGGGCGGCGAAGAACACCTCATCCACCTTCATGCTCGTCAGGAGCCTCGGCAGATCGGCCAGGAAGCCCGCCACCGGCAGCCCCTCGATGGTTTCGGGATGCCTGGTTCCTGACGGATCGGGCGAGATGAAACCGACGACGATCGGGTGCGGGGCGGGCATCCTCTCCAGACTGTCCCTTACACGGACGGCCACTTCTCCGGTCCCTACCACGAGCACCCTGGGCGCCTCCGCGACGGGCGCGGCGACACGGGCGATCCTGCGGGCGACAAGCCTGGCGAGAGAGGATATCGGAAGGGCCAGGACGACATAGAGGATGAGCATCAGCCTGGAGTAATCCCTCTTGGCGAGGTAGCTCGCGGCCATCATGGAGACGCCGAGGGCGAACAGGGCCTTTATCATGGCCTGCGCCTCGACCATGCCGCCGAAATGCCGTTTCGGGCTGTAGAGGCCCATCCAGCCGTAGCAAGCCACCCACAGGACCCAGATGACCGGGATCGTGTGGAGATAGTCGCCCAGCCGGACGTCGAATCCCGGCACGGCGTCGCCGATGACCGAGGAGCGAAGCCAGAAGGTGAGGAAGAACACCACCGGCACGGAGACCGTATCCGCCGCCAGGAAAAGCAGCATCATGACCCTGTCGGCCTTCCTCGCCGGCGCGAGCATCAGCGGGCCCTCCTTCTGATCGCTCCGGAGACGAGCCCGGTCGAGAGCGCGAACCCCCTCGCGAGGACGAGGAGCGGCACTAGTGGAGCCACGCCGGGGTCGGTGCGGAGTGCGGTCGAGAGAATCGGGATGCACGATGCCAGGAAGGCGGCGGCCCAGGCCGCGGGGATGGCGGGATGGAGAAGGGCGCCCGCCAGGGCGGCCGGGAGTGCGGCGCAGAGAATCATCTGGGCCTTCAGGCTCCACGGGACGTACCGGTCCGACATGCTCCGGGAGGGATGGAGTTCGATGATCCTGGCCCTCCATCTGCCGCGGGAGTACTTGAGACGCATATAGCCGGCCATAGTCGCCCTGTGTTCATGCTCCACGCGGGCCTCCGGCTCGAATACCAGCCTCATGCCCCCGGCGGCCATGCGGTACGAGAGATCGACATCCTCGTGATCGGCGGCCGGAAAGCTCTCGTCGAAACCGTTGCAGGCCTCGAGGGCGCTGCGTCTGAATCCGCACGAATAGGTGTCGATCATGTCGACCGTCCCGCCGGGTTCCAGCGAAGCGTACCTCTCCTCGAACTCGACCTGCTGAAGACGCTGGACGATCCTCCCGCCTCCCGAGGAATAGGCGCCCTTCACTCCGTCGGCTCCGGCATCCAGCGCCGAGACGATCCTCTGCGCCCATCCGGGAGCCGGCACGCAGTCGGAATCGGTGAACAGAACGTGTCCCCCGGCGGAGGCCCTCCAGCCGCGGTTGCGGGCGGCGGCCGGCCCCTTCGCGGGTCCGTGTACTACAAGGTCGGCCAGGGCGGCCGTCCCTGCCGGGATGGCGACATCCCCGTCCAGTGCGAGGATGACGGTGAGATCTCCCTGGACCTCCTGGGCACGGAGGGCCTCCAGGCAGGCCACGAGCCGCGGACCATGACGGTGGGCCGGCACCACGACCGAGGCTGCGGTCAATTCAGAGGCTCCTCTTGGGCAGGAGGAAGCGCCAGAAGGAGGAGAATGCCTTCAGGGTCCTGGTCCTCTCGTCGGAGTCGCGGAGTGCGCGGACGGCCGTGCTCAGCATGAAGCCCGGACGGAGGTAGAACGCCCTGCGGGCATGGTCGCAGAACCGCGAGATGTCTTCGGCCGACAGGGATTCGGTTCTTATGACGGAGGTATGCAGCCCCTCCTCCGAAAGCCATCCGCGCCAGGAGGAAGGAACGATCATGCCGCGAGCCTCCGCCTGTGCGTAGGCCTCCGTGCCGGGATAGACCATCATGGGGTAGAACTGGGCCGAATAGAGTGGCATGGAAAGCGCGAACTCGAGGGTTCTTTGCATGGATTCCGCAGTCTCGCCCGGCGCTCCGAACAGGAAGCAGCCGTGGACCAGCACGCCGGCCCTGCGCGCATCCGTGGCGAAACGACGCATCGTCTCGACGTCCACGCCCTTCCTGATGGCTTCCAGCATGGCCGGGTCGCCGCTCTCGAAGCCGGTACAGACGGTCCTCAGGCCCGAGCGCCGGCACATCAGCAGGGTCTCGTAGTCGACGGACGCCCTCATGTTGGCCGTCCATCTCAGGCGGTTGCCGGCCTTCGACAAGGCCGCCGCCAGCTCCCTGAGCCTGTCGCGGTCCGCCGAGATCGTGTCGTCCTCGAAGAACACGGCCCTGACGGAGGGCATGTTCTCCTGAACCCACATCACCTCTTCGACGACGTTTCCGATCGAGCGCAGGCGGAGCCCGCGTCCCGTCAGAGTCTGCGGGAAGAGGCAGAAGGTGCAGTTATTCGGGCATCCCCTCCCGCCCATTATCATGACCATCGGGTGCAGCGCGTTGGGGTTGCTGTACCGGGACGGATCGAGATGCTTCGCGTAGATCCGGCTTACGAAGGGAAGCGAGTCCAGGTCCTCCTCGCGGCGGCAGGGCCCCGTGTCGACCGGCTCGCCTCCCGTCCTGAGGAGGAGGCCCGGCACCGACGAGGGGTCTCCACCGGACTCGAGCGTCCGGGCCAGGAGCCTGGCCGTGAGGTCGTACTCCCCCACCGCGACGGCCTGGAATCTGCTTCCTGCGTCGAGAGTCCGGCGGGGAAGCGCGGAGGGATGCGTGCCGACGAGCAGAACGAACCTTCCGTCCGCCTCCGCCAGTCGGTCCGCGAAACGCACGTCGCTCTCTATCGAGGGGGTGGATGACTCCACGACGACCAGGCCCGGGCCGAAGGAGTCCACCCTTTGGATGACGGCCTCCTCGTCCAGGCCGGCTGCGGGCGCGTCGACGAGATCGACCTCGTGGCCGTCCCGCTCGAAGGCGCAGACCGCGTAGGCGAGCCATATCGGGTAGTACAGGGTCCCGCTCCTCGTGACTGCGGGACTGCGCTGCCCCCTGCTGAACCGCCTCAGAAAGGGCGGGTTTACGGCACTAATCTTCATCCAGGGTTTTCTCCAGGGCATGCCAGACCATGTCCGGTTCGATGTTTAACATACAGCCGCCCCGCCCGGTGCGACAGCCGCCGAAGACATTGTTCGAGTAGCAGGGCGCGCACGGCATCCCGGAGACGACGGAAGTGACGAGGCCGGGGGCGTACAGGGCGGCCGGATCGGTAGGCCCGAACAGGACGACCGCAGGGATTCCGACGGCACAGGCCAGGTGTGCCAGACCCGAATCAGGCCCGACGAACGCCACGCATCGCTCCATCACGGCCGCAGCCTCTCCCCAGCCCGTCCTGCCGGTCAGATCCGTGACCGAAGCGACGCCGGAGAGGGCCGCCGCCTTCGAAGCCTCGCAGGAGTCCCTCGAGTCGCCGAGAAGCACGACATGCAGACCACTCGCCGCCGCCCTGCCGATCAGAGCCGCGAAGCGCTCCGCGGGCCATCTCTTCTCCGCCACCTCGTCGCGAGGATTCCTCCCCCCGCCGGGAGCCACGGCAATGCACGGAAGGGACGGCAACGCCCCCTCGACGGCTCTCCTCTCGGAATCCTCGATCCGGAAAAGCGGTCGGAAATCGCTCACTTCGACACCCGCGACAGCCGCGTAGAGAGAGCCGGCAAAGCCTCCCGCACTCATCGGCGCGACGGTCTCCCACGGCCCGAGGGGAGAATCCCCCCCGCTCCTCGAAGGAGCCCCGGTGGCCGCGCGGACCATCCTCCTCACCGCGGGAAGGGCGTGGAAGACCACCGTACAGTCGAACCCCCGCAGACGCCGGCAGTGCCCGGCGGCCCAGCAGCCCAGACGGAGCGCACCCCGCAGGCCCCTGAACGGGAACGGCGCACGGATGACGGAACTCAGCCCGGGGAGCCTTCTCCACACCTCGAAGCTCGAAGGGCCGGCCAGTGCGCACCAGTCACCGCCCCCGGCCAGGAGAGCGGCCACGGCGGGGGTGGCCAGCAGGGCATCCCCGAATGCATGCGTCTTAACGACGAGGCCGGAACCGCTCAAGGCGCCTCCACAACCCCGTCCGTGACGCGAACGCGCTCAGTCCGGAACCGGCGAGCACGGCCAGGGGGATATCGATTCCGACCCTGTGAGGCGTTCCCGATATGGCGGAGAGATGGGCGAGAGAGTAGAGGGCCACCGAGAGCGCGATCATCACGGCGGAAGGGTCGCGCGACCGGAGGAACCGCACCAGCCCCGCCCCCGCGAACACGAGCACCAGGCCGAAGGTGGCGAGGCCGGCCAGCATGTAGTGAAGAGGGAAATCGTTGAACGGGAACGGCTTGAAGAACTCGGCGAATCTCAGCAGCGTAAGGCGGGGCATGAGCGAGGGATTGGCCGCCAGGAACTCCGTCGTTCTCCTGTAGAGTACGCTGTCGCGGACCCACTCCGGCTCGTCCCGGAACTCGGGGAACTCCGCCAGCCAGGGCTTGCGGAGCGAGCCTTCGAGTTCGTCCCTGAGGGGGCCGTACAGCGAGACCGCCCCCTGGATCTCGCCCTCGAAGTGAGAGGAGAAGATCCTCCCGTTCGACTCCCACAGGTTCACACCGCCCTGGGTGGGCGTAATCCGCCACTGCCCGCTGACCGAATGGGCATGGAGGATCCAGGGTGAGAGCACGATCACGAACGAGAGGATGCCCGTCCCGATGGCGGCGAGCCTGGCGGAGACCGGACGGCCCCGCACCAGCAGGATGCACAGGAGGAAGACGCACATCATCGGCATGGCCGCCGGCCGGATGAGATAGGCGAGGCCCCAGACGGACGAGGCCAGTGCGGCCTGGAGCGCCCTGCCGCCGTCGAGAGCCCTGGTAGAGAGTACCAGAGCAGCCGTCGTGAACAGCCCGAAGGCCGCCTGTGTGGCCGGGACGGCCTCGAAGTAGATCTCGAAGGGGTCCAGCGCGATGAAGAGGCAGACAAGCCATGCCTCCGGGTTGCGGAGGTGCCTCCTCGCGAGAGCGAATCCCAGGATGACGGTGACCAGGCCGGCCAGAAGCTGGAGGCCTCTTATCGCCAGGAGGTTCCCCGCTCCGAGGATCGCGTAGCCCGCCGCCATGAGCACGGGGTATCCCGGAGGAATGAAGAGGGTCGGCCTCTCCGGCCGGAGGACTCCGTAGAATCCGTCCACCCGCCGGTAGAACTCGAACGTCCTCTCCTGTATGACGCTCGCGGCGCCCCGGGCCGGCTCCGGCGGAGAGAGCATGTCGGCGGACAGAACGTAGCCCCTGCCTTCGAGAAGGTTCTCAGCCAGGTTCGAATAGACCCTGCCCTCCCCGATCAGGATCCCGCCGCGGGCGGCCAGCAGGAAGGCGCCCGCACGCGCAGCCAGGGCCAGCGCGAGCAGGATCAGCAGGCGGCGTTTTTCCATTCGGCGAACCAGTCCGAAGTGAGGAGCGAGAGTTCGGACGGCTGTCCGGGAGACCAGACGGGCCGAGTGGCGGGGTGGGCCACGAGTTCGCACTCGCCCGGGGGAATCCGCAGCCTTTCGAGATACTCTCTGTTCAGTCTGCCGGAAACTCCGAACCCGGCCATGGAGTCCGGAACGCGCAGCGAGGCCTGCCTGGCGAGCCTGGCGAGCCTGCGCGCCAGGGCCCGCAGGAAGATCCCCGACGGCCTTGCGAAAGGATCGGGGACAAGGGCCGCCCTGACGCCCGGAACGCCGTATTCGACGGCCAGTTTCACGATGAGCCCGGACAGGCCGGGGAGGTGGTGGATGTGGCGGTGGCTGTCCAGACGCGAGATTTGAGCGCCGGCGGAGACGAGCAGCTCGATCTGCGCCCGCCACTCGCGCTCGATGTCCTCCCGTGCGCCGCCGCCCCCGGACACCGCCCGCTCGAAGGAGACCGGATGCATCGTCAGGAGCGGCTCCTCGACGGCGTTGAGATGCGCGCCGACGGACAGGCCCGCCGAGGCCGCGACCCGGCAGGCGCCGGCGGCGCCCGGGGCCGATCCCAGGATCGAAACCCCGTCCACGGTTCCCGCGGCGATGCAGGCCTCCACGGCGCCGTCCACCGCGTCGCCCGAACCCGCGTCGTCGATGACCAAGACCACTCTCCTCCGTTCGGCGGGGACGGACGTGCGGGTCATACCCTCCTGACCTTGAGAAGCGTCCTCCAGAGTCTCCTCGGACCCAGTACCGTGGACAGGGTTCTGATGATCCGGGAAGGATGCAGGTAGAACCTCCAGAATGCAAGTTTCTTCAGCGTCTCGACCGCCCCGGGCCTGATCCCCTCCAGTTCGTAGACGCAGCTATGGAAGCAGTCGAAATCGGCGTAATCCTTCCGGACGAGGTGCCTGGTCCTGTTCCAGAGTTCGGTGTGGGGGAACGGGGTGGTGATGTCGAACAGAGCGTCGTCGAAGCGCTCGGACGAGGCGAAGCGGACCGTCTCCCTCATCTCCTCGATCGTCTCCCCCGGGGCGCCGAGCATGAAATAGCCCTGAACGGCGATGCCCATTCCGCGGGCCAGCGAAAGCGCCCTGCGGACGCCCTCGACGGTGATGCCCTTGTTGTAGATGTCGTCCAGAACGCGCTGCGAGGCCGACTCGACACCCATGTTGATCTTGGCGAGCCCGGCCTCCTTCATGTGGGCCAGAAGATCGTGGTCGAGCAGGTCGGCGCGCACGTTGCAGCACCATCTGAGGCCCAGCCCGGCCGATATCATCAGGTCGCAGATCCTGTGGACCCACTGCTTGTCCAGGATGAACGTGGAGTCCTCGAACATGAAAGCGGTCATCCCGAAGGAGGACCGGAGCGATTCCAGCTCGTTCACGACCATCTCTGGGGATCTCTTCCTCAGCTTCCTGCCGAAGATCTCCGAGAGGGTCGGCTGGCAGAACGTGCATCCGAAGGAACATCCGCGCGTGGCCATGACGGAGGTTCCCCTGAGCGAGGGATCGACCCTGTCCATTGAGTACCAGCTCCTGAAGTACTTCTCCATGTCGAAGATGCTGCGGTCGGGCAGGGGCAGGGTGTCGAGATCGTCCACCAGCAGCAGCCCGGGCACTCTCAGGATCGAACCGTTCCGGCGCAGGCAGCTTCCGGGGATGGACGCGGGATCCTCCCCGCTCAGAATCCGGGCGAAGCCCAGCTCGCCCTCGCCTGCATATACGAGGTCGGCTCCGCTCCTCTCCAGAGTCTCCTCCGGCAGGACGGTGGCGTGAGGGCCGCCCAGGATCACGCAGGCGTCCGGCAGGACCTCCCGGGCCGTCGCCACCGCCTTCATCGCGGCGTCGAGCTGCGGCGTGAGGACGGTGATCGACACGAGATCCGGGCGGATCGAGGAGAGCATTCTCCTGTACTCCTCGAACGGTTTCTTCATGAAGGACATGTCGCACAGGAAGGGCTCAGCGTCGCCTTCCCGCCGCATGACGGCTGAGAGCGATGCTATTCCGAGAGGGGGCTGTCCGGAGGGATACCTGGTCTCAGGGAAGACGAACAGGACCTTGTCGAAGGCGCTCATGCCGCCGCTCCCCCGTCTGCTCCGCCGCGGAGCGGGATCACGGAGACGGCCGCCGCCATGAGGATCGAATCGACCGGCAGCCTGTAGCGAAGGCCGCCGTGGCTCATGGCGTGCATCGCGCAGTAGAGCAGGAAGACCGAGAGGAGCAGCGCCGACTCCCGGGATTTCCTCGACCGGTAGAAGGCCACTCCGGCGAGGCAGGCCGCGGGGACGTAGAACAGGGCTCCCGGAATCCAGGCCATGCCCGAGGGCGTCGACGGGACGGCGGACAGGAACGAGGCGAGCCTTTCCACAGTCAGCCAGCACATCAGAGCGGGGTTGTCAATCATGAATGCGAGGGATCTCCTTCCCAGCTCGGAGCTTCTCTCCACCTCCGTCATGAACCGTGAATCGTCGGGGTACTCGAGCAGTTCGGCGGAGTTCACCGGAACCCAGTCCGGCACGGAGATCCCCTCCAGGGCGAGAGCCTCCGGATTGTTCCTCATCCAGAGGTTGAGCGACCCCTTGGTGGGCAGGAGGATCGGGCTCCCCAGCTCGATCCGGTTCCGCGCCACCCAGGGCGCCGCGCACAGGATGAATCCGGCGACGACCGCCGCGGCCGCGCGCCATCCCCTGGCCTTCCACAGGAACAGGGCCTGCACCGGCAGGATGAACAGGGCCGTGCTCCTGACGAGGAAGAGCAGACCGGTCGCCAGACCGGGCAGGGAGGAGCGCGATCTCCCGTCCATGGCCCTCACGGTGGCGAGGAGGATGACGGGGATCATGGCGATATGGACGGCTTCGGTCATGGCGTTGGCGGTATAGAAGACGTTGTAGGGGTACAGTGCGAACAGGAGTCCGGCCGGCATCCCCCTCCGGCCGCCCCAGAGCCTGGCGGCTAGCAGCGTCATCGCCCATGCGCCGAGGAGTTGCGCGATCAGATTGACCAGGAACACGGCTCCGGAGACCCTGCCCGCCACCGACATGACGGCCGCCAGCAGCATCGGGTATCCGGGCTCGACCAGGGCGGACGGGGCGCCGGCCCTGCCGAGCCCGAAGACGAGGTCCGGATCGGCCGTCCAGGCCGCCATGGGGTCGTCGGACCTGCTGTTCGACACCTTGTAGAGATGCTCGTCCACGGAAAAGGACAGCCCTTCGCCGTCCAGGAAGCTTCCCGCAAGCCTGAGGTAGATCTCCTGATCCCTGGGCGGCTCGGGCAGATAGCCTCCCAGCGCCGAGAACAGCGCCAGCCTGGGGATCGTGACGGCCAGTGCGACCGCCGTCAGGACCGCTCTATGGTTTTCCAAGTCGCCTTCCTGAGCTTCAGAGGCGGATCGACCCTCCCGCCTGACAGGGAGACGGGATAGAAGTAATCCTGCCAGTGATAGTCACGCCCCCGCGAGGGATCGGTGAGCGCCAGCCCGAGGAGGTAGTTCCCCGGCTCCAGCGTCTCCAGGTCTATCTCCAGCACCAGACGGGCCCTGCTTCCGAAGGATATCAGGGGCTCGTTGAGTTCGAGATTGTTGGTTCCTATGACCCGTTCCCCGTCCGGCCTGTGCAGTGAAAAGCCGAATACGAGCCCGTCCACCCCTCCGGGGAGCGAGGTGGAGACTTCCGCGGAAACCCGGATGCTCCCGCCGGGCTCGAACGACGCCACCGGGGTTCCTGCGGAGTCGGTGACGGCCACCGAATCGAAACGCACCTCCCTCGTCCCCCACTCCCGGGGAGCCGTGGCGATCGCCCCGGTACCGACCCTGGGCGCGGCGGAGTAGGCCGCCAGCACGTCCTGCACCGGGCCGTCCATCATGATCCTTCCGTCGCCGAGCCAGATGGCCCTGTCGCAGAGCCTCTTCACCGCGGCGGGGTCATGCGAGACGAAGACGATCGTCCTCCCCGTCCCCCTGAACCCGTAGATCCTGTCCTGGCACTTCTGCTGGAACTCCGCGTCGC
>Ga0209201_1000134_pt1 | contig 116055 bp, 112 predicted proteins | sample AD_UKC055_MetaG_FD_184411 | JGI IMG/M metagenome (GOLD analysis project Ga0209201, IMG submission 184411) | Active sludge microbial communities of municipal wastewater-treating anaerobic digesters from USA - AD_UKC055_MetaG (SPAdes) (version 2) | ecosystem: Engineered > Bioreactor > Anaerobic...
CTGGCATAGAACGAATGGACCCTAAAAAACTGCATCCCGATATTGAGCGATTGATCGACTTGGCCTTGCGCGAAGACATCGGCGCAGGTGACATCACCACAGAACTGTTCGTTCCAAAGCAAAAAACATCTCGCGCCTACATGGTAACTCATGAAAAGGCGACCATCGTTGGCGCTCAGATCGTCAAGCGCGTCTTTCAGAAGCTCGATCCTAAAATAAATGTCTGTTGCGCCTTTAAAGATGGCGACATTATACCGGCCAACAAACGCATCGTTGAGATCAATGGAAAAACGCGAACCATCCTGATAGGGGAGAGGGTCGCCCTTAATTTTATCAGTCATTTATCCGCGATCGCGACCAACACAACTGCTTTCTTAAAGAAAGCGCGTCCTTACCAGGCGCAAATCGTTGATACGCGAAAAACAACACCAGGTTTTCGAGTCGCTGAAAAATACGCGATCCGCTGCGCCAAAGGCGTTAACCATCGCATGAACTTAAACGACATGATCCTGATCAAAGACAACCATCATCTGATCTCGCATTTATCGATCGTCGATATGATGAAAAAAGCTAAGCAGCGGACCAAAAAACCTATTGGCGTTGAGGTGGAGACCTTTCAGGACTTTCAGGAGGCCTGGGAGGCCAATCCCGACCTGATCCTGCTGGACAACATGTCACCGAGCCAGATCAAAAGGATCATCGATTTTACAAAAAAGGATCGAAGAAAGCGCGTGCCAATGCTCGAAGTTTCAGGAGGGGTCAACCTCGATAACATCCGTTCTTTTGCAAAGACCGGGATCGAACGCATTTCGATTGGAGCACTAACACACACTAAAAAATCCGTCAATATTTCTATGGAGATCGTTATTTAATGAAAAAGATTACATTCCTTTCTCTTTGCCCGTTATTTTTATCATTAGCCTTGATCGCGCTGTCTTACGCTCAATCTGATAATCCATCTGCCATGTTCGATGACAAGCAGCTGCTGGAAGGATATGCCGCGCAATATGCTGACGAGCCCAAAGACGTCCTCTTGGCCATGATCAACGATGACACATTATCGGCCTTTCGAAGTGCGGCCGCTGTGCGTGTCTTCAATCAAAAATTCTCGCAGACGGTCTTTTCCAGGGAAAAGATCTTTTTTGAAAAAGCGCTCTTAAGACGCCTTGACCGCACCTCATCTGTTTTTGTGGAGATCGAGATCCGGCACGCGCTTTGCAAAATGGACCGTTATAAATATTTTGAATCCATGATGCCTCCGCTTCTCTCCCGTATGGACCACTACAATAAGGTCGTCAACGAGCTTTCGTATGCGTACGTCAACGATGTCATCAAGTCCGGCCAGAACAGAAGCCGAGAAGCCCGGATCGTTTTTAACGCACTACGTAGAATGCTTTTTCTCTCTCGTCGCAAGATCAGAGATGATGTCCCCGCGGATGAACGATTACAGCAAAAGATCGATCTTTTACGCTGGGCGATCAAGATCCTAGGCAATCAAGAATTACAGCGTCTGCCGCCAGAGGTTATAAACTTATTTTAACTCCGACATCCACTGCCATGACCCAAGAACGCAAGAAATGGCTTTTGTATCTCATCCTTGCTTTTCTAGGCATTGGGGCATGGATACGCTTTAGCTACCCAAGCTTTTCCTTCATCGACCTTAAGATTTCCAGAAAAGATGCGCTTAAAACCGCGCGAGACTATCTGCGCCAACAGCGCGCCATTGACCCCGAGATCTACACGCAGGCGGTCGTCTTAGGAAGCGAGAGCGCTGCTGATCGCTATCTGCAAAAAACTTTGGGGTTCGCTGGCGAACAAGAATTTATCGCTGGACATCGGTTCGATCTTTTTTCTTGGCGCGTACGCTTTTTTCAGGAAGGAAAGAAGGAAGAATACCGCATCAGCGTGAGCGCTTCCACGGGAAAGATCACAGGCTTTCTTCACCTGATCGAGGACACAGCGCACCGGCCTGAAGCAAGCGTGGAAAAATCCTATGCTTTGGCCCAACAGTTTCTTTCCCAACAGCTTCATGCCGATTTAAACGGTTATACGCTCAAAGAAAAAACGACCAAAGAATACGATAACCGCGCTGATCATTCGTTCAGCTGGCAAAAAGACAATGTCAGCATTCCCTGGAGCAGGGAAAAGAACGCCGGCACTGGAAAACTGCTAATCAAGATCCGCGCGTCCGGAAATGATATTCTCTCCTTTGACACCAACGTCTTCGACGTCCCGGATGATTTCAAGCGGTTCATCGCCAATGCCAAGCAATCTGGAAGAATATTAACGAATATTTTCTCTTTTTTCTCCTATCTTCTGATCATCGCGGCGACCTATACGCTGGTCACAAAACGCCAAAACCTCATTCTGCAGATAACCCAGCCATTTTATGTTGCTGCTGGCGTACTTTTATGCGCGCTGTTGATCATCTTTCAGTTCAATAATATCCAGGACATGCTTTATGATTACCCGACAACATCTTCCTTAAAGGTCTACTTTTCTGAATTATCCTTAGGGCTTCTGGTGACAGGATCCTTTTTGGCTATCATGATGGTCGTTCCAGCCATGGCAGGGGAGGCCATCGCGCAAGAAAATACCAGCCGTTGCAGGGGATTTGCTCACTATCTTCAGTCAACGTTCTTTTCGCGCCATACAGCCGCAATGATCGCGCTGGGGTATGCCATCACACTTATCCTGCTTGGCCTGCAATCGGTCATTTTTCATATCGGCCAGACATACTGGGGTGTCTGGATCGAACGGCCTCACGTTACCCAGGCGTCGTCAGCGATCTTGCCGTTTGTCACGATCCTGATCGTGGCCTTTCGCGCGAGCATATGCGAAGAAACACTGTATCGGCTTTTTGGCATTGAATATGGAAAAAAATTATTCAAAAACATCTTCCTGGCTTGCCTTGCCGCTTCTGTCATTTGGGGATTCGGCCATTCGCATTATCAAATATTTCCATCGTGGTTTCGAGGCATTGAAGTTTCGCTCTTAGGGCTTGTCTTGTCCTTTTTCTATGTCCGATACGGAATGATCCCCGTGGTCATCAGCCATTTTATTTTTGATGCTTTTTGGGGAAGCGCTGGATTTATTTTTGGCAAAGCACAGCCCTGGGATCTTTTCTCATGCCTTCTGGTGATTTGTCTTCCGCTTATTTTTACCCTGATCGCTTTTGTTCTCAACAGGCCTGATGTTCTTAAACAGAAAGCCTTTTTCTTGAATGCGGCACGCCGCCATAATATAAAGATCCTAAGTGCCTTTCTTTCAAATAGAAACAACTTTGAGGGAAAGAATATCACGGAAATTCGCGAAGAACTTTTACACAGCGGCTGGGATCCTGTCGTCATTGACAAGGCGATCGAGGAAACGGAAAAATGCTGTTGAAGATCCTTGATATGATCTTATAATATTCCTTGATATCCTTAATAATAAATAAATGGAAAAGGAGAGAATCCCATGGCCAAAAGATATAACATTATCATGATCATCAGCTTTCTCGTCTTTCATATAATATTTCTTGCTTACGCTCATTCAGGTTTTGCTAGCAGAGAAAATGAAATCATTGTAAAAACATATTCTATTCTTAAAGCAATCGGATGCGCGATTAAAGAAAGATGGGATCATTTCCCTGGTTCGCTTCCATATCCAGGTAATACTGATTTTTGCGTAGATTTCATAGAAGCTGGAAAGCCGTGCTGGAATTCTCCCTCGATTGTCGGATCAACCCGTCCGATGCTTGAGTACCTAAATATCGGAAGTGAACCAAGTGCCGAACTTGACAACTTTGTTAAAGAGCACATGGGAAACGACAACAGAAGTGTTGCTTTTCGTTGCCGCTATGATGGAAAAACAAGCGGGAGCCCTGAGACACTTTGTTTTGCCTATTATTGTGAAAATCCCTCCAATCAAGGATGCAAGCAGATCTGGCGCATCGACTGGAAGATAAATACTAGAATGTACGTAAACACGTATCAGTTCAAACCTGTCATCCTGCAAGGCCAAATGGATGAAGGCGTCTGGCCTGGTATTTTAAATGGAGCGAGCACAGATCCAGGAAATTATGAGCCCATATGCGATTAACAGCCCTTACGCTCATCTTTTTATCCGTGTGCCCGATACTAATGCAGCTAACTATAAATGTATTGTTGTTGACCCCAACGAACCAGAGCCAGGAATTATTTGTGGCAATCGCCCGACAGAGCTCTATGTCCCAGATTTACAACAATCTTATTGCGCTACTTGTCAATGAGTCTTAATTTGTTTATTCTGAAATCTTCAGAAATAAGGGGAACCTGGATTTCGATGAATTTTATTTGCGATTAAGAGTCTAGAAGATAATTTTAGTATAGACAAATTTTATATTTTTGTGGTTTAATAGATAAAGTTTTGTTGATAAGCTAGCTTTTGAAGTCTTGCTATAGCAAAATATATCCTAAATTCTAAAAGGAGTTGTCCTGTGACCACTATTTACATCGCGATCCTTGCTGTTGGCATCCTAGCGATCATTGTCATCTGGCTTGGCGAGAACAAAAGCCAGAAAACTTCAGCGGTCGATCTTTTGAACAGTCTGGAAGTGGATGAAAATCCTGAAACGCCCAAACCTTCTACCAAGCCATCAACAAGCTTCCTTAATCGCCTCAGTATGGAGAATGACAAGCCAAAGGCAGCCGCCCCTAAGCCCGCTGACCAACCTGTGCAAACGACCCTGGATCGATCGGCTGCAGAGTTTGAATCAAAGCTTGGCGATGTGAATATCCTCAAGGAAGACCCTGAGGACGAAAAGCTGAAAGACTCTGAAGAAACGGTTTAAACTCTCATTTCCACCAACAAAACAATAACAACAAAAGGAGTAAAAGATGCATTTTGATAAATTGACCATTATTTCCATTCTTCTGTTTTTCTGCGCCACTAATATCAGAAATGCCTTTGCTCAAGACACGGCCAAGCGGCCTGTGATCGTTCTTGAGACCAATCAAGGCAACATCGAAATAGAGCTTTTTACGGATATCGCGCCAAAAACATGCGAGAACATGCTAGGTCTTATTAAAAAAAGCTATTATGACGGCATTATCTTTCATCGTGTCATCAAAAACTTCATGATCCAGGGCGGCGATCCCACTGGGACCGGCCGCGGCGGCGAAAGCATCTGGGGAAAACCATTCGCGGATGAATTCAATCCTTTCTTGGTTTTCGATAAAAAAGGTCTCTTGGCCATGGCTAATGCCGGCCCCAACACCAACGGCAGCCAATTCTTTATCACAACCGCTAAGACCCCGTGGCTTAATGGCAAACATACGATCTTTGGCGAGGTCATTAAGGGCTATGAGGTGGTTGAAAAGATCGAAAACTGCCAGAAAAGCCCCGATGATAGACCTGTCCAGGAGCAAAAAATCATCCGCGCTTTTGTAAAATAAAAGCCACTTCTAAACCCCGTATTTAATGCAAAGGGGACAAGGTCATATTTTGATGACCTTGTCCCCTTTATCATTTTATCATTTTTAAGAAATAGAAAATTCCACCTAACAACATCCTAGTTTCTCCCTTTAAAAACTCCGCTTTAAAGCCAAGATCTTTTTTAAGCATTCTATTTATTTAGGCAATTTATAGCTAGAAAATCGACTCTTTGACAGTAGGATTTTGTAGAATCATCAAAACTTCAAATACCACAAAAGTCCTGAAAATCGGTCAATAAAACGACTTTTCGAGAGCTTACTATCTTTATCCTAAAGATAAAAAAATTATTAAACGTGTCCATTTATCTTTTCAAGAAATTTTATAGTTATAGAATAAAGAACGTTGATAGGTCTAGAAAGACCTAAGAAATGCCTGAAAAATGCATGGCTAAATAACGCTAAGAAGCTATAAAAATAGATATCGCTGAAAGAAAAACAGTAGGCCAAGGAACAAGAAATGAGATAAATAAAGACATTATAAAATAGCTAAAAAGATCGAACAATAAGCCCAAGAAAGCCTGTCTAAACGGGCCTTAAAACCGCTGGAAATAGGCCAGAATGGCCTTTTAAAGGCTTAAATGGAAAAGAACATCAACCCTTCCTTTTAATGGCAGAAAAGAGGGGAATATAGCAATGATTTAGAATGGAATATACAGCATAACAATATAGCGATCCTCATCAATAAATTATATAAATTCCTGAATGATTTGTTAATATCACGCCTGATTTGAATAACAAATTATAATCCAGGTAAGTTTGAGATGGGTTTTCCACAGGGTATTCCGAGCATTCCATAAATACATATACTGCAACACCTTACAATAATCATTTCTTATTACAATAGTTAACATAAGATATATTATAGGAAGTAGAATATATACGAGAAATATGCATCATTTTGTCTGTAATGGGTGTTATTATTTCGGATGTTTCTACTTACCTGGCTGGCTTCTACTGCCGAAATCTATCTGAGAAACTGTTTGTCCTGAAATGACATTTATTGCAGTGTATTGGGCAAAGTTACCGGTATTTACCGTAGGGCTTCCGGCCACTGTTCCGTTGTTAGGCGGATATGTATGTATAGGGTTCCAGGATACTGAACTTTGATGAAAAACCCGGTAAGTCTAAGTAAGCCTTAGAATGACAATATTACGGCAGTTTGTTAGGGGTATTTAGATCATCTTGGCGGCGGTCAGGCTGGCTACGGCGGTCCCCAAAGCGTCGTTCCTTAAGGATACCTATTTCGCGCATCGAAATAAACTCCTTGGACCGGACGCCGATCTGCGTGTCTCCAATACCGATCTTAATGATCTTTCCATTTACGATCGCGTCAGCAACACGCCTACGGGCTTCGCGTAAGATCCTTCCAAAGCTAGGCCTTGAAACCTTCATAACAATAGCGCCTTGTGTCTGGTCAAATCCTTGATGATCCGCCAATTTAAGCGCCTCATACTGATCAATGGTCAGAAGTATTTCATCGGGGCGCCCAGGCTTTCCCCTAGGGCTAAAAAGCGTGACCTTTGGCATTCTTTGGATATAGCGTACTTTCTTAGGTCGTCCTCTACTCTGCATGTTCGTATCCCTTTCTACCAAGTTCTTTTAAGCATATGCTTATTAAAACCCCCCATTTATTATGAGCATATGCTCATTATAATATACAGGTTTCAATAAGCAAATAAAAATCATTTTTTATGGAAATGCGTGTCTAAAGGGCGCGGATTGCTGATTAGAGAAAATACTGGGCGATAGCTCTTAGGGCGTCTGTTTGGGTAAGGATACCTGCCAAGATCCCCTTCTGGTCAACGATAGGGATACAGCCGTATTTCTTCTTGACCATAACATCAATGGCTTTCCCAAGAGTATCTTCTGGCAAAAGGGTCAGGACATCTTTGATCATGACTTTTTGTAAGATAAATTTATCCAGGGTCTCCTTTAAGTAAAAAGACCCTCTATCCTCTACCTCGCAGCGGGAAGGAACGATCCTGTAGAAATCTCGTTGAGTGACCAACCCTTTTAGTTTTTTGTCCTGATCGACAACAGGCAAATGGCGGATGCGGTGCATTGAGAAGATCTCCCAGACCTGGCTAAATGGCGCTTCAAGGCCGATCGTGATCAATTCTTTAACCATAACATCCTTGATAACTATCTTATGCAATGTTGCCATTTAGGTTCTCCCAAAGAAATTAAGGTGCCATAATCTTTAGAATGAGGATGTTTTTAGGACTTCAAAAAATTAGCCCTTCTTTGGCTACAAAGAAGGGCTAAAATTGATCAACTTTTAGCTTCTGTTAATAATTTAACCAAGTATCGACCTTACCGTCCGCATTTGTATCTTTTTCTGCCTTTACGGGAACACCGCTTGTGTAATAGACCCACTCATCGATCTTGCCATCGCCAGTTGAATCTGTTTCCGTTCTAACAAGGATACCTTTTTCATCATAGAACAACTTACTTTCTGGCTTTCCATCCTTGTTGACATCCTTCTCTCCTCTGACGGCAACTCCTTTTTCATAAAAGATCCACTCATCCACCTTGCCGTCGCCATCAGTATCCAGCTCGACTTTCTGAATAACGCCTTGAGCATCATAATGTTCGAAACGGTCAGGCTTGCCATCACTTTCTGCTTTTGCTTGAGCTTCTGCTTGCGCTTTCTTGGCTAAGGCTTCTTGGCGTTTGGCTTCAGCTTGACGTTTGGCAAGTTCGGCTTTTTCTTGAGCTTGGGCTTGAGCTTTTGCTTTTTGAGCAAGGGCTTCTTGTTTCTTCTGCTCAGCTAAGGCTTTTTCTTCGGCTAGTTTCTTTTCGCGGGCTTGCTTGGCTTGCTCTTCCTTAATAAGGGCTTCCTGCTTCTTCTGCTCAGCTAAGGCTTTTTGTTGAGCGATCTTTTGATCACGCTCTTTTTGAAGCTGGGCTTTCTTTTCTTCAGCAGCTTTCTTAGCAGCTTCCGCTTCTGCTTTTGCTTGAGCTTCTGCTTGCGCTTTCTTGGCTAAGGCTTCTTGGCGTTTGGCTTCAGCTTGACGTTTGGCAAGTTCGGCTTTTTCTTGAGCTTGGGCTTGAGCTTTTGCTTTTTGAGCAAGGGCTTCTTGTTTCTTGGAAGAAATAACTTCATTATTACTTGCAGAAAAAGAAGGGGTTGAATAGCACAAAAATAAAAAAGAAAAAATAAGAAAAAAGCGTAAAAATTTTATTGAGAGGTCTTGCTTAGGTAGGTCATCTTCAGAAACTATTTTAAGCATAAATTTAAACCGCTAAGATAAGAATAAAAAATACGATTAATAATAAAATTATATTATCACCTAATCTTTGTACGTCAATATATTTTTATATATTTTTATTCTAATCATTTCAAGTGCTTACAACAATCTTCATGAGCTGACGAATGCGAATATTTCTGGCCTGAATACCAAGATCGCCGCATTCGATAATAAGTTTGTCTTGAATTTCTCAGGCACCCTATGTAGAATGTTAAACAACTTATCCTAACGATTACTAAACGGTCTAAAAATGCCATTCTTAAAAAGTTTGAGATCACTACCTTTCTTGTGGATCCTTGGCTTTCTCCTTGTCTCTTGCCAAGCGTTTGCCCAAGATTCCATTATTGAGCGCATTCATTATGTTATGCCATCGATCGTAGAGATCAATGTAAAAAATGCTGTTGTAGTGCGCGTCCCAGGATCAGCTTTTATCGATAAAGATAGCGGAAATCTAGTCCAAGTCCAAGGACTAAAAGCTGCTGAATATAATCGTAACGGTTCTGGCGTCATTATTGATCCGGCTGGCGTCATCGTAACGAACGCCCATACGGTTGCTGAAGGGGCACGCATCACGATCAGCCTTATGGATGGGACCCAAGTGCAAGCTCAACCGCTAAAAATTATTCAAACCCAAGACTTGGCGTTTTTAAAGATCGATCCACCCTATCCCCTTTCGCGCGTCGAGATAGCTCCATCTTCGAGTGTCAACTTTGATGATGAAGTCATTACAGTCGGCAGCTCTCCTTTCTTGCGTCAAACGCTCTCGGGAGGCAGGGTCACAGGCATGGCAAAACATGGCAATCCATACACTTCAGCGCCAGCGGACCTCTTTCAGCTTAATATCAATATTTATCCCGGAGACAGCGGAGGGCCGTTGTTCAATAAGAAAGGCCAGCTCATAGGCTTGATGGTCGCCAAGCAGGCGGAGGAAGATCGCATGAGTTTTGCTATTCCATCAGACAAGATCATCCAGGCATACATTGAGCTCATTGAAGAATTTAAAGCGAGAAATCATGAATAAGGCAATATTCAAATACTGCCTCGCGGCATGCATGGCGGCGATCTTGGGATGCTATTTTCGCCTGTATCCGATCCTTTTTCCAACATCTTCGTCCTCTGAAGAAAAGGCTGCGGCGATGGTCGTCATGCAGACACGGACAAATATCGCCAAAAATATTGACCGCCTATATCCTGGACTGGATCCAGCCAAGAAACAAGCTATGGTCAATGAACAGTTCAGCGCTTGGTCTCAAAAGAATAGGCCTCGATTCCAGAAACTTATTTTCAACCTATCGCAAAAGATCTACCGCCAAGATATTTTGAATGACCCAAAGGCTCAAGCTCCTGAAATGTATCTACCAGATTCTGACTCTTATTACTTCTACGGACTGACAAAAGACCTTATTGACGGCAAAAAGATCATGGAAAAAAGAAAAGGAGCAGAATACTTTAATGCTCTCATGCAGGCACCTATAGGTTACTGGGAAAAGATCAATTATCATCCACATATTGGATTTCTCTTTTACAAGCTTATTCACGCCTTCGATCCTCACATCTCTCCTATGAAGGCGGTAAGCTTTACACCCATCGCCTTAACGATCATCAGTATATTTTTATTTATTTTCTGCTGTCGCTCTTTGATGATCACGCCCTGGATCACAGCTTTAGGAGCAACCTTTTTTGCGCTAAGTCCGATCTTTATCCGAAGGACTTTCTTTGGCTGGTATGACAACGATGTTTATAATGTCCTCTTTCCTCTTTTGATCACGCTTTTAGTCTTCCTAGGGATCGAAAGATTTGAACACACAAAAAAAAGGTCTCTTCTCGCCATCCTGACAGGTGTGAGCATCGCCACATACGCATATTTCTGGCAGGGATGGGTCTATATGTTCTGCGTTGTCCTAACGGCAGGCACCGTGATCGCGGCCATCACTTTTCTGCCAAGGCTCAACAGAAAACAACTTGCGGCCCCTTTGCTTTTCTTTGCGATGGCTTTTGTGATAACATCCACGGGGATCGTCGCGTCTTTCGGCATCCGGCAATTCTTCTTCTTGTTCCAAGAAGGATGGCAGGTCTTAAATGAATTCTTTTCCTCCTCCAAGCTAAGTCTTTGGCCCGATATTTATTTAAGTGTCGGAGAGCTACATCGCACAACATTACGTGAGATGATCGACCTTTGCGGGAATCTTTTTTGGGCTATTGTTGTAGCGGCTGGCGCTATTTTTCTTTTCGTTGACAATCTTAGAAGCACAAAGATAAAAACCCTTTATAAAACTGTTTTCCTTGCGATCTTCCTTTTAAGCGCGATGATCCTAACCCTAAAAGCCCAACGCTTTGCTATCTTACTTCTCGTACCTTTCAGCTTATGCGGTGCTTATGGATTACAGAAGATATTTCTTGGCGCAAATGTTCTTATCGGTAAGATCCGCATCCCCTCACAATTCTCTGGCATAAGCACTGCTGTTCTATGGATAGCGCTAGGAATCCTTTTGCTCATCAATCCCGTTATAAAAGCGAGCGACTGGGCTATGCGGATCCGTCCTATCTTCAACGAACAATGGGATAAGGCCCTGACAGCGATCAGAGAAAAAACTCCACCGGATAGCATTATCAATACCTGGTGGCCACCTGGACATTTTATAAAAGCTATGGCGAAAAGACGCGTGACCTTCGATGGAGCAACGATCAATATTCCCCAAGCCTATTGGATGGCGCAAGCCTTATACAGTTCTGACGAAAAATACACGCTTGGGATACTGAGAATGCTTAATACCAGCGCGAACAAGGCGACGGAATATTTATTAAGTCAAGGATTCAGGCTTTCGCAAGCGATCGAATTGACCCGCTCGATCGTGGCACATTCACAGGAAAAGGCACAGCACATACTTGCCACCCGTCTTACGCCTGAGCAAACCCAAGAGCTGCTTGCCCTCACGCATGGCGATCCTCCGCCATCCTATGCCTTGATCTACAATGATATGATGGAAACGAACATCGGCATTGGCTTCGCGGCACGATGGAACATAAAAAAGATCGAGGAGATCAATGAGGCTCCGGAAATCCTAGAGCAGGTCCGGAAAATGAAGAGAGAAGACTTTATTGACCTTCTGTGGAATCTCCAGGGAGGAATGTTGCGTTACTCGCAGGTCATTGACCAGATCGGCCGTCACAATGATGTGCTCTTCTTTGATAACGGTATCGCGATTGACCTGAGCGCATTAACGTGTACTATTTCTTCACCGGTTTTCGGCAAGGGTATCCCAAAGGCGCTTATGTACCAAACAGATCAAGATGTCGTTAGGAAGAACTTTTCTTATCCAAGCCTTTCCTACGTTGTCGTTCTTTTTCCTGCCAGCAAAGACCGCTATGCATGCGTACTCATGGATGAAGCGATCGCGGATTCGATCCTCGCTAGGCTTTTCTTCTTTAAGGCCAAAGGGCTAAGCTATATCACACCTTTTCTTAGCGAGCAGGATATGACGGGCAGAACGCAACTCTTTGTCTTTGATATTAATTGGACAAGATTTAAGAACGAGATGGAAGAAGCTCCTTAAGCAACACCCTTGACATATGCGTAGATCTTTTCCTTGACCTGCTCCGCGCAGATCGGGACAGCGATAAAATCATCCATCCCAGCATCGAGGCAATTCGACTTATCAGCAAAAAAACTTGCTGCTGTAACAGCAATAATGGGGATATTCTTCTTCATTTCCTTACGGATCTTTTGTATCGCGGCTGTCCCTGTCATTTTTGGCAATTTGATATTCACAAAACAAATATCATATTGCTTTGACCTAACTTCATCAAGCAAGGCCTGGCCATCTTGAACACAGACAAACGGACATTTAAAGTCCTGGAGCAGCTGCGTCAATTTTTGACGCCGAGCAGGGTCATCTTCCGCGATCAACACGTGAATTTTCTCAAAAGAAAGAAAACGCTCCTGATATTCCATTTTCTTCTTTTTATCTAAACTGTCCCGCAAAGGAAGATTGAAATAAAATCTACTCCCCTGCCCCATTGTGGACTCCACCCAGATACGGCCCCCCATCAACTCAATATAAGCCTTACAGATCGATAGCCCAAGCCCTGTTCCGCCGAAATGACGCGTTGTCGAACTATCCGCCTGAGTGAACTGTTCAAAGATCTTCTTCTGCGCCTGCTCAGGAATACCGACACCTGTGTCCTCAATGAGAACCAAGAGATCAAAGACCTTACCTGAGGCATCTTCGCGAATATCGCTTAAATGCGCATACAACTTGACATGCCCTTGTTTTGTAAATTTAACAGCATTGGCAACAAGATTGATCAATACTTGCTTGATCTTCATATCATCGCCATAAAGAATCGCTGGGATCTTCTCATCCACCTCAAAGCCAAGTTCGATCGCACGGTTAGCGACATTGCCGGCAACGACTTTAAAGGACTCTTGAACAAGAGCATTAAAATCGATCTGGCTTTCATCAAGCATAATGCGGCCCGCGATCGCCTTTTCATAATCAAGGATGTTATTAACGATATTTAACAAATGTTGACTACTTGATTCAATGATCGATAGAAATTTCTTCTCTTTGTCATTTGCGACGATCTTGCGTAAAAGCTGAGAGAATCCAATGATCGAATTCAAGGGCGTACGGATCTCATGGCTCATATTCGATAAGAAATCGCTTTTTGCTTTTGTGGCAGCGACAGCTTCCTCGCGAAGAGCGACTTCTTCCTTGTGTCTCTTCAAAAGCTCTTCCTGCGCTTCTTTTAACTCTTCATGTGTTTTGTTGAGATCTTCAAGTAGTGTTCTTAACGCTTTTTCATTAGCCCTCAGATCTTCATTGACAACGCGAAGATCTCTCTCCATTTTTTTACGCTCTGTAATATCCTGCACAAAACCAACATGACGCGTAAGCTCTCCTTTTTCATTGCGAACAATAGCGATCGAAACCTCTACATCCAAAACCTTCCCATTGCGGCCGATCATCTGACTTTCGTAGTGATGATCTGAGTCACGCTCGCGAAGACCTAGATCACAGATACGTTTCCATTCTTCAGGCGTATAAAGAGTGCTGATGTGTTGAAAATACAGGTCATCGTAGCTTTTCCCCAAAAATTGCTCTGCAAAATGATTCCACGACACAAGGCGGTTATTCTTATCTGTGACAATGATCGCGATCGCGGAATTCTCAAAAATAGAACGGAATTTCGACTCCGACTCGCGCAAGATCTGCTCATGCAGTTTGCGCCCGGTGATATCGCGGATAACGCCAATCGATCCGGAAATATTGCCATCCCCGTCACGCAAAACGCTGATCGAAACATCCACATCGATCGTTGCTCCGTCTTGGCGAAGCATCGTTGTTTCAAAATTCAGGCGAAATCCTTCGCCGCGAATATTCATCGCCCGGATCTTTTCCCATTCTTCAGCAGGATATAATGAGCTGACCGATCGCAGGTATAGCTCGTTATTTTCCATTCCTAGGATCTGTTCGGCATACTTGTTCCAGGAAATGATACGCTCTTGGTTATCGGCAACGGTAATACCGATAGCTGAATTCTCAAAAATAGTCCGAAAACGCTCTTCGGAGTCCTTAAGCCTTCGCTCAGATTCGCGGCGCTCTGTAATATCTTCAAAGCTTTCGATTCCACCCACAATATGACCCATAGCATCATATAAAAGATCGGCGCGCTTAAGGACATGCCGTTCAGCACCATCTTTGCGACGGATAACGCATTCATAATTACGCAACGGCTTGCTGGTCTTAGGGTCAAATAATCCGCAACGTTCTTCGCATGGTTTCTTGGCAAAGATCGTACATGGCCTGCCCACAACCTCTTGCGCGCGATAACCCGTTATTTCTTCTGCAACGATATTCCAGCTTGTAACATTGCGGTTAAGGTCTACGGTAAAGATCCCAGCCGGCAAGATAGACTGCAAGGCCTTCTGTTGTTCTATAGTAAGATTAAAATTGCCACGGGAAGATCTTGGCATCCTTTTGAGAAAATTAATGGCGAGAAAAATAACAGCTGCGATAACAGAACAAAGCTCTCCAAGGTCTTGAGAGAGCGATCTACTCAGCACCTTTTGGAAGACCCAAAAAATAAGGCTTGCGACACACGCAAGCCCAAAGCCTTCTAAAGAAATTAAGAAAAACTTTTTTATCGACCTAAGATCTTTTATCATGGGCACAATTAATAAGAAGGTAAGAAAGGGTCATGTTAAGATGCTGGATTCTCAAGCCGATCCTTGATCTTGATGATGACCTTATCCGGCTCGATAGGCTTTAAAATATAATCATCACATCCGGTATTAAATGAATCCATGAAGGGCGCCTTATGGGCTGTGACCATAAAGATCGGAATGGCCTTGCCTTGAGGCGTAGCGGCCTGCTCCTCTTTGGAGCGGATACGCCGCAAGACTTCAACTCCATCGATACCAGGCATTGCGATATCAAGCAGAATGGCATCATAAAACTTTTGTTGAGCTAAAGACTTATCATAGGCGGCCAAAGCCTCTTCCCCGTTCTCCGCCACATCGCATTCCGCAAGCCCTTCAAGGGTGGAAACTAAAAGCATGCAATTATTTGGATTATCATCAACGACCAAAATTCTCCACATAAAGCCTCCTTGTCAAACCTATCATTGATTATAGAACTGTTGTTTGCGGACCTGCTGGGGTCGCTGTCTTCTTGATCGGCCCGATACCTACATCGAACTCAACAAATTTTTCATCATCTTTTATAAATGTGATCTGAAACTTTGTTGATTGATAATAGTCAAATAACTGATTTGGGTTAGAGGCGAAATTTGTTGTCTGAGAAAACTTTAATTCCTCATAACCAAGCTTATTCATATAGGCTTGAAACATGCTAGCAACATCGCTTAAGAAAACGCCGCACCCTCTCAAGAGGCCTTCCATGCCTTCGCTGCGCATCGCCCCACACGCCAAGGCGACGCTTTCAGCGATCATCTCCGGAATATACAAAATGATGATCCCGTTATCCTTGGCCTTGGGCCGTTCGATCAAGATAACCGATGTGTACACGCAATCCGCGGGGCGCGTGATCTTCATCTTGCCCTGCCACTGCACGACCATTTTCTTCTCGATCTTAGGCTTTTCCTTAAAATTCTCTTCAAATTTCTGAAGAACGACTTTCTGAACAGCCTTGACCATGGACATGATCAAATCGATTTCAAGCTGTCCAGATACCTCTTCTTCTTTTGGCTTTGAGAAAAACATATCAAGGGCTCCTGTTCATTAAAATATAATATATGTATATCTATAAATAGCGTAAAGAATTTCGACAGTAATGTCAATAACTTCCCAAGAAAAATCTTTTTTATGCTGCCTATGGAACTGTTTTAATGATAAAAAATCGCTTGTCACCAGAATATAAGTGGACCTTTCCAAGATCTTTCTGGCCAACAGCACTATGCTGAAAATTAAAATGATCCACGCGTAGCGAATATTCCCCGGGATCCAGCAACAATCGCGCAAGATAGATCTTAGACGGTATTGTCTGCCACGAGCGAAGATCTGCGCGATTAGTATAGATATTAAATAAGCTGCTCAGGAGAATGGCGTTGATCTCGGCGGTTTGACCGAATTTTTCCTTGATCTTCTGCTGCAAGGCTTTCTCTAAAAGATACTTCCCGGCAGATGTCGCTACAGCTTTGGCAACGATACGTGATCGCTTGTTTTCCAAATTCTTGATCGCGATCGCGTTAATATCTTGGACGATCTCGGTTGCTGACCTAAATGATGCATTCTCGTTCTTCTCTGCCACCAACTCAGAAAAACGTACGACCGGATAATGACGGTCGTATTTCGCTAACGCCAGTGTGACAATGTTGCCATCCGGCAGCGGGATCGGAACAACGATCTCGGTCTTAACAGGAGCTGGACCATTATAATGAATAAGATACACCTCTGCTTTCTTGGATTTTTCGGCAAGACTTTGAAAAGGGATATCGCCGCAATCGGCTTTCGTTCTTGTGAATTCTTCATCCCCCATCCATTGAGCGGCTGCTAATAGATTTTCTTTAAGGACAGAAGGCATTGGAACCTGATAAAGACGCGCGTAATCATCCGCGTAAATTTGCGCTGATTTCTTGTACGAAATAAACGCGTTATTATAGCCTTCAGGGTTAAGGCTCGCTTCATAAAGCACGCCTATTAGAAGGCGCGCAAAAGCATCTTCTCGGTAAACATTGTAGCGGCCGGGATCATAACGGCTGTTGATCAAGCGCAGCGTCTCGTCAACATCGCGCGCCTCTACTAAAGCGCCTTGAAGATCATTGAGCATCACATAGTTCATCGACCCAAAAATATTGATCAAGACCCGCTCAAAATCCTCCCCCGCGTAAGGAAGCGTATATTCATTGAAAAGCCATGAGCCAATAATGCCCGTGACCGATTTGGTATAAAGTTTTTCGTATTCTTTCTTTGCTTGCTCAAAAGCATTATTACTTTCTTGATAATCCTTGCAAAGATGCAAGAGCATCCCCCGGTCTAGAAAATAAAGCAATCGATTGTTGGCTCCATAATGACGCTGATTCTTCTCAAGAAAGGCCTTAGCGCGAGCGCAGTCATTGCGCGCGGCGAGATTATGGATGCTGGAGGAGATCCCGGAAGGGCTCGCACAGGAAGGTAACAATAATAAAAAAAGGGATCCTACGATCAGAAATACTATCGAGGATCCCTTGCTTTTTTCTGTCATGCTCGCTTACAACCCAAAGGCTTTACGCGAAACGATCTTTTTGATCTCTTTTTGACCGATCCAAATTTTTTCATTTGTAGTCAGATCGACAAGCTCAAGATTGACTTGATAAAAGATAACGTACTTACCAGAGATCTCATCTTTGACAGAACTGATAATGCCCTGCAGCATAAAATCAGCACCTGTTTCTGCGTTCATCTTTCGGGCAGTCTCTCGGGAAGCGTGCAAAGACTGATCTTCTTTTTCCGTGCGCAGTTCCTGGCGCTGCGGGCTTGAGGCAACAAATTTGGCACGTCCCGTATTGATCAAGCTCTGCTCGAGATCGCTAACGAACACCTGAGGATCAATGTGTTCTGAGGTCTTATTCATGATCGTCCCAACGATCACCACAGGAACCCTTCCGTTCTTTCGATCGAATTCGCTCAACCAAGCATGCGCGACGCAGGACTGGATCATTTCCTGAGAAACCAAGCGTGAATCTGAATCATTCCAATTTCCGCTGAGGTCAACTGTTCTTGATGAGTCGGTACGCGCTACCTTCACAGAGGAACAACTTACAAGACATCCAGCCAGAAAAACAAAACACGCCACACTAGTAAAATATTTGATCCGCATACACCACTCCTTTTATTTAACCTTCCGTGCTCCGGAAAACAATCGAACAATAAAAAATAAATCGCAATTGAGCATCGGTTCTTCTATTGTCCATTGCTCAATTGCTCTGTTTTTTTGCAAAGCAAAAAACGGAGAAGGAAGGATTCGAACCCTCGAGGGACCGCAAGGCCCCTAACGGTTTTCAAGACCGCCGCATTCAACCACTCTGCCACTTCTCCCTAAAACTTTCTCCTAGAGGTAAAGGTGCGTGCCAATTCCCCTAAAACATTCAATTTGATCTTCAGGCGATTGGCCTGCCACTTCTCCCTAAAACTTTCTCCTAGAGGTAAAGGTGCGTGCCAATTCCCCTAAAACATTCAATTTGATCTTCAGGCGATTGGCCTGCCTCTTCTCCTCAAAAAAGAACATCAGGCTTATTTCCGGATAATTGGCCTGTAGATTTCCCCGAAACAACTTTTAAGTACGATATGATACTATTTTATAAAGCGGGAGTCAATCTTAGAATGCGCAATTAACTGTTTCCGAAAAATTACTGATTTAGAGAACAAATTGCGGCTCATAAGACTTTTTGCATAAAATTTATATAATTCTTCTCTTGATATAACGTAAATACCTGTAATATATATTGTTATGAAATCTAAAGAAAGCGTTATATTATTACCCCTACGTTGAAAAACGCTTTCTACCATGCTATATTCTTATTGGTGATGTTGTGATTCGCTCTTTCATAAGACTGAAAGGTAAACTACTCGAAAGTGTAGGGCACAAAGCCGTGAGCCTGACTGCTGACGTTAGCCAGTAAAAGGTTGTCTGGTTGCCGTGAATCATAAAATGATTCGATGTTGATTACGTAATTAAAAAGCCCTTTGATTTTCGTCAAAGGGCTTTTTTTATGAAAGGAGCACAAAATGAAAAACTTTTCTTTGAAAAAGATCACTAGCCTGCTGATCATCAGCGTTCTTTTCTACTCACCACTAGAAGCTGCCCAAGGAGCTAGTAAAAGCTACAAAGTTTCTGTGACGATCCCCGCTGTTTATCATGCGTCCATTCAGCCTGAAGCACGAATACAGCCTAACACGAATAACTTTCAGGTGGCCATGGAGCAAGATATTCGCAATAACGAAAAAGTCTTGGTCAAAACAGTCGTTGCAAAATAAGGTCCCTTACTCGACCTTCTCTTGAGGGATCTTCTTGTCGTTTGACACGCTAATATTTTTTCTTAAAGGAATGTGAAAGATATACGTTGTACCCTCCTGGACCTCGATCTCGCTTTGCACTTTAACTGCTGGTAAATATTCGATCGGTATTGAATTGACATCGATCGAAAGAACATGTTTTCCAGCTGTAATGCCAGAGAACGAATAAGAACCTTCAAAATCGGTTGTTGTTCTCTGCTTGCCATCAAGGATCAACGTGATATCAGCGATCGTTGGCTCGCGGCCATCGGGTTTCCCGTTTTGATTGTTATCCACAAAAGCAACGCCATAAATTTCCGAACGCGTCGTAAGGCCAAAGTTGATCTTAACAACCTTATCAGGAGCAATTGTAATATGCTGGCTGGGTGAGGTCGTAAAAACATATCCTGCAGGAACGCTATCAAAATCAATACCAACTTGAACTTTCTTGCCGCTAACCTTGGCCAAATACGATCCTTGAGAGCCAGTGACCGCGCGCGATTTTCCAGCCTTGATCACGATATCCGGGATACCGTCTTCTCCAGGATCTTGAATGCCGTTACCGTTAAGGTCCTTAAAAACAACGCCGCCAGCATATCCTTGGGGGTTCCATCGAAAAGGCATATCCCAAGCGACGCGGACTCCCATGCGAAAATCTCCCTCTAAGAAATTATCACGCGTTTGATCATCCGGCCAAACCTCCCTAACAGTCCCCTCAAAATAAAGGTCAAGGTCCGAGCTGGGACGATAAAAAAGACCAAGCGTGGCCGCGGCGCTGTCTTCTCCCGCCAAAAAGCTCAAGGTCCCTTGGGCGTTCTGCTCATTACGATAGGATAAATTTACATTCCCCGAAATATATTGCGTGATGTTCCTTGAGAAATCGAATCCTGTGGTAAGCACATTGGGCTGTATGCTCTTTCCCGTCATGACCTCTTGGACCCAGGAATATTCATAATTACAGAAATAAGTGAAATCCCTCAAAAGAGGAACACGCGCGCCAGCTGAAAGACCAACGCGATCAAACTCAGAGGCGGGTGAATATGCGTACCGGCTTTTTTGGTAGGATTGGCCAAAATGGAGCGACAACATTTTTATATCCGTGATCTTAAAATTCTTAGAATAAGTGTTAAAGATCCGGAAATCTCTGTGGGGCGAAACAAGCCCCGGAGTATCCGAATAATAAATATTCGTGTTCCACCAGGATAGATTGGTCAACGTTTTGCGTATGGAGGTCGACCAATCATAGTTAATAGCTGCTTCATTTTGAGGGTTAAAGATGTATCGATTACGATAAATATCAACGGTCGAATCAAAACTAAAACTTTCAGGGCGCCAAACAAAAGAAAGGATACTCCCCGCTTCTCCCTGGCTTCCAACGCTAGAGGTAGCCGTTGCATAATTCTTATCAATATCTCGAAGATTAATTGAAAAATCCATCTGAGGGTTTAGCTCAAAACCAAAATTCGCTGTGCGGGCAAGATCCTTATCGCCGTATGCGATTTCAGCCGCAAAGTCCATCTTTCCAAAATCTTGAAATGTTTCCACGGACATGACCGTGTTCTTGACATACGACGGACGGTCGTTTCCATCGCTCGCCGTATAATTAAAAGCATACTGATGCTTTCCCTTAGGAAAAAGATGTACACGCCCCCCTGTCACAAAGAAATCCCTTTTATCAACAGCGCCTGGAAGCAGATAACCGTACGCTGAACGATCACGACCCCACAAAAATGTCGCTTCCATGTTTTCATCAAAGAAATCTTTTTCAAAAAGAATACCGCGAAAATATTTGGAAGACAGGGTAAGAGGTGAAAAAGTTTTACGCGCATCAAAGCCGCGTAAGCGAAAATCCGACAGCGGACCGATCGAGCCATCGCTTAAGCCAATGGTGTACCCCGTGGCCTTGGTCGTTGCGTCGAACTTATTAAATATCACAGATGTATCAATGTCACCATAAGGCGTTTCTCCATCCAGCATCAAGCGCTGTGTAAAGATCAGCGACCGCCGCTCAAAAATATCCGCATCTTCACTGGAGTAAAACTGGCTCCAATCTGCTGCATACGTAAAACGAAACGGGTTGGACTCTTCTTGAAGCACCGGAGCGGTCTTTGCACTTGCTTTCTGAGATGGAAAGATAACTTCAGCATTAAAGGACCAACGTCCATGCGCATCCCAAACAAGTATGATCGTGGACCCCCTTTTTTCGGCCATAAGAAGGATTTTATTACGATCAATTTTTTTAATGCTAATAAATCCGGGGGTTACGACCAAAAACCGTTCAACATTATCCCCCTCTAGAATGATCGCATGATCAATCTCGATCTCAAGTCTAGGTTTTACGGGCAAGCTCCAAAGCTCATCATTTAAATATATCGTATCTGAAACATCAGTCTTCGACTGGGAAAGGTCTTTTTTGGTATCATCTTCAGCAACAGGGTTGCTTGATGTTGCCACAAGCGTCTTATGCTGAGCATTGCTTTCTTTACCATCAATAGTCGCTGCTTTCTCTGCAGAAACTTTCTGTCTGGCAGCTGACTCAATGATGTCAAGTGCGGCAGAAATATCTTGCTTTCTTGACTGTGCGGGGTCTTCTGGCCTATCTGCCACACGGCCTTCACTAACATAGACAGGATCTGCTTGGAAAGAAACTGAAGAAAGAAAATCATCCTCGCTCGAAGATTCCGGCAGGGCTACATCCACCGTCTGTCCCTGACTGGCTGCTGTCCATACGGCTGCAGCTTCACACTCTAAGCCTTGGGACTTTTCGCGAAATTCAATAACTCCGTAGCGTCCTTCCAAAAGCCGTCTAATAGCGTTTAGAAAGCGTAACGAATTCTTGGCTTGCGGATTGAGCGCTAAGGCTTCGTTAAAGAAGACAATCGCGTCCGCATAGCGCCCTTGCGCTAATTCGAGCATCCCTCTGTTTTCAAAAAAATCATAAGAAACGAGCTCTTCAGCACGTGATGTGCTGGCAAGGCAAGAAAGAAATAGGAAGGCTAATCCTGCGGCAACGAAAATTATTTTTTTGTGCATAAAATATTCGTTTCATTAGTCCCGCACTTGAAGAATCACAAGATTTGATCTTTCGGTTTTCGTAAAATCTACTTCCTGGACCAAGCTGTCGCCATCGCCCAGATCAAAAGTAAGGACCATGGTATATGTCCCTAGCGAAACCTTATCCGAAACGTTAATAAAGAACGGGACATCTTGACCTGGGGGCAAATAAAAAGCGCCTAACTCACCTCGATCAGCGATCAGCCCCTCTTTATTCATAATATAAAAAATCCCTTTGGGTATCAATATGATTTGACTATTATTTTGAATATCCCCTTCAATACGATTTCCAACAGCCTTCACATCTCGCACCTTGGCATCCTTGGGGCTTGCGGCTGTCTCAAGAAAGAAAAGACATCCAACTCTAGCGATCACGCTGACGCCTGTTTTTGAATCTTTTTGCGCGCTATGATTCTCAAAAAATAAAACTCCATAATATCCTCCCTGGGCTGATGCAGGGAATTTAATATTGTAAGAAATGGTCTTTTTCTCAAATGGCTTGAGCTGGAAATCCTGGGGGCTAAAGCTAACCCATTGTGAACAAGAGAGCGGAGTCGTCGCGGGGGGAAAGAATTTTTTGTTACCGTCAAACGGGGGTGTATAAACAAAATCCTGCCAATAAGCCTTAACGGCTACTTCCTTATCCGTAATATTGTTAATCTTTATTTCGCCAACAGCAGTTTCTCCAGGCTTTAGAGAAAGCGCGATCTTTCCGGTTTCAAGAAGCAATTGAGCAGAAGCTTCTTTTAAGGATATCAAAGACAAGAAAGCAAGGCATAGCCCCAAGAACAATAAGATTCTTTTCATGCAAGGCCTCTCTTCAAGACTTGCTGAGAAGTTCTTTCTCAGCAAGTCTTGACAATATCGGCAAATGACAACAGGGTCGTTTTACGGTATGGTTGCTGTGACTAATAATGTCCCGTCATAAACACCAGCGGCATCGTTCAAGGTAAACATTTCACCGCCTGCAGGCATTGTACTATCAACGTTCAGACCTAAATATGCCCTAAAAAAACTGCCTGCTCCAAGCTCAGCCGGCAAAACGACATCCCCGTTAACATCCTTGAAAAGCTCTTTAGGATGTGTGGGCAACAAATTAACAGCTCCAAGAGAATCTACCTTGGCGTATGTCAGCGCACCCTTCCATCCAAGGCCGTTACCGCTATTAGCGGCGTTAGGATTTGAGCCCTGGGTAAAGGTCAAGGTGGTTGTTGGAGTGCCAGGACCGCCAGTCGCTTGCACATCAATGTAGAAATAATGATCTGGCATGTAGATATAATTTACCGGATCATACGTGAGCGGGTCAAAGCTTAGGTTAAGGCCAGAAACAAGAACTGGATTATTATTTCCAGTCACATTGTAAGCGTTAATCGAAATGCCTGTCGCTCCAGGGATCGTCGCAGATACCGTGAATGTCTTTGTTGCATTCACTTGCGCAAAACTAACTGGCGCAGCGATCAAAATAACGCCTAACAGCAACGTTATGATCAAGGTTATTTTTCTCATTTTAACTCTCCTTTTGTTTTATTTTTTTTAGTTTAACAAACAGCTTTTAGTTCCGTGGCTCTTCCTCCTTTCTATATTTCGCCCAATGAATAAACGATCGATGTTAAGTAATTACCAGGCTCCATTCCCGGATAAGGTTTCAAACGATATAACACCCTGACCCTGCAAGGCGCCCCCTTGGCGTCCGACTGGAAGATGGTTCTCTCCTCTTTCGGGACAACCGTAAAGTCCTCAAAACTACTTTTACCCTGCCCGCTCATATTTTCAACCTTCATATCAAAGAATTCCTGCTTGAAAACAGCACCCTTGACATTTGCAAGTGGGGATGCGATTTTCTGAATGATCATATAAGGTTTTCCTAGATTCGTCTTGATATCAATGATCGCTTCTTTGACCTGGGGTGGGCTATTGGGCAGAACATCGTCAAAGCGCGGCTCACGCCCTTCAGGAAAACTGACATCAAGCTGAAAAACAGGATCGATCGTAATCTCTAAATTTAGCAAAACAGTTTGTGCGATGCCTTGTTTTTCAAGGAAATACTTCACTTGCCCACGATAAACACCTGCCTTTTGTTTAGACGCGACTTCTTGGTCTAACGAAAATCTCACATTCACCGTATCGCTTGTATTTTTTGATGTGTAGATCATCAGACGCTTCGCAAAGTTTGTGGGACTGGGGTACTTCGCGGCCCCCTCCTGGCTCGTACTTACAAAGAATTTCAGCATGTCTTTTTGGATTTCTTCATTGCGATCATTGACCGGCAAGCGATCAATATCTTGATAGATCACAAGACTGTCGCCTAGATTGCCAGAAAAAGAAATATTGAAATAACCTTCCAGCCCTGCGGCACCTCTTGTATTCAGACGTACTGTGTCTAACCCTGAAGATGCCTGAGTTTGAACCTTAAAGTCTTGGGGTATCTCAAGAAAAACATCCAAATAGGCTTGGATCTGACTTCCCCCAGAGACAGGTCTAAGCGTATACAAGATCTTTCCAGAAAAGCGGCCTGGAACATCGATTTGCGCAGGATCGATGGCATAAACCATGGTAAAAGAATCACTTTGTCCAGCGCCATTCGATGTGTAGACAAGATCGTCGATATTTTTCATGGAACCCATTTGCTGCAAATAAAGCGTTCCCAAAGCATTGGAGCCTGTGATGGAATATGTTTTTAATGCTGAAGCCCGCAAAGGCTCTCCTTTTTCGCTGATCAGCGGCTCGATCATAGATTGGAATACCTGATACTGAACCCCTTGGTTAGTGTTGATGCGTAGACGAACTTCTTGATTTGCTGTCTGAGCAGAAGTAACACGACCAAATCTCAGGCTGCTGCCCCCCCGAAGTGGGCTGACGCTAAGGTCAAAAGCGGATTCGCTTACCCGGCAAAAGCTAAAGAAAACGATCACCAGTAAGAAAAAAAAGATAACGATCCTATTATTATTGTTGATAGTCATGATAAATTAATCTTTCCCTTATATAAGGTTTCGATGTGAGAGAAAACAGCTAGGCCCATGAATAGATTATTTTTCTTTGGCTAGCTATAAACTCTAGGATCAAATATATAAACAACTTTGAGCAATTAAAGTATAGCATATAAAGCGCCAAAATGTCGGGCAAGTCCTATAATTTCTCAGGATATTACAACAGACATTCTATGCCTATATTTGTGATATCTCGCTTTTTCTATTAATGATCTTAAAGAAGGACGTATTCATCGCTTCTTTTTTGCAAGAAAAAGAAAATGACCAAGGCATAAAAGACCCATAAGCAAATAAGACCCTAGAATAAGCCATAAACCAAAAGCAATGTTTACCTTTAAAACTAACTTGTCCAAATCTGTCGTTAAGATCTTGTACGTCGCGCCTAAGAATATACCAATGCCTATAATACCGATCGCAAGATTAACCCACCGGTTTTTATCAAAAAATCGTATCACAATGGCTAAGAGCACTGCGAACAAAGGAACACCCCAGATCAAGAAACTTTTCTTATCCGCATCCTTTATCCCAGGATTAAATATCTGAATAACAGTGATCATAAATCGTGATTCTGAGCTGTTGGCCATAATAGGAACGCTAAAGCCGCTGACCGTGTCGATCGCAGCCTGACGTTTGCCTGTCAGGACTTTTGAAAGACTCCCGATCATTTGTGACTCTACAGAAATCCAAGGCAAAAAGAAAGAAACACAAATAATCGCTGCCAAAACGATCATGCCAGGCTTAACGATCCGATTCATATAGACCTCCTTGGGTTAGTTTATTGGCGAACTTCAACACTAACAGCGCGTAATCCCGCAAAAGAATTCACATAATACTGAACTGTAACATAGTCCATTTGCAAAATATCAGCTAAGGAGATATCACTTGCGCCCTTGGTGATCTTTGTGTCTCGAGTTGCGAACAATGTAATCTGGTCCGGCTGATAAGCATCGTCGATCCTAACAACCAGCTTCCCAGCAACCCAATCTGTTTCGACCACCCTACCTTTGACGATATCAAGCGGGCTCTGCCCTTCTAAGCCTTGAGCAAAAAGGCCTGAAGAACAGCAAAGACACATGAGCATGGCCATCAAAAGCATCCTTTTTCTCATCATGACATCCTCACTCTATCGACACCCGCCTACTTCTGTTTCTGAGAACTCCCACCTATTTTAGGTGCGTTATCATAAAATTTATATAGTTTCGCCATAATGCGCGCAGAACGCTTATCATTGGTCTTCTCGTACAAGGTCGACAATGCATAATACACTCTGGCATCAAATGGGATCATGCGCGATGCCCTCTGATATATCGCGACCGCCTCAGGTAACGCACCAGCAAATTCAAACATTCTCGCAAGAGTGTCGTAACCCCCAAAGGAGTGCGGATAAAGACCGATCACATGCTCGATCATGGCGATCGCTTTTTCCATCTGTCTTCCAGCAAAAAGAACATTGGCCAACAAAAGACCATTGGAAAAGGTTAACCCTTTTGTGTCGATTGCCCTCTGTATGATCTCGATCGCTTTGTCAATCTCGCCTTTTTGAATCAAGGCCTGGCCATAAGTGATGAGGTAGTCATAATTATCCGGGGCCATAGAGACCACCTTCGCATACAGCATGCTGGCCTTATCGATCTCTCCTTTGGCCATATACGCTCTGGCAAGATAAAATTGAGCGTCCGGATCGCCACTGTCTTGGCTTATGTAACTTTCAAGATTCGCGATCGCTTCAGGGATCTTTCTGGTGTGAAACTGAAAAATACCATAGTTAAGAACTGATCCCGGATTTAAAGCCTGCTCTTTATTTGACAAAGCTATCTCAGCTGTGGCTGTTGTAAAATCCCCTTTTTCAAGCGCCGCCCTTGCGATCGCATTATGGAATATTACCTTCTCCTGTGCCGACCGGGGCCCATTCATGATCTTCGGATAACGACTTACTCGATAAGAGTTGATCATCTGAAGATTCTGAGAAACAACCTGTTCGTATCCGTACAAATTAAGGGGAGCAGAATATTCTAATAATGGCAAGTTGTCAGTGTTGAGCTGCGCATTCGCGCCCACCCGCCCAAGCTCTTCGCTGGTCAGCATAAAACAAGACAATAGTCCCGCCGCATTAAAGACCTTGAACGATCCTAGATCTTTTTTCAGCAAGTCATTAGTCTGGATCCTCTGGTCTATCTTCTGAAGATCATACACGATTTCATGATCTGACCCGATCAACAACAGGTCTGCGCCGATAGTCTGCCACAAGCTCGTGTGCGCAAAGACGCTGCGAAATGTCTTGATGATCATCTGGATATTATCTGATGACATGCTATAGGTGTTGAGCCATTGGCAAACGACCCCCTGAGGCGCTAAGCGTTTCTGGATAAGGCGAAATTGCTCGACCGTAAACAAATTTGCCACGCCAGCCATCCAGGGACTAGAGGGTTCTGAGACAATAACATCATACAAAACATCTTCCACTAGCAAATGGTTTCGCCCATCATTTACGATACTTTTAACGCGAGGGTCATCAAGAACACCACGATTCTCTTTTGCAAAAAACTTGGCTGCTTCCACGACTCCCTGCTCAAGCTCAACACAGTGGATCTCCTTATAGGGATATGCAGCTAAGGCAGCAACCGTGACAGCGCTTCCCATGCCGATGGCCAAGGCCTTATCATGCTTATCCGCAAAAAGACTTGGCAAATGCCCGATCAAAAGCTGAGTATACATGTCTGTTCCATTTGAGGCGTCAATATTGGCATTGATCGCGAGAGAAAGCACTTCATGATGACGCTTAACGGCAACTGTACCGCTTAGGCCTTCTTTATAATACAGCAACTCATTTTGAGCGGTGCTGCTAAGGATCTCGTATTTGCTATGACCTAAATAAGTTTTTGGATCAATAGCGATATTCGTTGTCAAAAGGCCTTTAGACCAAGGGCGCGCCTGCAGCAAAACAAGGACAGCGGCTATAATAAGCCCCGCTGTTGCAATGACCTGTCTTTTTCTCCAACCCTTGCTTGACACAAACACAAACAGAGAACCTGCGATCAAATTAAGAACGACCATTAAGATCAATGTTCGGTAGATCCCCATGCTTGGAACAAGAATAAATCCAGAGAACACCGAACCTAAAATACATCCTATGGTGTTGATCAAGTATGCGTGTCCGATCGTTTTGCCGGTGGTCGCAACTGATCGATTCAGGATATGCGTGACCATGGCGAACATGCAGCCGATGAGGATCGTCGGCGGAAGAATAATCAGGCTAGAGAGCAAGAATTTTGATAAATTAAATAGAAAATGGTTCGTCTTCCAAAGACTAAAAAAATGTAAAAAATAAAACGGAAGCTGATCGAACATGGTCACGCCCCATGCTACGAATAAGGCGATCAAGACCTGCACTAACCCGACCAAAGAATAACCGATCTTGATATGCCGCGCCAACCATCCTAGAAAAAAGCTACCAATTGACAAGCCAGCGAGAAAAGTTGCCAACATGATCGCGAAAGAGTAAACCGAACTACCCAAACACAGCGCCAAAACTTTTGTCCAGCACAGTTGATATGTCATCGATGTAAAACCAGAAAGCGCAAAAACAAAGAACAACAACTTCACAAGATAGGCGTGAGGCAGGCGTCCTGGTGATATATCGGCCTGGGCCTGGGGCAAAGGACCTTCTGAAACATCTTCCTCGATACTGCCTGTCCCCTGCCAAGACCTCTTTAATTTCAATATAAAAAATGTGGCTAACCCAATAAAAATATTAATTGCCGCGGCAATAAAAACAGTTTGATTGATGCCAAAATAATAAATGGCAAAAAAACTTGAAATAAGAACACCTGCGCAGGCCCCGAAGGTATTAACACCATAAAGAAATCCGACTGTCTTCGCCGTCTCTCGGCAATCACGGACTAAAAATTTTGTTACGACCGGTAAAGTCCCTCCCATTAAAAAGGTCGGGATAAAGAGTACAAGGAAAGACACGGCAAAGCGGATAAGGCTGAACTGCCAAAACCCTGGCCTCAGCCCCTGATAGACAAGAACATAGCCTCTTTCAACAAAGGCCCAGATGCTCGGCGTTGCCAGGCAGAATATACCGATCCCTATTTCAAGCCAGCCATACCAGCGCAACGGATCCTTATGACGGTCGATATAGCGCCCAAAAAAAAGACTTCCCAGTCCAAGGCCAGCCATAAAAACCGCCAAGACCGTGCTGATCGCCAAGGTTGTATTGCCAAAGATCAAGCCAAGCTTTCGCACCCAGATGATCTCATAAATAAGGCCGCAGGCCCCTGACAAAAAGAAAAAAAATGACAACGCGTACAAAAGAAAAATATTCTTGTTCCTGATCATGAGGTTATAGGTCCTTTTTGTTTTGAAGTTATCGGGGTATAAAAAGTTGATTAAAGATCGCTTGGTAAATATCGCTTGCGATGGTCAATGTTGTTTTCAGGAATTGGATGAATGAAAAACGGTTCAAGCATAGATCGATCATTCCCGCCATGGCAAGCACGCTGACAAAAAAGACCAAGGTCATCGAAAAAAAATAATCAGACCTCAAAGTTTGCGCGTCTTGAGCGCGCAACTCTTTCGCGGTCAACACTAAGTGCATCGCGAACGTGAAGCTGGCAAAAAATAAGAAATATAACGATAAGTCAACTGTCTTGATAACGAATGGCGCTAAGTACAATAAGATCAAAAAAAAGATCGCGAAGATAGGCAGGATCAGAGGAGCGACCACAACAAGCGGCTGGAAAAATTTAAAGATATCTGCCACAAGTCCTTTGCCGTATTGATAAACAGCGGTCGGTTCAGCAATAAAGAGATGAAAAAGCAGGTAGCTGATAATACCCCAAAAGAAACAATTGCTCTGAGAGGGGTCCAAAAGCAATATTTCATTAATAAAGCCCGTGACCGCGGCAAAAATAAGAGGGATCGCGAGAACGAACAAGGCAAATTTTAAAACACTAACGAGTCGCTGGACCAATGTATTCCTCCCCTCCCATGAACGGACGCAAAACTTGCGGGATAACGACCCTGCCGTCTGCGGTCTGATAATTCTCTAAAATAGCGGCCATCGTGCGCGCCAAAGCGACCCCAGAACCGTTTAACGTATGGACATATGTCGGCTTAGACGTCGTTTTGCCTTTAAATCTGATGTTAGAGCGTCGGGCCTGAAAATCCTCAAAATTCGAACAGCTGGAAACCTCAAGCCATTTATCCAACCCAGCCGCATACGCCTCTAGGTCATAACACTTGGCAGCTGCAAAGCTTAGGTCTCCAGTAGCCAGCATGACCACGCGATACGCAAGTCCTAAAAGCTGCAAAACCTTCTCCGCGTTACCGAGGAGTTTCTCAAGTTCGTCATAGGATGTTTCAGGCCTAACAAATTTTACAAGTTCTACTTTGTCAAATTGATGCACGCGCATTAAACCGCGGGTATCCTTGCCGTAAGACCCTGCCTCTCGTCGAAAACACGCAGTATAGGCGGCATAGCGGATCGGCAGGTCTTCTTCTGCAAGGATCTCATCTCGATGAAGGTTCGTTACAGGGACCTCAGCTGTTGGGATCAGAAAAAGATCCTCGTCCTTGAGCCGATACATATCCTCTTCCATCTTTGGCAGCTGTCCGGTTCCCGTCATGGAAGCACGGTTCACCAAAAACGGCGGAAAAATTTCCACGTACCCATGCTCGCGGGTATGCAGTTCCAGCATAAAATTTAACAACGCGCGCTCAAGCCGCGCGCCCGCGCCTTTATAAACGATAAAGTTCGACCCTGTGATCTTGGATGCCCTTTTGAAATCAATAATGTTGAGCGCTTCCGCGATCTCAAAATGGGCTTTAGGCTTAAAATCAAACTTGACCGGTTCACCGACTTGGCGGACATATTGATTTTTTTCAGGACTGCCGATAGGAACAGAAATGTGGGGCATGTTAGGAATGCCCATCAAGATCGCTTCCACTTGCGCTTCAAGCTCTTTTACTTGCGGCTCAAGTTCGCTGATCTTCTGCGACACCTCTTTCATGGCCTCGATCTTGGCCTTAGCGTCTTTTTTTTCTTTTAAACATTGAGAGATCTCGTCGTTGGCGACATTTCTTTTTTCGCGCAATTCATCAAGTTTCGTCAGAAGCTTGCGCCGCTTTTGGTCCAAGTCCATAAAAAGATCAATATCTACACGATAACCGCTGCGAGCTGCTAAGGCGCTGCGGACTGCCTTATCATTTTCGCGAACAAACTTTAGATCTAACATTTTTATTCCTTTACAGTATTCAAGCTGATCAATATCTGAGAAATAAGCTCTTTGGCGTTGATGGGTTTGGCAAGATGGATCTCCGCGCCAAGCTCGAAATGCTCAACGACATCTTCAGGAGAATCTGCCGCTGTCAAAAAAATGACCGGAATATCCCTCGTCACCTCATGCTTTTTTAATTCACGGCACATATCTGCGCCGCTCATAACAGGCATACGCTCATCCAACAAAATGACATCAGGAAAAAATTCAACCGCCTTGCGCAATCCCTGCTCGCCGTTTTCCGCGGATACAACATGAACACCTTCTTTTTGCAAGATACGCTCCAGCGTCAATCGCTGCGCGGTTTCATCTTCAACAACGAGGATGCGGCGACCCGACAAAGAGGTTGACGAGAGCTGAGCCTTCTTAAAAAACGATTTCAAACGGTTGAACATGGGATCAGTGCCTGCTTTCGATTTTTTTCATTATATTAAGAAAACAGGTTGAATTCTACTGATTTTTAAGGGAATTACGATAAGAAAATGCGCCCTATCCTGACCTTAGAAGGGCGCGGTTACCGCGATCTACTTTTAAGAGAAAGCGCGCCCTGCTTCAACAAAGATCTTTTCTTCAAGGAAGCGGACGCGTTACCTTAGTGTTACTTTCAAGAAAAGCGCGCCTCGAAAGACCTTCTCGTGGCGCGTACCTTAATCGCTGAAAAAGAAAGCGCGCCTCGAAAGACCTTCTCGTGGCGCGTACCTTAATCGCTGAAAAAGAAAGCGCGCCTGGGCCGAATCGAACGGCCACGTATGGCGCCGGAGGCCAATGCGCTATCCGTTACGCTACAGGCGCATCTACATCTATTTTTTCAAGGAAAGATGCACCTGCTCCAACTTCCCTTATTGTCAATTCAGGAGATATTGTGAGCAAGGCGCAAATTTCCTTGATCATTAATTTTATCAGAACTTAATAAAATTTTAAACTCCAAATATTCTCTACCAAGGCCTCCGCCGTGAACTGCGCGAGAAGCCTCTGCGCGGCTGAACCTTCTGATGGCGCACGCGCGGCGTAAACGGCCTGCGCCCAGTCTGTATAACAACGCCTGGAGTGAAGGAAATATCAGGAAATTCTGGATGTTTGGATATCGGCAATGTTGCCTTGATAAGCTGTTCAATATTACGGACATCACTGCGTTGATCAGGAGTCGCGAAGGAGATCGCGTGTCCTTTTTGTCCAGCGCGGCCCGTACGGCCAATGCGATGGACATAATTCTCAATATCCTCCGGAAGATCATAATTGACTACAAGTTCGATACCCGCCACATCGATCCCTCGCGAGGCGATATCTGTCGCTACGAGTACACGGAACCTTCCCGACTTAAATCCTTCTAGGGCCTCCCGCCTTTGAGACAAGGAGCGGTCCGAATGGATCTCTGCCGCGCTATAACGCATGTTGCGGATCGCGATGGTCAGCTTTCGCGCTTGATGCTTTGTGCGCGAAAAAAGCAAAACCGAGCCGTGATATTGAGCGAGGATCTTTTCAAGGAGTTTGACCTTGGAATCCTTAGGGATAATAAAGACTTCCTGGGTCACGCGCTCAGCAACCGTTCCTGACGGAGCGATCTCAACCGAAACAGGAAGCTTCATGTATTTGCTAGCGATCTCCATGATCGCTTTTGGAATTGTTGCTGAAAAAAGCATGGTTTGCCTCTCGCGAGGGACAAGGCGTAGCACCTGGTTAATCTGAGGCGCAAACCCCATGTCCAGCATGCGGTCCGCTTCGTCCAAGACAAGCATACTGACATCATTAAGCGAAATATTTCTTTGCTCGATATGGTCTAACAAGCGTCCGGGTGTAGCGATCACGATCCGTGGACCTTTTCTTAGAACGCGTATTTGATCGTGCATGGACGCGCCGCCAATAAGACAGCTGGTACGCATCCCAAACGCGTGCGCCAGGATACGACAAGCCTCATCGATCTGGACCGCGAGCTCACGTGTGGGAGCTAAAACAAGGCCTTTGCCTCCACCCTGGGCTAAGCGCTGGATCATCGGGATAGCGAACGAATGCGTTTTCCCCGTGCCTGTTTGGGCGATTCCAACGACATCTTTACCGTCGATCGCCAAGGGGATCGCTTTTTTCTGGATGGGCGTTGGCGCCTTGAACTTAAGACGCTCCAAAACATCCAGGATCTTAGGCGCAATGCCGAGTCCGAAAAAACCTTGGCCTTGCTCCAGGGGATGTAATGAGAATTGGTTCATGTTCCCTGTTTTACTGTTCATCAAACACCTTCTATCTTTCTTTTTTTAGCTAAAATAAAAACCGCCAAGGTTAGCTATCTCCTTGGCGGCGTTAGGACGTTCTAATCTTTAGGCGTATTATACTCACATATCGGCCCTGGTCAAATAGAATTTTTTATACCAAGATCTTTTACCGCCCTGTCAGCAGATTAAAAGGCAGCGCAATGATCTCAAAGGCACCCTTAGCTCCTGTTCTTGTCGCACCCCACATCGCGGACATCGTACTGTTGACCTGTGTCACAACCGGAATGACCGTCATGTGCAGCAATTTTCCGATCTCAGTATGGCGCAATGCTTCAGCAATGATCATACGGGCGACTTCGTTACCATTCTTCAGGTCAAAAAATGTCGCGTTCTTGATACGGACAGGGTAGGTCGACATCTTTTTCTTGCCAGAGGCATAGTCCAGAAAGTGGACCTTAGCAATACTGATCACCGCAACATCAAAATAAAAAGGAGTCTGAGTCTCGCTGGTAGCTTTCGTTTTTGCGTTCGCAATGATCTCCTGAACGTTTATTTTCTTTTGGGCGTTACGCACGATATTGATACGTTCGACATCAATGGCAAACAAATAGATATTGGGTTTACGTTGGACAATGATCTCAATGGGGTCAAAAACAAAATGCACCACATTGATATAAGCAAGTTCCGGCTCTGTAAATCCTGCCGGATTATGGACTGTGATCCCCTGCACGGAAATACGCGCCAACAAAGGAGAAAGGCTCACATGCTCTATTGTGATATCAATGCCAATATCCTGCTCGATCTCCTGCTCGACGATATCCTTAATGCGCAGGTTTGCGGTCACGAATACGGCTGTCGTTAGAAAGGCGAACAGTAAAATAAAAATAAGGCCAAAAAATAAGATAATACGTTTAAATAGTTTCATAAATTAATTTAACATTTTAACATACTTCACTACTTTTCATAGGACACTTCTATCGTAACTCACTCAATCACAAATACTTATTCAGAAACGTTCTGGGATGCTCAAATGTGGCTTCTCTCCGTTGGCACTTTTCCTCAACTTCTTCTAGTAATTCAAGAATTTCCTTAAGTATGTTCAGGTTTAAACTATCGATGTTCATTTCTGCATCTCACTTATTCTTCTCGTCTTTGGGAAGAGAGTTCTTTGTTCATTAAAAATTCTGGGTTGGTTTTGGAGCTTCTGTTTTTACTTCAACAGATTCTTCTTTTGCTTCTTCGTCTAATTTATATTGTTTTCGTATGTTCTGTTTTATCTGTTCAGCGTCATATACCATCATATTTGAATCTTGCGGCTTATCCTTAAAGCATTTGATAGTATTGCTTGCTGATGGTTTATGAAAAGTATAAGTTTCTCCGCCAGAATAATAGGTTGTTCCTGAATAACTGCCTTGGTTACCATACATATTGACTCTGCCATATGTATTTGCTGTTACAGGAGTGGTTGTTGAAGTTGTTTGTGTTTCTAATTTTTCATCAATTATAATAAAATATTTATATCCATTCTCTAAGGAAAGTTCTGCACATCTCAACAAAGCAAAATCCTCTGCTCTATCTGAACCGCAGTAACCATTTCCAACAAATCTAACTTTATAGATATCATCTTGAATCTTTGTATCAGTAAATCCTCCAGCGAGACCCTTGCTCTGATATCCTGTTGCACATCCACTAATCAATGCTACTGCTGCTAATACAAGAATAAGTTTTTTCATTTTTCCTCCCTCGATGTCCTATCACAAATTCTTTGTATAGGGTAACTTTCTATTCGTTACAAAAATTAACGATACCAAAAATCCCAAAGCGTTTCTATCTATCTTCTTAAAATCCCAAAGCGTTTCTATCTATCTTCTTTATTTTCATTGGCTTCTGGTAGAAGTGTCCAGCGGTCAATACCTAGTCTATCACTGACTTCTCTGTTGCCTAGGTTATCATAAAAACACGCACTGCTCCAGCAATAATCCGTTGCCAAGCTGACCATCTTAGCCCTAACAGGGTTGTGATGAATATAGTTAATGCATTCGATAATATATTGTTCCCCTTCGATCAGACTGCTCCGAAAGCGTCCCTGCCAAACATGGCCGACATATGCTGTCTTATTGCGATAATGGCAGCTATAAGATAACAGGATCGACTGCATGATCCTGGAAATCGGCTGAACGTCCGTTGCCTCAACAACAAGATGAATATGGTTATCCATCACAACAAAAGCGTAAAGTTTGAAAGAAAAACGCTTTTTATATTTTTCCAGGATTTCAATGAACAAAGTCTTGTTTTGATCGCCCTCAAGGATCTTCTGCTTGTTATTGCCACGTGAGACAATATGATAAATCGCGTGACGGTAATACACTCTTCGCTGCGCCGTCATAGGACACTTCTATCGTAACTCACACAATCACAAATTCTTACATAGAAACGTTTGGGGTGTTCCGGATACCTTCGAGACCTCCGAAAGCGATAATTGCCGATCCTTTCGCAATCTCCGTAAAGTATTTCCTAATTTTATACCGTTCATTTCTTAGCACCCTTCTTCAAAAATATTATTTTGATATCTACTGAAAATATTTCAACTTTTTTCAGTCGTTAAACGCTTTTTATATAGGTTTTCTATTTATAAAGAGTTTCAATGTCGGTAACTATGCCATCCTTGTTGAACGCAACAATTACACTATTGCCAAATAACCCCGGGGGTGGATATGTGAAAAATTCATAACGATTTTCATTATAAGCTATCGATGTTTCTTTTTCAGGAGGAGTTCTCTGCCTAGGCTCCCCCCACAAAGTCAAAACCTCATTCTTGGTCATTCCGATTTTTATTGTTCCTTTCGAGGAAGTAATCTCTGTGGCCGTAGCACAACCGTAAATCATAACCGTTATTAAAAATGCTAAACAAAAATAAAGCGCTTTTTTCATTTCTGCACCCCATAAGTATACGTATTACGATATTGAATACCTTGAATATTATTGTACTGTGAGGACGGGCTAAACCCAGGCACAGATAAACCGGCTTGCCCAGCGACTCGGCCAACAAAAGTAGAGCATATTTCTCTACCAGGACCTAGCCAATACTTGATATTGTTTTCTTTGCCGTATTGAACAGCAAGGGCTATGAATTTTTGATTTCCCGAACCTGCCCATTTGACAACGCGGCCTTGACGAGAAAAATCAATAGCGCGATCCTTAACTCCTCCATTAATATGCGCATCTACCTGTCTTATGTCAGTCGTCGCTATCGCAATATGTCCTTTTGAAGCACCTTGGATAGCGCCCAAAACAGCTCCTGAAGGGTCAGCGCCGCCTTCATAAAATATTAAGTCACCCGCTTGAGGTTTCTGATCGCCGATAGTCGGATCGGGCAACATCATTTCAACAGTCGCAGAAATCCCGCCGTTCATGAGCCCTCCTAAGGCAGCGTCGCCGATATTGCCTCCGCTAACAGCCGCTGATGCGGCACTGCCTAGAATATCACCTGCAATAGGCGCAACATTGTAACTGCCCATAAAACCGGCAATACCTCCTGCTAATCCAGCCAACGCGCCCATTCCAGGGTCCCATCCCATAACGCCGCTGACAGCCGCGCCTGCCGTAGATCCGCCAAGCCCGGCCGCAGCCATGCCAGCCCAAAACTTCCCTATGCCGCCTCCCCTAAGAAAATCTCCTACTCCTAAGCCAACGGCACCTCCTACGGATCCGCTTAAAATCCCAAGGCCAATGCCTTGTGCGATATTTGTCCCTTGAATTGCTGAGTTGACACCGCCAAGAAATCCGCCCATTGCGGCTCCTGCGATGATCGGATGAGCCACCGCATAAGCACTCGCCGCTTTAAAAATAGCAGCAATAGCCGCAAAAAACCAGAAATGCCCAGTAGGGTCGGTAATATTGACCGGGTTGTTTCCGCAATACGAATATCGGTTCAACATCTGCGGATTAACTGAACTCTGAACAACAAAGTCCGGGGTTAAGAATCTCCCCAGTGCGGAATCATAATACCTCGCTCCATAGTAATACAGCCCGGTTTTCTCATCAAGCTGTTTTCCTGTAAAATAGAAATGCGCGACCTCGGCGCTATTACCATATTTTTCATGACGCGAGAACCCGCCAAAAGGCAGATATTCGCACAGCTCTTTCACGACACCGCTATTGTTGGTGACGATATTGGTCCCGCCCAGATGGTCTCCGTGATAATACACTACCTGACCACTTTGGACTTGGGCCACGCGCGTATCGCCCAGATAAATGTAACGTGTGGGCGCAGAACCATTGACCTCATACAGCGAACCGATATATTTTGTCGTTGTTGTCGTTACGGCAGGAACGCTGCTGATCGTCAAATTTTTCGCGTAGGAAAACCTTGAGACATCAAAAAGCCCAACATTATCGTCAACGGCGATACTGCCGTTGTCGTAATTGACACGCTTGACCCTGCCGCCGTCCCCATCATAATAAAATTTGGCTTGCGTCGTGTTGCTTTTCTTAACTTCCATGAGACGATTTTCCGCATCATAGAGATAATCCCAGACAGCACCATTGGTATCCGTTTTCTTTTTCATATTACCATTGGCGTCGTACTGGAATGTTGTCCCGTCGGATAATGATGTGACGGCATGCGGCCCGGCTCCATTCTGCCCGTAGGTAAATGTAATCCCGTCTTTTTGCAGAATATTGCCGATCTTGTCATATTGAAAGAATTTTGTGCCGTAACTTCCCTGCGCGCAGATCAAACGATTTAAGGCGTCATACTGAAAACTTTGAGTTGCGGTATTGACGGCGTCGCTGATCGCGCGAATGTTGCCAGAGCTGTCGTAGCTGTAGCTGAAGTCTTGGATGGACTGGTTTTGAACGTTTTTTGTTACAAGCTGCGTCAAGCGCAAACTATTGGGGTCATACGTGTAGGTCGTTCTGGTATTGTTACCAAACTCAACCTCAAGGATCTGGCCCGCCGCGCTGTATCGAACATCAACAACATAGATACCCGAACCCAAATCTTTTCCATTAACTGCTTCTGTAACTGTTGACAAAACATCGTATATCGTGCTCCCTCCTTGTGGATAACGGCGAATTTCTCCAACCCACGTAAACTGATCGGTATTAGCGGAAGAACTGTCGTTATTTTGCACAGTTAAATTTTTTGTGATCGCGATCGTGCTTGGCGCGGCCTGCGTTATTAGCCCCATCTCTTCCCACCACTGGCCGCTACTTGTTGTCGCGGCCAAAAAGTTGGAATCCGCGTCCAGAATGGTCACGTAGTATTTATAATCATAATTCTGATCGTCGAATGTAGGGATCAGATCAGACCAAGAAAATGCGATCTCATATTGCTTCTCAAGGTCAATGATCGGTCTGAAGTAATTCATACCTAATGAAATATTTAACCCTGTTCCCGGCTGGACTTCAACGGTTTTCTCCGCGACAGTATAGAATGTTTGAGGATCATGAGGATCATATGCCTGTCCGGATATGACGCGGCGAATTTGGGCCATCCATCGATAGCTTGTAATAAGGCTACCGTTGCAATGACTTAATGCGACCAACTCCTTTGAGGATATATGATTCCCGCTTGCATTCGCATCCGAGATATCGATATCGCCTCCCAGCCATGTATTTGACGTGCTGGGATCCTGGGCGGCCCCGTAATAGCTACCCGTATTATTCTCAACCAATGTATAAAATAAACGGTAATCATAATTATTCCCCATCGGCAAATTGGACCAGGAAATATCAAAATCATACCGAGCAAGAACAGCTGGATGAGGACTTTGAGGAGTCACGCCTAAGACTATATCAGGATCTGGAGCCGCAGAGACAAGGATCTGGCTAAAGCTCGGAAAATATGTAGCGCCTGGCCATGGAGGGGTGCAGACAAGCTGAGCTCTCCAAATAAATTCATTAAAAGATGCATACGCTTCTAATTCTTTTACGATCGTCATGGATCCAGAATTTGTATTAATATTAATTTGATCTCCATTCCATGAGGCTGGAGGCGATACACTCCAGTTGAGCGCCCCGGGAGGATTCGATGATAGCGGAGGAGGATATACGGATCCTCCTATCAGAGCAACAAATATACTGTATTGCCAGTTTTCCCAATATGCTCCTGACCAAGAAACATTAAGCGAGTAATGCTGCTTCACGCCTCGAACAGGATTGAGAGGATTGACGGTCAAGGTGATGTTGCCGCCAGGCCCAAGAAACTTCATTTCACCTTTATCTTGAGACTGTTGTCCTGCTTTTCTGTGAAAGAATGAATTTTGATATTGCAAAATATTTTGCTTGATATCCGGACTGCTCTTTTTTAATCGGTGGTTATAAAAATTTTTCATGTCTAATCGAGCAGGATCCTGGATCCTCCCTCCCTCTTCTTTTGCGGACGAAAGAGAGTTTCCTGGTAAGATCTCACTAACGCTATCAATTTGACCTGCGTTATTATAGGTATAAATTAATTTTGCCTGATCAGGATAGCTCAAAATTATCGGACGGTTCGCGGCATCATAGCTGCGACGAACTTGATAACTTGCCGTGTCAATCTTTTTGGTCGAGGACTTCTCCCGCCCTAAAACATCATAAACAAATCGGCTTTGATCCGCCGTAGGATAGCTTGCCTTTGTCAAGCGTCCAATACCATAATTTGGTTCCATCGTCGGTGGTGCTGGCGGCAAGCCTTCCAAAGATGAAAGGCTTTTAGAAAAATTCACGGATGCCGATAAGACTTGAAGATCATCATCGGCAAGAGCTTCTATCGGCATAAGTGATGTCGCGTCATAAGTGTAATTGACATTGAGCGCCGCGCCATCCGTTTTGTTCGTGAGACGGTTAATCTCATCATACGTAAAAGTAATGACCTGATTTTTCGCATCTTTCTGCCAAATAAGATTTCCGACAGGGTCATATTCGTATTCCCAGTATCCCATATCCGGATCATCCATGGCGATCTTGCGACCCAGTGCATCATAGGAGATCGTCGTCACATTGCCTAAGGCATCCTGGACTTGCGTCAGGTTTCCTTCGCTGTCATACGAATAATTTGTCGTCGTGTAAAGACTGTAGGCTTGCGTCGGATAATAAAGGCTGCGACCGTCAGCGCCTGTGTATTCTTGCTTTTGGACGAACCTGCCGTAGGCATCCACGATAGAAGCTTGCTTGTGGCCATTTTCATCAATAGCGGTCGTCGTCAGATCATCATAAATAACTGTAGCGCAAGTCCCGTCTGGGTTTGTCGTCTGAACGGCACGCCCCATCGCATCATAGGCGATGGTCGTATGTGCAACGCTTGTATCAATTGGGTCTGCTGTTGTAATCGATGTATTTGTAAAACGTGGCAGATATTTCTTCTGTGGCAATCCCCGAGAGTTGTACTCAGTCTGGCCGCTAACGACAAATTGCCCCATATAACCAGTTTCACTCTTGGATTGAATAAGGCGTCCTAGGCCATCATAGAACGACACTGTATCGATCGTCCCGGGTTTTCCATGAGCTTCTCGCTGATGTGTTATGACCTTTGTGCCCGAGCTTGTCAGATCGTATTCCACGCTTGTTGTTGGGAAAGCGATCGAATCGAGAGGTGATACCGTCGCGACAAGGCGGCCAAAAGTATCGTAGGTCTTGCCGCCTGTCTGACTATTAGGATCCTTGATAGATCTTACCTGGCCCCAAAGCCCATGATATCCGGCGCCGTTATCCAGAGGAATCCCATTGACCCCGTAATACTCTTTAGCAACAACATGGTTCTTGGCATTCTTGACCTGAAGCGGGAAGAAATAAAAATCATTGTCATAGGTAATCGTTGAAACATGGCCATTAGGATCCTTGGTCGTCAAAAGATTGCCATAGCCATCATACGCATATTCCGTCACGGGATTAACCGCGCCCGGCTGGCTTCCTCCCCAGAGTTCTTTTTTGGTCAACTGTCCTAAGGTCGGGACCGTGTTGATGTTATTGCTTCCATCATAATAAAACCACGTTTTGCGCACTTGTGCGCTCGCGTTGTCTTTGGAAAGAATTTCTTTGGGCAACCCCAGCAACCAATTATTTCCGGCAACATTATTATGATATGTCGTTTCCGTGCTGCGCTTGTCCGCTTCGATGTCGCTTCCTGTTAGAAGATCAACTTTTCCAAGCTGTACAGCCTTGGTAAGGTTCCCGTACTGCGGCGATCCTTCGTAAAAATATTTTTCCTGCGTGCGCACGCCCGTCGCATTGCCATCGTAAATAAAATCATCCTTTTGCGCTAAGTAAATAAAATTCACCCCTGAAAAAAGTTGTTGCGCGTTCCACTGGTAAACTGTTTTTGAAAAAAGCTGACCTACCGCATTATAATTTTCCTGACGGTCAATCCTTCCTTTATAAACATCATCCTGCAACAGATAGGTTTCGCTATAATTACCGTCTGGATCTAAAACCTTAATATAACCAAATCCTCGCGATTCTCTTTTCTCCGCGTTCCAAAACCCATTCGCGTAGTCGTATGTCGTCGTGTAAGAATCGCCTACACCGATGCTTAAGGTTAATGTTTTAACGACCTGCGCCGCGAACGGAAAAAACGTATTGCTGTAATGACAGGCGGAATCGTAAACGATCTCCTTAATCCCACCCATTCCATTGTCCATTGCAACAAGAAGGTCCGGGACTTTCCCTTTGTTAATATGCACCTCCGGTGTGTTGCCGTTAAAATGTTTCACAAGATCTAGCATGCCATCGGCATTGACATCGGCGAGCTTTGCCCCATTGCTCTTTAGGTTTCCTGGAACAACCCATGAATTATCTAAGACCCAGCCATGCCCATTATTTAAAAGAACCTTTTGCGAATTATCATCTGAAACGATCAGATCTGGTAGGTTATCGCCATTAATATCCGCGCACTGCGTAGAACCGTCGTTAAAATTTGTGTAACCGAATTCGTTAAGCCAGGGTGAACTTGCATCCTCGACCCATGTCGTACCATTATTGATAAAAACCTTTTTTGTTCCATCTTTGGAATACATGACATCCTTAAGATTGTCCCCATTAAGATCAAGCAAAACAGCACCATGCGCAAAATCCATATAAACCGATGCCTGTGTATTCCAGCTGCTTTGATAAGTCCAGCCGTTAGCTGTCGGCATATTATTAATGAACGTCATGTGCGTATGAGGACCCCAGCCTTCTTCTTTTGATTTCACATAATCTGTAAATCCATCGCCATTAACATCGTCCAAAATATTCCCGGTATATTCATGATACGAATAAACCGGTTGCCCAAGGGCCCAAGTGATCGGCAGAACACCGTCATTGGGAAGTGGCCAATTAACATCAAGATTCCAACCAGTTAAATGATTATTAATGAATACTTGGTTGGTTATCACTCCACCGTTAGCCGGCGGATGATCCTGAAAATGTCGCACAAGATCGACCCATCCATCTCCATTAATATCGGCTAAAGAAACTCCGTACCCTCTGTCGATCTCTGGAGCGGTTGCTAAAAAATTACTCAAATTCGTCGGGAATTTCCAGTTCGCGGGCGATGCCACCCAGCTTTGGTTCTTGTCATGCAAAAATGTTTCTCTCGTCACTCCTCCGCCATGATATTCATGATATTTGACAATGTCTGGATACCCATCCGAGTTAACATCTACCATGCGCGATCCTAAATCTGCGTAACGCCCGCCTTGCTGATGTTCAGAAAATCGAGCGCCAGCCGGTACAGTCCATCCTGTCGCCGCCTGAAATCCCTTGTCGCTTTGCTGATACGAAAATACTGTCGCTGGTAAACTACTGACGCCATCCGCTCCATACTGCGTCACAGCGGTTAAAAGCGAGCGTTGGGTCATCGGACTTAACGTATACGAAAATTGATATTTACCTTGAAGCGCGCCTTGGACAAAGACCTTGACAGCGCACAAACGTTTTTCCGTCCTGATCAAGAACTTGCTGAAATAAGAGAACATGGTGTCTGAACGGTTCTCAAATTCAAATTCGACCGCAGCAAACGGCGACAAATTATTTTGAGAATTTCCTGTATAAAGAATTTGATAAGGATATATCTGGCTTTGATCCTTCATGTATGAAATCGTCATGTAGTTCCCATAAAGGTCTTCCACTTTATCCAGGCACCATTCAAAGACATTCGCGCTATTGCTCGGATCAAACACTCGCGAATCATTCGTCTGACCAAAATAATAACGAACACCTTTTCGATCGGTCAGGCACCAATACGAATTACTGACAAATTCAATTTTCATGAAGGCGCCTTCGATCTCAGGACGAAACAATGTTCCGTTACCGCTGACATCGACCAATTCTTGCCGCGATCCTGCCTGCGCCAAGACAAACTTATCAGAGGCGCTGTACGTTGGCGTTCCAAACTTGATCGAACGGCTGATCCTGCCGAATTCCAAGCTCCAGCCCATACCAGCGATACCGTTCGGCGAACTTGAATTATACGATAAAGAAATGGCTGGCTGGATCCCTGCGCGGCCTGACGGGACCGAAATTGGTATCTCTGCGGTTGCGGTTCCGGTAGCGGGATCGACATCAAGTTTTTCCACAGATTGAAATGCCTTGTCCGTATAAAGGGTGGTTTTTGATGATTGGCCGGAAGAAGGACCTTTTGATCGCGATAAAAGTTCTTGATCTTCCTTTGCGCGCGTCATTTCGCTAGTGTCAAGGGACGAACCTTGGGAACCTTGAGCTGTCTCATTCTCAGATGCACATACCACGACCGGCGCAACAACAAACAATGAAAAAATCACAATAGCCAACCCAAAGCTTCGATTCATCGCATCCTCCCGATTCAAAGTATTAAACGCAACCCTTAATCCCTTGCTGTAAATACCAATTTTTCACTAACGGTAGCCAAGACTTTTCACTCGATACGCTTTTTTTCTTAGCCTTCGTTCTTTGCTTTAGGCTTCTTGCTTTTGGAAACCTTTTCGCTGTCAGATCCTGGCGCTTGCTCAGCCAGATCTTCTTTGCTGCACCGCTGGCATGGCACATAGCCCTGCTCAACAGCAGCTTTTTTATCCAACTTTTGGGTTTCCCTGTCTTTAATGAACCGGCAATCAGCCTTGTGATACTTTGTGCCGTTGGCCGTGACGTAAACGTCCTCAGCGAATGCCATAGTATTGGCAGCTAAGAACAATACACATGCGACCATCAACAATACTTTCTTCACCATACGCTTTCCCTCCTTTTCCCGGCACCGTTAGTGAAAACATGTCGTAATTCAAGATTCAAAACTCAAAATTCAAAATAAAACATGTAAAAATTAAAGCTCAAACTAAAAAACTAATCGCTATCCTTTTGTTTAAGCTTAATAATACTCGCTGCTAAAATACGCGCGATCTCATCAAAACCTGCTCGAAACACCTGTAAACTAAAATAAAAAACCTTACCACTATCGCTCAGCAGTCCTATACAAAAGATGCTTTCATTAGCGGATTTCAAAGAATATGTCAAAAAGTTAACGAAATCTTTCCTTGACCCCGACGACCGAGCTTCCGAGATATTTGCGCCAACACTCATCGACGACCTCAACAGCTGCCTACCAATAACTTGACAGCTCATGTTTTTCGGAAGGCTATCGATCAGATCAATGGCCTGCAAAGCAAGACTATGCGACATATCTTTAAGATCTTTCTTATATTTCTTGACTTTGTTTATTTCATTTTGACTTTTGAATCTTGAATTTTGAATTCTTTCATTAGGTTTTTGTTGTGTCCTAGGCTCCATCATCTTTGCTTCCCCTTTCTATTTCCCTGCTAAACCCTCCCCCTGTAAGCGCGTCGATCAGCGCTGTCAATTCATCGACGCGCATTTCTAATTCTACTAGCGAACTCTCGCCTGCAGCAGGCTGTACGCTTTGTACTAAAAGCCGTCGCCTTTCAAAATAAAGCCGGGTCACTTCATTAAGAATGTCTTCCCGAAGCTCTACCATGAGTTTAGAACGGGTATCGATGGATGTTTGGCTGGAATTCCATACCAAATCCCCCAGGTCCCATGACACGGACACACCCCAGCCAAAATTATTATAAAAAGTTTTATCATCAGGACCGATATATGACTGTCCACCGCTCGTGTAGCTTCCGTAAACGCTGTCAGATATTGTTTTATTCTTATCACCATCAACGCTGATAGAAAGCTTGGGAAGCAAAGCCCTTTTAACCAGCTGGCTGCGCCACTGCTGTATTTTTTGTGGATGGACCTCCGCGTATTCGATCGCCATCCTGTGAACAGACTGTATACTTGGCTCTTGATCGATACGTTTTCTGATCTCTAGGACATCTTCCCCCGCTAACGCTAACGGCTGTTGATCAAAGGCCAGCATAAAAACTCCCCTGTCTGTCGCGGCATAAATACGATCAGAAGGATCGCAAATTATCTGAGAAAACCTTTGCGTTTCAGCACCCGCGCGAAGATCTTGCCATTGGCCATTGTGGAAACGGTAAGCACCTTTGCTGCTTGAGATAAAAAGATCGTCACGGCAAGCTGTCAGACTCGTGATCTCTCCAATAGGAATACTATCGCGAGGAATGCTCTGCCAGCTTCTGCCAAAATCGCTTGAAACAAATATACCGCGCGATGATGCTATCCAGATCCTGGAAAGGCCTCGAGAGCTTGCCACAGCGATGCCATAGATCGACCTGGCAAGGCCTGTTGTTTCTTCATCATCGCTCTCTTCTTTTTCACGCGAGAGGACAGAAAATATTTCTCGAACATCCCCGCCTAAAGGCTCGATACGAAAAACCTCACGATCTGTGCTGATGTAAAGATGTTGTCCATCTTTTGCAATATGAACAATTGGCTTATCCTGGAAAACACTGTGGAAAATTTTCCATCGGGACTCATCCTTGCTAAGAACAAATAAGCCACGCGTTGTTCCTAAGAAAATTTCTGTCTCGAACATGGCAACGGATAAGCATTCTTCTTCCCTAGACCTTTCGCAGGCATAGATCCTTTGCCATGAAACTCCTGCGTCCCGGCTTTGGAAAAGCCCTTTGTCCGTTGCGATAAAAGCTACTTTCTGGATAAAGTCAGTATAAATATCGTTAACCGCGCGTTTGTTTCCTTCCAGGTAAAGCGAAGCAAGGTAACCCGAAATGCCGTGGCTTCTGTAAACCGCCCGCGGCGTACTCACCAACAAGGCATTCGCGTCATCAGGGGCGATGGCAATTCGAGTTACCTCTGTCTCGCTTATTCCGTGGCTGATCTTTTTCCAAACGGCTGGCGGCGCTGAGGCCTCTTCGGCAACAGGATCAACGTAAGCCGGTGCTTGAATATGTGGTCTTGGGGCAAAGGATCTTTGATAAAGCAGTATCGTCAATACAATGACAAAGCTAACAAAAATGATAATTTTAAGCTTCATTCAGAAATGCCTCCCGGTAAATTTTCTCAACATCGATCAATGATAATGCGCGTGTCACTGCATGTTTAAGCAAAGGATTGCTGCTTTCAATAGAGCGTAGATACTGGCCGCGGTACTCCAGCATCGCTTCTAAGCCAAGCTGTTTTTGCATCGCCAACAAGATCCGAAGCGCGGTGTAGATGACAACGATATTTTGTGTGCGAAAGAAAATGTTCTTTGAGTTGTTCATAAGCGAAGTTCTTTCTTAATTCCTGGATGATGTAGTGCAGAATATAGCATTACTTTGATGATTTGTCAATATAATTTTGATTATCAGTCAAAATGTATCATTTTATTTGAAAATAAATTAATATAATATTGACTATTCATCAATATATGTTATGATTAATGTAATTAATTATCTATTGAATAACTGGGTGCTTAAAACACCCTATATATAGGAAGGCAGGTATACCTTGATCGGCAAAAGAATGCAGGAGCTTCGCAAGACAAAGAAAATATCCTTAACTGAGCTCTCGGAAAAGAGTGGCGTTCAGATCGCGACCTTAAGCCGCATGGAAAACCAGAAAATGACTGGAACCCTGGAATCCCATATGCAGATCGCCAAAGCACTGGAAGTGGACTTAACAGAGCTCTACAAGGATGTCGCAGTCCAAGCGTCAGAGAGCCGTGTCGAGGTTCAGAAGAAAGATGCGCAAGCGGATATCTTTAATTATAGCGATAAGTCATCCTATGAGATCCTAACCAGCAAGGTCCTCAGCAAAAAAATGATGCCAACACTTCTTAAGATTGAGCCAGGCGGGGCGACCAATAAAGAGCAAAACGCGGTCGGTTCAGAAAAATTTATTTTCGTTCTCCAGGGACAGGTGTCGGTAAGGATCAGCGAAACATCCTATGACCTTACTGAGGGTAACACGCTTTATTTCGATTCTTCCCTGCCCCATATCTTTACGAATAAAGGAAAAACAACAACAAAATTGATCTGCGTCGCGACACCGGTGGGGTTATGACAATAAGAAAACGTATTTAGTATCTAGCATTTAGTCGATAGAGGAAAAAATGGATAAGATAAAAAGCTTTAGGGAACTAAAAATCTGGAGCCTGGGGAAGGATATTGTCTTAGAAATATACGAAAGAACAAAAATATTTCCAAAAGAAGAACTCTTTTCTCTTGTTTCTCAAATGCGCAGATCCGCAATCTCAATACCTTCAAATATTGCAGAAGGATTTAGCCGTTATCATAATAAAGAATATCGACAATTCCTTTTTCACGCGCTTGGGTCCTGCTCCGAGCTTGAAACGCAACTTGAAATTTGTTATGACTTAAAATATATCGAAAACCAGTTTAAAACTCGCTTGATTGAGAAAATTCAGTTTGAATCTAAGATGATTCGTAACCTTATCAAAAAACTTAACCTTGTTGATTAATATGATTTTTAGCCTAACAACTAACTACTTAACACTAACGACTAAATACTAGCAACTAGATACTAAATACGGAGGCCTTATGTCTAAAAAGATCCTAGTTGTCGATGATGAACTCGGCGTGCGTGAATCACTCAAGCTTATTCTAGGCGACCATTACAATTTGATATTGACTGAAGACGGGGCCCAGGCGCTTGACTGCCTAAAGAACGCCCCGGATATCGGGCTTATCCTGATGGATATCAAAATGCCAGAAATGAACGGGCTAGAGGTCTTGGCTGAGATCAAGAAAGTATATCCCACCCTACCCGTCGTTATGATTACGGGATACAAATGCGTGGAAACAGCCGCCGAGGCCGTCAAGCTTGGCGCCTGCGGGTATATCGTCAAGCCGTTCAAATCGGATGAAATATTGAAAAAGGTAAAATCCGTACTTAAATAGTTTCTTTGACAATACGATATTAGTGTATTACAATTGTATATACATGCGAAACGATGAAACAGATCACCTGGAATCCTGTTAAAAGCCAACGGCTGAAGCGTGCACGCGGGGTATCCTTTGAAGAGATCATCAATACCCGTTTGGTGGATATATGTCGCCACCCTGAAAAAAGCCATCAGCAGATCATGATCTTTGAGCACAAAAACTATCTTTGGGCAGTCCCTTTTGTGTACGACGGAAGCCAGATCTTCCTAAAAACAATATATCCAAGCCGTAAGCTAACAAAATTTTATCGGCAAAGGAAAAAGCTATGAAAAAACTAAAGTTAACTCACGAAGAAAAACTGATCGAAGAAACTATTGAGCAGTTCACCCCTGTCAGCGCGGATGAACACAAAGATATCGTCCAAGCGATCGAATCGCGCAAAAAAGACGCAGTTCTCAATATTCGCGTCAACAGTAACGATATAAAAACGCTCAAACAAAAAGCGGAAAAGCTCGGTATAAAATACCAGACTTTCATTTCTGAAATATTGCATAAAGTCGCTCAAGCCTGAAACGAAATAATTTTTTGCCCTGCTGAGGTAGCGAAGCTTGGGGCTTGTGGATACATCGTAAAACCGTTGAAGTCGGATGAGATATTGAAAGCCGTAAAAAAATTCACCTAAAGGCATAAAGAATGGACCTTTCCCGCTTAAATCCTTTTGCGATATCAGGATTATTGATTGCGTTTGCATATTTTCCTCTTTTCATCCTAATCTTAATCAATAATAAATCAAAGCTTTCGATTGTCTACTCCTTCCACATTCTTTCAATCGCCATGTGGGGCATTGGATCCTTTTTTATTGGGATTAATACAAGCCAGAATTTTTCCTTCACAATATGGAAAATTGCTTATCCGTCAGCACTCTTTATTGCAGTCTTCTTTCTTCATTCAGTCTTAATTCTCATTAAAAAAGAAAGAAAAATTCTCCTAATAGCAATTTACGGACAAGCTTTTTATTTTCTCTACACCATAGTTAACAATAAAATGTTTCCAACAACAAAATTTATGTTTAATTCTTTCTATTATCATCAAGGGAGCGCTTACTACACTTTATCGTTTATCACTTGGCTCACTGTTGTCTCGGCTGGATACTTTTTGCTAATCAAATACTGGAAAAATGTTTATGTTGAACAAAAAAGCCAGATTCTCGGATTGATTCTATCGTGCATTGGTTTCGCTGGAGGAACTCTTGATTTTCTACCGGGGTATGGAATAAATATTTACCCATATGGAAATTTTGCAATTTTAGTACCACCTTTTATAATAACTCACATCATATTTAAATATCATTTCCTCGATATAAATATTGTAATTAAGAAGAGTATTGTCTACTCGGTCTTAATAACTATAATTTCATTTCTCTACTTTCTTGCCATCATCCTGTTCGAAAACTTTCTCAAGGGGATCGTTGGATACAAATCTTTAATTCTTAGCGTTTCTATATCATTTGTTATCGGAATCATATTTTTTCCCCTGCGAAACTTCATTAATCTAATAATAGACAGAATATTCTTCCACGGCACGCACGAAGAGATCATGAAAGAGAATGAACGACTTAAACAAGAGGTCGAGCAGACTGAAAAGCTAAAATCCATAAGCATTCTTGCAAGCGGCATCGCTCATGAGATCAAAAATCCTCTTACTGCGATCAAAACCTTTGCAGAATATCTCCCGCGCAAAATGAATGATAAGGAATTCTTGAGTAATTTCTCCCGCATTGTCGGACACGAAGTGGAACGTATTGATAACCTGGTGCATGAACTGCTTGAATTTGCTAAGCCATCCCCTCTTCAGCTTAAAGAGGTTGATCTGGCAAGCCTCATTGATAACACCCTGGCATTTCTAAGCAGCAAATTTATCAAGCACAGCATCACGGTCGATCAAAACTACAGCCCCTCTGCGAACATACGCCTTACGGCCGATGCAAACCGATTACGCCAAGCGTTCTTGAATATATTTATTAACGCGATCGACGCGATGAATAGAGGCGGCAGATTATCAGTGAGCGTAGATAGAGTTAACGATCATGTGCGGTTATCTATCGAAGACACAGGAACAGGGATCGCTAAAAAAGACCTAAAAAACGTCTTTGACCCCTTCTACACCAAAAAAGACCATGGTGTCGGTCTGGGTCTTTCAATCACCCAACGCATCATCAAAGATCATGGTGGGAAGATTTTAGTGGAAAGCAAGCCGGGAGTAGGGACAAAGTTTATTGTGGAATTGCCGGGAAAGAAGAAGAAAAGATGAGTTACTAAAAGGTTATGATAAGTTACTATTGGTTACTAAAGGTTGCCTTATGGGTCGAGCCTACGAAAATCTGGAATTTTACAAGAATGTTTGCGAGATCAGGCGTCTTATCAATAAAATGACAGGGGCCTTCCAAAAGTCGCGACTGCGACTGGTAAGTCAAATATGCGATGCGGCCAGAAGCGCAAAGCAGAATATCCGCGAGGGCTATGCAAAAGATAGCGTTGGTGAATTCGCACATTCCATCAAAATCAGCAGAGGTTCGCTGGAAGAACTAGGAGGCGATATGGATGATTGCCTTGAAGATAACCTGATCCCGTAAGAAGACCATAAGAAAATAACAACGCTCATCAAAACCGCATGCTTTCAAATGGACAGGTTTATTGACGCATTATATAAATTAGACCGTGAAGGAAGATGGAAGACGCGCTTTAAGCGTAACCCCTAGTAACCATTTGTAACTTTTATTAACTCTTTTTCGCTTTTCCTCAACACCTCCAAAAACGCCTTTGCCACCACCGGATGAAATTGAATACCTATATTTTTCTCGATCTCGCTTATAGCAGCGTCCTTGGACATGGCTTTGCGGTAAGTTCGATCAGAGGTCATCGCGTCATAGCTATCCGCGACAGCGACAATGGCAGCAACGAGCGGGATCTCTTCGCCTTTTAAGCCCTCCGGATAGCCTCGGCCATCATAGCGCTCGTGGTGATATTTAACACCCTTAAGGCACTCTTCAAATTCCGGAATAGCTTTTAAAATATCGGCTCCTCTTAGCGGATGTAGACGTATCTGCTGGAATTCCTGGTCCGTAAGGCCTGTTTCTTTGCTCAAGATGCTCTCAGGAACGCCTATTTTCCCTACATCATGCAACAAAGACGCAATGTACAGATCCTCAGAGAAATTTTTCGAAAGAGGAAAGGCGCGGTTGTGTACAAGCTCATCGGCAATCGCTAACGCGTATTTTGTAACACGCTCTGTATGGCCACGTGTGTAACGGTCTTTAGCCTCTATGGCCGAAGCAAGTGAAAGAGCGGTGTTGATAAAAAGCGCTTTATTCTTCTCAACTTCTTTGCGCAAATCCTCAATAAGCCGCGCGTTCTGAATGGCCATGGCAACATCCGAAGACAGCGCCGCTAGAAAATCAAACTCTTCCTGCTGATAAACATGTCCGTTTGTCTTTTCGCCAAGAAGCAAAAGCGCTACAAGATGCTCACGAAAATACGCTGGGATACAGACCGCTACATTGAACATCTCCATCTGCTGAGCGATCTTGTGCAAGAAATCTTTATGCTGTTCATTCTGCGGCAAGACATTTTCGCTCCAGATCATGCGGTTAAGTTCTTCGATGGTCAAAGCCCCATGGCGCCTTATAAGCGATTGATATTCTTTATCAACGAAGAATTTGATCAATGGGTTTTCTTTAACAAATTTCGCGAACCCCTGCGGGATACGGGTCCCGCTCTCCCCGCCTGAGAGAGTAAGAACGTAGCAATCGCGGTTAGCGTCAAACAACAAAACGCCAGCGTGCTTAACGTCAACCTTGCGCACGATCAAGCGAATGATCAAACGTATCAAGATGCTCGGATCATGGATCCGGATCATAACACGGCTTGCACGTTCGAGTTCTTTTTTGTAATTGAGTGACATAGCTGTGTCAGTTGTTGGTATATAGTATCTGGTGTCAGCGCGCTAAATACTAACGACTATCGACTAAATACTTTTTATCCTTCTAATTCCTTCATCACAACCCGCTCTAATTCATCCAAGGCTAAGGGTTTATGTATAAAACCGCTTATGCCCAGATCTTGTGCTTGCTTAATAATAGCGGGATCCTCTACGCCAGTTACCATGACAACTTTCATCATATTACCTGATTCGCGAAGTTTACGCAAGACATCAACACCTGTAACCTCTCCCATGCGCACATCCAAAAGCGTGAGATCAGGATTGCTTAAGCTTATCAGATCCAGTGCTTCCTGACCTCCTGAAGCTGTAATTACCTCGATCCCCCGCTTCTCGAAGAAATGCTTCGCGAACTCCGTGATATCCGTTTCATCATCAACAATAAGTAGTTTTGGCATAGGCAGTCCTTATATTAATAGGATTACAGGGATAAAGGATCATAGGATTACAGGGCATTTTGTGAAGATCTTGATTTAAGCGACTCGATTAGCCCGCGCATAACCCTCTGAACCTCGTTTTGCAGACCAATGATCTGCTTAAAGTCATCAGATTTAATATATCCCAAATCTTTTGCAAGAAGCAATTGTGTTTCTAGTTCTGCAAGCGAAGCGTAAGCGATATAAAGAAAACGAATATAGTCTCGCGTTCCGTGCCGCACATACCCTTCAGCAATATTTGACGGAACGGAAAGGGCGCTTCGCTTCATTTGTGCGGTCAGGCCATATTGTTCAGATTGCGGGAATATCTTCGTTGCCCGATATATTTCTAAGCACAAACTGTAAGACTTCTGCCAAGCAATAAGATCTTTATATGTTTTCAATTTTCTTTTTTCAATCACTTTAACCCTTTAGTCCTTTGCCCCTTTATCCCTTCTTTCCTATCGGTAGCCTGACAATGAACAATGTCCCTACTTTATGTTCGGAGGAAATGAAGACTTCTCCCTGATGGTTGTCTTCAACGATCTTCTTGATCACATAAAGCCCCAATCCCGTACCTTTACGACTTGACACTTTTGTCGTGAAAAATGGTGTAAAGAGCTTTGTCTGGTCATCTTCTTTAACGCCCATGCCGTTATCGAGAACATTGACCTCCAAAAATTTCTCGGTCTGGCGAGTTGAGATCTTGATCTTGCCGCTAAAATTTTCATCCGCGATCTCATGTTTCTTTTGCATGATCGCGTCATACGCGTTATCAATGATATTAAAAAAGACTTCTTGCAGCTGCGTAAAATTCCCATGGATCCCAGGCAGATCTTGAGGATAGTCCTTAACGATCGCCACATATTCTTTTTTGATCTTGAATTGCGCCATCTCAACAACTTCATCGACAAGCTTGTCAAAGACCACCTCCCCAAAGCCTTCCTGGCCTTTTCGCGTATAGCGCAATAATCCTTGAACGATCTCGCCGCCTTGACGGACATTTTCCTGGATCTTTACAAGTGCTTTGGATATTTCGGCCAAGATCGACTGGAACCTTGAAGGATCCTGAACATCCTTGCTCAGGTTGATGGTGTCCAAAGCGTCTCCGGCAATAAAGCCAAGCGTATGTAGACGATTATTGATCTGATGTGACAGGCCGTCAGCCATCGTGCCGATCGTCGCCATTTTTTCCGCCTGGAAAAGTTGTTCCTGGGTCTGTTTGGACTCTTCGTAGAACTGAGCGTTTTCGATAGCAAGCGCGACCTGGCTTGCCAGAATTGAGAAAACTGTCAAGTCATCCGGTGTATACATCGATCCTGTATTTTTTTTACCGAGAACACCTATTGCCAACAAGCGCTTTTCCGTAAGGATCGGAACAGCAACTTCCGCGCCAATTTCCTTAAGCTGCGCGTAGACTTCTTTCAAGTTTTCATTGTTGTAATCTTGACTTTGCTGCTTGATCTCTTCAGCTACGATAGGCAGCTTTGCTTTTTCCAGATAATCAATCAACGCACAGCGACGGCTAATGTAATAATTCTTCTTCGAAAGCTTCTCGCCTCTCACAGCCTCAAGGGTATAGTCACGACTTTTTGGATTGTAGAGATACAGAGATGCATGCGTTAGATTAACCGTTCTAGAGAGAATATAGACGATCAAATTTAAAAGCTTTTTTAGGTCCTTGATACGCGTCATGCCTGCCGACGCTTGCTTTAAGGTCGATTGGTAGCGCTTTTGGTCGGCTAATAACTTTTCTTCTGCCTTGCGCTGGATAAAGAAATAAAGATATGGCCCAGCAGTGCCCAGCATGGTTGAGGCAAATAAAGGAATAATCCACCAAATATTTCCAAGAATAGAAAATAAATAATCTTTCAGTCCGAAAGCGATGGCAAAAGGGATGCCAAGAACGAGCGAATAGACTAAAACAAAAATCCCCGTCCGAGTTATCGCAATGCTGACATCCATAAGGCGATGCCTCAAGATTGCATAGCTGCAGAAACAACAATAAAATGATATCAAAAAATTTCCTAAAGGATAAATGTTTACATTAAACATTGGGAGAAAATTGCTAAGACCGCCAAGAAATCCGACTGTCGTCCCAATCAGAAAATACCGAAGCTGATTGTATAATCTTTGGCTGACAGTCCGCAAAGATTGTATTAAAATAATGAATGCAAATAAAACGATTACCACCCAAGCTGTAATTAAGAATGGGTACAAAAAGTTTTCTGGAAATATAAAATATATTCCATCAAATTTTTCAATGATACTGATATTAAGTTGATCTAGGATATTCAAAAGCAAGAAAACACAAGAATAGCTATAAACAACTGCGATAAAGCGCCGCAACCCCTTATCAGTCAGGACGCTGACGACGTGAAAGAACGTTCCAGCAATAAAAATCGCTCCCGCATGACCAATCTTCCAAGCTAACCAAGCTTCGCTATCATTTTTCGCAAACCCAATCATCGAAACACCTAATCCCCAAACAAAGACTGATAAATTAAAACAAGCCCAAACTTTTGTTAATTTGGTTCTTCCAAATTTTAAAATTATAAAAAGAAGCGCGAAACAGGTTAGGGACAGCGTAAGGCCAGATAAGATAAAAAGTATTCGCAATAAACTAAATGATTGAGCCATGGATAATTACTTTCTAAAGAAAATAACCGAATTAAACCCAGCAAAACCACACGACATCTTTGCAAAAATGCGTAAATCTTTCTCAACTTTCTCTCTTGCAAGATTTATCCCAAGATTTTCATCATAATCTTCCGTATTTAAAGTTGGCAGAATACAATTGTTTTTTAAACAAAGTATAGATATCACGCTCTCGATCAAGCTGCTCCCACCTAAATTATGACCAATGTAAGGTTTAAACGCGGTAACTAAAGGCTTATTCTTTAACCTGCTAAAAACTTTCTTAATCGTACGAGCCTCATAATTGTCAGTAATTTTAATGCCTACCCCATGGGCATTAACAAAATCGATTTCCGAAATATCAACTTTCGACTCCTTAAGTCCTTTCTGAAAGGCTGACAAATAGAAATTCTCGGTGATATTTGGCAATGTCACCTTCCATGCTTCCTGTGAAAAACCCCCTCCAAGATATTCCGCGTAAATCTTAGCTTCACGCTTTTTTGCATGATCAAAATCTTCCAATACCAGAGATGAAACGCCTTCACCAAAAACAATTCCATTAGAGTTACGACAAAATGGTCTTACAAGACCATCGCTAGAGTACAGGCCACGCTTTTTAAACCAATTATATTTAAAAGATTTTATCGGAGAGTCTCCCCCGGAAACAATTATAATTTTCTGATGGCCAGAACGAATAATCCGAGCAGCTTCTTCAATCGCATAGGATCCTGATGCACATGCATTGTTGATAAATAAAGAATATCCGTGGCAACCAAAACACTTTAGGGCAAAATATATATACATAAAAGTCTGGAGATCGTATCCCTGGGCCTCGCATGCTTCATACAAGTATTCGCTAACATTTTTGTGTGTCATTTTTTTACCTGTACGACTAAAATTAATTGTCTTTATGATGACCTTTTCAAAAAAATCTTCTACCCCTGGCATTTCTTGAGTAAAAACAAAACCGATATCCTTACGATAAGAATTTTTTATTTTGCTATCGTCAAGAGCAACCTTAATTGAAGCAAGAAAAAGACTCAACTCTCTATCTATAGCGTCTTTTTTCCAGTCTCGTATAGATTTCAGCCCATTCTCAGGAATCTTAAAATCATCGAGATTAAACGATTGAATCATATGCAAAGGAAAGGTATCAATTAGCTCCCCTGACAAAATATGCTTATGTTCAACAATGTCCGTTTTTCCCTCAAAAAGCGATTGCCATAATGCATCAGCTCCAATTCCAACTGATGTAATTGGTCCTAAGCCAGTTACCACAACTTTTTTTCGATTATTAGATCTTGACATTTTTCATTCTAGCTAAAATTATTCTTGAAACACGCTCTCCTGCAATAGCCACTCCAGGGATTCCCTGGGCAACTGAACCCCAATGACCAGATAAAAAAAGGTTCTTAGCGACTCCGTCGCTTAAGAGGTCAGCTACAAAAGACTGATTCGGAGTGCTGGCCCATCCATATCCTGCACCATTATAATTTCCAGTCATCTTGTTTAGCCCAAAAGGAGTTAAAAGCTGAACTGATTTTACATTGTTATCTATTCCAGGGACTACATCTGAGGCTAATTTTAGGATTCTGCTAAAGAAATCAACCCTATTCCTCCTCCAAAACGAACTACCCCGATAAGGAGCGTTCGTAAATAGCGTTACAGTCTTTTTTCTGATACCAATTCTAAGCATTATCCACCCTACAGACATATCAGAATAATTAATTTGCCGTTTATGCACTCGATCATATTCATAATTACGAAGACGCCAGACATTTGTCCCAGGAGAATAAGAATTGCATAGCTTCTTTTTCAATACAACATGCGCAACAAATAAAGAAAGGGATGGCTGCATTTCTCGAATAATATTTTTTGCACGCTTCCTTGTTTTCAAATCAGTTAACATTCTCATGAAAACACTCTTTAGGTCGCAAGCAGAAATAATAAAATCTGCAGAAAATTCACGACCATTTCGTAAAATAATCCCTACAGCTGTATTATTTCTGCATTTCACCGAGGCAACCTCTGATCCAAAGCTAAGCTTTCCGCCAAGAGCTGTGAAGCGCCGCATCAAAGCTCTTGGTAAATCATCCATCCCCCTAGATAAATAATAACCTCCATCAACAATGAATTGCTTGAAATGTTTCACGGCAATAAACGCTGAGACGTGGTTTGCCGGAGTTCCGAGATTTCCAAGCGGAAAAAGACCTAAAATTTTCTTAAGTCGCAAATCAACAAAATAATCATCAAGAAGCATGCTAAAAGTTTGTTTATGAAGCTGCATTGCCTGAACAAAATCTTGTCGACATACAATATTCTTAAAGAATGCAGAAATTGCTTCTTTTTCTTTTGGAAAAATGCTTGAAAGATTTCTTATTGTCTTATCCAAAGAATTATTAAAACACACTTCAAAATCTTCTGTGACAATGATGTCTCCTGGATCGTACCGGACTCTCTTTACCTTTTCTAAGACTCCAATCTTATTTAGTATCGCAAACAACTTGCCTTGCTTCGATAAATCTCCCAATGAATGGGCACAAGTATCGAAATGCAGACCAAATTGCTTAAACGATGTGCAGTATCCTCCTGGAACATCATTCTTTTCGACAATTAAAACCTTCTTCTTTGCAAGCGCAAGAAGACATCCAGAAACTAGGCCACCAATTCCAGCCCCAATAATGATTACCTGATATCTTTCATCATTCATTTTCTTTTTCCTAATAGCAAGCTAGCGTTATTACCACCAAATGCTAGCGAATTGTTCAAAACAACGCCTACTTTTGCTTCTCGGGATTTATTTGGAACGCAATCAATATCACAATCAGGATCTTTTTCGTTAAAACCAATTGTTGGTGGAATCTTTTGATCTTTTATCGCAAGACAACATGTAATCGCCTCTATCGCAGAAGATGCTCCCATGCAATGACCAATCATAGACTTAATAGATGATACGGGAATTTTTCTCCGCCGTGCCCCAAAAATAGTTTTTATAGCTTGGCATTCCAATCGATCATTCTCTATTGTACCGGTCCCATGAGCGCTGACATAATCTACAGCATCGCAACAGACTCCTGAAGCATCTAAACATTTCTTTATTGAAAGAACTACTCCGTCAGGAGAAGGGCTTGTCATATGATGGCCATCGCAAGAAAGACCATATCCATAAATTTCAGCATAGATTCTAGCTTTTCTCTTTAATGCGCTATCTAAATTCTCCAGAAAAAGAATTCCAGACCCCTCCCCAGGAATCATCCCTTTTCTATCCTTATCAAAAGGTTGACATTTTTCTGGAGCTATAGCTAATAAACGACTAAAGCCAGTAAACACAATATTTGAAATGCCATCAACTCCGCCAGCGATAGCAAGTTCAATACGCCCATTCTTTATCAAATCATACGCGTAACCAATGGCATAATTCCCGGCAGCGCATGCATTAGAAAAAACCACGCTTGGTCCAGAAAGCCGAAAATATCTACTAACATGTGAGCTTAGGCAATAGGTTGGAAAAGTAATTAGGTTCATAGGAACTGGTATTTTTTTGTTCGTGCTATGCCAAGTCTTGTAGTATTGCTCTAGGCGTGCAATTTCTCCTGTTGTGGTACCGATAAAAACCCCCACCTTTCTTCTGCCAACTCTTGCAAAAGAGAAATCTGCGTCAGATAATGCAAGATTACAGCTAGCAATAGCCATCTGTGAAGCCCGGCCCATACGGTCCGCTTTTCGCTTATCAATAAATTTATAGGGATTAAAATCTTTGACTTCACCGCCATAGTGACGGTCGTAGGAGGATGTGTCAAATGAAGTGATCTTGCTGATACCGGATTTTCCAGCGAGAAGGTTTTTCCAGAATTCCTGCCAGCCAATACCAATAGACGAAACAACGCCTAAGCCTGTGACCACGACACGTCGTTCGTCTTTTTTTTGTTTAATCATCTCTTTACGCTAAAAAAGATTTCGATGCTGGAAATTCTTTCTTTTTGATTCTTTAAATCGATACGCGCATATCCACCAATGCGCATTAGCTTTTCTGCGGAAACTACAATATTTAAAGAATCACCAATTTTAGGTAAGCAATAAAACTCAGAAATAACTTTTCCAATAAAATATACCGGAGTCTCTCCGGGGAAATTCTTACTTTTATGATACAAAATAATTGCAGCCTGCAAAGCTCCTTCTACAGCCAACATCTCCGGCCAACATTCAAGCTGGCTGACGCTGTCAACAGAACTCCATTCGTTACCCGTGATATTCTTAATAGCAACAAGATAGTCATCTTCTTTGTAATCTAAAACCCTATCAATGAGCAGAAATGGGTATTTCTGTGGCAGGATCGCTTCTATTTCTTTGGTCCCAAGGCAAGGCATAACGTCCTTATATATAAATATATATTAGTATACATAGTTTATATCAGTGATTCATTAAAAATATGGAAAATCTTTGGCGGGAAAAATGAAAAATATCTAGTATCTTCAAACAGTATTTCGATAGGTCGGCAAAAGCTAAACACTAAAGACTAAATGCTAAATACTGTTTCTATATCCTGCGGCTTCTCAATGTTAAAGACAGTTAACGTAGGATCGATACGACGAATAAGGCCTTTGAGGATCTTGCCAGGGCCGATCTCAATGAAATACTTCACACCTTGCGCGGCCATAAAACGGACAGAATCTTCCCAGAGAACAGATGAGGTGATCTGTAAAGGCAGGTTTTGGCGGATGATTTCAGGATCTGTTTCGGCCACACCTTTGACGTTGCCAACGAGGGGGATGCTCAATGTCTGCAAATTAAATTTTGAAAGCTCCGCAGAAAACTTTTCCGCGGCAGACTTCATCAGGCTTGAATGAAATCCTCCGGCCACTTCAAGCATAACGATATTCTTTGGATTTTCTTTTTCGATCGCGGAAACAGCAGCCTGGACCTTGTCAGCATGACCTGTAATGACGATCTGTTCTGGAGAATTAAAGTTAGCGACTTGCGCTCCGGTTTCGCGGCAGATCTCTTTGAGCCTGTCCTTAGGAAATCCGATAATGGCCGCCATGGCACCTTGTTGCAGCTTGCAGGCTTCATCCATAAAAGCGCCGCGTTTTTGCACCAAGCGAATACCATCCTCAAAAGAGAGCGCTCCAGATGCGATCAAGGCCGAATATTCCCCCAAGCTAAGTCCAGCCGTAAAAGCGATCTTCAGCTCGCCAAATTTCGGATGCGCTTGAAGCGCCTTTAATCCTGCGATACTGCAAGAAACGATCGCCGGCTGTGAGTAGGATGTAAGTGTCAGCTTTTCCTGGGGCCCATTAAAAATAACATCAAGAAGGTCATTGCCGAGTGTTGCCTGAGCAGAATCAAAAATAGCTTTGGCCGCTGGGATCGCATCGTACAACTCCTTTCCCATGCCCACCTTTTGAGCGCCCTGACCTGGAAAAATCAATGCCACATTTATCATAAACAATATTCCTTTATTGCCATTTGATGACGATCGCACCAGCGACAAGCCCTGCCCCGAACGCGACCAAGACCGCGTAATCGCCTTTGCGAATACGCCCCAACTCAACTGCTTCAAAAAGCGCTACCGCTGCTGAAGCTGCTGACATATTGCCATACTTCTCGATATTGATAAAAAACTTCTCCTTAGGGATGTCCAGCTTTTTCGCGACCGCGCTGATGATACGGTCGTTGGCCTGATGAGGCACAACGCACGCCACCTCGCTGATCGTGATCTTGGCTTTTTCCAAGGCTTTCTCGACGCAGTCCGCCATCGAATTAACCGCGATCTTAAATAGCTCAGGCCCTTGCATCTGAATATAAGGTAAAACTCCATTTGCATGCTTTGGTTTTAAAGGGTGCCGTGTTTCAGGAACGATGATCTTCATCAGCTCACCATACTCACCGTAGCTTTCAAGATGTTCTGCTAAGATCCCCTTTTTATCCCCGGACTCCAGCAGGCACGCCCCCGCCCCATCACCGAACAAAACACATGTATTGCGATCTTGCCAGTCGATCATGGTCGTCAAACGGTCCGCGGCGATCACAAGAGCATTCTTGTATGTTTTCGCCAATAAAAATTGATGCGCCACTGAGATCGCGTAAATAAATCCTGTGCAAGCAGCTGACACATCAAAAGCAATCGCGGATCTTGCGCCCAAGGCTTTTTGAACAAGGCATGCGACAGAAGGAAAATTACTGTCTGGGGACGTTGTCGCGACGATAATCAGGTCGATCTTGCTCGCGGCGATCTTGGCGTTGTGTAAAACTTGGCGGGCAGCCTCGATCGCTAAATGGCTTGTTTTTTCGTGCTCGCCGGCAATGCGGCGCTCTTTGATGCCTGTGCGCGTGACGATCCACTCATCAGATGTATCGACTATCTTCTCAAGATCAGCATTGGTCAACTTGCGGGAAGGAACATAATGGCCAACAGCAGTGATCTGGACAGGCGTCATTAGACAACCTCTTGAATGATATGGTCAATGACATTGTTTTCGATCTCGTGGATCGTCGCCCGGATCGCGTTCTTAATAGCTTTCGCGTTTGAGCGCCCATGACTGATCATCACAAGGCCGTTGACACCCAAAAGCGGTGCGCCGCCGTATTCGGTATAATCCGCGTGCTTCTTGATATCACGCATGCATCCACGCATGAGCATGGCTCCCAGCATAGACATAGGACTTTTTTTGACCTCACGCCGGATCAACGTTAAGGCGGACTCCATCAGGCTTTCTGAGATCTTGATGACTACGTTACCGACATAGCCATCGCAAATGATACAGTCACAGCGGCCCGCAAAAATCTCATTAGCTTCGACATTGCCAGCAAAATTGGACAAACGCTCCAGAAAAAGTTTATGCGCGTCTTTGACGAAATCCGTCCCCTTGCTTTCTTCGGCGCCAATATTCAGCAAACCAATGCGCGGATCGTTGATGCCCATGACTTCTTGAGCGTATACCTTTGCCATGATCGCGGACTGCAATAAATGCTCCGGCTTCGGGTCTGTATTGGCGCCCACATCGATTAAGAAAGAAAATTTATTTAAGGTTGGGATGACAAGGCCAATAGCAGGACGCTCCACGCCCGGAAGCATTCCCAGCAAGAATGTGGCCGCGCACACGACCGCTCCCGTGTTGCCGGCACTAATAAACGCGTTATAGGTTGTGGATTCTTTCAGAAGATTGATACCCAAAGAAATGGAAGAATTTTTCTTCTTGCGGATCGAGGTGGTAGCCGGATCGTGCATATCCACGACTTCATCGGTATGGATGATCTTGATCTTTTCCTTCGGATAATCGTACTTGGCTAACTCAGCTCGGATCTTGGCTTCAACGCCCGTAAACGTTATGTTAACGTTGAATTCGTTAACCGCCTGGATCGCTCCATCGACAATTTCTCGCGGAGCATGATCCCCGCCCATCGCGTCGACAATAATGTTCATATTGAGCTCCGTTTAAAAATTAAAAGTCAAATCTAAGCGAGAAAATATTTCAAAGTTCAGCAATCGCAAGAACTCCACCAACTCAATGATTTTTTGTGCTATCGCTTTGATTTTTGACTTTAAATCTTGACCTATTTCTTTTTCTTCTCTTTTGTCTTAATGACAATAACTTGTTGTCCTTTGTAAGATCCGCAAAAAGGACAAACGCGATGCGGCAAAACCTGTTTACCGCACTGGCCGCAAACGCTTAGATTCGGCATCGCGATCTTCCAATGCGTGCGACGCTTACGTCCACGCTGCTTAGAATGTTGTCTTTTTGGTAATGGCATATTAGGCTCCTATTTTAAAAGTAAATTGATAAAAGGTTAAAAGGTTATAGGGTTAGAGGAATAAAGAATTCACAAAATTTATAGGGTTTGCTGAGTTCTTTGAGTCAACCCAATAAACCTTAAGCCCTGAAATCCTTTAATCCTTTACCCCCTTACTCATTCTTTCCGCACCCGCACTGTTCCTGATTTAAATTCACGCCGCACCTTGGACACAAGCCCTTGCATTGGTCTTGACACACGACGCGGTCCGGGAATCCCAGCAGGATCTCCTGGCGAACATCTTCGCCGATATCAATGTAGTTCTCTTGCGACTCAACAGGATAATGAAGATCAAGATGCTCACAAAACTCTTTATCACACGTTTCTAGGCAGCGGCCACATATATAACGAAAGACTGTTTTTACATTGATCTGCGCTCTGACCATTGCTGAAGTTTTTTCTATTCTGCCGGAAAGCTGAATAGGCGCAAGGCATTCGATCTCATGAATACGAACACAAAAATCTTCTTGTTTCAAGAAACCTTCAACAGCACATCCTGTCGAAGAAATACTGCGAATATCAAATTTCATGATGCAAGCTTTGCCTTAAGCTTTTTCTCGACATGCTTTGGCACAAGCGTTGAGATGTCCGCCCCAAGACGCGCGACTTCTTTGAGCAAGGTCGATGAAATAAACGAATATTGTTCGGACGGCATCAAGAAAACAGTCTCGACCTTGCCAGCCAAACGGCGATTAGTTAAGGCCATCTGAAATTCATACTCAAAGTCCGATACCATCCTCAATCCACGGATCAGGATATTCGTATCGTATTTTTTCGCGACATCTACCACGAGGCCGTTGAACGCTTCAACGCGAACCCCGGATAAGCCCTTGACGGCCTGACGGACCATGCGTACGCGTTCATCAATATCAAAAAGTAAATTCTTGCGGGATGTTTGAGCGACCGCAACGACAACCTGTGGAAAAAGACGGCGAGTTCTCGCGATAATATCGATATGCCCATATGTGATGGGGTCAAACGTGCCTGGATAAATGGCCAACCTAGACATCACTCGTTCTCCTGTAGATGGTCAGCAATGATGACCCGAACTTCTTTACCCTTATAACAGAAAAACGGCCTTGCGTCTGCGGCAAAGCCTCATGTTTTTCGTGTTGAAAAATCAGCAATGAATTGGGTTTCAATATATCATAGCCCTCGAGGGTTTTCAAGGCTTTTTTTACCAGCCCTTTGCCGTAAGGAGGGTCAATAAAGACAATATCAAAGGCCTTTTTCTGGGAAAATAATTCTTTAATAGCGGATAGCGCATCTTTTTTGAAAACGTTAAAATAGCGGTCCTTACGCTCGGCCAGGGGTAGCGCTAAAAGCATCAGATTTTCCTCAATAACGCTAGCAGCTTTTAGGTCTTTTTCTACGAACGTGACATTTTTCGCGCCTCTGGACATCGCCTCCAGCCCAACAGCCCCGCTTCCAGAAAAAATATCAATGAAATCACATCCTTGAATATAAGAGTCAAGAAAATCGAATAATGATTTACGCATCACATCAGATGTGGGGCGTATGCCAAAAGGCATATAAAAATTTTTTCCTTTGAGACGACCTGATAGTATGCGCATAGTGATCCAAAATTTAAAATTCAAAAGTCAAAAATAAAAACAATGATCAACAACAGTTACTATGTTGTTCATTTCGCTGAATACTAACGCCAAAACATCGGCGAATTTAGCGCCTTTCTTTTTACTTTTTTCTCATCTTTTAATTTTGACGTTTGACTTTTGAATTTTTAATTATTTTATCCCGACAATATATTCCCCAGATAACTTGGGTACCGCTTCAAAATTGTTTTTTGAATTATAGCATGATTGACGTCTGAAAGCTTGGGGTCTTTTGCTAAGATGCCGATCGCCTCCTGGCGGGCTTCTTCTAGAATATCTAGCTGCGTCTGCGGATTAGCGATCCTAAGCTCATTGAGCCCGTGCTGATGACGGCCAAAAAATTCTCCAGGGCCGCGGATCAGAAGGTCTTGTTGGGCGATCTGAAAGCCATCACGCGTTGACAAAAGGACCTCTAGGCGCGCCTGGGCCTGGGGAGTCGCCAGATCCGCAACGAGAACACACTGTGCATCTAGCGCTCCTCGGCCAATACGCCCTCGAAGCTGATGTAACTGAGCCAGGCCAAAGCGATCCGCATGCTCAACGACCATCACGGTGGCATTAGGCACGTCAACGCCGACTTCTAACACTGTTGTCGCGACTAATACATCAAGTTCTTTGTTCAAAAACTGACGCATGACATCCTGAGTCTGCTGTTTTTTCATCTGCCCGTGCAGAAGGCCAAGCCGAAAACCCTTCAATTCGCCTTTCTGCAAGGTCTTATACATTTCCTGAGCGGATTTAAGGTCAAGATCTTCAGATTCATCAATGATCGGATAAACAATATATGTCTGTTCTCCACGCGCAACCGCTTGACGAACGATCTCATACGCTTTCCCGGCATCCTGCTGGGCGAACAACGTCGTGCATAAACTTCCTCGTCCTGGAGGGATCTCGCTGATCGTTGACACATCCAGATCACCATAAAGCGTTAGACACAGGGTTCTGGGAATCGGCGTGGCGGTCATGACCAGGACATCTGGATTTTTGCCTTTAGCGGACAAAAGGGCGCGCTGGCGCACCCCAAATTTATGCTGTTCATCGATCACAACAAAGCTTAAGGATCTAAAATTGACCGCATCTTGAATAAGCGCGTGCGTTCCGACCACAATATCGATCGCTCCCTCTTGGATCGCGGCAAGTGCCTGCGCACGGCTTTTCACATCAAGATCACTGATCAAAAGGCAAGGACGAATATCGCGAAACGGCGATCCAGCGATCGTCTTTACAAGATTTTCGTAATGTTGCCGGGCTAAAATTTCCGTAGGCGCCATGATGGCAGCCTGATAGCCATTGCGCACAGAAGCCAAACACCCAAAAAAAGCCACAACGGTCTTACCGCAACCCACATCCCCTTGCAAAAGCCGGTGCATCGGAGAATTGCTTTTAAGGTCTTTAGCAACTTCCCTGATGACATCTTTCTGGGACTGAGTAAGCACAAAAGAAAATAAGCGTTCGAAATCCCGACAGAATTCATCGCTGATCGCGTGGGCGATGCCGTCTTTGGTCACGATACTCTGGCGGCGCAATAATACAGAGATCTGGAATAAAAAGAATTCTTCGAATGATACTCTGCGATAAGCTACTGCCTGATCTTCTGGCTTGTCTGGAAAATGGATACTCCAGAGGCTTTTTACAAGATTGTGCAGCGCATATTTTGTGCGAATATCATACGGCAGGATGTCCTGAAGGCTTGACGCGTACTTTTCAAGGCACTGCTTGACAGCTTTACGCAATGATCGCTGGGTCATGCCTCGCGTCATCGGATAGACGGGAACAATGCGGTCAACACTTAGCGCGCGATCCTCTTCATCATCAGCAATGATCTCATAATCCGGAGAAACGATCTGAAAGCGATCCTTATAAATATCGACCTTGCCGTAAACAACGATCTGCTGACCTGCCTTAAAATATCGATCTAGATAAGGACGATTGAACCAAACACAAAAAACGCGCGAGGTTGCGTCGCCAACCTCCACTTCGTAAACATGCTTTTTGGTATACCAACTGCGACGGCCAGAATGATTTGCGATCTTGCCTGTCACGGTCTGCCACTCACCGACCTTAAGTTTCGCCAGCGGCGTCATTTGGCGGCGGTCTTCATAGTGTCGAGGGAAGAAATACAAAAGGTCCTCAATGGTTTCAACACCTAGGCGCTCAAACACCTTTTTGCGCTGAGGGCCGACACCTTTTAAATATTGGATGGAAATATCAGACAGATTTTGCGTTTTCATGATTACTTCCCTAACTCAGGATCATCAACCCATATAGTCATAGCGTGGATAAAAAAGAAGGATGCTCAGCTGGAACATCATAGCTGTTATGATCAGGACAACCGGGAGCAATAATAAAGCTTCTGCGGTGATCTTGATAAGATTCTTTCTGATACCCCCTGCTCTTTGATATCGCATCACAATGGCCGTAACCAGCGCGCCCCAAGGAGCTAAGGAATAAAATCCCCAAACGATAAGCACACCCCACAGGCCAGATGGCGGATGATATCCGGTCATCCGGCCAAAGACATTAAAACCAAATTGAAGATAGTAGTATAAAAAGAAGGCCACGGCCCATGGCCATGACAGGATTTGCCTGTGCGCCCAACACACCCTGACGAAAACAATGATGGCTAGAACATAAATCATGCCAAAAAGAACATAATTCATTTCTTACCTCCTCTCAACAAATTAACTGAATAAAATATTTTCCAGTGGCCTTAAGAACGGTCTTAACATTTGCAATAAGGGCAGCGTGGTAAAGGATACAGCGATCATAAAAATACCATTCAGCACTGGCGCTGCCAAGGCTGACAAAACAAAAGCTATCACTACCGGAAAAAATGAGGGTCTTCCCTCCTGCATCGCTTTTTTTCTAGCTGCATGACCTAAAATATAACTAAATGTTAAGAAAGGAACGGCCCATCCGAAGGCAAAAGTGAATAAGCCGACAAAAAGTCTTATTGTTCCTCCGCCACCGCTCATTCGCAACCAAAAATATACTAAAATCACGACGCATGTCGTCCCGATAAGCGTTCCCGCCGACAAAATGACCCAATCAAAAGACCTTAAAAACTTCTGATGAGCCTTAAGGCATGCAACCAATCCGACGATGGTGCTTAGCGCATACACAGTGATAAGAATATTCCCCATCACTCCCTCCTTTTTCTTTGCAAGATCTTTACCCAATAAAACCATTGATCAACAAGTATGAGCGCGCCGCCTGCTACATAAAAACCCAAGGCTATCCAAACAATAAGCGGAATGCTTCCGTCAAAAGACACAAAATATTCTGATGCAATAGGGCGCGTCATTAAAAAGACAACCGCAACATCACCAAGACATTCCGCACCTGTCCCTACATACGAAAGAAAGCTTGGAATAAGAAGCCCGAACGGTGACGGCCAAGATAAAGCAAAGACCTCCATCGTTAACGGCACGCTATGATCCATCCTCCCAACAGTACGTGCTGCCCCAATGCCAAATAATGACGCAACGGAGCCGTAGCCGCCAATGATAGGGCCCGTATCGACATCACGCCATTCGCCACTATGATCACGCGTAAACTCACGAAATCCCCTGATCCAGCGATTCTCTTGCCAAAAATATTTTTCGTGCTTTCCATACCACTGCTGTGCGATCTCTGCGTTTAGTTCTGAGGCAAAAATAAGAATTCCTGAGTTTGCGCAACCTCGAGCGACAGCGGTAGGAAAGCCTGTGTTCTTATCAACCGCATAAGCCGGCAATCCTTCCTTCGTCAACGATCTTGCTAAAAAAGCTTTTATTAGGCCGTCTTTTAAATGCGAGTGATCAGATCCAAGAATACGGTCAGACCTAAGGATAGCGGCAACGGCCCACAGCACGTCACTCGGATAACATTCACCAGGATAATCATCTAAGACATGATAAGGCGCTGCGTCAAGCTCAGCGGCAAGGGACTCAGCTTGGCTTTTCAACAATAATCGATATTTGCTATCTGCTGTAACATTCTCATAGCTTGATAAACCCATAATCAAAAGCATCCGATAAAAAACATTTTCCTTGCTCAGATAAGATTCACCCCATTTTTGCTTAACCCATGAAGCTGTCTTCGGATCCACAACAACCTCGATGGCCGCCTCAGAGGCGTTTTTGATCGCCAGCCGTATTTTGTCAGCATCGGGATCGTGACGATCCAGGACTATTCTCTGGATCTCTTCCGCGGCTAACAAATAAAAAACTGAGCCAAATATCGGCCATTCTGTTGCTGCGCAGTTCGAAAGATCAACTTTTTCGGCCCGCTGCGAACTTGTATATGCAACAGCCCATTTCCGAAATCGATCAGAAACCTTTGGAAACTGCGCAACAGTATAAGCTGAAATCCCTCCATTTCTTAATGACGGGTCGAAGATTATCTTAAAACAAACTGTCGCGGGATAAAAAAAGAAAATGCACGCAATCGCAACGGCAACGGTTGTTCTGGCGACTTCGAACAACTTCAAGCGTTGGATAGAAATCTTAAGCGGGCTTTGCGTTTTCACGATTGGCGTCCTCGATCATACACTGCAAGATCTCCAGCTCATCTTTATCGAACCAAAGAAATCCGCAAAAGCTACACTTATCCACGATCACCGGATAGGCTAACGTATAAAGCATACGCATCATCTTTACTTTCGGTTTCTGACACTGCGGACAATAATAAAGACTGGCAGGAGTCAGATCAACCTTCGGCAGATCCCTGCGTGTTTGCGCATAAAATTTACGCGCGGCTTCCTTGATCCGTTCAGAGAACTCATAGTCCTGACGGATTATGATCCGATGAACATTATTTTCTTTCACGAACGCTCCATTACAGCTAGGACAATAATAAATGCTTGCCCCTTCATAGCGATCGGAAAAAAGACCCACACGACAGTGAGGACAACTAAAACCTGTCTGCTGTTCTTTTTTCCACAAAAAATCCCTGATCTCAGCATTTTCAAACGCTTGCTGGACTTCTCCCACTCCTATCTTCTTGATCCACGTATCGGATCGCATCCATCCAAGATTCATTAGATCCGGCAAAGAGAACGGCCCTTGCCATTGACCCTCCTTGTTGACGATCCACTTTTTTTCTTGATCGGCTGACAATGGATCAGCCCGAGCTGAACGTGTCTCTGGGGCTAGAACGCGAGGACGACCCCTTTGCTCCTGCCATTTTCTTTCCAAAGCAGACACATCGCTGCGCGCCATATCCAGAAGCACCTTGAGTCTTTTGGATACCGGCGGATGTGTTGAAAATATATTTGCGATCAATCCTTCTTTCTCGTCCAGCTGATCAAATCGTGGATTAACGATAAAAATGGCTTCCAATTCCTCACCCGCAAGTCCCGCGCCTCTCCAGCGAGATGAAACACTGTAAAGGGCTTCGGCGAGGCTTAAAGGATCTCGCGTTAATCTTACCGCGATCGCATCCGCACGCAGCTCGCGCTGCCGTGAAACAAAAAGACGCAGAAGATGCCCCATGAACGAGGCAAAGCTCAGCAACACGTATATCACAAAAATGCCAGGGATCACACCATAATCACCGTTCTTGCTTGATCTTCCCTTGGTCATCAGATGGCCGAGGATCTGCCGAATCGAATGATAGATCTCGAACATCGCGGTTGTAACGGTCGTGGATAAGCAATCTCCTGAGACGATATGCGCGGCCTCATGACCGACCACAGCCTCAAGCTGAGCGCGTGAAAGCCTTGCCAAAAGCCCTTCTGTCACGCCGATCACATTGCGCCCGCTAAAATCCGAGATCGCAAAAGCGTTCATGGCGCAAACTGGGATCACAACACCCTCGATCCTTACTCCTCCAGTTGCCACAGAAACCTCATCGATAATATTGCGAAATACAGCATGGTATTTGTCTTCCGGATTAAGACGCTCTGCTTTCAGGATACCCAGGATCTTTTCAACAAGGCCGTTGACCGTAAAAACCCAATGACCGATACCGCAAAAAAATGCTATCGCAAACAGCGATAACGCCTCGGTGCCGGAGATCCATTGCCAATGAAACGGCGCCTGATATTGCTTGAGGGTATACTGAGCAAAAAATAAATTCTTACATGCGACGTACAAAATAAAAGCTGTGACGAAGTAAAAGGCAAGAAGGGCGGAAAAGACAAAGGCAATCACACGTCCTTTCTCTTTTTCGATCTGCGTGAAAGAATAAGGCATAGAAATTTATCGGATCAATCGTTTAAAACTTGACCTGCGGGGCTTCTTTCTCAGCTGGATTGACGATCTCAAAAAAATCTTCTTTGGTAAAATGGAACAAACCAGCGATCACATTGTTTGGAAATGTTTGCACCGCGGTATTAAAGCGCGCGACTTCATCGTTGTAATACTGGCGCGCAAAAGCGATCTTGTTCTCCGTTGTCGTAAGCTCTTCCTGAACTTTAAGCATGTGTTGGTCGGCTTTCAGGTTGGGATAATTCTCAACGACAGCAAAAAGACTTTTCAGCGTGCTAGAAAGAAAATTCTCCGCTTGCTGTTTATCCTTGAGACCGCTGGCGTCAACAGCCTGTTGACGGGCTTTGATCACATTTTCAAGCGTTTGTTTTTCATGCGCCATGTATCCTTTGGCGGTCTCAACAAGATTGGGGATCAGATCATGGCGACGCTTGAGCTGGACATCGATCTGCGACCATCCATTCTTCACGTTCTGGCGCATCGCGATCAAAAGATTGTAAATGCTGACCGAAAACAAAAAAGACAAAACGATCAATCCAAAAAGAACCATAGCAATGATCATACATCCTCCTTTGTGTTAAACGTTGCGTAAACGGCTGATCTGCCGGTGGAATCGCTTGCGGTATCCAACATGAAAAACTTCATGGAAGTCGTATCCATTGCGAAAGCTTTCCAGTGTATCCTCATCCGTCTTGCTAAGGACCTTGTGGTGGACGAGGTTGAAAACAATATGTCCGAAATCCTCTGTGGCATGCACACCCCAGTGCTGCAAGACCGTCAGGGTCATTAAGCCGAATTTTCGCTGCAAAAGCTGCTTGATCCCAACTAAAAGTTCTTCACCGGTCACATGCTTATCGCGGCGAAAACGCTTTTGAGTGAACGTCAACGCCTCCATGACAAATTCATAGGCTTCACGCTTATAGCGTGTATCCTTTTCGCAAATTGTATCGACGACTGAGAAAAAATTTTGGTTCATCTTTTCCTTCTTTGATTACCATGTATTATCGCAAAAATAACACCAAAAAGAAATTGAATTCTGAGAATTCAAGAAAACTACTACTGATTTTAGGAAGCTATGGCATAATAATACCTATGAAAAATAAAACACATTGGGCTTGGAAGATCTATTTCGTGCTTTACACGTTAGGTATGCTGTTTATCTTTCTTACATTCCTTGTTGACGAATCTATGGCCCAAAAATATTACCGCGTCTTAATGGCTTTTAATCAAACCTATGGGATCATGTACTATCTCAACCTGATCAGCCTTGGCGCTGAGCTTCTGTCCATCATTCCACTCTTTTTGTTCACATTCCATGTCCGTTGGCTTCCAGCGATCGTTTGGCAAATACATTTTGAGGCCAGGATATTACTTCTTTTAGCAAGCCGCTCCTACGAGTGGAAAACGCTTTGCGCATTTACCCACGCAAGCCCGATCACAGCGCTCGCGGTCGCACTCGTATTTATCCTCTTGATACTGCCATCCTTTACCGCTGGATTTTGCTACGCCTTCCAACGCGACAAATTGTTTCCAAATAGATCGTAAATAAAAAACCCCGTATTCTTTTTTAAAAGAATACGGGGCAAATTTTAGCCCAGCAACTTTCTACTCTCCCGCCTCCTTGCGAAGGTAGTACCATCGACCCCAGAGAGCTTAACTTCCGTGTTCGGTATGGGAACGGGTGTTTCCTCTTCGGCAATGTCACTGGACATATCCAAAAATATACAATTATGTAATTGCAAACAAACCACATTAAGAAACGCGAGCTTGAAATTTATTAAAAGTCAAGCATTCGGCAGATTAGTACTGCTCAGCTTAAATCCTTACGGATCTTACACACGCAGCCTATCAACCTTGTAGTCTACAAGGTGCCTTCACTTCATTGCTGAAGAACGATACCTAATCTTGAGGTGAGCTTCGCACTTATATGCTTTCAGTGCTTATCCCTTCCGAACATGACTACCCAGCGACTACCCTTGGCAGGATAACTGGAACACCAGAGGTTCGTCTCTCCTGGTCCTCTCGTACTAGGGAGAGATCCTCTTCAAGTATCGTGCGCCCACACCAGATAGAGACCGAACTGTCTCACGACGTTCTAAACCCAGCTCATGTACCGTTTTAACCGGCGAACAGCCGGACCCTTGGGACCTTGTACAGCCCCAGGATACGATAAGCCGACATCGAGGTGCCAATCCGCGCTGTCGATATGAACTCTCGAGCGCGATCAGCCTGTTATCCCCAGAGTACCTATTGTTCGTTGAGCGATGGCAATCCCATATTCAACCACCGGATCACTAAGCCCTACTTTCGTACCTGTTCCACTTGTCAGTGTCACAGTTAAGCCTCCTTATGCCTTTGCACTCTACAGACGATTGCCGACCGTCTTGAGGAGACCTTTGGACCCCGTCGTTACATTTTAGAAGGGAACCGCCCCAGTCAAACTGCCCATCTGGCACTGTTCTCTGCCTCGATTCAGAGGTCAAAGTTAGAATCTAAAAACTATAAGGGTGGTATTTCACCGATGACTCCATCTCGGCTAACGCCGAAACTTCATAGTCTCCCACCTATCCTACACAGACAGATTTCAAATTCAATACCAGATTGCAGTAAAGGTTCTGGGGTCTTTTCGTCTTGGTGCGGGTAAGCGGCATTTTCACCGCTGCTACAGTTTCACCGAGTCCCTCTTTGAGACAGCGCCCAACTTGTTACACCATTCGTGCGCGTGGGAACTTACCCCACAAGGAATTTCGCTACCTTAGGACCGTTATAGTTACGGCCGCCGTTTACTAGGGCTTCGGTTCAAGGCTTCACCTTACGGTTAACCCCTTCCCTTAACCTTCTAGCACCGGGCAGGTGTCACACCCTATACGTCGTCTTGCGACTTTGCAGAGTGATGTGTTTTTACTAAACAGTCAGCCAGGCATATTTACTGTGACCTAGCAAAGCTCCATCTGTAAAAGACTTCACTTCGCAGGCACCCCTTATCCCGAAGTTACGAGGCTATTTTGCCTAGTTCCTTAAAGAGAGTTATCTCGAGCGTCTTCCCATTTTCGTGGGTATCTACCTGTGTCGGATTACGGTACGAACGGCTATGATACTCACTTAAGAGATTTTCTTGGCAGCATGGCATCAGTGGCTTCCCCTTTGGCGTGCCGCGGGGTCCCCATCACCTCTCACTTCACATTTCTGTGAAGCTACGGGCTTGGACGAAGACATCCAACACTTCGCACACTTAGCCTCCTGCGTCATCTTAAGTTAATAACGTTCATAGCCGGTTCCGGAATATTAACCGGATATCCATCGCTTACGCCTTTCGGCCTCAACTTAGGATCGACTAACCCTGGGTGGATTAACCTTCCCCAGGAAACCTTGGATTTTCGACGCTACGGTTTCTCGCCGTAGTTTTCGCTACTCGTACCGACATAGTCTCTTCTGCTTTCTCCAGTGCTCCTTACGGTACACCTTCACAGTAGAGCAGAATGCTCCTCTACCGCCCAATCTAACCGAAGTTAGAATAGACCCATGGTTTCGGTTATAAGCTTTAGCCCCGATCATTTTCGGCGCAAAATCACTCGACCAGTGAGCTGTTACGCACTCTTTAAATGATGGCTGCCTCTGGGCCAACATCCTGGTTGTTTATGTGACTTCACTTCCTTTACCACTTAGCTTATATTAGGGACCTTAACCGATGGTCTGGGCTCTCACCCTCTCGACTCTGAAGCTTAGCCCCCAGAGTCTGACTCCCAAAGTACGGATAGCAGTATTCGGAGTTTGGTTAGGGTTGGTCGCCTGGTAAGGCGCCTAGCCTATTCAGTAACTCTACCCCTACTATCTATTGTTTGAGGCTAGTCCTAGAACTATTTCGAGGAGAACCAGCAATTGCCACGTTTGATTGGCCTTTCACCCCCATCCACAGCTCATCGCTAACTTTTTCAACAGTTATGCGTTCGGTCCTCCACTCTGATTTCTCAGAGCTTCAACCTGGCCATGGATAGATCACGTGGTTTCGGGTCTACTGCATGTTACTTAGTCGCCCTATTCAGACTCGCTTTCGCTACGCCTCCGTTCCAAAAGAACTTAAGCTTGCAGCATGCAGTAACTCGTCGGTCCATTATGCAAAAGGTACGCCGTCACCCGTTTCACACCTTACGATGTGCATAGGGCTTCGACAGCTTGTAGGTTTATGATTTCAGGTTCTATTTCACTCCCCTCGCCGGGGTTCTTTTCAACTTTCCCTCACGGTACTCGTTCCCTTTCGGTCAGACTTTAGTATTTAGTCTTAGCCCATGGTCGGGCCAGATTCCTGCGGAATTTCCCGTGCTCCGCAGTACTTGGGATACCTCTAGAGCTCTTGTGAATTTTGAGTACAGGACTGTCACCTTCTTTGGCGTGCCGTTCCAGACACTTCTCCTATTCACTCAAGTCTCATATCGAGGTCCCGCAACCCCTTGTTGCTAGGCAACAAGGTTTAGACTTTTCCCTTTTCGCTCGCCGCTACTGGGGGAATCCCTTACGGTTTATTTTCCTGAGGCTACTTAGATGTTTCAATTTGCCTCGTGTCGCTCCTTAGCGCTATGGATTCACGCTAAGGTATCCTGACATAACTCAGGATGGGTTGCCCCATTCGGAAATCTCCGGATCAAAGTCTGTTTGCGACTCCCCGGAGCATATCGCTGCTTACCACGTCCTTCATCGTCTCAGTCTACCCAGTCATCCTTCATAAACCCTTAGTAGCTTGACAAAACTTAGAATGCTTCACGCTGTAAACAGCATGAAGCTAAAACTCGGCTTCTTTTCTGTAGTTTGTCCGCAATTACATAATTGTCAAAGAACGATACGCATACAACGCGTAAAAAAATATTGTCATTGGTAGCCTTGATTGGTGGAGCTGAGGAGGATCGAACTCCTGACCCTCTGCTTGCAAAGCAGATGCTCTCCCAGCTGAGCTACAGCCCCATCTTTCCTCAGAATATCTTTTGGACAGAGATGGGACGCTTCCATTTCCCCTAAATGTTTCTGAGGTGAATTGTAAGCAGCCCCGAATTTCCTTTAAGAAATAGTGGGCAGCTCAGAACTTCCTCTTGATTTCGGGTCCTTGGTTCTCAAAGAGAATCTGGTGGGCCCGAGAGGATTCGAACCGCTGACCCCGTCCTTATCAGGGACGTGCTCTAACCAACTGAGCTACGGGCCCTACTTTCCTTTAGAGTGGCTCCAATGAAAATTTTTAGCCAAGTTTAACCAAAGAGCTTGTCTGGGTTAAAATTGTTTTCTTTCGGATTTTCTTAAAAAATTAATTTTAAAAAAATAGAAAGGAGGTGATCCAGCCGCACGTTCCCGTACGGCTACCTTGTTACGACTTAGCGCCAGTCATTGGTTTTACCTTCGGCCTATCTACATAGGACTTCTGGTACCCCCAACTTCCATCGCTTGACGGGCGGTGTGTACAAGACCCGGGAACGTATTCACGGCAGCGTGCTGATCTGCCATTACTAGCGATTCCGGCTTCATGAAGTCGAATTGCAGACTTCAATCCGAACTGAGGCCAATTTTTTGAGATTAGCTCCCCCTTGCGGGTTGGCAACCCTCTGTACTGGCCATTGTAACACGTGTGTAGCCCAGGGCATAAAGGCCGTACTGACTTGACGTCATCTCCACCTTCCTCCTGGTTAACCCAGGCAGTCTCTTTAGAGTGCTCATTTCTAACCCGAAGGTTAAAAACAATAGCAACTAAAAATAATGGTTGCGCTCGTTGCGGGACTTAACCCAACATCTCACGACACGAGCTGACGACAGCCATGCAGCACCTGTTCAGGCTCCTGATTTGACAGGTCGCTCCCCTTTCAGTTCGCTACTTCCTGTATGTCAAACCCTGGTGAGGTTTTTCGCGTAGCATCGAATTGAACCACATGTTCCACCGCTTGTGCGGGTCCCCGTCAATTCCTTTGAGTTTTAATCTTGCGATCGTAGTTCCCAGGTGGAGCACTTAATGCGTTAGCGGCGGCACCGGACCTGTGAAGGTCCGACACCTAGTGCTCATCGTTTACAGCTAGGACTACCAGAGTATCTAATTCTGTTTGCTCCCCTAGCTTTCGCAGTTCAGCGTCAGAAATGGCCCAGAAAGCTGCCTTCGCCGTTGGTGTTCTTCCCGATATCCACAGATTTCACCCTTACACCGGAAATTCCGCTTTCCTCTACCATCCTCAAGCTTAACAGTTTGAAAGGCAGTTTCCCGATTGAGCCGGGAGATTTCACCTCTCACTTATTAAGCCACCTACTTGCCCTTTACACCCAATGATTCCGAGTAACGCTTGCCACCTCCGTATTACCGCGGCTGCTGGCACGGAGTTAGCCGTGGCTTATTCGTTAGGTACCGTCAGTTCCACAATTATTAACTGTGGAATGTTCTTTCCTAACAAAAGCAGTTTACGATCCGAAAACCTTCATCCTGCACGCGGCGTCGCATAGTCAGACTTTCGTCCATTGCTAAATATTCTCGACTGCAGCCTCCCGTAGGAGTCTGGGCAGTGTCTCAGTCCCAGTGTGGCTGACCATCCTCTCAGACCAGCTACCCGTCAAATGCCTTGGTAGGCCATTACCCCACCAACAAGCTGATAGGACGCGAGCTCATCTCTAAGCGACCGGCCTTGCGGTCCCGGCCTTTAACCCAAATATCATACGATATCAGGGTACTATTAAGAATTACCTCCGTTTTCACGAAGCTATGCTTAACTTAGAGGCAGATTACTCACGTGTTACTCACCCGTTTGCCGCTATCCAAAATAACGTTTTGCATATCCCCTTGCGGTTCAACACAAAACAAAATTTAAGATCGCGCGACTTGCATGCCTAATCCACGCCGCCAGCGTTCACTCTGAGCCAGGATCAAACTCTCTAGAATAAACTTGGCAAATATCTCAAAGAACGAAAAAAACAAAAATCTATAACAGCTTTGGAATGATCCTTTAAAAATTTGATTCCAAAGATTAACAGAACACTTTAGAATTGTCAAGAAAATTTTTTAAATTTGTACTACGAAAGAACGCATAGAAACAAATCGTAAGATAGAGTGTTAGTATACACGATAATTCTTATTTTGCAAGTATTAATTTTTGCGCGTTCGCAAAAAGAATGGCATCGCGCTCTTGGGCGGAAAGCCCTGATTTTTCAATGACTTCGATCGCGGCAGGGATCTTTTGATTGGCGGGAAAATCGCTGCCAAATAAAATATGCTCGGCGTCCACGACCTCTAGGGCGCACTGCAAGGCCGCCGGAGATTGAGATCCGCTTGTATCAAAATATAAATTTTTAAAAAATGTGCTTGGAGCCGCACCAAGATCTTTCACCAGATCACGGCCGCGCAGCATCTGATACGTATTATCGAATCGCTCCTTAACAAATGGCAGCACACCGCCATAATGCGCAAAAATAAATCTGACATCAGAAAATCGATGAAAGACATCAGCCATCATCATTTTACCGATACACATCGATACATCAAAGACGTACTCCAGCACTGGCGTTAACAATGGGTCCTTAACGCGCTCCTCACCGATCGGATGGATGATCTGCGGATGAACGTGAACAGGCATATGGTGCTTTCCAACAAACTCATAGAGCGGAAAGAAGACTTCCTCGTCCAGATAGTGGCCATTATAACTTGACGCAAGAGAGATGATCGATAACCCTAAATTCTGAACATTCTTAAGCTGCCCAACGATCGTGTAAGGATTTTCGATAGAAATGATCCCGGCGCCAATAAAACGATCAGGATGGTTCTTCACCAAGTCGGAGATCTTCTGGTTGTAAACCCGGCAAACCTGATCCCATCCACCAAGGTTCATGTGGGCATCTGTGGTTGGATAAAAGAGAACAGCTTTTTCAATGCCTAAGGCGTCCATGGACTCCAAATGCTTGTCCACATTGGACCAGTTCACTTTAAAAAATGCTGTATGGGCCGCTATTTCCGGAGGAATATAGTGACTGTGAAAATCGATGATCCCAGCCATAGGTTATAACATTAAATTTTCTTTAAGGATCTTTTCTACTTCGCCAAGAGCTTCCTTAAGTTCGGTGATCAAATGCACGTTCATTGAAACACCTTTGGAAGTAGGGACCATTTCATCTGTCCCCTGGGTCATTGTCCACGTGCGAATATCAATAAGGTCGTTGCCCTTGTATTCGCGGATCCCGACGCGGATCTCTTGGAATTTATTTTTCTTGAAGGTCTTAACAGTCTTATCCATACCGTCTCGCCTCCTTTCTCTTTTAAATTACTTTGCCTGGGCCTGCGTATAATCGATCACCGGCTTTGTCCATGGGGTCTTTTGATTAATGACCGCCAACTCAAGAGGACATGTATTGGCCGGAACCGATAGCGCGAACAAAACCATGTCCGCGACCGCTTCAGGCGCCATCAGGCGGTCACGCTGTTCTTGCGCGATGTTGTCTAGTTTATCCGTCAAACCTGTGTCCACAACGCCAGGCAGAATAGACGTGATCTTGATATTGTGATCGCGCATTTCCCAGAACAACCCTTTTAAAAATGCGCGTAACCCAACCTTTAGCGAGCTGTATGTGACAAATGTTTTTGGGATCGGATCACAAAGCGTCGAGCCCGAAACCATATTAATGATCGCACCCTGCTTGCGTTCGATCATATGCGGGATGATAAGGCGGATCAAGCGAACATATCCTAAATAATTTGTATGCGCCAAGCGCTCAATATCCTCGAGCGGTTGCTTTTCAAAAGGATACTGACTGGAAACGCCGGCATTGTTGATCAAGATATCAATAGGTCCTAATTCCTTCATAGCTGTATTCGCTAAATTCTGCAGATCCTCCAACTTGCTGACATCTGTCGCAACACCAATGACCTTGACCTTGTGATCCTTCTTGATCTCTCTGATCGTCTCATCCAGTGTTGCCTGGGTACGCGCGGCGAGCGCTAGATTAACACCACGCTCAGCTAAGCGAAGCGCAATGGTCTTTCCAATGCCTTTGCTCGCGCCGGTAATGATCGCGTTTTTCCCTTGTAAATTCACATTCATAAACTCATCCTTTCGTGTCTAAAGGAACTGCTTTTTTAACAAAAAAAGATAATACTAATATTAAGATCCCCAAAACAAAAAACGTCATGCTGAAGCTTTTCTGGACAAACGGCGCGCTGACAACGAACCCAAGTCCTCCTGCCAGAAACCGAACCGCAGAATTAAGGCTTGCCACTTCCGCGCGGTTTTCTTCTGGAAAATCCGTCAGAACGGTGGAAGCCCCGTTGTGCCCTATCGACCATCCCATAGCTGTTAACGACAAAATTACCGCGAGCATACCCAAAGGATATTTTCCTACCAAAAGAGCCGATGCAGCCCCCAAAATAATGATCCCGACCAAACAGGCCAACACGCGTCCTTTTTTATCCGAAACATAGCCCCCTAAGATCTGCCCTGAAAAACCCATAACAGCTGTTAGAACAAAGAATGAGCTGATCGTCAACTGATTCAACTCATATACACGGCTTAAATAAACACCGAACCATTTATGGACACCATAATATAAGGAACTAATAATAAATATAAATATAAATATATTTCGGATTTTATTATTATATATAAGATTAAGATAATTGACAGGATTTTTTTCTTTGGCGTCCAGATCTGCTGAGGGCACCCCAAAGGCAGCGATTGCGGCGATCAGGCCTAGGGCTGAAGGCAGATAAAAAAGCCACCGCCAGTCCGCTACCCCGCTTAAAGCAACGCCAACGATGGACGCCACAAAGCTAAAGCCAAAGAACAATCCTACGAGCCTTCCCCTGACATCTTTTTCGAACATTTTCCCTATGAGGATAAGCCCTAAAGGGATCGCGGCTGATCCCACGATACCTGTTAGAAGGCGAGGCAGAAAAAAATATCCGACATCGGTCGCTTGGGCGCAAAGAAAATTACTGACAGCGAAAACCGCCATCGTAACGGTCATCAGCATCCTAAAATTAATATAGCGGGCCAGAGGCGCGTAAATAAGAGCGCCTAACCCGTAAGGGATAAGATAGGCCGGTATGATACGTGAGACCGCAAAAATAGGCAGCTGCAGATCACGAGCGATCGACGGGATCGCGGCCTCAATGGCCGCGACATTGAACGATATAGTAAAACAGTTTAGGCACAACAGGCCAAAAACGAACTTACGATTTCTGATTTCCTGCCTCTTTTTCAATGAGATCTTTGAAGATCTTCAGGTTGTCTTGGGAATGACGATTAATAAAGCCTTCAATCTGTTCTGCGGTGAACTTTGTGAACCCTGGGTCCATCTCAAAATCCTGGATCCATGTCATCAAGATGCCGCCTTCAACTTCAGTATAAAGCCAAACGATCTTCATGTATTTAAACGGGAACATTGGCTCATGGCGCGAGGCCACAGCGAACTTAAGATCCTTAAAAAGCCAACGCTTGGAGACCCAGCTTTTGTTTTCATCGTCGGTCAGGCGAAAGGTAATTTCATTTCCCTTGCGCTCTAGGACTTCGGCTTTGACATATTCCTTACCAAAAAGCTCTGTCCAGCGCTCGATGTGGTTAGAGATATCAAAAACTAAATCATAAGGAGCATTTATTACTATTGAATTTCGTGTGTGTCCCATAACAACCTCCTGTTATCTTTTAAATTTAACCTTATGTAAGAGCCGTTTTTTCTTTAAAATTCTAAGATATTCGATTGTGTTATCATATTTCTTCTTTGCAGAACATGGGGCTTGTTTTTTCATAGAATCTAAACTGCTTAACAGAGAATTAAAGACGCTCTGAGAACAACAATAATCATATACCCTCGCATCTATTATAATTGGTTTGTTTTCTTTCCAAGAAACCTCCTTATAGTTTGAAGAAAAACCATGATTCTCTGGGTGTACGTTATATTCGTTAGCTTTGTCAACCGCTACTTTTGTCATAACAAGACCAATTTGATCCTGATTTTCTGCTGTACCATAGGCATCAAGAAGAGCTTTGCCATAATAAATCCCTTCCTTTCTATTGGCGTAAAAATCTCCAAAAGAAATAGCACCTCTTGTGGGAATATTTGCAAATAAACATTTTTTAAAAAAAAGTTTAGCTGCGCCCTGAAGACAAGTATAGCCATGCTTCTGATTGCCAACGCTGTAAATAATAAAAGTATCTGAGAACCACGCTATCCGTAAACACATCCGGCTATACACATTACATGAACCTAATAATTCGCTTAATACATCATCATATAGCAGTTTTACGACTAAAGCATGCTGTGTACTTTTTATGAATTCACTAAAACCAAGAATGTCAAAGCAAGCAATCCAAGATTGGCAATATTTAATTCGCTTCATCCTTTGCATGGGATAATTCTTCATCTATAAATTTTTCCTAATTGATTTAACCGGACTCGGTCGCCATCCTGCCTCTTACTCTACGATAGCCACTGCGCGTGTCCATCCCGCCCCGGCATTCTTAACTCGCACCGGAAAGCATTGCACCGTAAACCCAAAGGGTTTCGGGATTGCGCCAAGATTTCCCATGCGCTCCATGTGGCAGAATTCCCGACGACGTCCGAGAAAATGGCTTGGCCAAATCTTGCTCTTATCTTTTGTGTCCAGGAATTCTTTGAACATGCCAAAGCACGGTCTATCCAAGCCAATCGTGTCAACACCCATCATCTTGACCCCTTGATCCAAAAGATATTCCACGGCATCCGGCATCATACCGACATATTTATTGACGTAATCATCGGTTCCTAAAAGTTTGTCGCCACCGGTATAAATAAGAACAATGTCCATCGACTTGATTTTATAATTGATCTTTTTGAGCGCGGCAACGATGTCGTCTTTTTTGATCACATCAGGAAATTTCATATGTGTAAAATCCAAAACAACCCCCGGGCCAATACACCATTCAAGCGGCACATCCTCGATCATCTTGGCGGGCTTTCCGGCGCATTTACTGCCGTAATGAAATGGCGCATCCACATGTGTTCCCATATGAACCGATGAATTGACAATTTCCAACGAAAGTAATTCTCCGTCGGGAATCTCATCCGCGGTTGCCACACGCTCGCCTTTGGCGAAACGTTCCTGGCCGTTCGGTTTTTTGCTCATCATGATCTCGTTGAAATGCTCAACGCCTTGCGCATGTGTGATACGTGCGATCTTGGCCGCATGTGTTTCCACTAAGCTATCGTCGATCGGCAGGCTTAGGTCTATGATCTTCATGGTAAAATCCTTTTTTCTGTGAAGCGTCATTCGTGAAACGTATTCCGCAAAAACTTTATCGCTTCACGCTTCACGAGCGACGAGATACGTTATTGCGCCTCTTTAGATCTAATAAATTCCACGATCTCATTGAATGTTTGGGTCTTCTTGAATCCATTGTTTGGAATATCAAGATTGAAGGCTTTTTTAAGCCCGACCGTGATCTCGACCATCTCCGTCGAGTCAATGCCTAGGCACACATCCAACTTTTCATTTTCTTTGATCTCATCTGGGCCAATGTCCAGAACATCCTTAAAAACTTCTTTGACCTTTACTTCCAAGCTCATGAACAACCTCCCTGATTTTAGGATTATTTTTTTACTTTTATACCAATATGATCTGCCAGCGCTGAAGCCTTACCTTGTACCCAGCTAAGAAAATCTTTCTGCTGTATTGACGCGCGCGGATCTTCCCCTAAAGCGTATTCAAAGCCTTTGGTCGCTGCTACAGGGGCCTTGTTCGCAAAAACCTCAAAGAAATACCAGCCAACAACCATCAAGCAAAGGATAAAAACAAAGGTCACAAAAACAAACGGTTTCGATCCCATAAAAACTCCTTTTTAACGAACCTTTTTATCTCTCACTGATCCTGAGCAGCTGGATCTAATATTTCTGGGGTCAAATCTAGCTTCTGAACGCACGACGCGCAAGAATCCTTTTTCGGGACCCTTGCAGGCCCGCCAGCCTGAACCGACAAAAAATTATCATCCATATCATCATTTGCAAGATCTTTTTCTTCATCCACTGATAGCTGGAATTGCTCTGGGACCAAATATCCGCGAACCTCCGCAATGACATTTTGCGACTGACGCTCCATGAAATACGCAAACCATACAACCATGGCGATCATAGCTGCCAGAAAAATGCCGACCATCACCCAATGCTTACGTTTAAAGTTAAAAAAATTCATTTCTATCTGCCCCTCTGCAAAGCAAGGACCGAATTGATCCCGCCGCGTCCACGATTGATAACAAGGGCGTTCTTTATTTCCTTGCTTTGCGCTTTATTCGGACAATAATCCAGATCGCAGTCCGGATCAGGCGTATTCAAATTGATCGTGGGAGGCACCATGCTATGCTCCATGGCGAGAATCGTCGCCGCCACATCCACCGCACCGCAAGCTCCCAACATGTTCCCAAAAACGGATTTGGGCGCGGAAACCGGTATTTTCTTTGCGTAGGCACCCAAAGCTTTCTTAATGCCTCGAGTTTCCGAGATATCACCGATCTGTGTTCCGGCACCATCTGCGCAAATATAATCGATCTGATTCGGCTCAAGGCCTGCGTCCGCAAGCGCCATTGTAATGGCGCGTGAAAGCTCAGCTCCATCCTCTGCCGGCTCAATACGATCAACCCCATCAGTTGTCGTCCCATAGCCAATGATATAGCCGTTGATCGGTGCGCCTCGTTTTTTAGCACGTTCTTCTGTTTCAAGGATCAAGATACCTGCACCTTCGGCAACAGCCATCCCATCACGTGTTTTATCAAATGGCCGATACGCTGTCTCTGGCGTATCATTGCGCTGCGTGAGAACGCCGGATGTGTTACAGCACAGTAACCCATAAGGCGAAACCGGTGCTTCCATACCGCCAGCCAAAATAAAATCATTCTTTCCATCGTTAAGATTCTTTGCGCCATAAGCAATAGCCATCAAGGCGCTCGCGCGGTCTGATACGATCGTTTTACTGTAACCTTTGATCTTGTAATTAATGGAAATCTGTCCTTGAGGCGCTGCCGGGAACCACGCTGAAGCCATAAAAGGGCTCACGCCTTCACGCCCCTCCAGATACATGTCGCGAAGCTCTGTTTCAGCATAGAGCCAACCACCGATCGCATTACCGGCAAAAATACCGGCGCGTTTCAAATTTTCTTTTTCCATATCGATCTTGGCGTCCTGAATAGCGATCTGTGAAGCCACCAGCGCCATATGCGAAAAGACATCGATCTTCTTTAAAAGACGCGATGATACGTTACTGTACGCATCCAATTCATGGACCTGGCCGGCGATGCGCGATGGATATTTGGACGCATCAAACCGTTCTATTTTCTTAACCGCTGAGCGGCCATGGCTGATATTGGCCCAGAATTTTCTTTCATCGATCCCGCTTGGGGACACGATCCCCATTCCTGTAATAGCAATTCGTTTCATTCTCTATCTACCTTTCATCCATTATAGCGTCTTAAAACCATTGACGAATGCACGCCGGAAAAACCGCTACTGGTCTTAAGCATGCAGTTGACTTTCTTTTCCCGTGCCACATTCGGCACATAGTCCAAATCGCACTGCGGATCTGGAAATTCCTGGTTGATCGTCGGAGGTAAAATATTACGCTCAAAGATCAATGCCCCAATCGCAAGCTCAACACCATTAGCGCCCGCCAAGGGGTGTCCGATCATGGACTTCAAGGAGCTGATCGGAATCTTGTATGCCCATTCGCCTAACGCCATTTTATAAGCATTTGTTTCAAAAACATCGTTTTGTCTCGTGGAGGATCCATGAGCGTTAATATAATCAATATCCTGCGGCTTTATCCCAGCATCTTCCATCGCAAGGACAATGCAATCCTTCATCGGTTCCCCGTCGGAAGGAAGATCTGTCATGTGATAAGCATTGCAGGTTGTTCCAAAACCGATCACCTCGCAGTAGATCTTGGCGCCACGCTTTTTGGCGTGCTCAAGCTCCTCTAAGATCAAAATACCGCATCCTTCCGAAATAACAAATCCGTTTCGCTGATTGTCAAATGGACGTGACGCTTTTTCTGGTTCATCATTGCGCACGGCCAAGACATTCACCACATCAAAAGCGCCAAAGGTAATGGGCGTGATCGGCGCTTCAGAAGCTCCTGTGATCATAATATCCGCATCCCCATCACGGATCGTCTCGAATGAGAATCCAACCGAGTCTGTTCCGGCGGTGCATCCGGTCGAAATAGTGTTGCAGATCCCTTGAAGTCCATATTTTGCAGAGATCTCGCTCGACGGCGTATTAAACATCGCCGCGTCGTAAAGGTCCGGACGAACCTTTGCAGGATCAATAGCCTCTTTACCGCTATCGGTTACGAGAGCAAACTCTTCCTCCATATATTTGGTCCCGCAGATCGCGTTAGCAAGCGATACCCCTGCGCGCTCTTTGTTGACTTTACTTAGATCCATCTTTGAATCTTCAAGCGCCATGCGGGCGGCGACAACGGCAAACTGGACATAACGATCCATGCGAAGCGCTTCATCGTTGGTAAGCCCTAGCTTTAATGGATCAAAATCCCTGACCTGGGCCGCGACCTGGGTCATGAACATCGACACATCAAATTCCGTGACACGCTTGATCCCTGAGACACCATTGACCATAGCATTAAAACAGGCTTCATTGCCAATGCCGTTGGGTGCGATAACGCCTACGCCTGTGACCACCACTCGTCTTCTCATGTCAACTTCCCTTCTTTTCATGATCCAAATTAAACAAAATTTAATTCTTGCTTTAATTGATCAACAGCTAAAAACTTCCCGCTCTGCTCAACCTTGTGTACCAGATCGACGATCTTTTCGTTCAGCGGCACCGCAACATGTATCTGCCTGCCGATACTCACGATCTCACCGTTAATAAAGTCGATCTCACTGGAGCGCCCCCGCATGATGCTTTGTAAGATCGACCCGTATACGGGCTCCTTGCTTAATCCCGTCAAGGTTTTATTGATGATGCCTGCGGCCTGACCTTCAGGCATGGCTGCCAGCCCAAACACCCTGTCGACGGGAAATTGCGGCAACGAAACTAATTCAATACCAGCTTTTTGAATGACCGCAACACCTTCCCTTAAGAGTGCGACGCTCAAACGACAACAATCCATATCGCTAAAAGTCTCTTGCATGGATGTTCCCAAAACCGCGCAGATACAATTGTTAAAATTCACAAAGACCTTAAGCCACTTCATGCCGATAATATTATTGGAAACCACGGTCTTAAAAGCTTTTCCCAAAAGGCCTGCGATCTCATGCGTGCTTTGGTCAACGGGAAAGAACGGCTTTCCGATGATCCAATCCCCTTCAAAGTTAAACAAAACCTCTCCTGATTGCGCATAAGTCGCACCAAACATCACAATACTGGACAACATCTTTTCACGGTCAAAATGAACGCTCAAGATATTATCCGCCTGCACGCCATTCTGACTGGTCAGGATCCATCCTTTGTCCAAAAATTCATGATTGGCTTGATATGCATCTTCCAAGTCTTGGGTCTTAACGGTAAAAATATTTAGATCATAGTATTGATCAAGACGCGTAAGGGCTTTCAGGCGAAATACTTCTTCGCCGCGAATGCCGCGGACCGTTAAGCCATCTCTTTGGATCATCTCTACTTGCGACGGCTTGCCGATCAAAGTTATATCAGCGCCGGCCTTCGCTAAATACGCGGCGACAACAGACCCAATCGCACCAGCTCCAATAACAGAAACCTTCATCTTACTTTCCTATAAATGGGCGATAATTGAATTTCACATCATCCATCAAGCGGATCATCAAACTGTAAAACGCTTTAGGGACTTCAGTTAAGAACGCCTGGACAACATCCCCCTCTTCGATGACGGAAGAACCTCTTGCCTTCGCATTCTCTTCTGCTTTCTGCGGTACAACCCTTTTTGTGATCTCCCGGTGAAATAAAGGGATCTTTCTGATCATATCCTCATATTTTTGTTGTGTCTTCTCTTCCCATTGCATGGATCTTTGCCTCACTTCTTTTACTTAATGCCTAAATTACGGATCAGCGGAATACCATTGTCACCCGACGGAATATAGACCGTCGTGTGGTTTGGACTTTCCGCCATTTTCTTCTGCGCCTGGATCGCTTCCAGTTGCAAATAGGCCGGGGTCAGGGTCTCGTTAATGATCTCTTGCGCTTTCGCGATACCTTCCGCTTCGATCACCCGCCGCTCAGCTTCTTGTTTCTCTTTTTGTAAAATAAATTTCATCTGTTCGGACTCTTGCTCAAACTTCAACTTCTGCTCGATCGCCTGAGCTACCGTCTGCGGCAATTTAATCGCGCGAAGCAATACTTTTTCAAGGATAATCCCGCGTTCGGACAGCATTTTTTGCAGCTCTCCATATATTTTTCCAGAAATGGCTTCACGGCTTAGAGTGTAAAGCGCTTTTGCCTCATACCCTACTGTGGCGTCTCGGCAAGCAGAACGAAATTGCGGCAAAATGACCACTTGGCGGTAATTCATACCCACTGTCTTATAAATATCGCTTGCTCGAGAAGGATCAAGGCGATAGAGCACAGAGACGTCCAGGTTGATCGTCAATCCTTCTTGCGAAGGTACCGGCATGTTTTCCGCAACTTCTTCGGTCTTAACGTTCATGATAACCAAATTAGCCAAGGGATTGATAAAATTAAGACCGGGCTGGCGTTCATCTTCAGAAACTCGCCCAAAAATATCATACACGCCAACCGTACCCGCAGGCACGATGCGAATGGAGCGAGCTAGGACGATCACGCCAATAACCGCGATAACAATAACGATCGCTAAATTACGGCTTTTGCGCAAGAATGCTGTCATATCCGGATCCACATCAATGATCTTTGACCCGCGTCGATTCTCGCGCCAATTACTCATGGCGACAATAAAAATGACCATTAAAATAAAAAGAAAGAAACCAAAACCCTGCATATGCCCTCCTTTTTTTAACCTGTTGAAAGCTGACCAAAACTTGAGAACTCGATAGAGCTAACGGTCATCAAGATTGGCAATAAAACTTCAATTACTTCTGCTGACGCAAAAAAACCTTTTAAAAAACTTGATGAAACTTGTTGCTAAAAAAATAATTCCTGTCTTTGGGTGGTTTAGTCAGAACCAGCTTGCGGCTAACGACTTTCCGCCCGGCGTCGTATCGCGACAGACATGCTTAGCCTGCGTGTATTCCAAAAGCCCTTCAACGCCTAACTCCCTCCCAAAACCGCTTTGTTTGTAGCCACCGAACGGAGCTTCGTTATAAAATCCGCCGTAAGTATTGATCCACACCGTTCCGCAGCGTAAAGATCGTGAGACGTTTTCCGCCTTTTCTTTGTCTTTAGTCCAGATCATCGCGGCTAAACCATATTTGCTATCATTAGCGATCTTTACAGCCTCATCAACCCCCGAAAACTTGATCACGGATAAAACTGGCCCGAAGATCTCCTCTTGAGCTATAGCCATGGAACTTTTAACGTCCACAAAAATAGTTGGCTCTAAAAAAGCACCTTTATCAAAATCGGCGACGTCGCCGATTTTGCCTCCGCAAACAAGTCTTGCGCCTTCTTTTTTCCCTTGATCGATAAATTTCAGGACCGCATCCCGATGTTCACGACTTATTAGCGGCCCAAATTCCGTCGTGTAATCAAGGGCATTGCCGATCTTCAAACGCTGAGCTTCTTTAGCAAGCCTTGCGATAAATTCGTCATAAATTTTGTCTTCCAGCAAAAGCCTTGAGCCCGCTACACACATCTGTCCCTGATTCATGAATATCGCGGACATCGCGCCACCTAAGGCCGCATCCATATCACAATCAGCAAAAACAATATTAGGCGACTTCCCGCCTAACTCAAGACAAAGCTTTTTCGCGTTCACAGAAGCCATCTTCATGATCTCTTGGCCCGTCGACGTGCCGCCTGTAAAAGTCAGCATGTCAACATCAACTGAACGCGCAAGCTCTTCGCCTACTTCACGGCCGCCAGTGACGAGATTCAAAACCCCCGCAGGTAAAACATCCGCAATGATCTCAAAAACACGCACAATAGAAAGGCTTGCCACGCTCGAAGGCTTATAGACAACACAGTTGCCTGCCATTAAGGCGGGCGCGACTTTCCAGCCAAAAAAGATCAAAGGATAATTCCACGCGGCTATCGCTGCGACAACGCCAACAGGCTCACAGCAAATCTTGCTGTCAACCGGTGCTACGATATTTAATTTTTTAGCCTCGAGCTCATGCTTGATCTTTGAAAAATACGAGAACGTATCCGCGCATGTCGGCACATCAATAAAAGTGGCCTGCTTGATGGTTTTTCCGGTATCTCGGCTTTCGATCTCGGCAAGCTCTTTGGCGTGAGAACGGATCGTTTGAGCGATCTTTTCAAGGGCTTGTCCACGTTTCTCAGGTGATAGCGCGCTCCAAACGCCCGCGTCAAATGCGCGCCTTGCTGCTGCGATCGCTTTTTGCGCATCCAAAGCGCTTGCCTTGGCGATCTTGGCGATCGATTCCCCTGTCGAAGGGTCAATGGAAATGATCGACTCACCCGACTGAGGCGCTATCCACTCACCATTAATAAATAATTTGTATTCGTTCATAAATTTACTCAACCGGCGCTTGCTGCCAAAGTTCAAAAAGACGTGAACACGGCGCGTACCATTTTGAGATCTTGGCAAAATCGCCCTTAAGGACCATTTTCTTTTGTGTTGTGGCGACAAATGGATCAATTTCCCGAGCAAAAACCGCGCGCCAAACCTTTTCTGAGGCCGAAACAACAAATTCAGCCGTTTCGCTGCTACTCACATCTTTGATCACACCTTTTTCAAAATTAAAGCAATAAGCCTGATTTGTCTCATCAAGTTTCACCGCCAACTGCATCGTCATATTGGTCGCCGTGCCAAGTTTCTTAAGCTGTTCATCAGCGTTCACAAGGCGCACGATCTCATCGATCTGCTCTTGAGAAAATAATTTAAATCGCTTTCCCGCAGATCCATTTTCTTTTGATACTGTGTCCTGCGTTTTGCTTTTTGGGTCTTGTGCGTAGATCCGGCTAACAACATCCATCTTGACTGATTCTTCCAAGCACTGGATCAACAAGAAGCAATCGAACAAATTCTTTCCCATAGCCAAAACGCCATGATCCTTGAGGACCATAATATTATTCTTTTTTAAGGCTTCAATAACAGGCTTCACATCGGTCACGGTTGGCGTAAACTGCTCAACGCATGTGACTTCACCTAAGTAGAGCCGCGACTCGAACGTGCTGGGCGTCAGCTTGTCGTTGACGTGGAAATATCCACTCGCATAGGTTAAATGAGTGTGGATCACGGCCTTAACATCAGGAAAATTCTGATAGATCGCCGCGTGCAAGGTCTTCTCCGAGGATGGCTGCCCTTTGCCATAAACTTTTTCTTCCATGTCAGTCATAACAAGATCATTGCCGCTCAGCCGGCCCAAGCATGTGCCGCGGCCTGTGATCAAATATTTTTGCGCGTCAACGCGACAGCTGATGTTGCCGTTTAGCCCTGAGGCAAGGTCCTTTTCCCAGAGAAGGCTGCCTATCTCGATCATGTCTTTTTTCATGCCACATGCCATCATAAGTAGATCTCCGTTAAATAGTTCTTCGAAACGCTTTCCGTCAGAGGGACGAACCCTTTCACACCCTTAGCGGCCACTCGCTTTCCAGCGAAATAAAAAATATTGGCCTGGGATGCAGTGGCAGCACTCTTTTTGGCAGCTGGAAAAGCTTTGACAGCGACCTTGTGACGTTTTGCCAGAATGCTCACGATCAAACTACCGATCACGCAAAGCAGGCTTTCCCCTTGGTCTTCCTGATACGCGATCCAGGCTTGTTTGATGTGCCCTTGCAAAAAACAAAACCCTGCCATATTATCCGCGATCAAAACAGGCTGAATGCGCTGTTTTAATAATTGCGCGCATAAGATCTTAGCGCCTTCCAATCCCGGACGGCCTTCGAGCACAAAAGCAGTTTTTATCTTTTGCTCTTTTAAAAGAGCAAAAAAAGATGAATGAAAATTTCCGTGCAGCATAACTGTGGGTTGCGATGATCTACTGGACATTGATCGGTATTGCCTGTGTAATAAGTTCACTAAAGACAACGTCAAACCCTGGATAAAACCCTTTTACGCCTTTAGGCGCGATGCGCCTTCCCTGAAAGACCAACAACTCCTTTTCGTCACGGATCTCGATCGGGATGTCTTGCCCCGTCGCGATTCCCTTGGAGGGCTGCGTGAGGACATAGACCGGAACACCAAATTCTTTAGCGACAACCGCGATCTGATAACTGCCGATCTTGTTGGCGATATCGCCATTGGCGCAGTTGCGGTCAGAACCAATAACAACGGCATTGACCTTGCCCTGGCTTAGTAATGTTGCGACCGCGTTATCCGCAACAAGCGTTATATGGACGCCTACCGCACGAAGTTCCCAGGCCGTCAGCTTGGCTCCCTGAAAATAAGGCCGGGTTTCTGTTGCAAAAACTTTAAGCTCTTTTCCTTCCGCTTTGCAGATCGCGACCGCCATCGCCAACTCACCGCTGACATTGCAATGAGTCAAAATACTTGCGTGGCTCTTCAAGGCCTCCGCGAGTTTGCGCACACGTTCTAATCGTCGGCCGCGGATCGCCATCAAAAACCCTTGAATATTCTTTTCCAAAGAACTTTTAACATCAACACCTTCTGCTAAGCATTTTTTCGCCCAGCCCACCACCATCGATGTCACTTCGGCAAAAGGAAATGTAGGACGGCTTTTGTTAAGGGCAAGCGCTGCGGCCTCGAGCTGCGCGACCAATACCTTGTCATTACTTTTTTTATTCGATGCCAAAACCAGCAAAAACGCGCTTAAGACAACCAGAAACTGCCCAAAGGCGCGTGTTTTCATGTCTCGAATAACCTTGACCGCTTGAGCAACATTCTTGACCTTGACATAACGAATCTTCTCTGGCAGAAGCGTTTCATCCAAGACAAACAAAGTGTCGCCCTCGAATTTCGCCGGCCAAAAAAGTGGTGATTCAACAGACATTATTTTACAAGCTCCAATAATTGTTCAGGGTCAAGACCGCGGCCTGAGCACGACCCACCGCGAAAAATGTCTTCGGCGCCCTTAGGGATATCAAGCGCTTGTTCCAACCCTTCCACGCTACCCGACGGCATCCATCTTTCTTTAAGAAAAACAATGCGGCCGCCTTTTCCTGATGAAAATCCAGTCAACTGCGAAACGATCTGGGTGATATCTTCGTCAGAGAGCGACTGGATAACGCCTACCTTAAGAAGCCAGCGCAATTCTTGCGCCATCGCCGCGCCAAAATCAAATGTCTTGCGATCCACCTGAACGACTTCCTTGGCTCCACGATCGGTCAACGCGTAAGGGATCTGGACCATAACATCCAAGCCCTTTGTCTCGACATAATCATAGCCGATCCCCTGGGCTTTGCGAACAGGCTCGCGCAAAACATCTTCGGCAACGATCACGACGACCTTGCTATTGTAATGCGAAACATATGCCAGGCCTTCCACAGAATCAAAATGGACCTTCTGATGTTTGACATCGATCGCCTCAGCGAGCTTTGCCATATCATAAGCGATAGAAGGCTTTGTCAGTAAAACTTCTGCCGAGAATCCAACACTGAAATCAATGCAGGAAAAAGCTGCAGGGCAAATAATACCGCTTGCGATCACAAACAGCCCTAAAATAACAAATAACCGTTTTGTCATTATTTTCCTTCAAGTTTTTTGATCAAATTCAACGCCATTCCGATCATAGATCCTTCGGCCATATAATATGTGGGATCCATAAAGCCCATCTCTCCTGTCATGATATTGTCGCTCACGGCCAGGATGACCGCAGCCTTTACATTATAAAGCTGGGCAATGGTCAAAAAAACCGATGTGACCATGTCAACGCCGATACAGCCGTCGTTGACGGCCTTGCTAACATGTTCGCGTGTTTCCCGCAAGATCGCGTCTGTAGACCAGACGCGGCCCTTATGGATCTTAAGGCCTGTCCCTTGAGCAACTTCCTCCAAAGATCTTGTCAGAGACGCGTCCGCCTGAGTCTTGAAATTTGCGTCGACATAATATGGCGTGACACCTTCACCGCGCATGGCTGTTTCAGCGATGATCAGATCTCCAACCTTTATATCTTCGCGAAGCGAACCACAACTCCCAATACGAAGAAGTGTAGGGATCTTGGCGTTACATAACAGCTCTGTTGTGATCGACGTATCCGCGGAAAAACGGCCTCCGTTGATCGCGGTCACCTTTGTTCCCGCGAAAGTCCCGGTATACATCGAATACTCCATAAAGGAAAAGTTCTTCACCGGTTCCTCGATCTTCTTTATGAACGCTTCGCAGCGGTCACGCGGCCCGGGAACAACGGCATACTTGCCGACATCCTGAGGCCTTAACTGAACCATATTGATCAGATCTTGACCAGTAAGATGGATCTCTTTTTTCATCTGCGACATATTAATTTCCTTTCTTTAACGCTTCTTTATCGATTTTCCCTAATCTATTCTTTGGTAACTCCTGCAAGATCAAGATCTCCTGCGGGACTTTAAAGCTCGCCAAATGATCTTTGGCGAAGAATCTTAGCTCTTGAGCGTCTGCGGGAACGCCGGGTTTTAGCGTGACAAATGCCTTGACCGCTTCCCCGCGCAGCTTATCCGCGATACCGATCACCGCGACCTCGGCGACAGCAGGATGCTTATGAAGCGCCGTCTCAACTTCTGGCGCGTAGACAATTTGTCCGGCAACCTTGATCATTTCTTTCTTGCGCCCAACGATATACAAAAATCCTTCTTCGTCAAATCGCCCCAAGTCCCCGGTGTGAAACCATCCATTCCAAATAAGACTTTTGGTGGTTTCCGGATCCTTGTAATAACCATCCATCACGACCCAGCCGCGGATGACGATCTCGCCGATCTCGCCAGGCGCGAGCTCTTTTTCTTCCTCATCAAAAATACGTATCTCGCAATGCGGAGCGACCTTGCCTACACTTTCGATCTTGTCGCTATCTAAAGGTGTAACAGTATTAGGAGGACATGTCTCTGTCATTCCCCAGCCGTTCAAAAGCCGGGCGTTAGGACAATGCGCTTTAAAAAGCCGCATCATATCCGGCGAGCTTGGCGCGCCAAAAACAACCATCCAGCGAATGGATGAAAGATCGAACTTATCGATATTCTTAAGTGTCAAGAAAGCCATGTACATAGCTGGAACGACATGGAAGCACGTGATCTTATACTCCTGGACATTACGCAAGAAATCAACTGGATTAAATCGTTCCATCAAAACAAGTGTAATACCAAAGAGGATGCTGTTTTGGATATAAATAAGTCCAGCGATATGGCTTAGCGGAAGAGCGCAAAGCTTGGTGTCTTTATCGCTTAGGTCAACAAAGTGGTGCATCGCGGCGGGCGAACCATCAAGATGCTTATAGTTGAGAACAACGCCTTTTGGCTTTCCCGTGGTCCCAGAGGTATACATAATAAGCGCGGTGTCTTTCTGGGAAGTCTCAGTGCTTATGGCATCGGTTTTTGCCTGGCTCACAAATTCTTGATAAAAACGGCTTCCCGCAACTTGCGGTTGAAGACTGATGATCTCTTTGAGGGTAGGGACAACGCTTTTTAACTGCTGCGGCAATAAATTTTCTTTAGGGACATAGATCAAATACTTTGCCTCACAATGAGACAGGCATGAAACAATTTCGTCTTCCTTAAGCATAAAATCAAGAGGGACGCCTGTCGCGCCAAGACAGAAAACAGCCAAATAGCTATAAACGTACTCTGGACAATTTGGCAAGTATATGCCGACTTTGTCCCCTTTGCCGACACCCAGGCCTTTCAAGGCGTGAGCAAGGCGAAAGACTTCTTTTGAAAGATTAGAAAAGCTTATCTTTTGGTCTTTAAAGATAATAGCGGCTTTGCCAGAATAAACATTTGCTTTGTCAATTAGAAGTTGTTTGATATCCATTTGATGACTCCCTTAAATATAGTAGATGGTGCCTGGGACCTTATAAGTTCATTTCTATCAAGCAGATAGGGAGCCGATCTTCATATCAGCTGGGATCGGCATACTACTTTCACCTTCCAAAGAAAACAAAAGTAAAGCTATATGTAAGAAATTGCGTATCGCTTTAGAATCAAATCTTGACGCACTACTTTCCTTCCAAAAAAGCAAACTTACTAAAGGAATAAAGTAGTGAAATTTTAATAGTCTGATTTTAATAGAAAACAGCCGAAAGTCAAGAATATAATAATATTATATATTCTTAAAGGGTGTTGATAAGCTTTGTGATGGACCGAATTTCTGCGTTGACCAGATCAAGATCATGCTCAAGAATGATCTTCAAATGCCCTGAGGGAGATTTAAGATTCTTTTCGATCGAATCAAGATCTCTTTGGATGCGTTTGAGGAAAATAACGCGTGCACGCAGGCGTCGCTGAGCTATCTTTTTATCTACATAAGGCAAGAAGTATAATGAAAGGTCGATATTGAAATAAGGCCGCTCGATAGAAAGAAAGCTCTCTGTCAAAAGATGGTCAAAGATCTTCTTTCCTTTCGGCGTGATACTATAAACGAATTTCTCAGGAAAATTCCCTTCCCGGCCTGAGTCCTTGCTGATAAGGCCAAGTTTTTCCATCTTTTTCAGCGGATAATAAATTGATTTTATCTTAAGGCCAAGAAAAGGAAAAAGCTCTTCTTCGATCTGGCGCTTGATCTCGTAGCCATGCTTCGGCCCTTCCATCAAAAGCCCCAAAAAAAGAAGTTCATGTTCGATCATAACAAGGGAATTTCTTTTATCTCAGGAAAAGCGCTATCCAGTCCGGAGAATATGACATTGGATACTCTTTGCTGGGCTGAAGAACTTAAGGAAACGATCTCGACCTTCACTTCCTTCAGCTTTAATGGCGTGATAAAGATGCCTACCTCGGTGGTGTCTGCCCCAACAGGGGTCTCGCCTCCGACCATAGCCGCCATAGGCCTCGTGTTCACAACAACGATAATATTCCTTTTGCGATCCTTAATAAAGGGCTCATATTCTTGTTTGGCCGCGATCTCAAGGATCTTGTTAAAGCAAGCACCAGGAAAGCACTCATACATCTTAACAGTAGCTGTGTCGCGGGCTTCCTCAAGCGCCTTAGTCGAGGATCCCCAGATAGATTTCGCTACTTCCTGGATATGGGCACAACCGGACAGAAAGAGGATAGAAATAATGATCAATAAGAATCTTCTCATATCGGGTATTATAACAAAAAAAGTCCTGAATGCAACTTACCTGCTTTCCATTTTCTCCAGCAGAGGAAAAAGACGTTCTTCTTCTATCTTGATACGCGCGATCAAAAGCGCGCAGAAATCTGAAAAATCTTTCGGAAAAGTAGCTGCGTTCTGGTCCAAAACCTCTCCAGAATGTTTTTCAAAAAAGATCAAAAACTGTATTTTCAGATCCTTAAGGTCGTGCGCTAAGAAGTCAATGATCTTTGTCGCGTTGCGATCATCCTGAAAAGATTGATATAGCGCTCCAAAGAAAATATCATCTTGCCTTGAAAAAAATGTCAGCAACCTTTGATGAAATTCCCGCAAGTGAGGCTTCGCGTGAAGATAGGAGCGAAGAAAAGGCCGTAGGCTATCGATAGAATCAGCGATGGACTGGTGACCAAGCCGCAGGCTCTGCAACGCTTGTGCCGACCTTAGGTCCATATCAAGGATTTACCATGCCGCTCTGAGGTTTCTTGATCATTTCCTCAAGTTGCGCTTGATAGTCCGCGCAGATCCTTTCAAGGCCTTGGGCTCTGGCCCTTGCCTTAACAAGTTCTGCCTGTACTAGCTTGCTTTGCTCCGCTAACTGTTGGTTCACTTTTTTCAGGTCTTCGGTTTCGTGAGCGCTCACGTTTCCAGCTTGTTCCGCGCGCGTCTGCAGCACCGTCCGTTCTTTTTCAAGATGCTGGATCTTCTGAGAAATTTCGCGTTCTTGGTTCTCGATCTGGGACCTTAGACGCTGCGCTTCTTGCTCAAAGATCTGCGTTCTCCCCTCCTCAGCTCTAACTTTTTGCTCAAGAGCCTCGTTCTCTGCGCGCAACTGAGCGAGATGGCTTTCTATACCCTGCAGTGATGAAATATCTGTCTGGCAGCGCGATTGCAATAATTGATTTTCCGTTTGCAAGCGTTGATTTTCCTGGCTTAACTGATCAAGCTGCTGGGTCGCTTGTTGTAAATCGGAGGTCTTTTCCTCCAAAGAGCGTATCTGTTGCTGATAAAGATCTTCTTTTTGCTTTAACTGCGCTAGTTGATCTTGCAAATTGCCAACAACCTCAATGCTATCATTAGCTTGCTCGTTAGCGCGCCGCACAACTTCAGCGATCTTATCTTCAAGGGTTTTGATCTGGGAAGGAGCCTGGGAGGCTTCGCGCTTGTACTGCTCGCTTTCATTCTTTATATCAGCGATCTCTTTTTCATATTGCGCGATCTGCTGCTTGGACTTTTCTTCTGATTCCTTGGTCTTAGCATTGATCTCTTTCAACTGATTCGCGATCGCCTCCGCTTCTTTGCGCGTCAGCTCAAGGCTATCTTTTGCGGATGCAAGCTCGCTTTTAAGCAAATGCAGCTCACGTTTTGCTTTTTCTTCCGCTTTCAGCGCCTGCTCTAACGCCTCTTGCTTCTCTTCAAATTCTTGGCGAGAAACGAACTGCTCTGGCTTTGGAAGACCGCTAAAGGCCTTCCACAAAAGAGAAACACCGACCAACAAGCATACGATCGCGATCCCGCTTAAAATAAAAATTATCATAAAAGGCTCCTTTGATTAAATATACGCCTTTCGCTCAAGATAGTACACATAGTCCGCGACACTGTTCTCGAGGGTCGTAAATGGCCTTGCGTATCCGACGCTGCGTAGCTTTTCCATGCGCGCTTCAGTAAAATACTGGTATTGTCCCCTGATCTCAGCAGGCATCTCGATATATTCGATGCTCGGCTGTTTGCCAACGGCTGCGAATAACGCATGGGCCACATCGTTCCATGTGCGCGCCTTGCCTGTCCCCACATTATAAATGCCCGAAAGCTCAGGGTGCGCAAGAAAGAACATGACAACATCAACAGCGTCCTTGACGTAAATAAAATCTCTTTTTTGCTCACCATGAGCGTATTCTTTTTTATATGATTTAAAAAGCAGCATCTTGCTTTCTTCAATGACCTTCTTATATGCTTTTAGGATCACGCTGCGCATCGGCCCCTTGTGGTATTCGTTGGGCCCAAAGACATTGAAAAACTTTAGGCCAACCATCTGGTCCAAGACGCCCTCATTGAGCGCCCACATATCAAATTTTTGCTTAGAGGCTCCATAGAGATTAAGCGGCTGGCATTTCTTGATCAGATCGTGGTCATCACTATACCCGCGGGATCCGTCTCCATAGGTCGCCGCGGAGCTCGCGTAAATAAATTGTACACGGCGCTCTAGCGCCCATTGGGCTAAGATCCGGGTATACAAAAAATTATTCTCTTCATAATATTGCTCATCCTGCAAGATGGTCGAACTGCACGCGCCCATATGGATAATGCAGTCCACGCTAGAAGAGAGTTGGCGCGAGGTTACAAGGCCCAAGAAATCTTTTTTATCGAGGTACTCAATAAATTTCTTACCATGAAGATTTTTGGGTTTCAGATCGCTATCCAAATGATCCACGATCAAGATATCTGTCCGGCCGCAGGCGTTTAACGCTTCCAATAGACAGCTTCCAATAAATCCGGCGGCACCTGTCAAGACGATCACGGAGACTCCTTATCTTGACCGATAAAATAGGCAGCGATCCGGGTACCGACCTGATACGCGAGATCAGAGGGACTTGGCCTTTCAAAAGATTGAGCCGATACTGAAAAGCTAATAATGACTCGCTCCGTTGAAAGATCGATCATTTTTCCTTCAACTGAGAAAACGCTTAATTTTTTACGCAATCGCTTCATCAGTCCTTCAGGGACCTCGCTTTGCGTCACATAGCCCTTAATAAAAAAATGCGCATCGCTGACGCTGTCATCTGTTACCGCCAGAAGATCGGACGATCCTTGATTTAACCTCTCTGTAAATCCTTTGACCAGCATTAACGACGCTTGATCCGTGACGGCATTTGATGCGACGCCCTCTCCTGGCCTAAACGGTTGCATGACCACCTTTCCCTTCAGCGCAGGCGCGTTCTCAACGATCTGCGCCTTAAAGTTTAAGGTCATCCCCGGCTTAGGCTCCCGAACAGATGCGCGAGCGCATGATGCTATGGCAGCAGCGGAAAAAAGGATAAAAATGTATTTTATTTTCATAAAGCTAGAAAATCTTAACATGCCTAAAACCCTCTCGCAACAGAATTCCATTGAAGAAAAACGAAAGAACTACATATCTTTCTCGTCATAGATCTCACCAAAAAGCTCCTCTAAGACGTCTTCCATGGTGATCAGCCCGATATTCTTACCTTTTTCATCTTGAACGATAAAAAGATGCTGATGGTACGTCTGAAATTTCTCCAACAGCGTATCAGCTCTCGCCGTGTGGCTAATAAAAATAGGCTCTGTCATGAAATCTCTTACGCTGGCGCTGTCATTATCTTTCGCGATCTCCCGAAGCAAAACACGCTGTTGGACAATGCCAACGATATCAAAAGCGTTCTGATCGTAAACCGCGATGCGACTAAATCGTGAGTTGATGACGACGTCCCGTGACTCGTTTAAAGTAGCACTCGCAGGCAAAGCAAGGATCTGGCTAATCGGTTTCATCATCTGCAAAGCGCGAAGATCATTAAGGCGGAAGACCCGATTGCACAAAATCTCTTCATCATGCTCGACCGTACCCGCGTCGCGACCAAGCTTGAGCATGATCTTGATCTCTTCTTCCGTGATCTTTGGAAGGCTGCCTTTTTTTAAGAACGGCTTTGCCGCGCCAGCAGTGATACGCACAACAGGACGCATGCCCCAGACAAGCCATCGAACAGGCTTAGCGACAAGAAGGGACACTGTTGTTTTATAACGCTCACCAATGGTCTTAGGGATGATCTCCGCCACAACAATGATCGTGAAGGTCAAGATCGCCGACACTAATCCAAGCCATTGATTGCCAAAAACCATAGCCGCATGCTGCCCGATAAAGATGGAACCTGCGATATTGATCGTATTGTTTACGATCACGATCGCGGATAAGGCCATATCCATGTTCTCTTTTAAATACAACAGGTCCTTAGCGTGACGCCGGCCTTGCTCTAGCAGGATCCTCGCGCGGACAAATGGCAGGCTTAAGATCGCGGCTTCGCTCAACGAGCAGAGAAAAGAACCCAATAAAACGCCGACAGAGAGAAAAGCTAATGTTGCCATGACAAAAGGTTGTTGTTGATTGCTAAGGGTTTGATCAAGGATTTAATCTATTAAATCGAAAGATCCCGCCGAGAAATTTCTTGAATATTGATCACCGGAGATGGCATGCCTAATAAATAACCTTGGCCAGCGTCAATACCAAGCTCAAGAAGAACATTGAGCTCTTCTTGGCGCTCGATCCCTTCAGCGACACAGGTAATATTGTTCTCCTTGCAGAGCCCAACGATAAAACGAACCATGCTGCGCTTAAGCGAATTCGTGTCCAAGTCTCGGATGATGCTCATATCAATCTTGACGAATTGCGGTAAGATCTCAACGATCGATTCTAAGCTCGCGTAACCGCCTCCGATATCATCGATCGCGACGCCAAAGCCCGTCCGCTGATATTCTTTTAAGCGGTCAAAAAAGATGCGGTAGTCTTTGATCGCTGATCTCTCTGTGATCTCAAATACGATGCGATGCTTGTCGATGTTAAAGCTTTCAATGAGGGTACGGATACGAGAAAACTCAGTACTTTCAACCAAATACGGATTTGAATTCAGAAAGATCTTATCCTGGTAATCACTGCGCAATATCTCCTGCATGGCCTTGCGCCAACCTAGGATCTCCAGATCATAATACACGCCGAAGCGTAAAGCCGCGGCAAAAAGAACCTCTGGATTCGCTAAGATGCTTTTCGCAGGTGGGCGGCTCAGGACCTCTAGCCCGCAAAGACGGAATGGCTTAAGATAAAAGATCGGCTGAAAGAACGGGATCAAAAGCTGTTTATCGATGATCGTGCGCAACTCCACGATCATGGCGTTCTGTTCCTCGGTGTCTGAATCGAACGCCTCCCGTCGACGCATGACCGCTTCCATCCGCGCGAACAACTCTTCATATTCAAAAGGCTTCGTGATGTAGTCATCAGCGCCTAGGTACAATCCCTCGATCTTGTCTTCATAAAGATAACGCACCGAAAGAATGATGATAGGGATCTGTTTTGTATCTTTCTGTTCGCGCAACTTACGGCAGATCTCAAATCCAGAAATATCCGGCAAAACGAGGTCAAGCAAGATAATGTCAGGTTTCTGCGTGGCTTTCTGGAGCGCTTGCTGTCCTGTCTCGGCGACATCTATCGCATAGCCACGCGTTTCTAAGAGCAGAACGAGTGTCTTAGCTACATTTTTTTCATCATCGACAATTAAAACTTTTTTCTTTTTCATTTAAGATCCCAAAGTTTATCTTTTTCATTATTACTATTAATTTATTATAAAAGAGAACGTCGAAAAAATCTACGGCGTTCCAAAGAATTTACTGCCGTTCATAGACCAGAAATTGGTACGGGACAGCTCCTTGTCCATGCGTGGAGGAGCGATCAATGAGATGAAATCTTTGATCGATCAAAGGGAAAAATGCGTCACAACCAAAATCTGATCCAATACGCGTAAGAAAGATCTTGCGGCATTGTGGGTGCTCGATGGCTTGAGCATAAACACTTGCCCCGCCAATGACGAACACGTGATCGATCAGACAATCATACTGCTCGCTTGAAAGCTCATCAAGCGCGACATCAAGGCTGTAAGCCCTAAAAACCGATGAAGGTAACGGATAATCACGGCTCGTTGTCAAAACGACATTCAGTCGGCCTGATAAGGGGCGGAATCTTTCTGGGATCGACTCCCAAGTTTTTCGCCCCATAATGACAGCATTCTTCCGCGTCGCATCTGCAACTGCAAGTGTTATGGTTTTAAAATGCTTCATATCTTCCGGCAAATCCCACGGAAGAACGCCATTCTTGCCGATACCGTTGTTTTGGTCTGCCGCTACGATAATATCAAATGTTTTCAACATAGCACTTAAACGGCGATAGGAAATTTAATAAAAGGGTCATATTGATAATTCTCAAGGACAATGTCCTCAAATTGGATATCGAAGATCGGTTTGAAAGCGACCTTCAGCTGGGGCAGCGGTTTTGGCACCCTGGCCAACTGTATCTTGAGCCCGTCAACATGGTTAAGATAGATATGCGCATCGCCAATGGTATGCGTAAAGATACCCGGCTGCAAGCCACACTCCTGAGCGACCATGGTCATCAAAAGCGCATAGCTGGCGATGTTAAAAGGGACGCCGAGGGCAAGATCCGCTGAGCGCTGATAAAGCTGACAATCCAAACGGCCATTGACAACATAAAATTGGAACATCATATGACATGGCGGCAAGGCCATGCGCTCAATATCAGCCACATTCCAAGCGTTGACAATGATCCGTCGGGAATCTGGGTTGTTTTTGATCAGGTCAATAGCTTCCTGGATCTGGTCAACATGCTCTTTGCGATACTGCCCAGTCGCAGGATCTAATACGAACTTTTCCCATTGACGCCACTGATAACCATAGACCGGTCCCAGCTCCCCTTGAGGATCGGCCCACGCGTTCCAAATAGGCGTATAGGCCTTAAGGCCATCATTGATATTGGTCGCGCCTTTCAAAAACCATAACAGCTCTCGGACAACAGCATCGAAGAGAACTTTTTTTGTTGTCAAGATCGGGAACCCTTGACGCAAATCGTATTTTTTCTGGCAACCAAACAGTGAAAGGGTCCCTGTTCCTGTCCGATCCTCTTTTCGCTCGCCATGGTCCAGAACATGCTGGATCAATTCAAGATATTGCTTCATGATCTTGCTCTCATCGCTCCCGGGCTGTTTGCCACATCTTGGCGTTGTATTCTTCCACCATGCGATGCGTATTAAAAAAAGCGCTCTTGGCAATGCAGTTGATCATTTTATCGATCCATGCGGTCTCGCAATTGATACGCCCGTTCTTTATTGTCTGGTAGTATAACCGCATCGCCTGCTCCAAGACATCGTACAAGGCGTCTGAATCCTCATCGAGGCGAAGATCCGATTCGCTGCCGATATCAGTTCCCTGATGACGATACCCAAAGATCCAGCCGATATCATCATTCTCCGCTTCCACGACCCAGCCATCCGATGTCGTCATCTGTAGCACACCATTAATGATCGCCTTCATACCGCTTGTTCCTGAGGCTTCAAAAGGCGGCAAAGGATTGTTCAGCCAAACGTCAACGGAATTCGTCAACAACTTTCCGAAATAGGTATCATAGTTTTCCAGAATGAGCACGCGGATGATCTCCTTATAATGATTGAGTTTGTCGATCTGATCAAAGATCTCATCAATGCGCACGCCTCCGATATTGTCATTGGGATGAGCCTTGCCAGCCATGATGATCTGGATCGGGCCAACTTCTCTGGCAAGCTCAATAAGATGCTCTATCTTATGCAAAACAAGAGCTGGGCGTTTATAGTTAGCGATACGACGCGCCCAACAGATCGTGAAAACATCATCTCGCAATTGCCATCGGCGGATCAAGCTCAGAAGATTGCGCTTGTTCACTTGGTGAGCATCGAAAAGATCCTTACGGAATTGCGCGTCCTTGGAAAGCTTGCGGACATTCTCAAGACAGCAAGGATTCTTATCCCAATCACCGATGCTCGCTTTGTACTTGTCGAATAGTTTCTGGAAGCTGTCGGAAGACCATGTGTACGCGTGGACACCATTGGTGATCGCCTGGATCTTCTGCGCATAACCCGGGAATTGGATGCGCATGACCTCCCCATGCTTTTGGGCGACGGCATTGACCTTGTTGCAATTGTTCAGCGCCATGTACGTCAAGTTAATCTCCCCAGACTGATAGCTCTCCTTGCCAAACATCTCCGCCGCCTGCACGTAATGCGGCTCCAGCACGTTGGCAACGTCAGAGATCGCGAATCGGTCATGCCCGGCGGCAACCGGCGTATGACATGTAAAGATAAAATTATTACGGATCGGTTCCAAATTGTTCTTATCTGATAACTGCATATATTTTTCAAGGATCGCGAAAGCCGCGTGGCCTTCGTTGAGATGATAACGATCGATGGAATAGCCTAGGCTGTCCAGTGATTTCATGCCACCGATCCCAAGGATGGTACGCTGGATGATCTTCCACCAGGCGTTATCACTACGATACAGCTGTCCGGTCAGCTGACGAAAATACTCCTTATTCTGCGGCAGGTTAGAATCAAGCAATATAAGAGGCATGGCCTGTTTTTTATCAAAACTGTAAACATAATATTTCCATACGCGCAGATAGATCGGCCCTTCCTTTGTGTTAAACGTTACGATATTCTTTAAAGGGATCAGGCCAGGGTACGTCCATGGATCCCATTGAAGCTCCTCGGGGACTTGACCGTGCTTATACCAAAAGTTCTGCTTAAAGTATCCTTTTCCCCACAAAATACCAATACCCACCAAAGAGAATCCAAGATCTGCGACGCTCTTAAGGGTATCGCCCGCTAGGACACCCAAGCCTCCGCCATAGATAGGGATATCTAAAAGCTTGTTGATCTCAACGCGGAAGATATAATCACAAAGCCAATGGTTCGAAAAGACCTCATGCTGATAAAATTTATTTTGCTCGCTCAAAGGTTTCTTGAGCTGAAATGAATTATAAATACTGGGCGCGAGGCCGTACTCCATGGAAAAATAAGCGATAGAAGGGATACTCTTGCGGTAAAGCCGTTCTTCCGCCGCCAAGATCGGCTTTAGAGGGAAGCCAAAATATTCCTTTTCGTTGATCTCGTTCTGATACTTTTCTTGAAACGATTCAATACCACCAACAAAATCTTCGTAAGAAAAGCTCTTTTCGTTCTGCGATCCAGACATAATATCTCCCGGGTTTTATAATATTTCAGAAGGTATGCGAGCGAGTGTATTATAGCAGAAAACTTATCTGTTGGAATGTTATATCCTGGTTTTTTGCCTCAAGCGTCCCCTGCCAAGGATCAGCGGCCAGAAGAACGCAGACAGATCTTAAGGATGGGCCGATAGGTTTTTATAGCTGCGGTTCTGGTATAGCTTGACATTTTCTCCAGCGCTTTTTTCAACGATCAAAACACCAGCGCTCGGATCCAGGCGCTGAAGAAGCTTTAGGCCCTGCTCTCGCCCAAGCGCGCAGATCACTGTTGAAAAAATATCTGCCTGGGTCGCGTTCTGGGTTACAACGGTCGCGCTCATGATCTCTTGTTGAGGATAGCCGCTCCTTGGATCAATAATATGGGAATAATTTGTTCCCGCGATCTCAAAATACTTCTCATAGTTGCCGGATGTAGATACGGCTTTATCGCTTATGGTCACGGTGCTCATAAGCTTATAAGGATCGACAGGATCCTTAACGCCCACACGCCAAGGCTGGCCACGCGCATTGCGTCCGCGGGCAACGATCTCCCCTCCCATATCAACTAAGAAATCCTGAAATCCCTGCTGTTGAAGGATCCGCGCGGCCTCATCCGCAGCATAGCCCTGACCCATACCACTAAGATCGATCCTTGTCTGTGGATGTGTCAAGCGCACATAATCTCCCGACAGGATCTCGACCTTGTCGCACCCAACCGCTGCCGAAATGACACTGACCAACCCTTGTGAAGGATATTGCTTCTTTTCTTGGGCCGTTCTCCACAGTTCCAAAAACGGCGCCACAGTGATATCAAAAACACCATCCGTTCTCTGACAGTGATCTTTGGCAATGCGCAAAACAGCAGCTGTCTCAGAGTGGACTTTCACCGTCTTAGGGTATGACTCATTGATCCGCGTGATATCGCTATGTGCACAGTAAACGCTTAAGCGGTCATTGATCGTTTGGACACGCTGCCATACCCTGTCGAAGGCATCAAGAACTTTTTGCTTGTTTTGACGCGTGCCGCAAATATTAACGCGAACGACCGTGCCCAGCAAAAACTGCTCCTGATGATAATGTATCCTTTGCCGGGAGAAAAAAGAGTGGCCGTAATAAGAAACCCCTCCCGCAAAAAGGATCAAGGTGATAACGAATATACTTTTTGGGGTCCGATCGATAGATAGCATGGATTAAAAATGGGCCTCAAGCCGAGCGGGAGACAAACGCTTGCGCATATCTTTCTTTTCTGAATGCTTATGTTTGTGCTCTAACATTTTTTCTTTTGCGCGCCTAGAACGTTGACGTTTCTGGCGGCGGATCTTTTCAGCGCGGTCGCGCTCAGCCTGAACAAATCCTTTTTGCCTTCGCTCAATCCTATCTAATAAAATGCGACGGGCCAAAAAGCGATTCAGGCCTTGCAGGCGTGACTCTTGACATTTAACGATGATCCCTGTGGGACGATGCACAAGGACAACACAGGTAGAAACCTTGTTGACATTTTGTCCTCCAGGGCCTGAAGAACGCACAAAGCTTTCCTCAATATCCTTTTCCTGGACACGAAGCTGCTGCATGCGCCGATAAAGTTCTTGCTCTTTAGAGGAATTCACGTTAGCAAATGACATTACAGGGCTTTCTGGTAAAGAAAGGCAACCCACTGTTCGCCTTTGCATATTTTTATGCACCGCAGCCGACGCGCATGAAAGGCCTTGCGGACAAGCGGCGCGTTCTCGATCATGATGCCGGAGATCGCTAAAAAACCACCCCTAGAAACTGTGGCAAGGATCTGTCGCTTATACTTTATCAGATCACGCGTGATCAAATTGGCCGCAACGAACTCAAAAGGCTTTTGAGTATGATATGTCTCAATATTGCCGTGTCTGGCTTGCATGGGATCAAACCCGTTCACTTTAAGATTCCGCCGAGCCGCAACGACAGCATCTCGATCAAAATCGATCCCTACAACTTTCTTTGCGCCGCAATGAAGCGCGATCATCGCCAAAAGGCCCGTCCCTGTCCCGATGTCCAGAAAAGTTTGGAACCTCTGCGCCTGGCGCTCCACAAGCTGAGCCATGAAGCTGGTTGTTTCGTGCAAACCCGTCCCGAAGGCATTGATAGAATCGATGATGATCGGCGTCCGAGAGGTCTTACGATACGCCCTGCGCCTCCAGGAAGGAACAACATCGAATCTTTTTGTTAAAGCAAAGATAGAAAAGTTCTTGGCGGTCTTGACCTTCCAGCTCTCGTTGCGGATCTTGCGGACCTTAAAGCGTACCTTCCCGTGCAAAAAGGTATTGGCTTTTCGACGCGCTTTCTGAGCAAGAATCCGGTCCGTAAAATAAACGAGGACACGCAAAAGGCCAGCTTTCTCAACGATAATGATATCAAAAGGGTTAATGCCAAGACTCGAAAGAAATTCCCGCAGGACTTCCGCCTCGCCTCGACGATTATCCGCCAGAAGACAGAATAGCTCAAAAAGAAAAGGTGCGTGACGTTTGCTCATGAATTGTTTATTTTATCGCTTCGACGTAGACTGATTCGATCTCCCGCGCGGAGAACTCGATCTGATCGATATCAGGGATATTGCCTGCGCGGCGCGTTGTTCTTTCGATCCGACGAAACCCAGCAAGCTCCATCAAGTGCTTTAAAGAATCAAAATCATAGAACCACTTGTGAGCTCCTCCGCTATCATAGGCTTTCGCGGCAAAGATCTCTCCAGGCGTCAGCGCGTTCTTAAATGTGCACGCCTCACGAATGAAAGGATCGTCAAAAAATTCCCGATTATTTTTAATATAATTTTCCGCGTACGTCCGAAGGTCAGGACAGCTGATGCGAAGCACTCCCCCTTCTCTCATCACGCGGTAGGCTTCCTTAAAGAAAAAAATCCCGCCGTTGAGGTCAAGATGCTCGATACAATGACTTCCAGCAACAAATTGAATGGACCGGTCCACGAAAGGCCATTTCTTAAGAAGATTGTAGTTCAGCCACAGCGCCTCGCCCTTTTTCCGGATAATGCCATATTCTTCACGTGGCTCAAAGGTAATATTGAGCCAGCCGCGCAATAAAATGTTCCCGCAGCCAACATGAAGCCTGTCGATCTTAAGTTTTTGCGATCGATCCAAAAGCCATCGCTGATTCAAGCGAGTGAACCGCAAACATACAGCCGAATAAAAAAATTTAAGGGCTCCTTTAATTTTTATGACCCGCTTTTGGAGCACGCTCTTTTTATTTCCCACACCACTCTCCTTCTTTTAAGATCACTGCTTACCCTTGCGCTGATAGATATCTGATTGCTCTGTCGTTGCTACCTTTTGATAATGCACCTCAACGAACGTCATAACCTCCTGGTATTTTTGACGGTTCTTCTCAAGGCCAAGATAGACCGCCTTCCAGTCATCCGGTAAATATTTTGTCATAATGATGATCTTTGGCGGGTTGACCTTAAGCTCGTTTACGATCTCTTGGTGCCAACGGTCACTAAACCACGACAGGGTCACAAGAGGGAATTTCCCTAAAAAAGGCCTGTCCGCAAGAAAATTATATGTTCCGACCTCAGGATAAGTAAAGACGACCTCTCCTGGCTTTGTTAAGCGCTCGATAAGAGGAATTGCCTCTTCAAGCTCTTGCGCCTGGTCTTTTGGAACGATAACGCCTTTCGCGCGGCCAATGGTAAGCGCTTGATGAGGTTCGTTAGCGCATGGCACAAGGCCTGCTGTTGATTTTCCGATAAGAAACCTTTGCAATACTTTATATGCCGTAAATCGCTTGGAGTATCGCTCCATCGAATAAAAAAGGCATGACATAAAAAATGCAGCAAACAGAAAATAGATCACCCCTATCGATAGCTTTGCGCGCAACTTACTCTTTTCTGAAGCTACTGGCTGAGCCATACGCCCTATCAGATGATCTTTTCGCGTGGTCAAAAATAAATAGATCTTTTCAAGGATGAAAAAGAACAATATTTTCTCAGGTTGCAGCGCCATTTCAAACTGTGCCGCCCATATCCCGCGAAACGAACTATTGTACATGATGATCCCATAAACCCCCAAGCAAACAAGGCCCACGTCCACCTGTGTTAATTTCTTTGTTTTTGCGCGGTAAAAAAGCAATCCGAGCAAGAAAAGATAAAGATAGCTTGGGGTCATATGCCGGAAATTCTTTGACGCGGGATTGATCATTGCCGCGATCGCTTCGGTCAAATTGCAAGGATAAACCGAAACAAGATGAGGATCGATCACATTTTGCATATTGGTCACGATCGCATATACAGACTCAAAATAGAAAGAAAGAGCCTAATGCGACCAAAGATAATGCACGAATGGGACCGTCACAAGTCCAACGCCTAGAACATAGAAACCAAACCCCTTAAGGACAATTGATCGCTTCTGAAGCTTGAAAACGAACGAAAAAAAGAGCGCGGCAATGATCCCTGCCGCTGAACAAAATCCGATCTCAGCGCTAATAAAGAATCCAATGCTTGTGGACACGCCTGCAAGTAGCATCCAGAAATACCGTTCTTTCTTAAAAAAACGTATCGCGCAGAAAATAGCCAAAAGGCCTGCCGCATACCGCAAGCCTCCCCAGAAATGATAAACAACCCTCGGAAAGGTTCGTGCCACCAAAACAGGAACAAAAAGATATAACACATACCTTGATTGATAGAGCTCTCTCGCGATCAAAACACAGAGGATAAGGCCAAGGACAGTCCCTGCGTAAAAATACACGTACAATACGCCAATATGCGCGCCGAAGATCTGCATCCACGCGGCAGGGATATAAAGCTCAAAAGGCCCTCGCAGGTGGAAAAAATCACGGAACGGAATCGCATGATGCAATATCGCGTTGATCCCGGGAAGATAAAGCCCGACCTCAAAGATATTGATCCGTCCATGCAAGAAATACGGCTGGAATGTGATCAAGAAAGTAAAAAGTGATAGAACGGCCGTATCCCACGACTTGGGCGCCTCATGCCAGAATCCTAAAAATCGTTTCACCATGCTCATACCTTTTAGTTATGTTTATTAAGTTGATAGATTTCGACGGAGTCAAACGTTTGTACAGCTTTGTAATGCGCGAGGATATAGCTCGTCACTCGCTGGAAATATTCCTTGTTCTCTGGATTCCTAAAATACCAAACTTCCGGGAATGTGCGGTGCCCGAGCTTGGTCATAACAATATACCGGGGAGAATTATCTTGCAGCTGCTTGATAAGCTCCTCGCTCCAAGAAGGCTGGATCCAAGAAAATGTCGCGATCGGGAATTTTCCAATAAAAGGACGGTCCGCTAGAAAATTATAGTCTCCGAGCTCTGGAAAAGTAAAAACACGCTCACCCGGCCGTGAATGCCGAAGAAGAAAATCTGTCACGCCCCTCATCTCCTCCTCTTGCCACCTTGGGACAACCAACCCTTTTGCCCTATCAAGATCAAGAACGGCTTTCTCTTGCCCCGCCAATGGTGAAAGGTCCTTATGCTTGCCGGAGATAAAATTTCTCATCAGCTGAAAGGCAGGAAATCGACTATTGTAGCGAGCAACAGAATAGCCAACAGAAGACGCGATAAAGACAAAAATAAAACAATAGGCAATGGCTGCGCGTATCGAGCCCGTCATTCCAAAGATCTCCACAGATGACCTTTGGGTCGTGTCTTTCCAGGCTTTCAGATGAAGAACGATCTCTTGCGCTAGATAAAAGAAAAGAAGTTTTTCCGGCTGGAGCGCCATCTCAAAATGATGCCCTTCGATCTTACGAAAAGCAGCAATATACAAAATGATTCCATAAACTGCCAAGCAGACCAATCCCACAATGTCATCGGAGAATGCTTTTCGCCGGATTCGCCAAAAAAGATAAATAAGAAAGGCTGCGTAGAAATAAACAGGTGTCATGAACTTAAAATACGGGCTTGAGGGAACAAGCGCCGCAAAGAACTGCCCAGGGGATTCTGGATGATTGCCTGGAGCATCAATGAATGTTTTCGTTAAACGCGTAGCAACAGCCCATGATGTCTCAAGAAAAGGCACAAGGGCTCCAGAAAGATAAAAATAGACAGCAACGGGCACAATAACGGTAAGGCCGCCTAAAACATAACATCCAAAAGGCCTCATCAATTCTTTTCGTTCTAGGACCTTAAAGGCCATCGCAAAAATAAAAGCCGCAATGATCGCAAGGCTAGCTGAAAGCCCAGCTTCAATTGTCGTTAGAAAACTTAACGCCGAAAGAACCCCCGCCAGGAATATCCAGCGCGCCCGCGGCTTTTTAAAATAAATAATCGCGAAGAAAACTGATAAAAGCCCTAGTGCATACCGCATCCCTCCCCAATAATTATAGGAAACCCTTGGAAATGTCCTTGCGATAAGGACAACGATAGCCAGGTAAAGAACAAAACGCACGCGATAGAGATTTCTTGCGACGAGTACGCAGACAAAAAGAGTAAGGATCGTTCCTGCATAATAAAAAACCGGTAATAAGGCCATATTCTTTCCGAACAGCATCATCAGGGCTGCCGGAACATAAAGCTCCAAAGGCCCTCGCAGATAAAAGAAATCCCTATAAGGAACAGCACCATGAAATAGTGCGCTCAACGCCGGCAAATGGATACCGGTTTCCATCATGATCACTTCCCCATGAAGAAAAAACGGCTGGAAGGTAATAAGAGCAGCGAAAGTGCAAAGAATGGCGACGTCAAGGTTACGAAACGACTTAAGAGGGCTGTTCATGGCATCCGTTGAAGATCTTTATTTTCTGGCGTGCCTCACCCACGGACGTGTGCGCCTTGCCAACTCCACAATCATTAGCGGAAGAATAGATCTTGATCTGATCGATCTGGTCTTTGGTAATATGCCTTGTCTTACGGCCGATCACACGCAACACAAGGCAATTCGTCTCCACCTTAACAGGTTCGATACCAAAAAACCTCATGAATGTTTCCAGCGATCCCTTAGAGTAAGCCCATTTATGATTGCCGAAATGTCCGATGTAAGTTTCGGAACCAAGCATGGTCTCTCCAAAGACCGTATCAACAAATTTCTCAAACCCAAACTTAAAATAGCGAAATAACAACTTTTTCATATTAGGAACGCTGACATTGACCGTTCCGCCTATCTTCAGAACCCTTGCCCATTCATAAAAAACAAGAAAGCGGACATATTTATCAAAATGCTCCAGTAGCCCATCAGCAACGATCTCATCGACAACGCCATCCCCATACGGCAGAGGCTGGCTGACATCATGCAGTAGATCTGGATCGAATTCCTTAACAGAATCGATATTGACAAAGCCAGGCAGCTTTTTAGCGCCACAGCCTAAATTAAGTTTTAAAAAGGTTTTGTCCTGTGTCATTTTTTGATAGATGGTATAAAAACAATATTAGTATTTCATAAATTTCCAGTCAATTCAATTGAAAATTAGGTTTCAGTTGCCATAACTTATTCTTTTGTCTATACTTTAAGTATGCGTGGACTGATCATACTTTTTATCTGCACGTTCATTTTTGTCTGGGGGCTCGGCATGTCGATGAGCTATCTACAACAAAAACATCGAGATCTTATAGGCATCAAACCTAAATACGGCGATTTCTCTCCAAAAAAAATTGATGCTGAACGCAAAAAGGCAATGGATGATTACCGCCAACAGCTTAAAGATTACAAAAGTCAACAATCCTCTCAGCAATCCCAGCAAGAACAGCAAAAACGCTTCATGGAAGATCAGAAGCGGCAAATACGGGATATGCAAAGAATGAACAAACTTTAAATATAAAATTCGTTCTTGGTGCTTGTTTTAGGTATGTTCTCTCGACTCCAAGATGCGGCGGGTCATTTCTTGGTCGTAAAGATTGCGGATCTTTTTCAGATCGCCTGCGCCTAAAAAAAATGTGATCGCTTTTTCAATAGCACTAAGGCGCTTCTCAAGGTAAAAATAATGCGGTTTAAGTTTCTTTGTCTCTATATCGCTAAACTTTTCTAAGTCAGCATTTTGTTTCTTCTTTGCCATATATACTTTGAATTCATCGATCTTCTTTGAAAATTCTTCCCTGTCTTTTCCTTTCAAAGCCTTTATCTGTCCATGAAAGTCATGCAAAACAAAATCATCGACCTCAAGCTGTGTAAATTTACGGTCAATGCGCTCTAACTCTTCTTTGGTCATCTTATAGCACCAGAGAAGATAGCGGCGAATAAGGTTATCTTCTGATCTTTTTCTTCTCATCTTTTTAACGGTAATAACTACTGTGGACAAACTGGAATGGGCCCTCCTCCGCTATAGCCAACCTCTTTAACACAACAACAAGAATTTAAATTATAGCTATCACAGGATGACGATGCGGAACTCTTGGAAATACATGATGTTGTAACATTATTGAGATGATAATACTCTCTCCAAAGGCACTGGCTCTGACCACAACAAGCCGCCTCGTTACTACTATATTGAGCACAGTTCACTGGCGGCGGTGTTCCCCCGCCAGCAGGATCCGGAATCAATCCTGAAGCAAAATCGGTGGCATTAACCATGGCTCCTATCTGATTAACACTTCTGTTGATATTAAGCTCGATAGTGTTTTTCATTGGACCATTGGGCGAAAGAAATACGATCAAGAAAGCGATAAAACAAGCCGCCAGCAAGATGTATTCGACAGCGCTTTGACCTTTTGTTCGCCTCATATCAACTCCTTTTGTTTGTAGTATATCATATTTAAAAGAGTAAAAGAAGCTATCACCATGGATGGTCTTTGATCCCAAGAAAATAGCCGATAACGCAAAAAACAGGATGAAAAACGAGAGTAATAAAAAGGCTCACGGCGACCATGCGAAGATCAAGGGGTTGAACAAGCGCGTAAAACGCAAAAGCGCCAATGACATAATCGCTATGGTCCAGAATGGGGAAAAAATCTCCCTGCGAAAGCGAGAAACGTCTTTTGATAAAGCTTCCCACCCCTCCCCCAAGCCAGACGCCAAGCCCCAACAAGATCCCCTCTGCGCCACGGCCTTGCAGCCAGCTTATGCTTCCTGCCGATAAAAAACACAAAATAAGCCCTATCCAGGTAATGCCGTCGCCAACGATCCGGTTGTTATCATAAAAAACTCTCCCGAGATCCGCTGCAATATCATAGACCTTAAAGTGCTTTTTTGCAAAGTGCAGAAGATTACAAACAATATTAGCCGCCCACACCGGGAGCATAAAAACGATACTCTGAGAAAGAAGGTCAGTCAACGCTTCCACTACTTCGCGTCTCCTTCAGAAAGCACGATATCCCCAACACGGACAAGGGATCTAACCTTAACACCGATCTCATCTTTTTTCTTCGCTGCGAGAACGGGCTTATGGTCGATCTGCAGAGAATCCAAGCGCTGTGTAAAATCGGTCCTGACGCCTTTAAAGCGGACCCTGTCACCTACCTTGATAGGTTGCTTGACGCTGAGGATCGCGACCTGGATCTTATCAAAAAAATGGG